>Ga0209899_1000001_pt1 | contig 204397 bp, 209 predicted proteins | sample GWRWS1_0_10_FD_187228 | JGI IMG/M metagenome (GOLD analysis project Ga0209899, IMG submission 187228) | Riverbed sediment microbial communities from areas with vegetation nearby in Columbia River, Washington, USA - GW-RW S1_0_10 (SPAdes)... | ecosystem: Environmental > Aquatic > Freshwater >...
CTAGGATGGGCGATGCTTGCGACAGGAGTGGCAGGGGCGTTTATCATTTACATTTCAGGAGTAGTGGCGCAGGCGAGGCTGCGCGGTAAGTTGCGGAGCGCGGAGGCTCGCGTGAAGGAGCTGGAGCAGCAGCTCAAGGTTGCGGCGCAACAGATCCCTCAAATTACATACGGTGAACGTGAGTGACCCGGCATGCCCACGCTGAGTACGGCGCCCGGCCGGCTCCGCTGGAAACTTGCTCGGCAGGATCCCGCTGAGCGCGACCGTCTAGCTCCAGCCCTCGGCATTCATCCCGTCGTCGCGCAGGTCCTCGCCAACCGAGGCTATGTCGATTCCGACAGTGCGGCGCGCTTCCTGGATGCACCGCTCGATGCGCTGACCGATCCGGACGCGATCATCGATCTCCCACTCGCGGCAGACCGGCTGGCGTCGGCCATCCGGGCCCGCGAACGCGTCACTATCTACGGCGACTACGACGCGGACGGCGTCACGTCGACTGCCATCCTGCTCCGCGGGTTTCGAGCGCTCGGCGCAACACCCGAGTTCTACATTCCCTCTCGCTTCAGCGAAGGCTACGGGATCAATAGCGCCGCACTGAATCGGATCGCCGACGCCGGAACCCGGGTCGTCGTGAGCGTTGATTGTGGCGTGAGCGCCGTCGAGGAGATCGAGCAGGCGCGCGCCCGCGGTCTGGAGATCATCGTTGTCGATCATCACGAACCGGGATCGGTGCTGCCCGCCGCCCACGCGGTCGTCGACCCGAAGCGCCACGGCGCGTCAACATTTCGCGAATATTCCGCTGCGGGGCTCGCGTTTCAACTGCTGCGTGCGGTCCGGCGTCGGCTCGGTCATGCGGACCTGCCGTTGGACGTGCTCGAATTGGCGGCACTCGGCACGATTGCCGACGTCGTGCCCCTTGTCGATGACAATCGGATTCTTGCCAGGCACGGACTGGCGAAGATGGAGGCCACCGAGATTCTCGGGCTCTCTTCGCTGATCCGCGCAGCCGGGCTGAGCGGGCCGGTCACGGCCCGGCACGTCGGATTCTCGCTCGGTCCAAGGATCAACGCGGCGGGCCGGCTGGGTGACGCGACCGTGGCGGTGCGTCTTCTGACCACCGACGATTCCGCGGAGGCGGAGACCATCGCGCAGCAGCTCGATGGGGAAAACCGCCGGAGACGTGAGCTGTGTGACCAGGTCATGGCCGAGGCGGTCGAGCAGGTCGAGCGCGAAGGGCTGGCGGACGGGTCGGCCATCGTGCTCTCGCGCGAAGGCTGGCACGCGGGCGTGATCGGCATCGTGGCATCGCAGCTCGTGGAGCGATACTACCGGCCGGTGGTGATGATCGCGGTAGAGCAGGGGGTGGGCAAGGGCTCGGCTCGAAGCGTCGAGGCGCTCCACCTCGTCGATGCGCTGACGGAGTGCGGAGATGTGCTCGATCGTTATGGCGGGCACGCGATGGCGGCGGGCCTCACCATCGCTCAAGAGCGAGTCCCGGAGTTCACCCAGCGCTTTGCCGGCGCGGCAGCCCGGCGCCTCAGACCCGAAGACCTTCTTCCCTCGTTGACCATTGATGCGGAGGTTCACCTGGCCGACCTCACGAGCGAGGTCGCTCGCCAGCTACAGCGGCTGGCACCGTTCGGAGCGGGCAATCCTGTCCCGGTGCTGGCCGCGCGCGGGCTGCGCGCGGTAACCACGAGAGTGATGAGCGACGGGCTGCACCTGCGGCTCGGGGTCACCGACGGAGAGGGCTTCGCGGAGGCGGTAGGCTTCCGCCTGGGCGACGCGTCCGAACTGCTCGCGTTCACCCGCGCGCAGATTGATCTTGCCTTCACTGTTGAGCTCGACATCTGGGAGCAGCGCGAACGGGTGCAGCTGGTGCTTCGTGATCTGCTCACGCCCGGCGTTGATTTGGATACCGTATTGGCCGATACGACGCTGCTGCTCGACCGTCTGTTCAGCCGGTCCGGAGATTACCTTGGTGACGGCGCGCTGGGCCTCGAAGAAGCAGAAGCATTTCACACGAAGGTCGCGGGCGTGACTTTCGAGGGTCGCCAGGCCATCATTCAGTCGCTTACTCCTGGACAAATGCTGTTGCTGCAGCGCGAGCCCTCGAACCCGCACGACCCGCATGCGGTCAAAGTGTTGACCGATGGCGGACAGCAGATTGGTTACCTCAGCGCGCGCGTGGCAGCGAGGCTCGCTCCCACAATGGACAGTGGCGCGCGCTACTCGGCCACGGCGTCCCAGATCACCGGCGGCGGTGAGGACCGATCCTTTGGAGTCAATGTCTACCTGCAACGTGAGGAGATTGCGGCCGATGACGTCGATCCCGGCCGGTTGCTGCGCACAGCGTGGCAGGAACTTTCCGGTGGCGAACTGCTCGACCGCCTGCGGGTCGAGCTGCATCGCGGCCGTCCGTTCCGTCCGCCGCAGCTCGAGGTGCTGCAGCGCCTCATGTCCGGCGAGTCGGTGTCGGGCCTGTTTGGACCGGGTCGCGGGCGAAGGAGCTTGATGGGTATCGGCGCGGCCGCGGTGGCCACAGCGAGACGGCCGATTGGGCGAACGCCGGAAGCAGGCCCCGTTGTCATCGCTCTCCCCGTCCTGGGTCAAGTGGAGCGGTGGTACGAGCGCTTCACTCCCGCCCTCAGGCAGGTCGGTGTGCACTGCGTACGGGCGCACGGGGCCCTTTTGTTCAGACAGCGCCAGCGTCTCGCGCAAAGTCTCGCCTCCGGCGCGGCCGACGTCGTGATCGCGACCTACGAATATCTGATCTCGAAAGGGAGATCGCTTCGTCCAACGCTGCTCCTCGTGGATGCGGCTCCGGGAGGCGCATCGATATCACCGCAGCAGGTCATCGCAGCGGTGGAAGCGCGAACGGTGGGAGTCTTTGGCGCGGACACGGACGGAAGCGGGCGCCCGCGTGTCGTCGATGTGTTCCTGCGGACAAACGTCCGGCTGGTCGACCGCCGCGGCGATAACGACAGGGAAGCAGTGCTGGCAGGCATCATTGCCCGGGGCGAGAAGACGCTCGTTTATACTTTGTCGCGCGCTACGTCGGTCGAGGTGGCCAAGAACCTGAGTGCGTCGACGGGCCGCGACGTCGCGTACTACCACGGCGGCCTGCCCATGCGGGTGCGAGAGGTGTTGGAGCAGATGTTCGCCGACGGAAAGATCGGTGTCATGGTCGTGGCCGACGGCCTCGATGAGACCGCGCTTCCGGGAGACGTCCGGCAGGTTGCCGTTCTCGGCCTGCCGCAAACGGCGGCAGAGCTGGTCGAGCAGATCGGTACCGCGGGAATGGATGGCCGAGCATCTCAGGCGACATTGCTCTACGCGAAATCGGATCTTGAGGTCGCGCGCGCGTCGCTGGCCGAGCGAAACCCAACGCGAGACACGCTGACGGCTATCTACCGAGCGGTGAGGGAACACGTCGTAAAAGACAAGTTCGCATCGTGGCCGGACCCGGGGCTGACCGAGGCGTTGGGGACAGTTGCCTCTCCTCGAGTGATCGGCATTGGGCTCGATGTCCTGGCTGAGGCCGGCGTGATCCAACGTGAATACGAAGGCGACCACTGGCGCATCACAGTCAGTAATGGAGCGCGGCGCGAACTGTCTACATCGCTGCGGTATGCTGAAGGTGAACGCGAGCGCGAGGCCTTCACGGAGTTGGAGCGGTTCGCCTTAGGGCCACTGTCGGAGATCCTGAAGGCGGTGGCAGGGCCGGCGGCCGGGATCAGGGATCGGGGGATCGGGGAACAGGGATCAGTAAGATGAAGTGGCTTCAGGCACGACAACCGAGTGCGTTTCAGGACCTGCCGTCCGAGCTTCAGGGGTTGCTCGCGAAGATGCGCGAGTACCACCCCAAGGCGGATCTCGACGTGGTCCGCGACGCGTATCTGTTCGCGGAAGCGGCCCACCACGGCCAGACACGCGTCTCGGGTGAACCCTATATCAATCATTCCGTCGCGGTGGCGACGGTGCTGACCGATCTTCGCCTGGACCCCGTGACCGTGGCTGGCGCGCTCCTGCATGACGTCGCCGAGGATACCGGGGCGACGCTGGACAATGTCCGCGAAAAGTTTGGTGCCGAGATCGCCTCGCTTGTTGATGGGGTAACCAAACTCGGCAAGATTGAGTGGATGAGCCGTGAGGAACGCCAGGCCGAGTCGCTGCGCAAAATGTTCCTCGCCATGGCCAGCGAGATTCGGATCGTCTTGATCAAACTCGCCGACCGTCTGCACAACATGCGCACGATCGAATACCTACCGGATTGGAAGCAGAAGCGGACGTCGCAGGAGACGCTGGATATTTACGCACCGCTCGCCGAGCGCCTGGGCATCGGACAGATCAAGCGTGAATTCGAGGAGCTGGCGTTCAAGGTGCTGGAGCCCGACGCCTACCAGGATCTGAAGACACAAATCGCGCAGGCTGAACCGGCGAGGGCGTCGTTTGTGGAGCGCGTCGCCGACACGCTGCATCGAGAGCTGAATCAAGCCGGGGTCAAGGTGGCCCGTGAACGCATCAGCGGCCGCCCCAAGCACTTCTACAGCATCTGGCAGAAGATGAAGCGCCCCAAATACGCGGGGCAGCCGGTCGCGCGCATCTACGACCGGCTCGGCGTCCGCGTCATCCTCGACGATCTGAAGGACTGCTACGCGGCGCTTGGCGTGGTGCACTCGGTGTGGCGGCCGATCCCCGGCGAGTTCGACGATTACATTGCCAACCCCAAAACCAGCGGGTATCAGTCACTGCACACGACGGTGATCTACGAGGGAGAATCCCTCGAGATCCAGATTCGCACTCTGCTGATGCACCAGGAAGCCGAGCACGGGATTGCCGCCCACTGGAAATATAAGGAAGGGAAACCTGCCGACCGGGAGGTCGAACAAAAGCTCGCCTGGCTCCGCCAGCTGCTGGACTGGCAATCCGACCTGCACGACGCCCGCGATTTCGTCCGGTCTGTCAAGCTCGACCTGTTCCAGAACGAAGTTTTCGTCTTTACCCCCAAAGGCGACGTGGTGGACCTCCCAGCGGGCGCGACGCCGGTGGATTTTGCATACCGCATTCATACCGACGTCGGCCACCGCACGATTGGTGCGAAGGTCAATGGACGCTTGGTGCCGCTCTCCCACAAACTCCAGACCGGCGACATCGTCGAGGTCGTCACGGGCAAGACCGGCGGCCCAAGTCGGGACTGGCTGACCTTCATCACCACAACGAATGCCCGCGCCAAGGTCAAGCAATGGTTCAAGAAGGAAGCTCGCGACGAAAACATTCAACGGGGCCGCGAGATGCTGGAGCGGGAGCTCCGCCGTCTGGGCGCGCTCAGCAGCCTGATGAAGTCCGAGAAACTCCGCGCTGTCGCTGCCGATTTCGAGGCGGGCAACGAGGATGATCTCCTGGCCGCGCTCGGCAACGGCGACGTCTCGGTGCTCCATGTCGTCCAGGCGCTGCGGGGGGAACCCGTCCAGGCTGAGGAGCCGCCTCCGCCGGCGCAGGTCGCTCCGGTTCCGACCCGTGGCGTGCGCGTGCGCGGCGTTGAGAACGTCTTGATGCGCTTCTCTCGCTGCTGCACCCCGCTGCCCGGTGACCGCATCATCGGTTATGTCACCCGCGGCCGCGGTGTGACCATTCACCGTGCGGACTGTCCGAACACGGCCTTCTTCAAGGATCACCCTGAGCGAATGATCGAGGTGGAGTGGGAGGTCGGCACGGAGGGTTCGTACCAGGTCGAGATCGAGGTCGAAGGGTTCGACCGAGTCGGGCTGCTCAAGGACGTGCTCGCGGCGATCGGTGACAGCAAGACCAACGTCGTGACCGTCAACGCGCGCGTGCGTCGGGACAAGGTCGGGTTGATCAATCTCGTTCTCGACATCCGCAACGTCGCCCAATTGCACACGGTGCTCCAGAGGGTTGGGAAGGTGCCCGACGTGTACTCGGTCGAGCGAGTCGTTCACAGTTGAGGACGCGAAAAGCCAGTCGGCAGTCGGCAGTCGGCCGTAGGCAGTCCATCGAGCAGATTAAGCCGATTCTCAAAGCTCATTTTGATGCGCTAAATGGTCGTGATCTCGATAAACTCCTCTCCTTCTATGCAGACGATGCGGTGCTCGAATTTCCCGCCAGTCCGCCCGTGCAGGGGATCAACCGCATCCGGCAGGCATTTGAGTCTTTTTTCGACCAGTGGGATGAGACGAGCGCCTACCGCACTGTGATTGTTTCAGGAACCGTCGCCGCAGTGGAGGGAACAGTCAGGGGACGCCACCGGACGCTGCACCTGCGCATCCCTGGCCGCGTCAATGCCGGGTCGCGCGAGTACCGGCATGACTTCGCAATGTTTGTCGAATTTGCTGATGGAAAGATCAAAAGGCATCGGGTGTATTTCGATGCACGGGACCTGGTGAAACAACTACTGGGATAAAGGGATAAAGGGATAAGGGGATAGGGTGACAATGTTGAGTGATCGCTTATCCCATTATCCCTTTATCCCATATCCCGCGTTAGGGGGTAGAGAGTGACGAAGCAGTGGACCGCGGCCCGCGTTGGGTTGTTCGCCGAATCGGTCATCCGCGAGATGACCCGTCTGAACAACCTTCACAATGGGGTGAACCTCGCGCAGGGCTTTCCGGATTTCGACGCTCCCGCGGAGTTGCTTCAGGCAGCGGCGAAGGCGATGCGCGACGGCTTCAATCAATATGCGATCACGTGGGGATCGCCGCGTCTTCGAGCGGCCGTCGCCGAGAAGTTCGCCTGGTACAACGGGGTCGAAGTAGACCCGGACGCGCACATTACGGTCACTTGCGGCGCGACCGAGGCCATGATGGCCGCGCTGCTGGCGATCGTCGATCCTGGTGACGAGGTCATCATCTTCGAGCCGTTCTACGAGAACTACGGCCCCGACGCGCTGCTCTCGGGCGCGGTGCCCCGTTACGTGTCGCTGAATCTCGGTGATCCGGAGTGCGGCTTCGACCCGGACCAGCTGCGCGACGCATTCACGGAGAAGACCAAAGCAATTATTATCAACACCCCGCATAACCCGGCCGGTAAGGTCTTCACTCGGGCCGAGCTGTCACTCATTGCGGACCTCTGCCAAAAGCACGACGTCCTCGCTGTGACAGACGAGGTCTACGAACACCTCCTGTACGATGGGCGGAAGCATGTCAGCATTGCATCACTCGAGGGGATGGCCGAGCGCACGGTGACGATCAACAGTATGAGCAAGACCTACAGTGTCACCGGCTGGCGCGTGGGCTGGGCGATCATCAAGAACCGGGACGTGACAAACGGCATCCGTCGCGCCCACGACTTCCTCACCGTCGGCGCGGCGGCCCCACTCCAAGAGGCGGGTGTCGTTGCTCTCGGTTTCCCACGAGAGTATTATGCACGCACCGCTGAGATGTACCGGCGCAAGCGCGATCACCTGCTCGGTATCCTGACCAAATTGGGGTTCCGGTGCGTGATCCCTCGTGGCGCGTATTACATCATGACGGAGTTTGATGCACTCAGCTCGGCCGATGACGTCACCTTTGCCCACAGTCTGGTCAAAGACGTGGGTGTCGCCACCGTCCCAGGTAGCAGCTTCTATCACGACCCCTCCATGGGCCGGCGCTTCATACGCTTCGCCTATCCCAAAAAGGAAGAAACGCTGGCTGAAGTAGCCCGGCGGCTCGCGAAACTCCGCACCACAGCCAAGCTGAAAAGCTGAAGAGCTGGAGAGCTGAAGAGCAGAGGACAGTGATCCGCGACGTAAGATCTCTTGCTTTCCAGCTTCTCTAGTGTGAGCTCTATGACCGACATCGCTGTAACTGCAGAGGCCAGATGGCTGGCCTACCGCCGGGAGTTCCCAATTTTCGAGCGGGTGACATACTTCAACTCGTGTTCGCTCGGCGCGCTATCGCGCCGAGTGGCGGCCGCTGTCCGAAGGTTCACCGATCTATGGGACGCACGGGGGGCCGCGGCCTGGTACGGACCCTGGCTGGATGAGGTGGAGCAGCTCAGGAGCCGGTTCGCTTCGCTCATCGGCGCAACGCCGGAGGAGGTGGCCATCTTCCCGTCCGTCACCGCAGCGCTCACTGCCGTGGCCAGCTGCTTCGACTATCGGTCGAGGCCCGGGGTCGTGCTCAGCGAACTCGAGTTTCCCACCACGGTATATCAATGGCTGGCCAAAGTGCCTGCGGGTGTTCGACTTCAAACGCTCCCGAGTCAGGAGAAGATGACGGTCGCGCTCGACGCATACGAGCGTGCGATCGGTCCCGACACGCAGCTCGTCGTGGGTTCACATGTCTATTTTACGAGCGGTGTCATCCAGGATATCGCGGCGCTGGCGCATTTCGCCCATGCGAAGGGAGCGTACTGTCTCATCGACGCATATCAGTCGATTGGCCAGGTGCCGGTGAACGTGCGCGATACCGGCGTTGACTTTCTAGTGACCGGTGGACTGAAGTGGCTGCTCGGCGGACCGGGCATTGCCTATCTGTATGTACGGCGCGAGGTGACCGCCCTAATGCACCCGACCGATGTAGGCTGGTTCGCGCACCGGCGGCAATTCGATTTCGACATCACCAGGTGGGACGATGCGGACGGCGCGCGGCGATTCGAGGGAGGCACGCCGGCTGTCGCGGCCGTGTACGCCGGTCGCGCCGGTCTCGAGATTGTCACGGAAATCGGTGCCCAAGCGCTGCGCGAACGTCAGATCGAGCATGTCCGGCATCTCGTGTTGGCAGCCGAGCAGGCGGGGCTCCATCCGCGCGTCTCCGGCCCGGTGGATCAGCTCGCGGGGATCCTCACGATCCCTCGTCCCAATCCCAAAGCTGTCGTAGCGGCGCTTGCAGAGCAGGGGGTTATTATCGACCACCGGCCAGGACTGATCAGGCTCTCACCGTACTTCTACAATACGATCGAAGATTGCGACCGGGTAGTACAGGCCATTGCCGAGCTCGAACAGCAAAGGATCGCGTAGCGTAATGACGCTCGAAGAGCTCGAACATCTTGCCGGCCTGCTGGGCTTTTCCCTGTCGAGGGAGCGGCTTGAACAATTGTTGCCGGAAGTGCAGCGGCTGCGCGAGCATGCGGCCCGCCTGCGCGAGTTGCCCCTTGATCCGGAAGCGCCTCCATTGCGCTTCGCGATTCCGTGAACACGCAAGATCTCTGCTTCTCATCGATCAGCGATCTTGCCTCGCGGGTCGCGGCCCGCGAACTCACCGCGCTCGAGGTGGTGCGGTCCTTTCTGTCCCGGATCGACCACATCAACCCAGCGGTCAATGCCTATATGGTCGTCACGGCCGAGCAGGCAGAAGAGGACGCGAGGCGTGTCGATAGGGAGATCGCAAAGGGGAGGGCGCCCGGCGTGCTGGGCGGTGTGCCGCTCGGCATCAAGGACCTCATCGACGTGGGCGGTGTCCCGACCGCGGCCGGTGCGCACCGCCGGTTTCACTACACGCCTGAGCGCGATGCGCCGGTCATCAGCCGGCTGCGTCGCGCGGGGGCCGTGATCCTGGGCAAGACGAACCTCCACGAGTTCGCCTATGGCGTGACCAACATCAATCCCCACACCGGCCCTGTGAGGAACCCCTGGGACCCCAGCCGGATCCCTGGGGGCTCGAGCGGGGGTTCTGCGGCGGCCGTAGCCGCTGGGCTGTGCGCGGGAGCGCTTGGATCCGACACGGGCGGCTCGATCCGGATTCCCTCGTCGCTGTGCGGAACCGTTGGACTCAAGCCGACCTATGACCGGATTTCGCGCGCAGGCGTGGTCGCACTGGCGTGGACGCTCGACCACCTTGGTCCCATCACACGCACAACGCGTGACGCCGCGCTGCTCCTTCGGGTCATGGCCGGTGCGGATCCCGGCGATCCAGCGAGTGTGAAAGCGGAGCCGCCGCCGTTTGATGAGCCTAGCGAGGACGGCCTCAGCGGCATCAGAATTGGCGTGCCACGCGGTTTCTTCTGGGAACGCACCCACTCCGAGGTTTACGCCGCAGCAACTGGGGCGCTGCGGGTGTTGGCCGATCGCGGTGCGACCATACTCGATGTCGATCTTCCGCACGCCGAAGATGCGGGCAAGGCCGTGGCGATTATTCTTAGCGTTGAGGCGACCGCGTACCATGAGCGTCGTTTACGCGGGTCACTGGGAGCCTATGGCGATGATCTCCAGGTCAGGCTGCTGCGGGGATTCTTCATTCCTGGCACGGACTACGTTCTCGCCCAGCGCGCTCGAGCGCTCCTCACGCATGAATTCCTTTCGGCGTTCCACGGTGTGGATGTTCTTGTGACCCCGACAACGACCGTTCCGGCGCGGCCTATCGAGGAAGACCCCGGTGCGGGCGCGGCGGTTTCGCTCACGATGAGCACTGAACTGACGCGCTTCACGAATCCCTTTAATCTCACCGGGATGCCGGCGCTGTCCGTGCCGTGCGGGTTTGCTCGAGATGGACTACCAATAGGGCTGCAGATTGTGGGGAAGCCATTCGATGAAGCATTGGTGCTACGTGTGGGGCATGCGTACGAGCAGGCGACCGAGTGGCACCGCAAAAGACCGAACTTCGGTCATAGGTCGTAGGTCGTTGGTCGTAGGAAAGCCACTCTTGTTGCTCGACCTACGACCGACGACCCACGACCGTAGTTAAGCGATAAAAGATGTGAGCAGTCGCTTCTCGAGTTCTTTTGTAACTTCAGACAGGTCTTTCACTGTGTCCACCGACCGCCAGTACGCGCGCGACTTGTAGGCTCCCAGCTGCCGCTCGGCAGCCAGCTGCGGAAACGTTGACGTCTCATGGTCACCTTGATCTGGCAGCATCGACTCGATTTCACGCGATAGGACGTAGATGCCGGCATTCATCCAGTAAGGGAGTTCGGGTTTCTCACGGAATCCAACAACCTTGTCCTCCTCGTCGGCCTCCACAATGCCGTAGGGACTGATGAACGGTGCGAGCACGAGTGTGGCGAGACAGCCGTTCTGACGGTGCGTCTGGATCAGCGGCTTGAGTCTCACGTTCGTGATGACGTCGCCATTCGTTGCCAGGCAGATGTCCTCGCCATCGGCCAGCGATCGGAAAGCCAGCTTCAACGCGCCGCCCCGTCCGAGCGGTTCCGTTTCCACCGAGTACTGGATCTTCACGCCCCATTTCTCGCCGCTGCCGAAGTAATTCTGAATCACATCATGGCGGTATCCGCAGGAGACGATAACATCCTCAACGCCCTGTGATTGAAGCCACTGCAGTTGATAGCCGAGGATCGGGATTCCGAGAATCTCGACCATCGGCTTGGGCCGGTCTTCCGTAAATGGCCGCAGGCGTTCTCCCCTGCCACCGGCCAAGATGATCGCTTGCATGAGAACAATCTACACAATCTTCTCACTCTGCACAATCTGCACCACCCATGCCCAGGAGTTTATTGTGTGGATTGTATAGATTGTGTAGATTGGGTGGGATGAAAGCTCCGCGCGGAATGCACGATATCCTTCCTGACGAGGCCGAGCGCTGGCAGGCGCTCGAAGCCATCATCAGAGATTTCGCGGCCAGATTCGGGTACGGCGAGATCCGCACGCCCGTGGTCGAGCACACCGAAGTCTTCCAGCGCACGATCGAGGAGAAGGAGATGTACACTCTCACCGATCGGGGTGGCCGCAGTCTCACGTTGCGTCCCGAAGGGACGGCTGCCGTGATGCGCGCCTACCTGGAGCACGGAATGGCGTCGCAGCCCCAGCCGGTGCGGTTGTATTACATCGCGCCCATGTTCCGGTACGACCGGCCGCAGAAGGGCCGCTACCGTATGCACCATCAGTTCGGAGCGGAGATCATCGGCTCCCCGTCACCCACCGCTGACGTTGAGGTGCTGAGTCTACCTATCCGGCTGATCCAGGCGCTCGGGTTGACCGAGGTTTCGGTACGCCTGAACAGCGTAGGCGATCCCGTGTGCCGGCCGGCGTACGAGGAAGCGCTGCGCGCGTACTTCACCGAGCATATCGATCGACTCTGCGAGGACTGCCGGCGCCGCCTGCAGGTCAATCCGCTCCGCATTCTGGAGTGCAAGGAGCCAGAGTGCCATGCGGTGGCGATGGATGCGCCCAAGATGGTGGAACACCTGTGCGAACCGTGCCGGGAGCACCTCGCGGCGGTGAAGAGCTTATTTACGGCAATCGGCATCCCGTTTGTGGACGATCCGATGATCGTCCGCGGGCTGGACTACTACACGCGCACCGCTGTGGAGGTGCACTCGGGCCGGCTCGGGGGTGCGCAGAACTCGATGTTGGGTGGCGGACGTTACGATGGGCTTGCCGAGCAATTGGAGGGACCGCCGGTCCCAGGCGTCGGGTTTGGCCAGGGAATTGAACGGTTGCTGCTGGTCCTGAAATCGGAGGGTCTCGAGATCCCGCATCCTGCGAGGCACCCTGACGGCATCGCGGTCTTCGTTGCGTCCGTGGGTGCTGCGGCGGATCTTGAAGCGTTCAGGCTGGTGGATCAGCTGCGACGTGCCGGGATCAGCGCGGTCGGTGAGATGCAAGGCCGTGGGCTGCGGGCCCAAATGAAGCAGGCCGACAAGCTCGGGGCGCGCTACGCGGTTATCCTCGGCGAGCAGGAGCTTGCCGCACGACAGGCCGGGGTTCGGGATATGCGCAACGGCTCGCAGGACGGCGTGGCGCTGGATCGCATCCTGCAGACGCTGTCTACCCGCATCAAGGAGCAGCAGTGAAAGCGCTCAGCACTTCGCTCCCACGCACGCTGATTAAGGATATCCGGAAAGCCGTGGGTTCGGAGGCCAAGGTGCAGGGGTGGGTCAAGACGATTCGCGATCAGAAGAAGATGCAGTTTCTACTCGTCCGTGATCACACCGGTGTTGTTCAAGCGACCGTCGAACGCTCCGCTGCAAAGGCCTCGATCAACGAGCTGATTGCCGGGTTGACACGTGAGTCCGCGATCAGCGTGATCGGGACCGTCGTCGAAAATCCGATCGTGAAGACCGGCGGCGTGGAGATCCTCATTCGTGAGCTGATCGTGGAGTCGCGCGCTGACGGGTTGATTCCAATCGACCCCGATGGGCCGGTGGAGCCAAATTCAGAAGTGCGACTGAACTGGCGCTTTCTCGATTTGCGGCGCCCTGAGATCGCGTTGATCTTTCAGGTGCAGACCGCGTTCGAGCACGCGATGCGCAAGTATTGGATCAAAGAAGGGTTCCTCGAGATCCACTCGCCCAAGCTCATGGGAAGCCCCAGCGAAGGCGGCGCCGAGGTGTTCCCATTTGAGTACTTTGGCCGCACGGCGTACCTGGCGCAGTCCCCGCAGTTCTACAAGCAGATGGCCATGGCCGCCGGGTTTGACCGGGTGTTCGAGATCGGTCCGGTGTTCAGGGCGGACCCGTCATTTACGGCGCGCCACGCGACAGAATTCACCGGTCTCGACATGGAGATGTCGTGGATTGATTCACATGAAGATGTGATGGCGTTCGAGGAACGGTGGCTGGCGTACAGTCTCGAGCAGGTGAGGCAGGAGTACGGGGACCCGATCCGTGAGACGTTCGGTATTGAGGTGTCGGTGCCGGCGGTTCCGTTTCCGCGAGTCCCGATGCAGGAGGCGAGGGAGATCATCGCCGGCAAGGGGCATGTGATCCCTCTCGAGCGCGGCGATCTGGATCCACCCGGGGAGCGGCTGATCGCCGAATACGCCATGGAACGGTTCGGGCACGAGTTCGTGTTCGTGACGGACTATCCGGTCGACGTTCGGCCCTTCTATCACATGCGGTACGTGGACACGCCTCATATCACGAAGAGTTTCGACCTGCTCTGGAGAGGGATCGAAGTCACGACGGGCGCGCAGCGGGAACACCGATACGATGTTCTTGTCGCCCAGGCCCGGGAGAAAGGGTTGAGTCTCGAGCCGATCCAGTTCTACCTGGATTTCTTCAAGTATGGGTGTCCGCCGCACGGCGGCTTCGGCGCGGGCCTCGCGCGCATGTTGATGGTCCTCTTGAATCAATCCAATATCCGGGAAGTGACCTTCCTCTTCAGGGGGCCGACCCGGCTTCATCCGTGATTGTTGACTCCGGCTGTCCGAAATCTGTCAATATCATCCGAAATACAGATTGCAAGGTGAGAGATTCGCGGTAAGATCAACGTAGTAAAAGATCCTGCCGTGCGCGTGGGGCCGTTAGTTCCGATCCAACAGGTTGCACAAAGGGAGCCCGGCTCTGTTCGTCGATGACACGCCTCGATTCACCGAGGTAGTCAGAAGCGCGCAGGAGGGCACCCACCTGGGAGACCAGGTTCGGGAACTGCAGTCCCACGACACGGCGGGGAAATGACGCGGGCCTCGGCAGACGCCGAGGCCCGCGCAGTCTTATGAGTCCCTTGCTTCTAGCGGCCGCCCAGAATAGCGTCCTTGGCCGCCTTGCTCACACGGAAGCGCACGACGCGCTTGGCCGGGATGCGAAGCGGTTCGCCGGTCTGGGGATTGCGCCCCATTCGGGCCTTGCGGTTTCGCAGCACGAGTTTCCCGACACCCGGAATCGTGAACGTGTTCTTCGCTTCTCTGTATGCAAGAGAGGCCAGTTCGTCCAGGAACATGTTCGCGGTCTTCTTCGGCACATCGAGCTTGCCGGCCAGGTGATCAGCGATCTTCGACTTCGTCATGGCCTTTGCCATCTACCCACCCCCGTCCCGGAGTCAGTGTCCGGTTGCGATTTCCCGCGTCAATATTGAATATCCTGCATGAGTATAGGAATGTGCCCTGGGACTGTCAAGCAATACCGCGGCTCCTGTCAGGCCAAAAACCAGTATGTTACGATTTGACCAAGAAGCCACAGACCAACGGAAGAGGAAAGAAGTGGAACTGTTCAGGCAGGGCACGGCAGAGCGTCTGGCGGCTGAGGCGCCGCTGGCCGCACGGATGCGCCCGCGCACGCTCGATGAGTTCGTCGGCCAGGAGCACCTGCTGGCGCCGGGCAAGGTGCTGCGCCGCGCGATCGAGAGCGGCGAGCTCACCTCCCTGATCCTCTATGGCCCGCCGGGAACGGGAAAGACGTCGCTCGCGCACGTGATCGCGCGGCACACCGATTCCGACGTTGAACAGATCAACGCCGTCACCGCCGGCGTGGCCGAGCTTCGCGAGGTGATCGCGCGCGCGAAAGACCGGCGGATGCTGCACGGCCGGCGCACCATCCTCTTCGTCGATGAGATCCACCGCTTCAACAAAGCGCAGCAGGATGTGCTGCTCCCGTTTGTAGAAGACGGGACGCTCGTGCTCATCGGCGCCACCACGGAAAATCCGTTCTTCGAAGTGAACGCCACGCTCGTGTCACGTTCCCGCGTGTTCCGGCTGGAACCGCTCGGTGAGGACGCCCTACGCACGATCCTGGACCGTGCTCTGACCGAACCGGATCGTGGCCTCGGCGCGTTCCGTGTCGAGGTCAACGAAGATGCGATGACTCATCTCATTGCTGTCAGTAACGGCGACGCGCGTATCGCCCTGAACGCGCTCGAGCTGGCGGCGATGACGGCACCGCCCGACGGCGCGGGTGTCCGGCGGGTCACGCTCCAGAGTATCGAAGAGGCGGCGCAACGGCGCGCGCTCGTGTACGATCGCGCCGGCGACGCGCACTATGATCACATCTCGGCCTTTATTAAGAGCATGCGCGGGTCCGATCCGGACGCGGCGGTGTACTGGATGGCGCGCATGCTCGCGGCAGGGGAGGATGCACGGTACATTGCGCGCCGTATGGTCATTCACGCGTCGGAAGACGTGGGGATGGCAGATCCGATGGCGCTCCTTGTCGCGACGGCTGCCGCCCATGCCGTGGAGTTCGTAGGACTGCCCGAGGCACAAATCCCGATGGCCCAGGCCGCGATATACATCGCGACCGCGCCGAAGAGCAATGCGGTTGTTCGCGCCATCGGCTCCGCGATGTCTGACGTTGAGGAGCGCAAAGCGGATCAGGTCCCCCTACACCTGCGCGAACCGGGGCATCCGCTGGCCGCAAAGCATCTCGGACACGGGCGCGGGTACAAGTACGCGCATGACTACGCCGGCGGGTTTGTCCCGCAGCAGTATCTTCCGGATAGCGTCAAAGACCGTATCTACTATCAGCCCTCGGACGCCGGGTTTGAGCAGGACATCCGAAAGCGCCTAGAGGGCTGGTGGAAAGGCCTCAAACGCTACACTCCGGAATGATCGGTATGGGGAAATCCTTCGTCTTCGCCGGCCCCCGCAAGATCGAGGTTGAGACCTACAACGGGGTCGTCCTCCAATTCACGTGAGGGTCGGAATGATCGGCACCGGGGATTTTGCGCGCCGGCACCTGCAGGTGCTCTCCCGTGAATCGGAAGTGGAGATTGTTGGCCACGTCTCTGGCCGTCCCGAGCGCGCGCAAGGCGCAGCGAAGCAATGGGGTGGACGCGCATACGCCGATGCGATGGACCTGGTGCGTGGGGGGTCGCCCGACGCGGTGTGGATCTCCATCACCCCTTCCGCACATGGCGCGATCGAGACTGCCCTCATCGATGCCGGTGTGCCGTTCTTCGTCGAGAAACCGATCGCGGTTGATTTGACGACCGCTGAATCCATCGCGGCGCAACTTGAGCGCAAGCCGGTCATCACAGCGGTTGGATATCACTGGCGCGCGATGGACACGATTCCGGAAGTCCGTTCCGTGCTCGCACAGCATCCGGTGCGGCTGGTCCAGGGCGCGTGGCTGGATACGCTACCGCCTTCCAGATGGTGGCACAGGCGCGCCACCGGGGGTGGGCAGATCATCGAGCAGACGACGCATCCCATTGACCTTGCGCGGTCGCTGGCCGGTGAGGCGAAGGTCGTCGGCACGACCGAGAGCGACGCGCGAAGTGAGGAAATCGATGTGGCGAGGGCCACCGCCGCATTGGTACGCTTCGAGAACGGCGCGCCGGGGGTCTTTACCGCAACCAACGTGCTCGATGGCCCCGCGGCTGTCTATCTACAAATCACCTGTGATGGTGTGTTGATTACGATCCTGCGGCATTACGTGACGTATGACACCGGGAAGGCGAAGCGCGACACTCCGGTCCGAAATGATCCTATCGTTGATGAGAATCGCGCATTCCTGGCCGCTGTCCGCTCGCATGATCAGTCCAAGGTGTTCTGCACGTATCCCGACGCGCTCAAGTCACACCGGTTATGCTGCTCGATTGCCGCGAGCGCCTGATTCGGGCAGGAAGGAAGCAGCAAGAGGCGCGAACACAGACAACACCCAGCAGGATCCGGCATCATACGTTCCGCACGTCAGTCATGCTCCGAGGGAGGGACCAACGTGAAATTGTGGAGGATAGCCACATTGCTCGCGGTGACGATTCTTGCTGCGAGCGCGCCGCTTGGGTCCGCGCCGGCGGTTGAGATCACTTGGAGCTCAACTCAGCTGAATCCCGTCAACGAGCAGGAGTGGGCCCGCAACACAATGCTGCGCCCGTTCGAGGAAGAGTCAGGCATGCGGGTCCGATTCGTGAGTGACCTAGCGGGTCCGTTCATTGACCGGCTGGTGGCTGAGGCGAGGGCGGGGCGCGGCTCGGTCGATATCATCGGCACCCTTCATGGCGACTACCCGCTGCTCGTCGCAGAGGGCGCGGTGCAGGACGTCGCGGCCATCCTGCGACAGCTCGACGGCCGTCCCGATCGAACTTTCGTCCCGGATCTCGTGCGCGCCGGCCAGATTGGCGGAATTCAGTCGTTTGTGCCGTGGATGCAGGCGACATACCTGATTGCTGCTCACAAGCAGGCGATGCGGTACTTCCCGGCGGGTCGCGATCCCATGCGTATGACCTATGACGACCTATTGCAGTGGGGCGAGAACATCAGGAGCGCCACGGGCCAGCGCCGGATCGGATTTCCCGCGTCGCCCACGGGACTGTATGGTCGGTTCCTGCACGGGTATGCGTATCCGTCGTTTACGGGCTCACAGGTCAAGAAGTTCAAATCGCCGGAGGCAGTCTCGATGTGGCGGTATCTCCGGCGTCTCTGGGGGGTCAGTCATCCATCGTCGTTCACTTATGGCTTCATGAACGAACCGCTGCTGCGGGGGGAGGTCTGGGTTGCCTGGGATCATGTGGCGCGGCTTTTGCCGGCGTTCCGCGAGCGCCCGGATGATTTCGTCGCCCTCCCGTCGCCCGCCGGCCCAAGGGGACGATCTTTCCTGTCGGTCATCGTCGGCCTGGGCATTCCCAAGAATTCCCCCAATCCCGAGGCGGCGGCGCGATTGATCGAATACTTGACGCGTCCGCGAACGCAGGTACTGACTTTGCAGGGCGTCGGCTTCTTTCCGGTGGTTCGGGAAGCCGCCGGTGTGGTTCCCACCGGAGGTCTAAAGGTCATGGCGGAAGGCGTGACCGCCCAGGCGACGGCCACGGATGCCCGTACAGCGCTGCTGCCGATCGGACTCGGTGCGCGCACCGGCGAGTTCGTCCCGCTGTACCTAGAGACGTTCACGCTGATCGCGATCCAGGGTAGGAACATCGAGCAGGTGCTGAACGATCAGGCACGCAAACTCGAGGAGATGTATCGCACTACGAATGCGCCGTGCCCGCCGCCCGATTCCGCGGAGCGGCCGTGCAGGCCTGATTAGGTGCTGACCGCGGGGGAGGGGATACTCCCCCGCGCCAGTTCTTATGACTGTTGCCGAACAGCGGCTGGAACAGACGCTGCCACCGGTCCGTCGTCAGGCGGTCGACTGGCTTCCGTACGTTCTTCTTCTGCCGACGGTCGTGTTTCTCGCCGTGTTCTTCGTGTATCCCATGCTGCAAGCGTTTGTGCTCAGCTTCCGGTCTCCCGAAGGCGCGATCACGTTGCGCTACTTTCAGGCCATGCTCAAGGACACGTATTTTGCGGGGGCGCTGCGTAACAGCTTCTTACTGACGGCGATAATAATCCCGCTCCAGGTTGTCCTGGCACTCGTGATCGCGCTGCTGATCAACACGCGCTTCCAAGGCCACCCCTGGTTTCTGTTCATCTGCGCCATTCCGCTCGGCATCTCCGATCTCGGCGCTGGACTTATCTGGTCGTCATTCTTCACCGAGCGTGGCTACCTGAACCTCATCCTCCAAAACTTGGGCCTGATCAATGAGCCCATCACGTTTCTTTCGTTTGAGAGACCGGCCTGGCTATACGGCGCGATTGTGGCCACCGAAGTGTGGCGAGCGACGGCGATCGTCATGGTCATCCTCGTGGCTGGTCTACAGCTGATCCCCAAAGACTACTTCGAGACGGCCGACGTCTTCGGTGCGAGCAGCTGGCGCAAGTTGCGCTATGTAACCCTGCCCCTGCTGCGGCCGGCGCTGCAGACCGCGCTCATCATCCGCACGATCTTGGCCTTTCAGTTATTCGCAACCGTCATCGTCATGGCCGGCCGCATTGTGCCGGTGCTTGCGGGAGAAGCCTACTTCCAGTACGGGCTTTTGCGCAATGTGAATATCGCGAGCGCGTATGCAGTGCTCATCATGACATTGTCGATGACTATCACCATCTTCTACCTTTGGTTGCTTCGCACCAAGGAAGAGGAGCTGGGGCGAGGATGACAACGCCTGGCCGGAAGGCATTGTTGACGGTCCTCGTGGTGCTGATCTCCGCTTGGGTGCTGTTCCCCATCATCTTGATCGCACTGGCCAGCTTCACGACACGAACGCAGCTCTACGCCTGGCCCCGGTCGCTCGTGCCATCACCGTTCTCCGCTGAGACGATGCGATTCTTCGTCCAGGCCCAAGATGTGCTGCAGTCGCTGCTCAATAGTCTCCTCGTCGCAGCGATGACGATTGTCCTCGCGGTTCTCATCGGTGCGCCGGCGGGATATGCGCTCTCGCGGTTTCGATTTGGAGGGAAGGAAGTGTTCCGGCTCGGCATCCTGGGGACGAAGATGTTTCCCGCGACGATTCTCGCTGTGCCGCTGGCGGTCTCGTTCATCAACTGGAACCTCTACGACACTCTGCTGGGCGTCGCGCTGGTGCATACAACACTGGCTCTTCCCTTTGCCGTCGTGATCACGACGAGTGTCTTCGTCGGGGTGCCGTTTGAGCTGGAGGAAGCCGCGATGACGCTCGGCTGCAGCCGCGCACAAGCGTTCCGCAAAGTTGCGATGCCTATTGCCTTACCTGGCTTGGCCGCCGCTGCGATCTTTACATTTGTGCTGTCGTGGAATGAGGTCTTTGCGGCGACCATCTTGACCCTGCGCAACCGGACGCTGCCAGCGCTGGTGATGAATGCGGTCGGGCTCGCCGGCGCGCCGATCGACTACCGGTTCGCCGGTGGATTCTTCATGATCATCCCGGCGCTCATCATCATTTTTGTGATCCGGCGGTATCTGCTGACCCTGTGGGGGGTCACGGTCAGGTGAAGCGTCATGGCTGACATTCAGCTCGAACGTGTCCGCAAGATGTTTGGGAAGGTCCTGGCAGTGGCGGACGTCTCGCTCCACATCAAAGAGGGCGAGTTTATGGTGCTGCTGGGGCCGAGCGGGTGTGGCAAAACGACACTCCTGCGGTGCCTGGCGGGGCTGGAGCGGGTTGATGGAGGACAGGTCATCATTGGTGGCGACGATGTCACCGACCATCCGCCGGGGAAGCGCGGCATTGGGATGGTGTTTCAGTCGTACGCCGTCTTTCCGCACATGACCGTGTTCGACAACATCGCCTTCGGGCTGCAGATGCAGCGCGTGAGCTCGGCCGAGATCCAACGTCGCGTAGGCGAAGGCGCCGAGCTCCTGCAGATTCAGCAACTGCTGGCGCGCTATCCGGCACAGCTCTCCGGCGGACAGCGTCAGCGCGTGGCGGTCGCGCGCGCGATCGTGATGCGCCCAAGAGTGCTCCTCATGGACGAGCCGCTCAGTAACCTCGATGCACTTCTACGCCTGCAGATGCGCGGCGAACTGAAGCGGCTGCATCACGAGGTTCGCTCGACCACCGTCTATGTCACTCACGATCAGGTTGAAGCGCTCAGCCTCGGCGACCGGATCGCGGTCATGAAGGACGGAACGATCGTGCAATTGGACATCCCGGATCGTGTCTACGATCTGCCTGCCACACGCTTCGTCGGGAGCTTCATCGGCAGCCCACCGATGAACTTTCTGGAAGGAACGATACGGTCTTCCAACGGTGCCCGCGCGCTGGAGACGGCGGGTGTGCGGTTGGAGTTCCACGGCGTGCCCGCCCGAGGCCGAGACGCGGTGCTGATCGGCATCAGGCCGGAGCATATTGCCGTTGAGCGAGTCCCCGTGGCGGGCGGCATTCCCGCGGGCGCCATCCCCGCGGCGGTGGTCGTCGTCGAACCCATCGGCCCGCAGAAACTCCTTACAGTGCAGGTCGGACCGTCCACACTGAAGGTCACCACGCCGGTGGACTTTGCGGTGGATCAAGGCCAACGCGTCTGGCTGCGCTTCGATCCCTCACGGATCCGCCTCATGGATCCTCAGACCGGCGACGCCATCGCATCCTGACCCGGTGACAGAGCAGGATCTCCTCTCCCGCGCAGAGGGCGTCCTCCGCGCCAACGATGTCGGTGAGTACACCAAACCGAGCGGCCGTCTGTACCCTCATCAGTGGAACTGGGATAGCGCATTCAACGCGCTCGGGTGGGCCCATGTGGATTGGGAGCGCGCTACGCGCGAGGTCGAGGCACTGCTGGCGGCGCAGTGGACGAACGGGATGTTGCCGCACATCCGCTACAATCCGTCGGTCACTGACTACGCCCCGGGTCCAGAGTGGTGGACAGACGTTCCTGTGACGCGGGCAGGCGAGGTCACGAGCGGGATTTCTCAGCCCCCGGTGCTATCCACGATGGTACATCTCGTCGGGCTGATCCAACCGGACGAGCAGCGCCGGCGGCACTGGTGGGACCGCGTCTATGATGCGTTGGCCGAGTCACTGCTCTACTTCGAGCGCGACCGTACGACGGGCAATTCGCCCCTGATCGTACTGGTACACCCATGGGAGAGCGGACTGGACAATAGTCCGCGCTGGGACGCGGCGGCGGCCAAGGGATTCCGGCCCACCCGGCCGTACCGGCGCGTGGATACCACAAAGGTAGCCGCGGCCGAACGCCCAACGTCTCGCGACTATGATCTGTACATGTTCCTGGTCGAGCTGATCGCCTCGCATCGATATGACATGCGCAGTTACCTGCCGGTCACACCGTTTGCCTTCTACGATTCGATGTTCAACGCGGCGTGGTACCGCGCCGTGAAGGATCTGAATCGGATCGCAGACATGATCAACCGGCCGGTCATCGTCTCCGACGCATCGCTGGATGCATTCCGGCGCGCCTACCAGGCCACGTTGTGGGATGACGAGGCCGCCATGTTCCTCGACTTCGACCTGACCGCACGCGCAAAGGTTCCGATTCACTCGTGGACCGGGATCGCCGCAGTCTACGCCGGACTCGTCGATGGGGGGCAGGCGGAGCTCATTTACGATGGCTACACGAAGCGGTCCCGGAACTGCCGCCGATTCCCGTCGGTGTTGCCGGACCAGACGGGCTTTGAGTCTGATCGGTACCACCGCGGACCGGTGTGGGTTAATGCCAACTGGATGATCACGCGCGGCCTGGCTGAGCTCGGCCTGCAGTCGCGTGCGCGACAACTCGGTGAGGCGACGATCGAGCTCGTCCGTCGCAGCGGTTTCTATGAGTATTTTGATGCGTACACCGGGCGCGGCGCCGGTGCCGATCAGTTCTCGTGGACGGCGGCGCTCACTATTGATCTCATTAAGCGCCCGATCGTATAGCGTCTATTTTGACCCCCGCGGGTAAGCCTTGTTATGATGGGAAGCGTTTCTTGGAGGTGAACGATGGGCAAGTGGGCCGTCGCGATGAGCGGCGGAGTCGACAGCTCAGTCGCCGCTGCGTTGCTCGCGGCCGAGGGTCACGAGGTCGTGGGTCTCACCATGAACCTCTGGCCGGACTGGCTCCCCGAGCCGGATGATAGTTTCAAAGCCTGCTGTGGCGTTTCGGCAATCGACGACGCGCGGGCGACCGCGCGCCACCTCGGGATCCGGCATTATGTCCTCAACATGCGCGAAGAGTTCGAACGCGCTGTGATCGGTTACTTCGTCGACGAGTACGCGTCCGGCCGTACCCCCAACCCGTGCATTGCCTGCAATCAGAGCATCAAGTTCTCTTTGCTGCTCGACAGGGTGAGCGCGCTCGGCTTAGACGGTGTGGCCACAGGTCACTACGCGCGCCTGCGACACGACGACAAGAGCGGGCGATGGCTGGTACTCAAGGCCGCGGATCCGCACAAGGATCAGTCATACGTGCTGTACGGACTCACGCAGGCGCAGTTGCCCCGAGTGCAGTTTCCGGTCGGCAGTTATACGAAAGAGGAGACACGCAACCTGGCGCGCCGGTTCGGTCTGCCCGCGGCCGACAAACCGGACAGCCAGGAGATCTGCTTTGTGCCTCGAGGTTCGTACACAGACGTGGTGGCTCGATTCCGTTCGGAAGCCCTTACCCCCGGTCCCATGGTCGATACCTCAGGCCGTATTGTCGGTGAGCACCAGGGGATTGCGCGGTATACGGTGGGCCAGCGCCGCGGGCTTGGGATCGCGGCCGGCGAGCCGCTGTACGTCATTGGGATTGATCGTGAGCGAAACGCGGTCATCGTCGGAAGCGAAGAAGACCTCCTTTGTGTCGAACTCGTGGCGTCCAGGATGAACTGGATCGCCCTTCCGGAATTGCGCGGTGCACAACTCGCAACGGCTCGTATCCGTCACGCCAGCCGAGACGTCGAGGCCGTTGTCAGACCCGGCCGCGAGCCTGGCGAGGCGATCGTGCATTTTGCCGAAGCGCAGCGGGCCGCCGCGCCCGGTCAGGCCGTGACCCTCTACGATAGAGATGTCGTGCTGGGCGGCGGGACCATCACGAGCGTGCGCACGGCCGCCTCACTTGCCGCTTCTGCCTAGTCCGCTTTACAGGGTACCCTCTACAATATGAGTCCCGTTCGGCTAAGGCTGCTGGCGTGGGTCGCAATGGCCGCGCTCCTGCTGGCGCCGCCGCCGCTTGCCGCGCAGTCGCCTGACGAGGCGGTTGCCCTCGTCCAGGAAGTCTTCACACGCCTCCGCGACGACGCACTCGCAGCGGCTGATGGTCCTTCGCTGTTGCGCGCTGCCGTGAGTGGCGTGCAGCAGGTCCTCGTGGGTACTTCCGCGGTTCCCATGGTTCCGGTGCTTTCAGGGATCGAAGATGAGGATCTTCGCGCCGTTGCGATGTACGTGGAGGCGGCCGTCAAAGCGGCTCCGGGCCGGAGCGAATTCGTCCTGTCCTCGGCGCTGCGGGCGATGGTGCGTTCGGTGGCCGATCCGGTCAGCGCTGTCTTCACGCCTGCTGAACTGGGCCGGTACATGGCTGACCTGCGAGGCGAGCACGGAACAATCGGCATGCAAGTAGATACGATCGGAAATGCGATCAACGTTGTCGACGTGGTGGACGGCGGCCCAGCGGTACGGGCGGGGATTCGTGTGGGAGATCACATTCTGGAGATCGACGGAACCTCGATCGACTTTCACTCTCCCGACGCGGTGCTCAGTCTTCTGCGAGGGCGGCTGGGATCGCCTGTGCTCGTTACCATCCGGAGAGGTTCGAGCCAACCGCAGCGCCTCTCGGTGATCCGTGAGCAGGTGCGGGAAATCCCGATCCGCGCGCGGATGCTCGAGCCGCGGGTAGGGTATCTTCGGCTCCTCGGATTTACCGAGCGCGCGCACGAAGATCTGGCGCGCTGGCTCCTCCGTCTGAACGAGCAAGACGCGCGGGCATTGGTGCTCGATCTTCGAGAGAACGGCGGCGGTCTTGTAGAGGAAGCCGTGAATGTGGCGTCAGCCTTTCTTCCCCAGGGCGTCGTGGCGGTGGAAGAGGGGCGGCGCGGCCAAGTCACGCTCATCGTACGACCGGCGGCGCACCGGTTTGCCGGTCCTGTTGTGGTCCTGGTAAATCGCGGCACAGCGAGCGCTTCAGAAATCGTTGCGGGCGCGCTTCAGGATGCCGGTGTCAGCCTCGTGGGAGGGAGGACCTTCGGCAAAGGAACCGTGCAGACGGTGTACTTCCTTCAGGCAGGGTGGGGGCTCAGGATTACTACTGCGCGGTACAGGACGCGTGCGGGTCGTGCGATTGACGGTACAGGCCTGACGCCAGATGTGCCGGTCGTTCAGGCCGTGAATCAGGTCCAGGGTCCAGGCGATACCCAGCTTGAAATCGCCCGAGTTCTGGCCCGCAGGCGGCTGGAGTCCACGGGCCAGCGAGCTGCCGGTCGGCGCTGGTGAGTACATTACGAGAGGGCGCCGTCGAGGTCGTCCGGCGGTTGCGCGCCGGGGGATTCTCAGCAATGTGGGTGGGTGGCTGCGTGCGGGACCTTGAGATGGGACGAGAGCCGCACGACTACGATATCGTCACAGACGCGCGCCCCGAGCAGGTCGCATCGCTGTTTGATGATGCGGTTGCTGTGGGCGCGGAGTTCGGGGTCGTCGCCGTATCGTCACATGGCCATCAGTACGAAGTGGCAACGTTCCGCACCGAAGGACCCTATCTGGATGGTCGGCGTCCATCGTCCGTAAGGTTCGCGACAGCCGAGGACGACGTTCGTCGCCGCGATTTCACGATCAACGGGCTACTCCACGATCCTCTTTCCGGGCAGACGATCGATCACGTCGACGGGCGGCAGGACATTAAGCGGCGGATCATCCGGACGATCGGACCTCCGCAAGAGCGGTTCGCCGAAGACTACCTGCGCCTGCTCCGCGCTGTGCGGCTGGCCGCCGAGCTCGATTTTACGATTGAGCCCCAAGCATTCCGTGCCATCACCGCGCTGGCTCCTTCCATTGCACGGGTCAGCGCGGAGCGAATCCGGGACGAGTTGTTTCGCCTGCTTGTCGCGCCGGGCCGGAGCAAGGGCGTGCAGCTCCTCGACGAAAGCGGCCTCTTGAAGGTGATCCTGCCGGAAGTGGCGGCAATGAAGGGTGTGGAGCAACCTCCCGAGTTCCATCCAGAAGGTGATGTCTTTGTACACACGGTCCTTGCATTGGGGCACCTTCGGAATTCCTCGCCGGAACTCGCGCTGGCCACGCTACTGCACGATGTCGGAAAGCCACCGACTATGACGCGAGAGGACCGGATCCGTTTCAATAACCACGACGAAGTCGGCGCACAAATGGCAGAGTCCATTTGCCGGAGGCTCCGGTGTTCAAACGAGCAGATGGACCGAGTGGTCTCGCTGGTCAGGAATCACTTGCGCATCAAAGACCTTCCGAAGATGCGGCCGGCGAAAGCCGCCAGGTTCCTGCTGCAGCCTGACGCCGCCGACCACCTCGAGCTGCACAGAGTCGACTGTCTCGCAAGCCATGGGGATCTGAGTGTGTGGGAATGGGCGGTCAAAGCGCAGCAGGAGCTCGCGGCGACGAAGCCTCTGCAAGCCAGGCTGCTGAGCGGGGACGATCTTATAGAGTTGGGTTTACCGCCCGGACCAAAGTTCAAGGAAATCCTCGAGTACGTCGAGGATGCGCAGCTCGAGGGGCAGGTCAGTAGTCACGAGGAAGCCGTGGCTCTCGTCAGGCGAGTATTTCCGACCGGGCCGCGGTCGGGTCCGCGGTAGAGGTCTGATTTAAGAAGTAGGGAAGTTAGGACGCGAGGTGATGCGACGGTGTCGGAACTAGAAGTCGTCTATATCTTCCTCGCGCTCCTCGGATTATTCATCGTTATCGGCGCACTGATTCCGAAGTATCTGCCCTCGCTCGTCCGCTACCTTGACAACAACGTCCTCAAGGAGAACAGGAAGGACCATCACTAGAAAACGGGATATGGGATAGAGGGATAAGGGGATAAGAAGCTGCCCTGAAAAGCTGAGGCCTGGGAGCGAATCCCAGGCCTCTTTCATCTTGAACCTTATCCCTCTATCCCATATCCCTTTCTCCCGCAGTTGGCGTGTCAGTCGGGATCGTCAGCAGTGACGGCTGCTTCCCGCGTTGCGGCCGTTATCCCCTGACCGTTTCGCACCGCGAACTCGGGATCCAACTTTCGCAGCCTAGCCACAATTCCGCCGTACTCGAGCTCTGACATGGGCAGCATCGCCGGTTCGAAGAAGCCTTGCCGGCGCATCTCAATGGCTTTCTCTGCGATCCGGTCCCGGACCTGATTCCAGAACGGATCAGCGAACAGGTCGACGGGCGCCGTGAGGATGCCATCATGCATCGAGAACCCAAGCGCTGAGACCATCGGGCAGCAGAAGAACGTCGACGCCGGCGTGTTCATTGGAACCGGCATTAGCGGCAGGTTGTGGCTGCCGCGTGTGTCCCCGCCGACGAATGGCGCCACCGCGAATGCCGGGCCGAACTCCTCGGTAGCCGGGAAGATCTTCTGCACCCGGATCACGGCCGGCGGGTCATCCTTTCCCACGTAGCGGCCCGCGATATTCCGCAGCCTCGTCGTACCGACCGCGGCCGCCTGTTCGTTGGGATACTTCCGAGACCAGATGGCCTCGATCGCATAGCGGTTCGTGTCACGTAGAAGGGAGGCAATATCGTACAGACGCTCGGGCGCTTCCAGCACAATCACCCGATCGCCTTCGGTGTGGTCCATGTCCATGATGTGGAAGGTGAAGCCGTCGTGCAGTCCTTCGGAGAGCATCAAGCCGGGAGAGTACATCGGGTCGGCGAATGCCAGGTACAGCGGCAGGTTGAACGCGCCTGGGCCACACTTGTCACCCAGCGTCACCATGAACGCTTCGCTCGGCCTCTCATCCAGCTCAATCTCCGCGCTCCCCGGTCCGAGCCCCCGGACGTTACCCGAGAACGCCTCCTTAAGAAGGTCTTGTCCGGCGCCGTACAGACCTTGGCTCTTCGCCTTATCGGTGGCTTTGATGAGCGCGTCCCACGCCAGCTGGTGCACGTCCGGGCTATCTTGACCTTTCGCGTGGGTCATGATCATGGCGATGTCGTCGCCGGTGTGACACACAAACGCGTCGATCAGGAGTTTCTTGCGCTCCCGCTCGACGCGGTCTCTGACGATGCCCAAGATCTCGGCGCTGGGCATGGTGTGGCCGCCGATCGCGCCGATGTCGGCCTTGATCACGCTGATAGTGACGCGCATAACCTCGCCTCCTTAAAGTTCTACGAAATTGACAGGCGCCATGAGACGACGAATCGACCGGCACAGGAACGGTGCCGGTCGAAGGCCAAACGGTTGGCGCTGTATGGTGGCAGCTTCACGCTCGGTGTGCTCATTGTAGCACTTTCTGTAGGGAAAAGAGGAAAACCTTCAGAAGAGTCGAACACGCAACCGAAACGGAACCAGGACCATTTTCAGCGCGACGCCCAGCGGGCATTGCCCGGCTGGGTATCAACGCAGAGACGAATCGAGCATCGCATGATCTACCCTGAATCCGCGAGGGTCATCGCGCTCGTCAACCAGAAGGGCGGCTGCGCGAAGACTACCACGGCGGTGAATCTTGCCGCCTGCCTCGCCGTCAACGGTCATCGAACCCTCCTCGTCGACCTCGATCCCCAGGCCAACGCGACCGTAAGCCTCGGCGTCGACCCCGGTAGCCAGCACCGCAACATCTACCATGTCCTGGTGGAAGTGGACCACGACGATGATGGCACGACTATACCGTCGATTATCGTTCCAACCACCGTGGACAACCTGATGCTGGCTCCCTCCTCGATCGATCTCGCGGCCGCAGAACTGGAACTGGCCTCCCGCATCGGCCGGGAGCGGGCTCTGCGCAAGCGCATGGGCCCCGTGCTCTCAGAGTATGAATACATCGTCCTGGATACGCCCCCGAGCCTGGGAGTCCTGACGCTGAACGCCCTGGTCGCGGCCGACGCGCTGATCATCCCGATTCAGACGCATTACTACGCACTACTGGGGATGCGGCAGTTGCTGCGGACCTTGAAGATGGTGAGGGAGGAAGTGGGGCACAACGTCGAGATCCTCGGCGTACTACCCACGATGTACGACTCCCGGACGAACATCAGCAAGGAGATCTTACAGGGCATTCAAGACTTCTTTGGCGAGAAGGTCTTCGGCACCACGATCCACTTCAACATCAGACTGGTCGAGTCGTCGATGGTCGGCGTCCCATTGTTCATCCATGACAAAGCATCGCGAGGCGCGCAGGAGTATATGGCGCTGGCCAAGGAGGTCGTCAAGCATGCGGAAAGAACGCGAGGAGCTGCGGCGCGGACTTAGATCGTTCATCGAGGACGCGTCGATTGAGCTAGCGGAGTTCACCAAAGGTGCTCCGGCGCCGCAGACACTGCCCCCGGCGCCCAAGCCTCTGCGGGAGCCGGCGCCGCCCGAGCGTCCGATCCTTCGCCTGGTGCGTGAGGCTCAACAGCAGGATGTCGACGCACCCAAACTTCTGGAGATGACGCTGCATCTCCCCAAGAAGGGTGTGTGCGCCGCCTACTACATCAATAAACGGTGCTGGGAGCTCCCCGACGCGTTCTGCAACCATGCGCTGCATATCTGCAGGCTGCGCGAATGCCCCGTGTACAATCTCCATCGAGAAGAGATGGAGGGGCGATTCGCGTCGAAGTTTCGGCACCTCTGGTAAGAGCTGGAAGGCAGCTTTTCAGTTCTTCAGCTTTCCAGCTTCAAGTCGAGTAACTCTCTCAGGTCCATTATCCATTTCCAGATCGGCAATCCTCGATCGCGGACTGACGCTTCCTTCGTTCCGAATCCAATGAAGCGCGCGCCTGCGTCGCGCGCTGCCTGCGCGTCGATCCAAGCATCGCCGATCAGGTAGAAGCGGCTCACGCGATCCAGGCGATTCACGATGTAGACGATGCCGTCCGGGTGCGGCTTCAGCGCAGGCACTTCATCCCGGGTAGCCATGACCTTGAAGTGACGCTCCAGGTCCAGTGGTCGCAGCCGGTCCGCGACCCCCGCCCGCGCATTGTTGGTCAGCAGCGCCAGTTGATAACCCCGCTCGCTGAGTGAGGCAACAACCTCGGGAGCGCTCGGAATCACTGTGGCGTGTTCGAGACCTTGCCGCTCCGCCTCTCCGATGATTTGCCACATCTGATCAGCCAATCCCAGGTTAACCTGGCTGCCCAGGGAGACCAGTTCCGGAAGGGCCAGCCGCACGAGCTCGTCCCGGGTCTGGGTCGACGGTCCCTTTTTATATAGAAGGTCGATGAGATGGTGGCGCAGGCCGAGGAAGTCGATGTGAGAGTCGATGAGGGTGTTGTCGAGGTCGAAGATGAGGGCGATTTCGCGGGGCGGCAGAGGCACAAGAGGGGTTTCGTTTGTTCTTCCCAAAATTCTTTTCCAATTGGCCAGCTCTGAGGGAGGGCGAAGCCTCTCCCCGACTACAACTAATACGGGGACCCTCTGGCTCCGCCTCCCTCACGCTGGCCGTTGAGTTCTCAGGAGGATGACGTGATTGAACAGGGCCAGCGTGCGCCAGATTTCACTCTCCCCGACGATCGAGGCGAGCGAGCATCGCTGAAGGATTACCGGGGGCAGAAGGTGGTCCTATGGTTCTACGTCCGGGATGACACTTCGGGTTGAACAGTTGAAGCCGCCGCGTTCCGTGACGAATACGCGGAATACACGAAGCAGAACGTCGCCATCCTCGGTGTGAGCCCGGACAGTGTGGACAGCCACGCCAAATGGAAAGAGAAAATGAAGATCCCTCATGCGCTGCTGGCTGACGAGGGAGGGAACGTGGCGCAGAAATACGGGGTCTGGGTCGAGAAGACGAGCCCTTCAGGCAAGACCTACTGGGGCGTGGCCAGGACCACTTTCATCATTGATGAGGAGGGTAACGTGATGAAAGTGTTTCCGAAGGTACAGGCGCGGGGGCACAGCAAGGAAGTACTTGCCGCTCTGAAGTAGGTCGACAGCTTGCGATCTATAGACCTTTTACCTTCGGCAATCGCACTACTCCGGGCACGTCATGCAGGGTTCAGACCCAAGCTTCGGCCGTGCTTCCGCGGGTGGAGGCTGGCTGATGGCACCTGCATACACGCTTGCTAGGACAAGCCCGCCACCGAAGATCAGTGAAGGTGACATCGGGGCGCGTTCAAGTATGGCACCGAGGATGATCGCTACAACTGGGAACAGGACAAACTGATAGGATGCCGCTGATGCCGACCAGTGCTTTAGAACAAATAGAAAGAGGACGAACCCGGCACTGGACCCCAGCACGATCAGATAGCCGAGCGCGATCCAGGTACTGGCACGAACCGGGACGCTCCAGGATTCTCGTGATAGAAGCGACAGGATAACAAGGAGAATCACGCCAGCCGCCATAGCGACAGCATTCGTGCTGACCGGATGGGTCTTCGGAAAATTCTTGACGATGATCGCCGACTCCGCGACACAGAGCGCCGCAACGACAAGGGCCAGTAAGGATAACAGGGGAACGCCTGTGCCTACCGACCCTCGGAAAATAACGGCGATCCCGATCAGGGCAACGATGCCTCCGACGAGGGCCCGCCAGCGGAACTTCTCTTGACCGTGTAGCAAGGCAAGAAGAAAAGTGAGCAATGGCGCGGAGGCAAATATCACGGCAGCAAGCCCGGCCGAAACGTGCTGCATTCCCCACATCGCAAACGCGTATCCTGCCCCGAACCCCAGCCCTCCGTAGATAGCCGCTCCGATCAGCGCGCGGCCTCGGGGAAGAGGGAATTTCTGGGTGAGCGCGACTGCAAAGAGGAGCAGCGCTGCCACCGCGAAGCGAAGAGTGGCGCCCCAGAACGGTGGGAGCTCGCGGAGGCTGAACCGGACAGCGACAAAGTTGGTACCACCGATTAGGACGATGGCCCCAAAGGCAAACAGCGTCAGCTGATCGGATCGCCGGTTGTCCATGCGCGTCAGAACTTCATCCCCGCTCGGGCGATCCCAGCATGAAAGAGCGCTGTAGCACAACATTCATTTCCACGACCGACGACCCACGACCTACGACCGCGGTTTTAGGGATACAGCCTGTTGAGCAGTCGAGGAAATGGAATCGTCTCGCGGATATGCTCGATCCCGCATATCCAGGCCACAGTTCGCTCGATCCCAAGCCCGAACCCGGAGTGGGGAACAGAGCCGTAGCGACGGAGATCGAGATACCACTGGTAGACATCGGTCGGAAGGTTGTGCTCGCGCAGCCGCTGCTCGAGGAGCGCAAGGTCATCGATCCGCTGTCCACCTCCAATGATTTCGCCATATCCCTCGGGGGCGAGCAGGTCGGCGGAAAGGACCACATCGTGCCGCTCCTGGTCGGGCTGCATGTAAAATGCCTTGCATTTTGCCGGATAGTGATGCACGAAGAGCGGGCGGTCGAACTGCGATGAGAGCATCGTTTCTTCATCCGCTCCGAGATCATCGCCCCAGGGCACCGGCTTGCCGGATTTCTTTAGCCGTTCGAGCGCCTCGTCGTAGGACAACCTGGGGAAGGGGGACTGAATGTCTTTGAGCTTTGCCGTATCTCGCTCGAGAGCGGCGAGTTCGTTCGTCCTGCGCTGCAGCACCCGGCCGACGACGGCGACCATCATCTCTTCAGCAAGCGCCATGTACTCGTCCAGCGTCATGTAAGCAACTTCCGGCTCCAGCATCCAGAATTCGCTGAGGTGTCGCCGGGTCTTCGACTTCTCGGCGCGGAACGTAGGACCGAAACAGTAGACCCGGCCGAAGGCCATCGCGTTTGCCTCGTTGTACAGCTGACCGGACTGCGTGAGGTATGCGGTACCGAGGTCGAAGTATGGCGTTTCGAAGAGGGTGGTCGTCCCCTCGACGGCGGCCGGGGTCAGGATAGGCGTATCCATCCGGACGAACCCTTTGCCATCGAGAAATTCAGCGCAGGCCCGGATGACCTCGGCGCGTACGCGCATCACGGCGTGCTGCCGGCGGCTCCGCAGCCACAGGTGTCGGTGGTCCATTAGAAACTCGACGCCGTGCTCTTTTGGCGTGATCGGGTAGGGCGCCGCGATCTGCACGACCTTCAGGTCCGTGAGCGAGAGTTCAACACCGCCGGGCGCTCGTTTGTCCTCGCGCACGAGGCCGCGAATGATGACGGAAGACTCCTGCGTGAGATTCTCCGCGAGCCCGAACGCGTCTTGGGATACGTCCTGTTTGGCCAGAACAGACTGCATGATCCCGCTGCCGTCGCGGATCTGGAGAAAGTGGATGCTGCCGCTGCTTCGTTTGTTGTACAACCATCCCTGGATCTCGACTTCTTCTCCCACGTGTGCGGCAGCGTCTTCAATCCGAATGTGCATTGATGTCACCTCGCGCTGGCCGCTAGATTCATCGATGCACGATCATTACCTCCCCAGGGCCTCGGACCTCGGGAATTTGCTCGGGTTGCCATCGCTGGAGGGTGATGTTATACTCGGAATGTCGCGTGCAACGCGCGATGCTGTGCAAAATCAACGAGCTTCCGTTCGGAGGCAGAGTGTGAGTGGGTTCCAACCCACTCTTTTTTAATGAAGAAGATGGCGTCATGAATCGAAAAGATGTGGTTCAGCAGGTGGAGGAGCTCGTGGGGCCCATTGCTCAGGGCATGGGGTTGGAGGTCGTGGACATCCAACTGACGGGGGACATACATCGACCGCTGCTGCGGGTGTTGATGGATCGCCTCGAGGGCGGGATTACGGTCGACGAGTGCGCCCGTGCCAACGAGGCGCTGAGCCGACAACTCGACCTGTACGATTTGTTTCCGACCTCGTACACGGTGGAGGTGAGCTCGCCCGGCCTGGATCGGCCACTGCGGACCGACGCGGACTTCCGGCGATTCGCCGGACAGCGGGCCGAGATTAAGACATTCGTTCCGATCGACGGGCAGCGCCGCTTTCGGGGGACGCTGCTCGGGATCATCGGCGACGCTGTCGTGGTACAGATTGACGGGCGCCAGGTGCACGTGCCCAAAGGGGAGATTGCACAGGCCCGTCTCGCCGTAGAGATGGAAGATTTGCGACAGGACTTTAAGCGGTAACGCATGGGGTGGATTGGATGAACGGAGAACTGCTCAAGGCGCTTGAAGCCCTTGAGGAAGAGAAAGGTATTACCAAAGAAGTCATCCTCGAGGCCATCGAGGCGGCTGTGCTGTCCGCGTACAAGAAAAAGCACGGGCCGTCGGCGCAGAACGTGCGCGTCGAGGTGGACCGCGGCACGGGGGAGATGCGCGCGTATCAAGTCCGGACGATCGTAGAATCGGTCGACGACGAGCACACACAGATTGCACTGGCCGAAGCCCGCGAGTGGGACGATTCGGCGACAGTCGGCGACATGGTGGAGCTTGAGGTCACCGTCGATCCTCAGGAGTTCGGCCGCATCGCCGCACAGACCGCAAAGCAGGTCGTCGTCCAGCGGCTCCGTGAGGGTGAGCGCGACCTCGTTTACAAGGAGTTCCGGGACCGCGAAGGCGACATCGTCACAGGCACGGTACAACGTATTGAGCGGAAGAATGTGTATCTGGACCTGGGGCGCATCGAAGCAGTGCTCCCTCCGACCGAGCAGATTCCTCGCGAGAGCTACCGTCAGAGCGAGCGGATCAAAGCATACGTGGTCGAGGTCCGCCAGGGGACACGCGGTCCGCAAATCGTAGTCTCCCGCACGCATCCAGGGTTGCTCAAGCGGTTGTTCGAGCTGGAGGTGCCCGAGATCTACGAGGGCATCGTCGAGATTAAGGCGATTGCACGTGAAGCCGGCGGTCGCAGCAAGATTGCCGTCTCCTCGCGCGATAAGAATGTCGACGCCGTCGGCGCGTGTGTCGGTCCCAAAGGCTCGCGCGTCCAGGCCATTGTCGATGAACTGAAGGGCGAGAAGATCGACATCGTCCCGTGGAACGCCGACCAGGCGTTGTTTGTGGCCGGCGCCTTGAGTCCGGCAAAGGTGAGCCGCGTCGAGATCGATGACGAGACGAAGACAGCGCAAGTCATCGTGCCGGACAACCAGCTGTCGCTGGCCATCGGCCGCGAGGGACAGAACGCGCGACTGGCTGCGAAGTTGACCGGATGGCGTATCGACATCAAGAGCGAGACGCAGATCAAGGAGATCGAGGCGAAGAAGCTCTTCATCGACTTGCCCCCGGAAGAAACTGTGGCGGAAGCCGCAACGGCAGCTCCCGAGGAGGGAGCGCCCCTGGAGGGAGCGCCCGTGGAAGGAGCACTCGTGGAGGGAGCGCCCGTAGAGGGTGCGCCTGTAGAGGGTGCGCCTGTGGATGCTGTTTCCGGCGAAGCAGGCGAGGGCGTTGCTTCGGACGGAGAAGCACCCGATACGACTGTAAAGAAGGAACCCTCGACGGCGGGCGATGCCTAGTACGCGAAAGGTGCCCGCGCGCACATGCGTGGCATGTCGTCGCACGCGTCCAAAGCGAGAGATGGTGCGTGTGGTGCGTACACCTGCCGGCGAGGTCATGGTGGATCCGACCGGGAAGCTGTCGGGAAGAGGCGCATACGTCTGTCCCGAGTTGGATTGCGTGAACGTCGGCGTGCGAGAACAGCGTCTCCAGCATGCATTAGAAGTTCAAATCCCAGAAGAGATCGCGCAAGTGTTGCGTGGGTTGATACATGCGAGTACATGAACTAGCCAAAGACCTAGGCGTGTCCAGCAAAGCGCTGATGGATCTCCTGGCCAAGATGAAGATTCCGGCCAGGAGTCACAGCAGCTCACTGGATGATGCCGCCATCGGGCGCATCCGCCAGCAGCTTAAGGCGCCTGCCAAGCCTGCCGCCCCGGCTGTCCCTGCGCGGATTGCGAAGACACCGACGGGCGAGCGGATCCTCGGTATGCGCAAGATCGTGCGTCCAGTGGTGGAAGAGGCGCCGCCGGTAGCAACGGCTCCGGTCGCCGAGCCGCCGGTTCATGAAGCTCCTCCGGTCGTACCCCCGCCCCCGCCTGTTTTGCCTGAGCCCGTCAAAGTGAAACCGGCCGTCGTTCCAGATGAGGCAAAAAAGCCCGCAGCAAAACCAGCGCCGGAGGCCCCGGTGATCAAACCCGCGGCAAAGGCGCCCGCGCCACCGCATCCCAAGGCTCCGCAAGTGGATACAAGACTTCCCGGTACCCGGACGCCGCGGCCGATGCTGCGTCCAGTTCCGCGCAAAGAAGCGCCGAGAGCGATGCCTCCACGCGGTCCGGGAGGGACTCCTGTCACGTCGACCGGAGCACCCTCGGTTGTTCCGGCGGCGTCAAGCGATCGGAAGACCAGGGAACGCATGCCCCCTCCGCCATCGCAGCCGCTTCCGGTCGCACCCGTGGTTCCTGCCGAGGTCGAACTCACCAGCGCGTTGACGGTGGGCGACCTTGCAGCAAAGCTCGAGCTTCACGGCGGGGAGGTGGTGAAGCGACTCCTCGAGCAAGGTGTGCTGGCAGGCATCAACCATCAGATCTCACTCGAGGCGGCATCCAAAGTTGCGGAATCGTTCGGTTCATCGGTAAAGAAGCCCGCGCACGCCGGCCAGCCGGGCAGCCGGGTGTCAAAGCGTCTCGAGGTTTCCAAGGAAGGCACGGTTGCGCAGCGTCCGCCCATCGTGACCATCATGGGTCACGTCGACCACGGAAAGACAACGCTGCTGGACGCGATCCGGCAGACCGATGTCGCAGGCAAAGAGTTCGGGGGGATCACGCAACACATCGGGGCATCGACGGTGGACGTCGACGGCCGCCGCATTGTCTTCATCGACACACCCGGCCACGAAGCGTTCACGGCCTTGCGGGCGCGGGGCGCGCAGGTCACTGACATCGCGGTCCTGCTGGTTGCCGCGGACGACGGCGTTATGCCGCAGACGGTTGAAGCGTTCAACCACGCCAGGGCCGCGGGCGTCCCGATTATGGTGGTGATCAACAAGGTGGATCTGCCGCAGGCCAATCCCGATCGCGTGAAGCAGCAGCTCTCGGAGCTCGGGTTGGTTCCTGAAGATTGGGGCGGCGATACGGTGACCGTTCCCGTGTCTGCGCGGACGAAGCAGGGGGTCAAGGAACTTCTCGAGATGATCCTGCTCGTGGCGGACCTGCAGGAGCTGCGTGCCCCCGCGGACCGTCCCGCTCGCGGCACCATCGTTGAAGCGGAGCTCGACAAAGGCCGCGGCCCCGTGGCGACTGTGCTCGTGCAGGAAGGGACGCTCAGAGTCGGCGACGCCATCGTCGCCGGCGAAGCGTATGGACGGGTCCGGGCGATGACGGGTGATCGCGGCGAACGGCTGAATGAGGCCGGGCCGGCGGTGCCCGTAGAGGTTGTGGGGCTCGACAGCATGCCTCAGGCCGGCGATCTGCTGGAAGTAGTGCGCGACGACAAACTTGCAAAGGCTGTTGCGGAAGAGCGCCGCGAGCGACGGCGTGCAGCGGAAGTGGCGGTCGCGCGTCCGTCCATGGGCACAGAAGAAGGCGGTGAGGCGGGACCGAAGGAGGCGCGCCTGATCATCAAGGCGGATACGCATGGATCCGTGGAAGCGTTGACGTCCTCGCTATCTCGCCTGGCGATTCCTGAAGTTGGGGTCACGATTCTTCACGCGGCGGTCGGCAACGTGGCGGAGTCTGATGTGATGCTCGCTGCCGCGAGCCGCGCGGCCATCATCGGGTTCAACGTCCGTCCCGAGCCTCAGGTGCGCAAGCTGGCCGAGCAAGAGCAAATCGAGATCCTCACGTATCGCGTGATCTACGAAGCGATCGAGGATCTGCAGAAACGACTGCGGGGCATGCTGGCGCCGAAGCGGCGCGAGGTTGCGCTCGGTCAGGCCGAGGTCCGCCAGACGTTCACGATCTCGAAAATCGGCACCATCGCCGGCTCGTATGTGGCGGCCGGGACCATCCCACGCAGCGCGAATGTCCGTCTGATCCGGGATGGTGCGGTCGTGCACGAGGGGAAGATTGCCTCGCTGCGCCGCTTCAAAGATGACGTCCGCGAGGTCACGGAAGGCTTCGAGTGCGGCATCGGGCTGGAACGCTTTAATGACATCAAGGTGGGGGACATTATAGAGGCGTACGAGATCAGAGAAGAACCTGCATAGGAGCGGTCGTAGGTCGTTGGTCGTAGGTCGTTGACAAATCCATTGCATTTCCTACGACCTACCACCTACGACCTACTACCGTAGTTTCGATGGTAGTTTCGATGGTGGTTGGCGTCCTGCACATCCAACTCAGTTTACCGGGCGCAGGCAGTTTAAAGGACAAGCGCCGGCTGCTCACGAGCTTGCTCGATCGGCTCCACAACCGGTTCAATGTCGCGGCGGCGGAGGTTGATCAGCAGGACGTCTGGCGCCGGGCCGAGGTTGCCGTCGCCTGTGTCAGCAGCGAAGGCCGCCACGCCAACCAGATCCTCACGCGTGTGATGACGGAAGTCGAACGCGCGAACGATCTCATTGTGGTCGGGTACGAAATGGAACTACGGTAGCCCGCGATCCGGGTAGAGCGATGACGCGAAGAACCGAAAAACTCCAGGAGTTCATCAAGGAGCAGGTGAGTGAGATCATCCAGCAGCATGTCCGCGATCCTCGCATTGGGTTCGTCTCAATCACCGACGTCGAGGTCAGTGCGGATATGCGCCATGCGAAGATCTTCGTCAGCGTGCTGGGAGATGAGGATGCGAAGTCTGGGACGATGGCCGGCCTGGACAGCGCTTTGAAGTTCATCCGCGGCGAGCTGGGCCGCAGGCTGGAGATGCGCTACACGCCGGAGATCATGTTCAAGCTCGACACGTCGATCGAACGCGGTTCACGGATCGTGTCATTGATCCGGGATGTCTCCCGGGGAGCCTCGCATGACGACGACACTGCCCCTACAGATCGCGACGACGCTTCGAAAAAGCCCTGACGTTCTGATCGCCTGCCACGTCGCCCCGGACGGAGACTGCATCGGAGCATCATTAGCCCTGGCGCGTGCGACAAGCCGGCTGGGCGTGCGCGCCGTGGTGGGCAGTGCCGACGGCGTGCCCGAAGCATTCTTGGATCTTCCAGGTGCGGATCAGATCGTCAGCACGCCACCCGTCCAGGCGTTCGCCACAGCGGTGGCCATGGAGTGCAGCACGATCGAGCGGTCAGGGGTGTTTGCAGACGCGTTGAAGCGTGCCGGCACGCTCATCAACATCGACCACCATCTCAGCAACGCCGGATATGGCCACGTCGTGTACTGGGACAAGGGCGCGGCCGCCGTCGGAGAGATGGTCACCGAGATCATCCGGGCGCTCGGGACGCCGATCGACGCTGGCATCGCGAAGTGTCTACTGGCGGCCATTGTCACCGATACCGGGGTCTTCCGGTTCACGAATGTCACGCCACATACGCTCCGACTCGCCGCTGAGCTCGTCGAAGCCGGCGGCTCCATTCACCGGCTTGTGGAGCGTGTCTACGAAACCCGGTCGCCGGGCGGGCTGCGATTGCTCGGCATGGCGCTGGCGGCGGTGCGCCTCTCCGCGGACGGACGCGTCGCCTGGACAACGGTGACACCTGAGATGCTGGCGGCATCGGGCGCGCGGCCGGAGGATACCACGGGGATCGTCGGCATGCTGCGACAGATCCGCGGCGTGAAGGTCGCGTTGATGTTCGAGTCGACGGCCGACGGTATCAGGGCGAGTATCCGTTCGCGAGACGGCGCCCGCTCCAATGTGATCGCGGAGACCCTTGGGGGCGGCGGCCATCAAGCCGCGGCGGGGTTCACGCTGGCCGGCTCGATGAGCGACGTCGTCGGCAAAACTCTGCTGGAAGTCGAAAAAGAACTGCGTGCACAGTAGCTCCCTATTGCCGCCCGCCGGCGGCGTGCTCAGTATCTGCAAGCCGGTTGGGATGACGTCCCATGATGTGGTCGATGCGGTCCGCCGCATCGTTGGTACGCGGAGAGTCGGCCACACCGGAACGCTCGATCCTGGCGCAGCCGGCGTGCTCGTCCTCGTCCTCGGTCGGGCCACCCGCGTCGCCGAGTTCATCGCCGATGCCGACAAAGAATATCGCGTGGAGATCGTGTTTGGCCGCTCCACCGACACCGGCGATGCGTATGGTGAGATCGTCCGCGAAGGCGCCCCGGCTCGCGTCGGGCGGGACGAACTAACCGCGGTCCTGCATCGGTTTACCGGCAGGATCGAGCAGGTGCCCCCGATGGCATCCGCGGTGCATGTAGGTGGTCGGCGACTGTACGAGTACGCGAGGCAGGGAAGCACCGTCGAGGCCCCGCCGAGGGAGGTGCACATCTTTCGGATCGACATCCTGGAGGTGCGCGAAGGCCCGCCGGCCGGGGCCTGGCTCCACGTTGTGTGTTCGAAGGGGACCTACATTCGAAGACTCTGCACCGACATCGGCGAGGCCATCGGCTCCGGGGCGTATGCACAATTTATGGTCCGCACCCGAGTGGCCGCGCACCATCTCGACGAGACACTGACCCTCGAAGAAATCGATCGTCTCGCCTCCTCAGGCGATTTGACGCGGGCACTTCAACCGACGGATGCGGCCCTCGGCGACCTGCCTGCGGTTGATCTGACCCCCAGTCAACGCCAGGCCGTCCTGCATGGTCAGGGGCTTCCGTTATTCAAAGTTGCCGATTGGCAGGCGCTTATGCAGGCGCGTGCGATACGGCTTCGTGACACCCAGGGACTCGTTGCAATCGGGAAGGTAGAGCAGGGCGTGCTGCGACCATTCAAAGTGCTACGTGAGTCTTAAGTAATGAGTCGTGACTGGTGAATGGAAGTCATCAACGGATTAGAGAGCTTTCCGAGACCGCGTGTGCCTGTCGTGGTCGCGCTCGGCACGTTCGACGGCGTGCACATCGGGCATCAAGCATTGATCCGTCGCGCCTTGGACCGGGCGCGAGTGATCGGCGGCCGCGGCGTCGTGCTGACCTTCGATCCCCATCCGCTGCAGGTCATTGCTCCTCCGGCAGAACCGTTTCTGCTCACGACGCTCCGGGAGCGACTTCAGTTGTTCGCAGACCTCGGAGTGGACATCAGCGTCGTCGTGCGGTTTGATCCGGCGTTGCAGCAGATTCCGCCGGACCGATGGATCGCGATGCTCGTGGAGCACACCCGGCTGGCCGAGGCCGTGTGCGGCCCGAACTATACCTTCGGGCATGGACGAATGGGCACCGTGGCTGCACTGGTGGACGAAGGGCACGATCACGGATTCGTAGTGCACGTCGTGCCTCCAACGGAGATCGATGGTATCACCGTGAGCAGCACGGTGATCCGAACTCTCCTGCGGAAGGGCGACGTCCGCAGAGCCGGGAGATTGCTCGGGCGGTGGTATGGAATTCGCGGCACGGTCGTTCGTGGGGACGGCCGGGGCGTGGAACTTGGTTTTCCTACCGCAAACCTCCGGCCGCCCACCGACAAGGTCACGCCTGCTCAAGGTATCTACGCCGGATTTGCCCGGGGGCCGTCAGGAATGGGCCAGGCGGCGATGAGCGTCGGAACACGACCGACCTTCGGCCCGGGACAGCTGCTTGTCGAGGCGCATCTCATTGATGTGTCGGTGGATCTGTACGGTGCCGAGATTGATCTCTATTTTGTCGAGCGCCTCCGCGATGAACTGAAGTTTGGTTCTATCGAAGAACTCATCCGTCAGATGCACGCCGACGTCGAACAGGCGCGCGTGGTGCTGGGGGACCCCGACCTTCCGCGCGCATTGCCCGCATGATAAGATGCAAAGAGAGTGAATTGGCTGGGAGGTCCGTGCCTCCGGCGGCCCCTTGGCCTTCTTCATGAACTGCGGTCGTTGGTCATAGGTCGTCGGTCGTGGAAAAAATCTCGACCTTCTGCCTACGACCTACGACCCACTACCTACGACCGTAGTTGGGGTTCTATGGAGGTGAAACGGGTGGCCCTTCGCAAGTCGGCCAAAACTGACATTGTGACGAAGTACAAACGCCATCAGGAAGATACCGGCTCGCCTGAAGTTCAGATCGCCCTTCTCACGGAACGCATCAATCAGTTGACCGAGCACCTCACGACCCACAAGAAGGATCTCCACTCGCGACGCGGGCTGCTGAAGATGGTGGGGCAGCGGAGGGGCCTGCTCACCTATCTCATGCGCAGCGACCCGGCTCGATACCGCCAGATCGTCGACAACCTCGGTCTCCGCCGATGACTTCAGTCGGGCAGACCCCGGTGCAACGCACCGAGGTAGACCTCGCCGGCCGTACGCTCTCGCTCGAGACCGGATGGCTGGCCAAGCAGGCCAATGGCAGTGTGGTCATCCGCTATGGGGACACCGTCGTGTTGGTGACGGCGACCATGGCGGAGACGCCGCGCGAAGGGATCGATTTCTTCCCGCTGACCTGCGACTTCGAAGAGAAGATGTACGCCGCAGGAAAAATTCCCGGCGGGTTCTTCAAACGCGAAGGGCGTCCCGGCGAGCGTGCCGTCCTCTCCAGTAGGCTCATGGACCGTCCGCTCCGCCCTCTCTTTCCAAAAGGCTTCCGTAATGACGTTCAGGTAATTGCCACGGTGCTGTCGACAGACCAGGAGAACGATCCGTCGGTTCTCGCCGTGAATGGCGCGTCCGCGGCACTGACCATATCCAACATCCCGTTTGATGGCCCCATCGGAGCCGTCCGCGTTGGGCTGGTCAACGGTGAGCTCGTCGTGAATCCAACGATGAAGCAGACCGACGAGGAAAGCGATCTCGATTTCATCGTCGCCGCAAGTGAGGATGCGATCGTCATGGTGGAGGCGGGAGCCAACGAGGTGGCGGAGGAGCGCATGCTCGAAGCGCTTGATCTCGCCCACCGCGAGATCCGACGCATCCTCGGGGCGCAGCGTGAGCTCGCCTCGCGCGTCGGGAACGCAAAGGTTTCGGTCCAGCTTGCCACGCCCGATCCCGAGCTCGACACTGCGGTGCGCGGGCGGGCGCTGCCACTCATCAGGGCGGCGCTATCGCAGCCTGAGAAGCTCATGCGTGAGGACGCGCTTCGGCGCGTCGCCGAGCAAGTGGCGCCGGCGATCCTGGAACAGTATCCCGAGCGTGTAAAGGAAATTGAGGAGATCATTGCGTCGGCGACCAAAGAGGAAGTCCGGCGAATGATTCTCGACGACGGCCGCCGACCGGACGGCCGGGGCGCACGCGACATCCGGCCACTCACCGCCACCGTCGGGGTGCTGCCGCGCGCACATGGCTCGGGACTGTTTTCGCGCGGTCAGACTCAGGTGCTCTCCATTGCCACCCTTGGTACGGGCGAGGATGAGCAGATCATCGATGATATCAGCCTCCGCCAGAACAAGCGATTCATGCACCACTACTCGTTCCCGCCGTTCTCAGTTGGTGAAGTACGCCCTCTGCGCGGTCCCGGTCGTCGCGAGATCGGGCACGGATTGCTCGCAGAACGGGCGCTCGAACGAATGATTCCCGACCAGACCGCGTTTCCGTACACCATCCGGCTCGTGTCGGAAATCCTCGAGTCGAACGGATCGACTTCCATGGGCGCGGTGTGTGGCTCGACGCTCGCGCTCATGGACGCGGGAGTGCCGATCAAGGCGCCGGTCGGCGGGATCTCGATCGGACTGGTGAGCAGTCAGCAAGGGCGGACGGCTTTGCTGACCGACATCCAGGGGATCGAGGACGCGATGGGGGACATGGACTTCAAGGTAGCCGGGACGCGCGCTGGCGTGACCGCAGTGCAGTTGGACGTCAAGAACAAGGGACTGTCGCGCGACGTGGTGAGCCAGACCTTTCAACAGGCGCGAGAAGCCCGTCTGACCATCCTGGACGCCATGGCCCGGGCGATCGCCGCGCCGCGGGGGGAACTGTCACGGTTCGCCCCGCGCATCATCACCATCGAGATCAACCCCGAAAAGATCCGGGAGGTCATCGGCCCGGGCGGCAAAGTCATCAACAAGATCACAGCCGAGACCGGTGTGAAGATCGACATCGAGCAGGATGGCCGCGTGCTCATCGCGTCGGTGGACGAGGAAGCCGCCAGAAAAGCGCGCGAAATGATCGAGGCGATCGTGCGTGAAGCGAAGGTCGGGGAGACGTACACGGGGCGCGTCACACGGCTGATGAACTTTGGCGCGTTCGTGGAAGTGTTGCCGGGCAAAGAAGGACTCGTGCACATCTCAGAGCTCGCTGAAGGACGCCCCGAAAGAGTGGAAGACGTCGTGAAAGTCGGCGATGAGCTGACCGTCCGGGTCAAAGAGATCGACCACCAAGGCCGCCTCAACCTCACGCGCCGCGGCCTTCCGGGCGGACCGACCGGTGAGGCCGCTCCTGTGCCGTCAGGTGACCGGCGACCGCGACGCGACGATCGCCGGTTCGGGGACCGCCACCGGCGTCGAGGCCCGCGTCCCGATTCTCCCAACCAACCGTAGCAAGGTAGCAGTAGCCCCAGGACTTTTCTGCCACCCGCGTAATTCCACTTGGAGATTACATGACTGAATTGATCAATAAAACTGTTCTGCCTAGCGGCATTCGCGTCCTCACCGAGCGGATGCCGCATGTGCGCACGGCGGCGATGGGCATCTGGGTCGGCGCAGGGTCGCGCTACGAGCCTGCCCCGCAGCACGGGATCACGCACTTCCTCGAGCATCTGTTCTTCAAGGGAACCGAGAAGCGGAGCGCGCTGGAGATCGCCCAGGCTGCCGACGACATGGGCGGTCAGATGAACGCATTTACTGACCGCGAGCAGACCGTGTTCTTTGTCAAAGTGCTCTCCACGCATCTCGAGCAGGCTGTGGAGATCTGCGCCGACATGCTCCTGCACAGCACCTTCGCCACCGAGTCGGTCGAGCGCGAGCGTCAGGTGATCATCGAAGAGATCAAGAGTTACGAGGATGCCCCGGACGAGCTAGTGCAGGACCTGTTTGCGCAGACCGTCTGGAACGGCCATCCGCTGGGCCGGCCGGTGATCGGAACTCTGGCGACCGTCAGCCGCCTGACGCGCGACGATTGCCTCGCGCACGTCCAGCGCTACTACCGCGCGGCCAACGTGGTGGTGGCGGTCGCGGGCGAGATCGAGCACGAGCATGTCGTCGAGTTGATCAGCCGGTACTTCGGCTCGTGGGATGGCGCCGTCGAAGTGATGCCGGCCGATCCCCCCGTTCCGCTCGCCGATGTTGCGACCCGCTTCAAGGAAACGGAGCAGGTACATCTGTGCGTCGGCGCTCAGGGTCTGGCGTACGATGACGAGCGGCGCTACGCGCTCTCGGTGCTGGATACGGTGCTTGGTGGAGGAATGAGCTCGCGGTTGTTCCAGGAGATCCGTGAGCGGCGCGGATTAGTGTATACGATCGGGTCGTACGGCGCGTCGTATCGTGACGGTGGGCTGTTTGTGATCTACGCCGGCATGAGCCCATCGGCCGGTCCCGAGGTCATCAGGCTTACGTTTGCTGAGATTGAGAAAATGAAGCAGGAGTCTCCTTCGCCGGAGGAGCTTGCCAGAGCAAAGGAATCTTTGAAGGGCAGCCTGATGCTCGGTCTCGAGAGCACCAGCAGCCGGATGATGATGCTGGCACGATCGGAGGTGTACTACAACCGCCAGATCACGCTCGACGAGCTGATCGCGCGCATCGATGCCGTCACGGCGGACGAAGTGCAGCAGATGGTCATCGAACTGCTCCGACCTGGCCGGCTGTCGATGGCGGCGATTGGGCCGTTCAGGCCCGACGGAAAGCTGGACGGTGAGCTGAGAGAAGCATTCAGACAGTCTCGCGGTAGCGCGGTCGCGCGGTAGCACCCATGGCTGAAAAGATCAGGGTTGCGATCGCGGGGGCTGCGGGACGGATGGGACGCGCATCGGTGCGGACCATCGCGAAGCAGGACGATATGATCATTGTCGCCGCACTCGGGCGTGCGAATCAGGTTGGCCGAGACGCAGGCGAGGTCGCGGGTGCCGCGGCAATCAACGTCAAGATCACCGAGAGTCTGGACGAAGTGCTCGCAGCGGGGGCGAACGTTCTCGTAGATTTCGCTCCCGGCGCGGCCGCGATCGCCCATGCCCGCGCCGCGATCACCTCGGGGGTCAGTCCCATCGTCGGCGGGACCGGTCTAAGTAGTCAGGAGATCAACGACCTGACAGGTCTGAGTGAAGCGCGCCGGGTCGGTGCGGTGATTGCTCCGAACTTTGCGATTGGCGCGGTCCTGATGATGGACTTCAGCAGGCAGGCTGCTAAGTATTTTCCGCACGTGGAGATCATCGAGCTCCATCATGACCGCAAACGCGACGCGCCGTCCGGGACTGCGGTGAAGACAGCCTCGCTGGTTGCCGCAGGACGGGCCGGTCCGCCGGCCGCCCCTGTCCCCGAGGAAGAGACGATCGCCGGTGCGCGCGGAGGCCGTGTTGAGGGCGTTCGTGTGCACAGTGTTCGGCTCCCAGGCCTGGTGGCGCATCAAGAGGTCATTTTTGGAGGACCAGGCCAGACGCTGACGATCCGGCACGACTCTATCAACGAGGAATCGTTCATGTCCGGGCTGCTGCTCGCTGTGCGGAAGGTGCGATCGTTGCCCGGGCTCGTCTATGGGCTCGAGAAACTGCTTGAACTACCGCTGAAGCGCTGAAAAGCTGGAGAGCTGAAGAGCAACTGACGAATCTCTTCAGCTTTCTAGCTCTCCAGCTTTCTAGCTGGAAGGAAACTGAGGTACATATAAGATGATGACGGATTTTCGTGTTGGGATCGTTGGGGCCACGGGGGCCGTCGGGCGCGAAGTCGTAAAGATCCTCCGCGAGCGGCGATTTCCTGCGACGTCAGTGCGGTTGATCGCGTCCGGGCGGTCTGCGGGAACGCGGCTTGGCGACACGGTCGTCGAGGCGATTTCCGAGGAGATGCTCAAGGATCTTGACGTCGCCATCTTCGACACGCCGGACGATATCGCGAGGCGATGGGTCCCGATCGCCGCATCGCTCGGGGTCACCTCTATCGACAACTCCGCGGCGTTTCGCATGGAACCCGACGTGCCGCTGGTGATTCCAGAGATCAACGCACACGCGTTGCGGAATGCCTCACGGCGGATCATCGCCAACCCGAATTGCACGACCGCGACGATCGCCCTGCCGCTCGCACCCCTCCATCGTCTGGCAGGACTCTCCAGAGTCATCGCGTGCTCGTATCAGGCCGTCTCTGGTGCCGGACAGAAGGGCGTGCAGCAGTTGTGGGCTGAAGTGGACGAATCCGCGAAGACCCATCAGCCGCCCGCCATCGCGCACGGGGATGCATTTACGCATCCCATCGCCTTCAATCTCATCCCCGCGATCGGTTCATTCAAGGGCGAGCATACAAGCGAAGAAGTCAAAGTCGGATCCGAACTTCGCAAGATGCTGGACGCGCCGGACGTCCGCACAGGTGTGACCTGCGTGCGCGTCCCGACGTTCACCGGCCATGGTGTGGCGGTGCACGCAGAATTCACCCGGCCGATCGATGCTGCGACGGCCCGGCGGACATTGATGGATGCGCCGGGCGTTGAGGTGGTTGATGATCCGGGGGGCAGCCGTTATCCGACCACGCTGCAATCGGCCGGTCGAGATCCTTGCTTTGTCGGGCGGATCCGCGACGATGGGGCAGGGGCGCTGGCGTTCTTTGCGATCGCGGACAATCTCCGGAAAGGCGCTGCGCTCAACACGATTCAGATCGCAGAAACGCTGATCGAGATGGGACTTTTGGTGCCTAGGGTTCGTGCCTAGTATCATCGTTCAAAAGTACGGCGGCAGTCTGCTCGCGACGACGGAAGGACGCGAAGAGGCCGCCAGGCAGATCATCACGACCCGCAACGCCGGGTCGGCTGTCATTGCGGTCGCGTCCGCGATTGGCCGCGAAGGGGATCCGTACGCGACCGATACACTCATCACCCTCCTTCACGACGTTGACCCGCGGGTCGATCCCCGCACCATGGACCTGTTGCTCTCCACGGGGGAGATCATCTCCACCGCTCTGCTGGCCCACATGCTCGTCCGTATGGGCTGTCCGGCGGTGGCTCTGACCGGCGCCCAGGCCGGCATCCTGACAACCGACGAGCACACGGACGCGCGTATCCTTAGTATTGATGCCGCGGTGATCCGCCGCTACCTGGAACGGGGCGAAGTGGTGGTGATCGCAGGGTTCCAGGGTGTGACCCCGGATGGGGAAATTACGACCTTGGGTCGCGGCGGCAGCGACACCACGGCGGTGGCGCTCGGTGCCGCGTTGGGTGCGGACGTCGTGGAGATCTATAAAGACGTCGAAGGCATCATGACGGCCGACCCGAAATTCGTGCCTGCCGCTCGTCCAATTGAGACGATCACGTATGACGAGGTCTCACAGATGGCGGCGCTCGGCGCCAAGGTGTTGCACCCGCGGGCGGCGGATCTCGGACGGGAGCATGATGTCCGGCTCGTGATCAAGCGGCTCGGTAGGTCAAACGGAGGGACACTCATCGTGAAGGGACCGGGGTTAGGTGTGCCGATCAGTGATGGAAGGCCGGTGATCGGTCTCGCGCACGTGCCGGCGGTTGTGCAGCTCAAGATCCGGAGGACATCTGAACGAGATCTTGGCAGGCCGATGCTCGCCCTCCAGACGCTCGCGGAGCACGGCATCAGCATTGACCTCATCAACCTCCTGCCGGAGGTCCTGGTGTTCACCGTGCAGGAGGAGGCGGTTTCGCGCGCCGCCAACCTTCTGAGCGAGCGCGGTTTTAATGTCACGGTGAGCGAGCCATGCGCGAAAGTGTCGATCATCGGCGCTGGCATGCGTGGACGTCCCGGCGTGATGGCGCGCGTCGTGCGGGCGCTGCACACCGCCGGCGTGGATATCCTTCAGACGGCCGACTCACACACGACGATCTCGTGCCTGGTGCAGCGGGGACAGATGGAGCGCGCGTTGCGCGCGTTGCACGACGAGTTCGAGCTGGCGAAGGAAGTCGCATCGCAGCGAGAGAGCGAAGGGTAGAGAGGTGAGTGGGATGTCTGAGATCTTCGGGCGAGTGCTGACCGCGATGGCGACCCCGTTCGACGAGTCCGGGGGCGTGGACTATGGACAGGCCACGGTCCTGGCGAAGCACCTCATCGCGAACGGATCAGACGGAATCGTCGTCGCCGGAACCACCGGAGAATCGCCGACGCTGAGCGATGAAGAGAAGATACGTTTGTTCCGCACGGTGAAGGAGGCGGTTGGTGGCCGGGCGGCGGTCGTGGCCGGCTCGGGCACCAACGACACCAAACACTCCATCCACCTCACGAAAGAGGCGCAGCGCGCCGGCGCCGACGGCATTCTGCTGGTCAACCCGTATTACAACCGGCCGAGTCAGGACGGTCTGTATGCGCATTTCCGCACGGTGGCGGAATCCACGTCCCTGCCGTGCATGTTGTACAACATCCCCAGTCGCACCGGGGTCAACTGCCTCCCTGAGACGATTGCGAAGCTGTCTGAGATTCCGAACATCACTGCGGTCAAAGAAGCCAGTGGGAACTTGGACCAGGCGTCGGAAATTCGACGGCGCACAAAAGCCGTGTTTCGCATTTACAGCGGCGACGACAGCCTCACACTACCGATTCTCTCGGTCGGGGGCAGCGGCGTCGTGAGCGTGGCCGCGCACCTGGTTGGCCGCGAGATTTCGGAGATGGTAAAAACCTACGAGCGTGGTGACGTGGGCAAGGCGTTGTCCATCCACATCCGGCTCTTCCCGTTGTTCAAGGTCCTCTTTATCACCACGAATCCGGTGCCGCTCAAAGCAGCGCTCAACCTGAGCGGCGTCAACGTCGGCAAGCCGCGGCTGCCGCTTGTCGAGGCAACGGCGAAAGAGAAAGAGCAGATTCAAAGCGTACTCAAGGAGCTCGCGCTCGCCGCTGTCTGACCCTGACAACGGTCGTGGGCCGTCGGTCGTTGGTCGTAGGTAGTGACTACGACCTATGACCCACGACCTACGACCGCACTGCTGTGACCCCTAAATCCCGCAAGGCCAAAGCTCTCGAACGACTTCACTCACGGATCCTTGAGTGCACCCGGTGCCCGCTTCATCTGACCCGCACCCAGGCCGTCCCAGGTACAGGATCCGCCGATGCGGAGATCGTGTTCGTCGGCGAGGCGCCGGGCCGTCAGGAGGACGTGCAGGGCACGCCCTTCGTCGGCGGCGCCGGCAAAGTGTTCGATGGGCTGCTGGCCTCAATTGGCTTGTCCCGCACCGACGTTTACATCACCAATACCGTCAAATCTCGACCGTTCGTGGGCCCACCGCCCGGCCGCAATCGAACGCCTGCGCGAGAGGAGATCGCGGCGTGTGCCCCATGGCTGGCTGAGGAAATACAGATCATCCAGCCAAGGCTTGTCGTCACGCTCGGCCAGATCGCCCTCGACCAATTCCTACCCCACCGCAAGATCTCTGAGATCCACGGAAAACCTCAATCCACCGGCGGCATAACGATTCTTCCTTTATATCACCCTGCCATGTCGCGCTACGGTTCGGAGTGGATCGCCATTCTGAGGGCGGATTTTCGCAAGATTTCGAAGGTCATGATCCCCGAGTCTCGAACATAGTTTCGTTACCGACAACGGACCTTTCAACGGAGCGACAATGTGCTTGAGATGGTTATCCTCGGCCTCGTACAAGGCCTGACCGAGTTCCTCCCGGTCAGCAGCACCGCACACCTCCTCTTCGCCGAATCGTTTCTCGGCATCCCGCGGCCGGGGATCCTGCTGGAAGCCGTGCTTCATCTCGGGACTGCGCTCGCGGCCCTCATACTGTTCTGGGATGACGTGCGCCGTCTCGCTGTTGGGTGGGTGCGGGGCGAGGAGGCAGTATACCGCCGCGTCGCGTGGCTCATCATCCTTGCGACGGCAATCACGGCGGCGGTCGGGTTGCTATTCGCGCCGCAGTTTGAGCGGATGTACGGTTCGCTTCGGGGCGTGGCATTCCAGTTGGTCCTCACCGGAGTGATCTTACTGCTCGCTCGCGAGCGAGGGGCGCGACAGATCACGGATCTTCGAGTCTCCGATGCTGCCGTGCTCGGACTTGCTCAGGCGGTGTCCATCGTTCCAGGTATCTCGCGGTCTGCGGCGACGATCGCCGGCGGAATGTGGGTCGGGCTTCGTCGCGATGAAGCCGCGAGGCTTTCGTTTCTCATCGCCATCCCCTCCGTCGCCGGCGCGGGCCTCTTTGGACTGAAGGATCTACGGGAGGGCGCAGCGCTTGGATACGGCCCGCTTCACTTGATGGTTGGTTTTGCCGCCGCGCTGATCTCAGGAGTAGTGGCGATTAAGTGGTTGTTGGCAATGGTCCGTCGCGGTCGATTGGGTCTGTTCGCAGCCTATTGCATCGTGGTCGGTCTCATCGTGCTGGTCGCAGCGTCCCGAGGGTGACGGGTGGCACGTAAGAAACAGGTCTCATCGAGGAAACCGGCGGCCGGAGTGATGCTGCTCGTCATCAGCCTGCTGCTGACGCTGTCGTATCTCCCCAGAGCGACCGGGCTGGCGATCACGCTCGGCAGATGGCAGCGGCTCCTTCTCGGCGAGGCAGCAGTGCTGCTACCGCTGGTCGCGGGCGGGGCGGGGCTGTATCTGCTCATGGCGGGCGGCCAGGCGCGATTCACTCGCCGGTTCGCTGCCGTGATTTCGCTGGCGCTCGCTGGGATCACAGCCTACCACGCACGCATCGCTCCGGGATTAGAGTTTGTTGCCGCTCCTTCGGGATCGGGTCTCCTCGGCGGCGGACTGGTGTGGGTCCTACGGATGCTTTTGGGCGAGATCGGAATGTGGCTGATCGTCTCGCTGGCAGTCCTCGCGGGCGTCGTATTCGGATCGGGCGCCTCGCTGTCCGAATGGCGTGAGATGTTGAGGGCCGGACTCGCAACCTTGCTCGGGGTGATCTGGGCCAGCGGCGTCGCCATTGCGGCTGGATTCGCGCGCCTCGGCCATCTACTTGCTGCGCGTCTCTTCCGCCCAACCGCCGTTCCGGCGACCGAACCGCCGATTCCGGCTGTTCCGCGGGATGAAATACCGGAAACAATTACTCGACCTCCACTGGATCGTCGACCCGCGCCGGTTGCGCCGGTCCCTGTCCAGCCCGTCACGCCACCGGCTGATGCGGCGCCCAAAACCGACTCCAAACAGGAGTCACTCGAGCTCGAAGCGCCCTCCGGCGGATATCAACTGCCGGCGATCTCGCTGCTCGCCGATCTTCCGGGGATGCGGGGGAAAGGTAAGGCCGAGCCCTCCGAGGTCGCCAGGGCCCTGGAACAAACGCTGGCGAGTTTCGGCGTGGAGGCGAAAGTGCTCCGCTGGGAACAGGGGCCCGTGGTCACGCGTTTCGAGGTCCAGCCCGCACCGGGCGTGCGGGTGCAGAGGATCAGCAGCCTCACGAACGATATCGCCCTGGCCCTCGCCGCGCCGAGCGTGCGTATTGAAGCGCCGATTCCAGGGAAGTCCGCCGTCGGGATCGAGCTTCCTAACCAGAAGACGAGCCTGGTGCACATCAAGGAGATTCTGGCCAGCGAGGAGTACCAGCGCGCGTCCACGCCGCTGACGGTGGCCATCGGCAAGGATATTGCCGGCCATCCCATTCTTGCGGATCTAGCGGAAATGCCCCACGTCCTCATCGCGGGCGCCACCGGTTCTGGAAAGTCCGTCATGCTCAACGCGATTATTGCGGGCCTGCTGTTTCGCTGCACGCCGCTCGATGTGCGCCTCTTGATGATCGATCCCAAACGGGTGGAGTTCACGAACTACAACAACGTTCCACACCTGCTCGTGCCGGTTGTCACCAACCCGAGGACGGCCGCCGGCGCGCTCAAGCAGATGCTGGCTGAAATGGAGGAGCGCTTCGAACGGTTCGCGGGAGCCAGCGTGCGGAACATTCAAGCCTACAACCAGCTCACTGATGTCGAACGGTTACCATTCATTGTGATCGTCATCGACGAGCTCGCCGACCTCATGATGGTGGCGCCGGCTGATTTCGAAGACGTCATTGTAAGGCTGTGTCAGATGACGCGAGCGACCGGGATTCACCTCGTCGTGGCGACCCAGCGTCCATCCGTGGACGTGATCACCGGCCTCATCAAGGCAAACATCCCCTCTCGCATTGCATTCGCGGTCAGCAGCCAGGTCGACAGCCGCACGATTCTGGATATGCCCGGCGCGGAAAAGCTGCTCGGCAAGGGTGACATGCTATTCATGCCGATCGCCGCCCCGCGGCCCACCCGTGCTCAGGGTGCGTTCATTGCCGACAGCGAAGTCCAGGCGCTGGTCAGCTGGTGGAAATCTCAGGGTCGGCCGGCCTATGATCAGAAGCTCATCCACGCGGAGAAGACCTCGGCCGAAGGCCAGGGAGATGGGGATGAGCTGCTGGTCGAAGCCGCCCGCCTCATCGTGCGTTCAGGCTATGGGTCGGTGTCACTACTCCAGCGCAAGATGAAGATCGGCTACGTCCGCGCCGCCCGGATCGTGGATCAACTGGAAGAGAAAGGCATCGTCGGCCCCACGCAAGGCAGCAACCCCCGCGAAGTCCTCGTCGGCATCGACGAGCTCGACCGCCTCCTCGGGTCGAAAGCCCGGTCGTCCGCAGAATAGTCGCACACCTTTCTCAAGGGGATGAACAACGGGGTGCCGAAGGAAAGGGCGACCACGGGGCAAGGCTTGCCACCCGGCATCGTTATGAGCACGCACATGTCGGGAGGTACGCACAAAGCGTGAAGGTTGCATTCTACAGGAGGTGCAGAGGTATGAGCAAGCGCGGCTTGCGTCTGGTGGCGCTGACGATAGTCGTCATGATCGCTGCCACCTTATGGATACTCCCTGGATCAGGGGTACAGGCCCAGGCGAAGAAATATCGCGTCGGGCTCGTCTACGACGTCGGTGGACGCGGCGATCTTTCGTTCAATGACATGGCATACGCGGGGCTGGCGCGCGCGCAGAAGCAGTTCGGCGCGAGGATTGAGACCCGCGATCTCGAGCCCACGGCCGGCGGGGAGAACCGAGAGGAACTGCTGCGGCTCCTGGCTGGAGAGAAGTTCGATCTCATTTTCGGGATTGGATTCCTCTTCACGGACAGTGTCACGCGCGTCTCCAAAGATTTCCGCAACGTGAAGTTCGGGATTATTGACGGCTTCATCCCGGACCAGCCGAACGTCGCCAGCCTGCTGTTCAAAGAGCACGAAGGCTCCTTCCTGGTCGGCGCGGCCGCGGGGTTGAAGACGAAGACCAACAGAGTCGGCTTCGTGGGTGGCATGAAGATCCCGCTGATCGAACGGTTCGAAGCCGGATTCATCGCCGGCGCGACTCACGTGAACCCGCGAGTGCAGGTTTTCTCTGAGTACGCCGGCACGACCGGTGAAGCGTTCCGCGATCCGGTTAAGGGCAAGGAGCTCGCGTTGGCCGAATACGATCGTGGCGCGGACATCATTTACCACGCGTCAGGAGGGACGGGGATCGGCGTCTTTGAGGCGGCTGTGGTCAAGAAGCGAATGGCCATTGGGGTGGACGCCGACCAGTCTCTGACCGTGAAGCCCGATCAGCGCCGGCAGATCCTGACGAGCATGATGAAGCGCGTTGACGTCGCCGTCTTCCAGACGATTAGCGGGATGATCAACGGCAAGTACAAGGCCGGTGTCGAGACGTTCGGTCTCAAGGAGAACGGCGTCGGCTACGCTGTCAATGAATTCAACCGCAGCAGGATTCGAGACATCGTGCCCAGACTTGAGGCGTTGAAGCGAGATATCATCGCCGGTAAGATCAAGGTGCCTGAGGATAAGAAGCAACTGGCGGAATTTGTGAAGAAGGTCAAGCGATAGTGTTACACTAGACCATCCATCGCGGGGTGGGGCCAGCCCTCACCCCGCGATTCATTTCACCTGAGACCGACAGTGATTGTCCTACGCGGCATCACGAAGCGATTTCCCGGCGTGGTCGCCAACGACCACATCGATCTCGAGGTCCGCCGGGGCGAAATCCACGCTCTCGTCGGTGAAAACGGCGCCGGCAAGTCCACCCTCATGCGGATTCTCTACGGCCTCTACCAGCCGGATGAGGGCACGATCGAGGTCAACGGCCGGCCGGTGGTCATCGACAGTCCCCGCACCGCGTTGGCCCTGGGCATCGGGATGGTCCACCAGCACTTCATGCTCATCCCCAGGTTCACCGTCGCGGAGAACGTTATCCTGGGCAGCGAGCCGGCGGGGGCATTCGGACGCCTGCAGCGGCGCGAAGCGGAAGAACGCGTCCGCGAACTCTGCCAGCAGTATGGGTTCGCCCTGGATCCTGCGGCAGAGGTCAGCACGCTGTCCGTCGGTGAGCAGCAGCGTGTGGAGATCATCAAGGTGCTCTACCGGGGCGCCGGCGTGCTCATCCTGGACGAACCGACCGCCGTCCTCGTCCCCCAAGAAGTAGACGAGCTATTCGTGAACCTGCGCAGGTTGCGCGAGCAAGGGAAGACGATCATTTTCATCAGCCACATGCTGGACGAGGTCCTCGAGATCTCCGATCGCATCACGGTGTTACGGCGAGGGCGGGTCGTCGGCACCGTCCCCGCCGCGGGGACGACGAAATCCCAGCTCGCAGAGATGATGGTCGGGCGGCCTGTACTGCTCGAGCTCGAGCATCCGCCGGTGATGCCCGGCGACGTCCGCCTCGAGGCGCGGGACATTACGGTTGCCGGACGCGGCGGCAAACCTGCAGTGCATCGGGTGTCACTCGCGGTCCGCGCGGGCGAAATCTACGGTATTGCCGGGGTCGAAGGCAACGGCCAGACCGAGTTCGTAGAAGCCCTCGTCGGGCTGCGTCCTGTCATCTCCGGACAGATCCTCATCGACGGACAAGAGGTGACCCACGCCACAGCGCGTGCCGTACGACTCTTGGGCGTGGCCAACATTCCGGAGGATCGTCATCGCCGTGGGCTGGTATTACCGATGGCGGTCTGGGAGAACGTCGTGCTGGGCCACCACGCGCGGCGGCAGTTCCTCAACGGCGCGTTTGTCGACAGACAGGCGGTCGAGTCGTTTGCGGACAAGCAGGTTGAAAAATTTGACATCCGGCTGAGCAGCATCGACGTCCCCGCGCTGGCGCTCTCGGGCGGCAATCAACAGAAGGTGATCGTCGCCCGAGAGTTCAGCTTCAGTCCGAAAGTACTGATTGCCGCACAACCGACGCGCGGGCTCGACATCGGCGCGACGGAATTCGTGGAGCGCCAGTTGCTGGAGGCGCGCGCCAACGGCATGGCGGTGCTGCTCATCTCAGCCAACCTTGAAGAGGTTTTGTCCTTGTCCGACCGGATCGGTGTGATGTATTCCGGAGAGCTCGTCGCCGAGTTCCGGCGCGGCGAGGCCACGCCGCAGGAACTGGGGCTGTACATGACAGGCACCCGCCGCCAGACCGCCGGCACCGGAGTTTCGCCCTCGTGAAATGGCGCCTTTTTGCCTTGCAGTTCGCGACGCCGCTGCTCGCAATCCTGTTCGGCGTGCTTATCGCCTCCATCATCGTGCTGGCCATCGGCCAAAATCCGCTCGACGTCTTTGGCGTCCTGATACGCTTCGGACTGCTTCGATCTGACAGTCTGCTCTCGATCCTCTTCAAGGCCACCCCTCTGATCTTCGCCGGCCTCGCCGTCGCGCTCTCATTCCGCGCAGCGCTGTGGAACATCGGCGTGGAAGGGCAGTTCTACATCGGCGCGTTCACTGCAGCCTACATCGGATTCACGCTCAAGGGCCTCCCCATCTTCATTCACCTTCCGCTGACGATCCTGGCCGCTGCAGCGGGCGGGATGGCGTGGGCGCTCATCCCGATCGTGCTGAAGCTCCGGCGCGGCGCGCACGAAGTCATCACGACGATCATGATGAACTACATTGCCGCTGCACTGATCCTCTACCTGATTGCCGATGTCTTCCGTGATCCATCCCAGGTCGGGACCCCGCGGGTCCGGACACCGGAGTTCCCCCCAAGCGCGCGGGTGCCATCGATGGGACCACTGTTGGAACTGTTCGGACTGACCGGTCCCGATGCGAATAAAGTCAATTGGCTCCTGCCGTTTGGGCTGGTCCTCTGCGTTGTCTTCGCGATCGTGTTGAGCCGCACGCGTTTCGGCTATGAAGTCCGCGCCGTCGCGTTCAGCCCCCTGGCGGCGGAAGCGGCGGGCATTCCCAATGCACGGATCCAGTTCCTCATGTTCATGCTGAGCGGCGCGGTGGCGGGGCTGGTCGGCCTCAACGACGTGCTCGGGTTCTTCGGATACCTGGACATCGACTTCCCGAAGGGACTCGGCTTTCTGGGCATTTCGGTCGCGCTGCTCGCGAAGAATAATCCACTGGGGGTCATTCTGGCCGCGCTGCTCTTTGGTTTCTTGGACCGTGGAGCGCAGGGTGTTCAGTTCTTTGCGCGCACGCCCAAGGAGGTCATCGTGATTCTCCAGGCCCTCATCATCCTGGCCATCGTGGTGGCCTACGAGCTGATGACACGCTACGTCCGGAAGCAGCGGAAGCGAGAAGCCGAACGGCCTCCCCCCGCGGCCACCGTTGCCGCAGAGGCCGGGCGCTAAATGGAAACCCTGGTGTCGCTGTTGACACTGGCGTTGATCGCGTCGGCGATCCGGGTGACGATGCCGATCCTGCTGGCTGCCCTTGGCGCCGTATACTCGGAGCGCGGCGGTGTCATCAACATCGGGCTCGAAGGCATCATGATCATGGGCACATTGTTCGGCGCCGTCGGAGATTACGTGTTTGCGCAACGCTTTCCCGGTCTCGTGGAATCTGTTCCGGATCTGGCGCCGGCGGCCGGAGTCTTGGTCGCGATCCTGGCCGGAGTCCTCTTCGCGCTTATCCATGCGGTTGTGACGGTCACCTTTCGGGTAGATCAGATCATCAGCGGCGTCGCCCTCAATCTTCTGGCCGTGGGGGCTGCCCGGTTCTTGAATATCCTCTTCTTTGAAGTCTCGACGCAGTCGCCCGGCGTCAGCGGCTTTACACCGCTGAATATCCCGATCCTGAAGGACATCCCCGCGCTGGAGCCGATTGCCACGAGCATCTCGCCGATGATACCGGCCGCGCTGTTGCTCGTCTTGATCAGCCACTGGGTCTTGCTGCGCACAAGGTTTGGGCTGCGGCTCAGGGCGGTGGGAGAGCATCCGCTGGCGGCCGACACCCTGGGGATCAACGTTATCAGGACGCGCTACGCAGGCGTGATGATCAGTGGAGCCTTCGCCGGCATGGCCGGGGCCTATCTGGCCATTGAGCAGGCGCACCTCTACTTCGAGGGGATGACGCAGGGACGCGGCTTCATTGCGCTCGCCGCGATGATCTTCGGAAACTGGTGGCCGCTCGGGGCCCTCGGGGCGTCCGCACTCTTCGGGTACTTCGACGCGCTCAGCCTGCGCGTCGTGCGGCTGCCTGTGCCCTCCCAGTTCATCAACGTCCTTCCGCACATCGTCAGCATCCTCGTTCTCGCGGGTTTCGTGCGCCGGGCGCAGCCGCCGGCGGCGGACGGCATCCCCTACAGTAAGGAAGAAGAATGACGGTCGTGGGTCATGGGTCGTAGGTCGTGGCTAATGATATTTGTGGCATGTGACTTCATCGCTAGATCTGGTTGGGGTTCCTACGACCTATGACCAACGACCTACGACCGTCTGTTGTCGTAGTGGGCGGCGCCAATGTCGATCTCATCGCGATGGCTCCAGGATCGATGGCGCCGCGGGTCAGCAATCCGGGTCGAGTCCGAATCGGTCCGGGCGGAGCAGGCCGGAACGTCGCCGAGAATCTCGCTCGTCTGGGTACGCGCGTCACGCTGATCAGCGCAGTGGATGCGGGCCCGCTTGGAGACTGGCTGCTCGACCTCACTGCCAACGCTGGCGTCGACATCACGCAGGTTGCACGAGTTCCGGGGCGCGGAAGCTACTACGTGGGGATCCAATCGGATGGCGTCCTCCAATGGGCCATCTCTGATATGGCTGCGTCGGAGTCGCTCACCCCGGGAGACATCGATGTCCGCGCGGAACTCATCCGCGCAGCGGAGGCCGTCGTCGTGGACGCAAACATCTCGCCGCTGACGATCCGCCGCGTCGCCGAGCTCGCGGCCGGACCCGTGTGTGTACTGTCTGTCTCCGCGGTAAAGTCGGCTCGCGTGCTGGATGCGCTTGACCGATCTTCGCTGATCGTCCTGACGTCGGCGGAGGCCCACGCGCTCACCGGGCATCGGGCGGAAACCCGTGACGAGATCGTGCAGGCCGGCCGTGATCTGCAGTCTCGGGGTCCGGCCGCCGTGGTCATCACAGCAGGGGATCAGGGCATGGTATGGATTGGCAGTGGTGTCACCTGGGCGCACGCCATCCCCCCGGTCACAGCCGACTCGACCGGCGCAGGTGATGCCGTGGCGGCGGTGGCCGTGTACAGTATGCTCACAGGCATCGGTGAAGACCGGGCCGCGCGTCTCTGTGCGGCGGCCGGAGCGATGACGGTAAGTGTTGAAGGTTCGACGCATCCGGGAATGACTCGCCAAGCGCTGGAGCGATATGCCGAGCTGGCCAAAAGTCTTTGACGTCTCTCCCAAAGTCGCCGACGCTCTGACCGCCGGCCACGCGGTGGTCGCATTGGAGACCGCGGTGATTTCTCATGGATTGCCTCGACCCACCGGCATCGACACCGCGCTCGACCTTGAAGATGTCGTGCGTGAGCGCAGCGCGGTGCCCGCGACTATGGCCGTGATCGACGGCCGGATCAAGGTGGGGCTGTTGCCCGGCGAGTTCGAACGGCTCACCGCCGCCGGCGCGATGAAGATTGCCAGCAGGGACCTCCCCGTGGCCATCGCGTCCTCTGCGACCGGCGGTCTCACCGTCTCAGGCACAGTTGCGCTGTCGGACTTCCTGGGGATCAAAATCGTCTGCACGGGTGGGATCGGCGGCGTGCACCTCGGCGCCGAACACACCTGGGATGTCTCTGCGGATCTCCTCGCACTCTCGCGCTATCCGGTGGCGGTCGTGTGCGCGGGCGCGAAGGCGATCTGCGATATCGGCCGTACGCTCGAGTATCTCGATACCGTTGGCGTGACCGTCGTCACGTACCGGACTGATCGGTTTCCGGGCTTCTACACGGAAGATTCCGGGATCCAATCCCCCCGCCGTATTGCCGCGCCCGAAGATGCCGCGCACATCATGATGGTGAAGCGCACCATCGGGCAGCGCACCGGCCTCCTGATCGCCGCTCCGGTCCCGTCCGACGCGGCCCTTCCGCCCCTGTACGCCCAGGATGCCGTCGCGCAGGCCACTGCACAAGCCCGCGCGACCGGCGTGCACGGGGAGGACCTCACGCCCTACCTCCTGGCCGCGCTGAATGAGATCACCGGAGGAGCCTCCCTGATGGCGAACGTCGCGTTACTGCGCGCGAACGCAGTTCTCGCCGCGGAAGTCGCAGCCGCCCTCACGCATGTGGCACAATAGAATCTCGAATCCATGAACGGCAGCGAAGAGCCGATCGGCATCGGCGAGCGTCTCCGCAACGCGAGAGAGGCCAGAGGATGGTCGCTGGCCGACGTCTCCGAGTTGACCCGCGTTCGCACCGTGTTCCTTCAGGCGATTGAAGACGAGCAGTTTGACCGCCTGCCGGGACGGACGTATGTGCGTGGTTTCCTGCGGACATACGCCACTGCGCTGGGGCTCGATCCCGAAGAACTCTTCGACGCCTACCACATGCGATTCGATGAGCCTGCGCAGCCGATCGTGGGGGCGCACACAGTGGAGGTGCCCATTCGTCCCGCAGCGAGGCAGTCGCGCCTGCGCCGGATCGCGCCTCTCTTTGTCGCGGTGCTGCTGCTCATCCTCATCGTGTTCGCGTTTGATTTCGCACGGCGTATGCAGGCGCTCAACAGTCCGGCGTCAGAGACGCTCACCCGGCCCAGCCCCACCGTCCGGCAGGTACCATCCCCGCCTCCTTTGGCGCAGCCGCGACCCGAGCCGGCGCGGGAACCCGCCGCTCCCGCCGAGACTCCGGAACGGAGCCCACTCACCGTCGTCGTCCGCGCATCAGCAGAGACCTGGATCCGCGTGGTTGCAGATGGCGGGAGGGTGTTTCAAGGATTGGTCGCCCCTGGGGAGACGCGATCATGGACCGCGCAGCGCACGATGACCGTGCGGATCGGAAACCCGTCGGGCGTCGCACTCGAGGTCAATGGCGAACTTGTCGAGCCGCCATCTCAGCGGAGGGTATGGGAGCGAACGTTTACGGCCCCTTAAAGAAAAATGCGGGATAGAGGGATAGGGGGATAAAGGGATAACGTCACTGCGGACAGTTTTTGAGGGTTCTCCATGATCTTGCAGGGCTGTCGCCTTATCCCCTTATCCCTCTATCCCCTTATCCCGTAGTCCAATGCGAGCCGAGATAATTAGCGTCGGCACCGAGCTTCTGCTCGGTCAAATCCTCGACACAAACGCAAGCTACCTCGCGCAGCAACTCGCCGAGCTTGGTATCGACGTACATTTCAAACAGACCGTGGGCGACAACGATGCGCGCGTGCGAGGCGCCGTGCGGCTTGCGCTCAGCCGCGCGGATGTCCTGCTAATCACCGGCGGGCTGGGCCCGACCGAAGACGACCTGACCGTGGCCTCGGTGGCGGGGGAGCTCGGGAGGCCGCTCGAGCGTCACGACGACATCGCAGAGCGTCTCCGGCAATTCTTCGCGTTGCGCGGGCGCGTGCCACCCGAGAGTGTATTCAAGCAGGCGCTCATTCCCGCGGGTGCGCATCCGATTCCCAACATGCGCGGGACTGCGCCCGGCGTCCACCTCGAGCACGACGGGCGCGAACTTTTCCTCATGCCGGGTGTGCCGTTTGAAATGTACGGGATGATGGAGGGCTACGTGGCCCCGCGCCTGCGGGAGCGCACGGGTAGTGCGGTCATCCACTCCCGGGTTATCCGCGTGACCGGGGAAGGGGAGTCCGCCGTTGAGTCGCGGATCAAGGATCTGATCGGGGGAAGTTCACCGACGATTGCGCCGTACGCCAAGCTCGGTGAGGTACATCTCCGGGTGACCGCCAAAGGTGCGCCGGACGACGTGGCGAGGCAGTTGGACACAGGCGAGCGCGCGCTGCGAGAGCGGCTGGCCGACCTCATCTACGGCATTGATGATGACACGCTCGAGGGCGTGGTCGGACGGTTGCTCGCCGATCGAAGAGCGACGCTGGCCGTCGCCGAGTCGTGCACGGGCGGCCTGATCGCGAAGCGTCTCACCGATGTGCCCGGGAGCTCCACGTATTTCCTCGAAGGCATCGTGGCCTACAGCAATGACGCGAAGCGCGATCTGCTCAATGTTCCGCCCGCTGTGATCGAGGAGCATGGCGCCGTCAGCGCCGAAGTGGCGGAATCGATGGCGCGCGGCGTCCGCCAGCGGGCCGGCAGCACCTGGGGCCTCGCGGTAACTGGTGTTGCGGGGCCGGCCGGCGGCACCGCGACAAAACCCGTGGGGCTCGTGTTTCTCGGGCTCGCCACAGCGGACCATGTCCAGCACCGTCGCCTGAACCTCGGCGAGGAAGCCGGACGCGCGGGCATCCGCTTCCTCGCGGCGCAGGCGGGTCTGAACCTCCTTCGGTTGCGCTTGTTGCGCAGTGACGCGTGAAGAGTGATTTCCACCGCATATTTGTGGCCGTACCGCTCGACGAGGGCCTTCGCAATGCCATCCTTGATCTGCAAAAACACTTGGAGGATGCCGGCGCGGTGGCTCAATGGATACGACCGGAGCAGCTGCATTTCACCCTGCGGTTTCTCGGAGAGATTTCCCTGGCACAGGTCGCGCGGGTGAAGGTCGCGTCGCGTGAAGCCGCCGCCCGGATCGACCCATTCACGGTCACCCTCAGGGGGCTGGGCGCCTTTCCCAGCCTCCACCGCCCGCAGGTTGTGTGGGCCGGCGTCGAGGAAGGGAGGGAGCCTCTGCAGGCCCTGGCGGGTCATCTGCAGGAGGCCCTCGCGCGCCAGCGATTCCCGGCCGAGCCGAAGCCCTTCCGACCTCACCTGACGCTCGCCAGGGTCAAGAGCACACGCAACTGGGGCGAGCTGGTGCGTGCCCTGGGTGCCTTCAAAGACGAGGGAATCGGTACGCAGCGGGTTGATATCCTGGTTGTATTCGAGAGCCATCTCACGCCCAAGGGACCGCGATACACACCCCTTGAGGAGGTCAGGCTCGCCCACTACGAGAAGTAGTAGTGCCGACCTAGCTCACATGAGTCATTGACAGTCGAACAAATGTTTGGTAGACTGCCCGCGACATAACGGATGGAATTTTCGGAAGCGGGGGATTGTGAATGAACGAGAAGCAGCGCGCCCTCGACCTCGCGCTTACGCAGATCGAAAAGCAGTTCGGCAAGGGCTCCATCATGAAGCTCGGGGAGGCGTCGACCCGGCTTCAGGCCGAGGTGATTTCAACCGGAGCGTTGGGGCTTGATATCGCCCTCGGTGTCGGCGGTGTGCCGCGCGGCCGCGTGATCGAGATCTTCGGCCCGGAGTCGTCCGGGAAGACGACGCTGGGCTACCACATCATGGCCGAGGCGCAGCGCGACGGGGGAATCGCGGCCTTCATCGACGCGGAGCACGCCCTCGATCCCAACTATGCGAAAGCCTGCGGCGTGGATGTCGACAGCCTGCTCATCTCCCAACCTGACTCAGGCGAGCAGGCGCTGGAGATCGCGGAGATGCTCGTACGCAGCGGCGCCGTCGACGTGATCGTCGTCGACTCCGTGGCCGCCCTGGTCCCTCGGGCCGAGCTCGAGGGCGAGATGGGCGACTCGCTGCCGGGACTGCAGGCGCGATTGATGTCGCAGGCGCTCCGCAAACTCGTGGGCGCGATCAGCCGCTCGCGTACTCTTGTCGTGTTCATCAACCAACTGCGCGAGAAGATCGGCGTCATGTGGGGCAACCCGGAGACCACGACCGGCGGCCGCGCGCTCAAGTTTTATTCATCGATGCGCATAGAGATCCGACGCACGGAGAACCTCAAATCCGGGGATGAGATCAAAGGGATGCGCGCCAGGGTCAAAGTGGTGAAGAACAAACTCGCGCCGCCATTCCGTGAGAACGAGGTCGACATTCTCTACGGGCAAGGCATCTCGAAGACCGCGAACATTCTCGATGCGGCGGTCGTCCATGGGATCGTGCAGCGGAGTGGAACGTGGTTCGCCCTCGGCGAGATGCGACTCGGACAGGGACGGGACAACGCCCGCGATTTCCTCGAGGCGAATCCGGAATTGGCGCAGGAGATCGACCGGCGCGTGCGGACGACGCTGGGATTGATCAAACCTCCGGCGGTGCCGGCGGAGGTGCGGGAAGCTGCGACGAACTCGAAGGAGCCTGCGGCAAAAGGAAAAGTCTGAGGCAGTCGAGATTGCCTATCGACTCCTCAATGCACGGATGCGGAGCCGTCAGGAGCTCGCTGAAGGCCTGCAGCGGCGGGGAGTTCCCGCCGAAATCGTGAATGACGTGCTGGCTGAATTCGCGCAGCGCGGATTGCTTGACGATGTAAGATTTGCGGAAGCTTGGGCGCGCGGGCGCCTGGCGCTGCAGCCTTCCGGAGCGCTGCGGTTGCGTCACGAGCTGATGCGCAAGGGCGTCAGCCGGGAGATCATCGACCGGGCGGTTGCGGCTGTGATGGAACAGCACGGAGAGAGTGAACTCGAACTTGCCTTTGCCGTCGCGCGCGACCGCGGACCTCGCTACAGCAGACTGCCTCGCGACGTTGCCTCCCGCCGGCTGTCTGCGCTGCTCCAGCGGAGAGGATTCTCTGCCGATGTGATCGCGCGGGTTCTTCGCGCGTAATCCTTCCATGGTCGAACGACGCCCCACGCCACCCAGCGGATCCGCAGGCCAGCTGACCCTCGAGCTCGAGGCGCGGGAGCGTCCGCCGGGCGAGACACCGGACGACCGTATTCTGACCGGGCTCAACAATCACCAGCGCACGGCGGTGACCCATGAGCGCGGACCGTTGCTCATTGTCGCGGGCGCGGGCACCGGGAAGACGGCCGTCATCACACGCCGGATCGCGTGGCTGATCGCGACCAAGCGCGTGCGGCCATCAGAGATCCTCGCGCTCACGTTCACAGAGAAGGCCGCGACCGAGATGGAGGAGCGCGTTGACTTCCTGGTGCCGTACGGATACACCGACGTGTGGATCAGCACGTTCCATGCATTCGGGGATCGCGCCCTGCGGGACCACGCCCTCGAGATGGGCCTGACACCCGACTTCCGAGTGCTGAGCCGGCCTGAACAGGTCATCTTCTTCCGCGAGCGGCTGTTTGAGTTTCCACTTGAGTACTACCGGCCCTTGGGCGATCCCACACGGTACATCGAAGCGCTGATTGCGCTGTTCAGCCGCGCGAAGGACGAGGACACGAGCCCGGCCGAGTATCTGGCCTATGCCGAGGATGTCGTCCGCCAGGCCGAGGCGGCTCCGGACAATCGCGAGCTGGGCGACAGGGCCCGGCAGCAACTCGAGGTCGCACGCACGTACGTCAGATACCAGGAATTGCTGGCGCAAGAGGGACTCGTCGACTTCGGAGATCTCATCACCTTGACCCTGCGGCTATTCCGCGATCGTCCTCAGGTGCTGCGCGCGTATCAAGAGCGATTCAAGCACATCCTGGTCGACGAGTTTCAAGATACGAACTACGCGCAATTCCAGATGGTCCGGCTGCTCGCGGGCGGATCAGCGCCGGACATCACGGTCGTCGGCGATGATGACCAGTCGATCTATAAGTTCCGCGGCGCCGCGATCAGCAATATCCTGACTTTTCTTGACGTCTATCCGGAGCCCACGCAGGTCGTCCTGACGGTGAACTACCGCTCTCACCAGGCGATCCTCGATCCTGCGTACCGTTTGATCCGGCACAACGACCCCGACCGTCTGGAGTTCAGACGCCAGCTCGATAAGCGTTTGCAGGGCATGGGGCCGGAGGGCCCTGACGTTGAGCATGTGCACCTGGATACGCTCAGCAGTGAAGCCGACTGGGTCGCCTCGCGCATTGCGGCAAAGGTCGAGGCGGGAGAGTACCGGTACAAAGACTTCGCCGTGCTCGTGCGCAGTAACGCGGACGCCGATCCCTTCCTGCGCGCGCTCAACCTCAAGGGGATTCCGCACCGCTTCACCGGCAGCCGTGGATTGTACAACCGTGAGGAGATCCGCCTGGCACTCGCGTTCCTGCGCGCGCTCTCGCATCCATCTGACAGCCTCAGCCTGTACTACCTCGGCGTGTCGCCGCTGTATCTGATTGCTGCGACCGATCTCGCCAAGTGTCTGAACTATGCCGACCGCAAGAACCGGACGCTCGAGCATGTGTTCCGGCACCTGGATCTGTATCCCGATCTCGGGGAGGAGCTCACCAGCGAGAGCAAGGCCGCGATCAGTAAGCTGCTCGAGGATCTGCGGGAAATGCGCCACGTGGCCTCCGAGCACGCCACCGGCCGGGTCCTCTATGAGTACCTGGTCACACGCACAGGCTACATCCGGCGGCTGGCGACCTCCGGGAGTCCCGATGACGAAGTGCGTGTCGCCAATCTGGCCAAGTTCTTCGACTTGGTCAGCAAGTACGGCGAAATCGCGAACTACGACCGTGTGGCAGAATTCGTGAAGCACATGGACGATCTCATCGCCGCCGGAGACGACCCCGCGGTGGCCGAAGCCGACATCGATCAGGATGCGGTCAACATGCTGACCGTCCACAAGGCCAAGGGACTCGAGTTCCCGGTCGTCTTCATGGTCAGTTGTATCGCCGAACGGTTCCCCACGCGCAACCGTGGAGAGCAAATTCCTCTGCCCGATCCTCTGATCAAGGACATTCTGCCGGCCGGAGACTTCCATCTTCAGGAGGAACGCCGGCTGTTCTACGTCGGCATGACGCGTGCGCAGCGCGAGCTCTACCTCATGAGCGCCCGCGATTACGGCGGCGTGCGACCGCGAAAAGTCAGTAGGTTCGTGCTCGAAGCCCTGGACAAACCGCACATCGACGTAGACGCTTTCAAGGCGGCGCCGATCGAGGCGATCCATCGACTCGCGCCGCCCGTCGATGGCCAGCAGACGCTGGCGGGGGTGATTCCCGCCGAACAGCCGATCACCCTCTCGTACCGGCAGGTCGACGACTACGACACGTGTCCACTGAAGTACAAATACACGCATATCCTGCGCGTGCCGCTCGTGCGCGACCACCGCGTGGTCTACGGCTTCGCGATGCATGAAGCGGTCCGTGAATACCACCGGCGTAAAGCGCGCCGCCAGCCAATTGCGCTGGAGGACTTGCTGGCCTACTTCCAGCGCGTCTGGATCAACGAGGGCTTCATCAGCCGCGAGCATGAGGACCAGCGGCTGGATGAGGGTCGCGAGGTCGTGCGACGCTTCTACGAATTCCAGGAATCCAGCCTCGAAGTCCCAACATTCGTCGAGGCGCCGTTCTCGTTCCAGGTCGGCAACACTCGCGTCAAGGGACGGTGGGATCGCGTCGACATCCGCGGCGACGAGGTCGTGCTGATTGATTTCAAGACGTCGGATGTCCGGACCGAGAAGGACGCGCACCGGCGCGCCCGGGAGAGCCTTCAGCTGGCGCTGTACGCGCTGGCGTACCGCGAGGTCTACGGGTCCCCACCGCACAGAATGGAACTGCACTTCCTCGGCCCTCAGCAGGTGCTCGTGGGCCGGACCCGGCCAGATGAGGCCCTGCTGGCCAAGGCCGTCGAGATCATCGAGCGCGCGTCCGGGGGCATCCGACACCAGCAGTTCATCGCGACGCCCGATTTCTACAAGGCCTGCCGCTACTGTGCGTTCGCGTCTATCTGTCCGTATACGGCGACAGGAGATCCGGAACTCGAAGACAACCCGACGATCTGAATGATCAAGCTCCTCCACCTCGCCGATCTGCACCTGGGCCGCCCGTTTCGTATGCTGGGGCAGCGCGGTTCAGAGCAGCGCCGCGCCCTTCAGGCGGCGCTGGAGCGTGCAGTGGCGCTGGCGATCAGCGAGCGGGTGAACCTTGTCCTCATCGCCGGAGACCTATTTGATTCTCCCAAGCCGTCGGAGGGCACCATCCAGTTCGTGACCGCTCAACTTCGGCTGTTGGAGGACGCCGGTATTCGGATCGCCATCGCCGCGGGGAATCATGACATGGGGCGGGACGAGTACGTCGCCGCGATGACTCATCTGCGGGGCGCAGCGCCTGCCGCCACGTTCTTCGGAAAGTCCGTGGAGTCCAAAGTGTTTCCCGACCTCGATCTCACGTTAATCGGTCGATCGGCGCTGGCCGAGGGCACGGGAAGTCCACTCTCGGGCTGGCCCCGAGGACGCACGACGCGATTTGCGATCGGTCTTGCTCACGGATCGGTGTTCCGTCCAGGTGTGGTCGAGACTCCCCACGCGATTCATCCACATGAGATCCGCGATCTGGGGCTAGACTACCTCGCGCTCGGGGACTGGCACTCAGCTGCGGAGGTCCTGCCTCCGCCGACGGCCGCCTGGTATCCCGGCTCACCGGAGTGGTTGGCGTTCGACCAGGATCGCTCCGGCCATGTGCTGCTGATTGAAATTCCTGAGCCGGGCGCCGCGCGTGTCACCGAACACCGCGTCGGACGGCGGCGCTATGAACGGCGTGAGATCAACGCGGCCGAACTCGACGATCTGATGCTGCGCCGGGTGATTGAAGATGCGGCCGATCCTGAGCTGGTGTTCGAAGTCGCACTTTCAGGGTTGGTGCCGCTGCAGCGCACGATCAATACCGAGATGCTGGAGCGTGACCTCGGAGAGCGCTTCTTCAGGCTGCGCGTGTTGAACCGAACGCATTTGTGGCTGGAGGACGCCTCACTCGAAAATTTGTCCGATCAGACGGTGCTGGGACGGTTCGTCCGTCTCATGCGGGAACGCATTGCAGCTTCCGCCGAGGACGAGCGGCCGGTTCTCGAAGAGGCGCTGCAGGTCGGGGCGGCGTTGTTGTCTGGTCGCGAGGTGCTCGCGTGATCCTGCGCCGGCTGCGGATCCAGCGCTTCCTGGGGCTCACCGATGCAACCTTTGAATTTGCCCCCGGCATCAACGTCATCGTGGGGCCGAATGAGGCGGGCAAGTCCACGTTGCGCCGCGCGATCCGGACCGCGCTGTACGGTAACCCAGCCGGGACGTCGGCCAAGATTCGTGACGAATTGCGCAGCTGGGGTGAGTCCGAAGCCTCAGAGCTCTACCTCGAGTTTGAAATCGACGGGCGCGAATTCGCGCTCTACAAGGACTACGGCGCCCGGAAGATTGTCCTGAGCGGTGGCGGCAAGACCTGGGACTCGCACAAGCTGGTCCAAGAGCGACTGGGCGATGTACTCGGTCTCCCCTCGGTCGAGCTGTTCGAAGCCACGGCGCAGGTGGCACAGGCGGAACTGGAGCGCATTCAACTCACGAGCATCGCCAAAGAATTGGGCCGGATCGTGGGCGGCGGAGGGGAGGACGTGACTACGGCCATCCGCCGGCTCGAGCAGCGCATTCGTGAAATGGAGCGCGGTAGCCGCGGGATGGCCAAAGACCCGGGCGTCCTCAAGACCCTCGAGACCCGTGCTGTCGCGTTTCGCACCCAGGTGGTGCAACTCACTGCCGCGGCCGCAGACGCAGAACGGAAGCAGCGCGAGCTCACCCAGATTCGGAGCCAGCTGGCTGAACGTGAGGCTGAGTTCGAAGCCAAGCGCGCGTTGCTGGAGATGAACAGACAGATGCTCCAGGACGTCGAGCGACTCGAAGGGCTGCGCCAGCAGGAAACGATGCTCGCCGAGAAGATGTCGCAGATTGAGCAAACGCTGACGTCCCTGGCCGACCTCGACCGCAGGCTTGAAACGGCGACCGCTGATGGGGTGCCGGAGGAAGCCGCGACGAAATCAGCGCGTTCCCTCATGGACCGGATTGCCATGCGTGAGCAGGAAGCCAGGCACCTGCGCGCCGGTCTTGAAGAACAGGCCTCTGCGCTTCCAACCGGCCGCGCGTGGTTCGGATTGCTCGTGCTGGGGATCGCGCTGGCGATCAGCGGGATCGCGCTTGGTATCACCACTGCTCCATACGGATGGTGGCTCGCTCTTGCCGGCGGCCTCGTTGCCGCGATAGGCGGTTGGCGCCGATCCCAGATCGCCGAGGATGAGCGGCGGCAGATGGCGAGGCGCCAGGAGAAACAGGCGAGACTGCTCGACCTCGACGCTGAAGTCGTGCTGGATCAACAAAGCTTCTCAGATCATCTCACACGCCTTCGCGCCGGCAGTCTCGATCAGGCCGAGCAGCGCGTGCGCGACTATCAGGATCTCGTCAGGGCGCGGCAGGCGCTGGGGGACCTCTTGACCGCCGTTCGCGCCGGGGGCTCGGACGATGTTCTGCGCGACCGCTGGAAGAAGCTGCGCCTGGATATTTTTGGGATCGAAGAAGGGCTCCGCGCGCCGGAGAAAGCGGGCCGCCGGCTCACCCCCCTCGAGGTTCAGAGTCTCGACGTCCAGGTCGCGCGCATCTCTGAGGAGGTCAAGAGAGCGGCGGACCGAGAGCGGCGGCTCACCGTGGAACTGGAGCATCTGCGCGGCGATGCGGAGACGCTGACCGGACTTGAAGAGCAGTTGCAGGAGACTGAGGACGGCTTGATTACCGCGCGTAGACAGCACGCCGTCTACGCGGCAGCGCTCGACGGACTCAATGAAGCCCGTAAGCAGGCGGAGATCCCAGTACGCGAAGTGGTAAGCGGCAAGGCCAGCGAATACTTAAGGATTCTGTCGGAGGGGCGCTACGAGCGGTTGCAGGTCGAAAAGGATTCGCTCCAGGTGAAGGTCTGGTCAGATGCCGCCGGCGACTGGGTGCTGCCGGAGGAGCCCCATCTCAGCCGTGGCACGGTCGATCTCGTCTATCTGAGCGCGCGGATCGCGCTTGTGGGCGTGCTGGCCGAAGGGAAGCAGCCTCCCCTCCTGCTCGACGATCCGTTCGTGACCTTCGACGAACGCCGGCGGGCTGCGGCCTCACGGCTGCTGCGTGAGCTCAGCCAGACGCATCAGATCTTCTTGTTCACGTCGACGCGACACTTCGACAAAGGCGCAGATCGTCTCATCGAGCTGAGCATCCGCGGCGTCGAGGCCGGTACCCCCGAGGAATCCACGCGCTCCCGGGCCCCAGTGGAAGCCCGGCCGGTTGGACCTCTCTGGGAAAAATCGTAAGAAGACGCGAGTTATCGCCAGCGTTCCTTAGAGAGAAGATTTCGCAGGTCCTCGCGTGAGATCCATGGGACGTCGCCGTGGTACGTGTGTTTGAGGGCCGCGGCCGCCATGCCGTACTCAATCCCCGGCTCGACGCCCTCAGTCATGTACCCGTGAAGGAAACCGGCCGCGAACGCGTCACCGGCCCCGATTCGGTCAAGGGACTCGACCCTGTAACCTTCCCGGACGGTCAGTCGACCATCATGCGCGGCGACGCAATGCGTTCCGTCGGTCACGATCACGACCTGGGCAGGGAATTTCGCTTTGAGCATTCCACAGATGTCGCCCGCGCTGCCGCTGCGCTCGAGCAGTAACTCGCCGTCGTCCTTCGTGCAGATGATGACCCCGGCCCGGGCGAGCATGGGCGCCAGGGCGGCGCGGGCCTGATCGGGAGACCAGAGTTTGACCCGGTAATTCACATCGAAGGAGACAAGAGCGCTTCCCTGCCGCGCCTCGTCGATCGCGCGATTGGCCAGCGTCCGGCAGACGTCGCTCAGCGCGGGCGTGATCCCGGTCAGATGGAGAAGTTTCGACTGTCTGACGAAGGCCCAATCGACGTCGTCGGGATTGATGGTGGCAAACGCCGAGTGCGCACGGTCATAAATGACGCGGTGTGATCTGGGCGCGACGCCGGGTTCGAGGAAGTATGTCCCCACGCGCCCCTCGGCTGTCCAGATCACACGCGAAACGTCGACCCCGTGGGAGCGAATTTCCTGGACGATCCGGCGTCCGAGCGGATTGTCGGTCAGACGGGAGATCCATCCGGCACTGGTGCCGAGCCTGGACAGCCCGACGGCAACATTGGATTCCGCCCCTGCCGCGAACACCGTGAAATGCGGCGCTTGCTCAAGTGCGAACCCTGGAGGTGCCGAGAGGCGCAACATGGTTTCGCCGAGGGTGACGACATCAGGCATTTGGTCGTCGCTATTCGCTCCGACCAGGCCGTTCCCTATTTCCTGGGTTGCAGGGGAGCCGAGGGGTGGTGCCCAACTGAGTCAGTTGCCACCTCGCATGAGCAATCAAGGGCTTCAGCAACTGCAAGACCTCCGCATGTACATCGGCGGCCGGTGGGTGGAGAGCACCGGCGCCAAGAGATTCGAAGCCCGCAGTCCCGCCACCGGTCGCACGATCGGCACACTCCCGGAAGGGACGAGAGAGGACGCGCAGCGTGCGATCGATGCCGCCCAGAAGGGGAAGGCCATACTGGCGAAGATGTCGACGTGGGATCGGTCGAAGATCTGCGCCCGCGTCGCGGATGTGCTGGAGGGGCGCAAAGAGGAACTGGCCCGACTGCTCACGCTGGAGCAGGGCAAGCCCTATCACACGGAAGCCCGCGCCGAGGTCGAGTCCACGATCGAGGGCTGGCGCGATGCCGCCGAGCACGTCAAGTGGCTTGAGACGTCGGTCATCCCGGTCCAGGATCGCCACAAGCGGGTCATCACCATCCGCCAGCCGCGCGGCGTCTATGCGGTTGTCACCCCGTGGAACTTCCCCCTCAATATTCCGACAGAGTACCTAGCGCCCGGCCTGGCAGCGGGGAACGCCATTGTCTGGGTTCCCGCGCCCACGACGTCGGCGGTTGCGGTGAAGCTGGTGGAATGTCTCGAGGAAGCCGAGGTCCCGGCAGGGGCGGTGAATCTCGTGATCGGGCCTGGCCCGGTCGTCGGAGACGAGATCGTTGCCCACCCCGGCACCGATGCCGTGGGGTTTACGGGCAGCAGTGCAACAGGGGAGCACATCGCGCGCCGGGCGGCAGGGAAACCGTTGCTGTTGGAACTCGGCGGCAACGGGCCGACCCTGATCCTTGATGACGCCGATCTCGAGCGCGCGGCCCAGGCGACCGCGTTCGGCGCATTCTTCAACGCCGGTCAAGTCTGCTCTGCTGCGGAACGGATCCTCGTGCACCGGCGCGTCTATCAGGAGATCGCCGACCGGCTCGTGGAACGCGCGAAGCAGATTCATCTCGGGGACCCATTTGATGCCGGGACGCAGATGGGACCGCTGAACAATCAACCTGTGGCGCTGAAGACCGACCGGCATATCGCGGACGCGCTGACGCGCGGCGCGCGCGTCCGGACTGGGGGCGCGCGCGCGGTCGGCCTGGCGACGGATCTCTACTACCAGCCCACGGTGCTGACGGAGGTCACGCGCGACTCGCTGATCAACCGGGAGGAAACGTTCGGACCGGTCGCGCCTCTGGCTCCGTTTGATTCTGATGAGGAGGCGTTGGAGTGGGCGAACGACAACACGCTGGGTCTGGTCTCCGCCGTCTTTACGCGGAGCCTCAGCCGGGCCCATTTCTTCGCCGAGCGCCTTCGCACCGGGATCGTGAACGTCAACGATTCGACGAATTACTGGGAACTACACATTCCATTTGGCGGCGTGGCCGGCAAGCGCAGCGGGATCGGCCGCCTGGGAGGTAAACACACACTGATGGAGATGACCGACCTGCGTACTGTTTGCTTCGATGTTCGGAGTTAAATCCATTACCTGGGGGGAGATGCGATGAGCGAGGTAGGGCACCATGCGGGACGACTGTCCCGGAGGGAGTTTCTGAAACTCGCAGGCGCAGGCGCTGCTTACACGACCCTGGGAGGTTTAGGCGCACTATCGCTCCCGCGGGCTGTGCTGGCGGGACAAACTATCAACCTCACGTTCAATGTGTGGAGCTACAGCGTCGACACGATTCAGGACAACATTAAACGGTTCCAGACCCTGTATCCCGGTATCAAAGTTCAGGTCAGCGACATTCCCTGGCCCAAGTACCGCGATACGATGGTGACACGGTTGAGCGGTCGATCACGCGTCCACGTGCTTTATAACGGCGGCGACTGGCTGCCGGAATTTGCCAGGGCTGGATGGGTCGTGCCGCTGGAAGATTACCTCCCGAAAGCGCGCACCTACTACGCGCCCAAGATCGTCGGGTATGCGCTCCAGGACATGACCTATCAGGGGAAGATGTACGGCCTGCCATATTACGCCGACATCACTACGTTTCAGTACAACGGCAAGATCCTCGCAGACAGGGGCGTCAAGAAAGCGCCGGAGACCTGGGAAGAGCTCGAGGATCAGGCCAAATTCCTCCGCGGGAAGGGCATTGCCAGTCCCATCGTCTTTGAATTCGCGACCGACCTTCCAACCTCGATGGACAATTTCACTGCGATGGTATTCGGCCGCGGCGGGGACTGGTTTGACGCGGAGTACAACCCTGTCTTTGAGGCACAAAACAGCCAGGTCCGCCAGCACTTGGCTTGGGTATCCAGCGTGGCGAAGTCGAAGCTGGCGACCGTGCTGCCGCATGAGACCGACGTCGTGAAGGCGCTGAACGCGGGCCGTCACGTCTACACGGTCCTCTGGAACTACAATCTGGCGGAGGCCAACAACAAAGCCGTGTCGCCCAGGGCCGGCCAGTTCAAGATCGCGCTCATGCCGGGCGCAGCGCACGGAACGCAGGGACAGTGTAAGTTCTACAACCTGACGAAGTACGCGGTGGACCAGGGCCAAGAAACGGTGGATGCCGCCTTGAAGTTCATCGAGTATTTCGGAGGCGAATATAACGGGCAGTACCGGATCGCCAAACGGTGGGCGGTGGAGAAGGGTCTCGGGTTTGGCCAGCTGCCGCTGTACGCAGACAGAGACGTCCAGAAGTCCTTCGGCCAGTGGATCGACTTCGACATGTTCAGGGCTCAGGCCCGCAGGGCCCGGGCGCGCCGGCATCCGGTCTGGGAAGGAACCTTCAACGAGTTTGCCCGGGTGCAACTCGTGCGCGCCATCAGCGGCCAGACCGGCGTCGATGATGCCATCGGCGCGATGGCACAGAAGGCGAAGGAACTGAAAGCGCAGTTCAAATAGGCGGTATCGGTGCCAGAGCAAGGGGTCCAGGCGGCCGGTGTCCGCCTGGACCCCGTTCATCCTCCTCGTCAACTGGAACGCGACCAGCCGACCGCCTTCATTATGATCGGTGGGGCCGTGGCAATCGTGGCCGTGTTCACCCTGTATCCAGTCGGCTACGCGCTCATCGGCAGCCTCTATAACCTGTCGCCGATTCTGCCCCGGTCGTTCGCGGGGCTCATGAATTTTAGTCACATTTTCGGCAGTCAGTATTTTGGATTCGCGCTGAAGACCACCGCGGTGTTCGCTCTGTTGACCGTCCCCGCGATTGTCGTGCTGGGACTGCTTGTGGCGCTGTTGCTGGACCGCCGTTTCAGAGGCGACGGGTTTGTGAAGGTGGCCATCCTTCTCCCGTGGACGATTCCCGCGGCAACGGGCGGAGTGATGTGGAAAGGCGTCTTTGCCGATTCCTGGGGCGCCCTCAACGGGACACTGTATCAATTGGGCCTCATCCGCGAGTACATCTCGTGGCTCACCGATCCAACACTGGCGGTGGCGGCCACAACCGTGGCGCAGGTCTGGGCGCAGTTTCCACTCGCCGCGGTCCTCCTGCTGGCGGCGATGCAGGCGATCCCCGATGAACTCTACGAGGCGGCCGCTATCGACGGCGCGAGCGGCCTACGGCGGTTCGCAGCGGTGACGTTCCCACACATCCGGCCGATGCTCATCGTCGTGATCCTGTTCGAACTCCTGCTGGCGCTCACGGCATTCGATCTCATCTTCGCCATGACCGGTGGCGGTCCGGGCACGGCCACAACGGTGCTCAGTTACTTCATCTGGTCCGAGTCGTTCAAGATGCTGAGTTTTGGGAGGGGTATGGCGCTGGCCGTCATCATCGCGGGCATGGCCGTGATCCTGATCGCCGGGCTGCTGCGCTTCATGCCGCGCGGCGCGCTGCTCGAGGAGGTGCCGCGCTGAAGAGCCGAACTCGACCCTTGATTTATCTAAGCGCGATCGTGGTGGTCGGCTTCGCGCTGGCCCCGTTCATGTGGGTCATCCTATCGGGATTTCTCCCCGAGGTCGCGATCCTGACGGTGCCGCCGGAGTGGTTCCGCTCCGGGCTCATCGTGGACAACTATCGCTACATTCTGACCGGCGAGATTCCTCGCGCCCATGAAGTCGGCGGGCAACTGAGGAGAATGATCTCGGAGGAAGTCCGGCACGTGCCGCGGGCCGCGCTCAACAGCAGCGTCGTGGCCGGCGCGGTCCTGCTGTTGAACTGGCTGCTGGGGGTTCCCGCGGCCTACGCGTACGCAAGGCTGAGATTTCCTGGCCGTGTCGCAACATTCTACTTCATCACGGTGAGCCGCCTCATTCCCGCGGTGGCACTCGCGATTCCATACTTTCTGATCGTGCAGCGACTGGGGTTGCTGGACCGGCACTTTGCGCTGATCCTGATTCACACCGCATTGACCATTCCGTTTACGGTCCTGATCCTCGTTCTGTACTTCCGGAGTATCCCGGTGGAGATTGAAGAGTCGGCGCAGCTCGACGGGGCCAGCCGGTGGGCCATCCTGAGGAAAGTGATGCTGCCCCTCGCCCTTCCGAGTCTGGTCGGCGCCGGGCTGTTTGCGTTCATGCTGTCGTACAGCGAGTTTCTCTTTGCGCTGCTGGTGACCACCTCGGAGTACTCCAGGACGCTGCCGGTGACGCTCTCCTCCGTGGCCTCTAACCCGGATGTCAGCTGGAGTCTCCTCAGCGCGGGGACCACTTTGGCTGTGCTGCCCGCGTTGATCCTAGTGTGGCCGATCTGGCGCTATATGGTACGTGGATTGGTGAGCGGGAGCTTGAACTGAATCCGAAGGGGGCTAGCTGACCGATGGCGCAACTGTGGGAGGAGCTCGGCTGGGTCGACCTGGAGTCCTATCTGCGTAAGGACAATCGGGCAATGTTCCCTGTCGGTTCCTGTGAGCAGCACGGCCGGCATCTCTCGTTCGCCACCGACTATCTGATCCCGGTAGAGATCGCTCGGCGGGTGAGCGACCGCACAGGCGTGCCGGTCACCCCGCCGCTGTGCTTTGGGATGTCCTTGCACCACATGGAGTTTCCCGGGACGATCTCGCTCTCCGCGGATACGTTTGTGGCGGCGGTGCGGGATATCATCGAAAGCCTGTACCGGCATGGGTTCCGGCGTGTCCTGATCGTGAATGGGCACGGCGGGAACATTCACCCGATAGGGACGGCCCTGGCGCCGCTCGTAGACGTCCACCGCGACCTGCGCGTCAAAGTGGGGCACTGGTGGGTAGACCAAGAGGTACAGCGGGTCCTGCGGGAGCATTTTGGCGACATCGAGTATCACGCCGCGGCTGGGGAAACTTCGGCCATCATGGCCATCAGGCCGGGAGTTCCAAAGCTCGAGAGGGCGGCGTATTCTCCCTGGGTTGAGGGCATTGAATACAAGAGTCCGCGGCATTGGAAGACGTACTTTCCTCACGGCTCGGCCGGCGTCGATCCGAAACGGGCGTCGGCAGAGGCGGGAGAAGAGCTCATCGCCGCGGCCGTGGACCGGTTTTCTAGGGAACTACAGGAGTGGAGTAAACTATAGTACAATGACTCAAGCGCCGGTTTTCCGGCGCTGCTATACATCTTAGAGGTGAGAAACTGACGTACGCTTGACTGACGCAACGACCAACGGAGGTGACCCGCCATGCCGTCCGACACATTCGTCACGGCAGCGCTGGCGGGGCTGATCGGCTTCCTCCTTGGATATCTCCTGCGCAGGTACGTTGCTGAAGCGCGCATCAAATCGGCTGAAGAAGCCGCCCGACGGATCATTGCGGATGGACAGAAAGAGGCTGAGGCGAAGAAACGTGAGGCGATCGTTGAGGCCAAAGATGAAGCGTTCCGGCTTAAGCGTGAAGCCGAACGCGAGATCCGTGAGCAGCGGGCCGAGCTCCAGCGTCTTGAGCGACGGGTAGTTCAGCGGGAAGAGTCCCTCGAACGCAAGTCGGAGAGTCAGGAACAGCGGGATCGGGCCCTGGCCCAGAGGGAGCAGGAGATAGTCAAGGCGCGTGAAGAGGTATCAGCCCTCGCCGCGCGTCAGCAGCAGGAACTTGAACGGATTTCCAGTCTGACTTCAGAGCAGGCACGCGAGCAGCTGCTCAGGCAGGTTGAAGAGCAGGTCCGCAGCGACGCCCTGCAGATTGTCAAAAAGGTTGAGAACGAGGCCCGCGAGGATGCCGACCGCCGGGCCCGGGAAATCATTGCCCTCGCGATCCAGCGGACCGCGGCAGACCACACGGCAGACATGACCGTGTCGGTGGTGCCGCTGCCCAACGATGACATGAAGGGCCGCATCATCGGCCGCGAAGGGCGTAACATCCGCACGCTGGAGGGCCTCACCGGCGTCGACCTCATTATTGATGACACCCCTGAGGCCGTCACGCTGTCCTCGTTCGACCCCATCCGGCGCGAGATCGCCAAGCTGGCGCTCGAGAAGCTCATCGCCGATGGGCGCATCCACCCCGCCCGGATCGAAGAAATGGTCGAGAAGTCGCAGCGCGAGATCGACCAGCGGATCAAGGAGGAGGGGGAGCGCGCCGCGTTCGAGGCCGGCGTGCACGGGCTGCACCCGGAAGAGGTCAAATTGCTGGGACGCCTGCGCTTCAGATACTCCTACGGGCAGAATATCCTGCAGCACTCGGTGGAAGTCGCGATCCTCGGAGGGCTGCTGGCCGGATACCTCGATGCCGATGTGCAGTTGGCCAAGCGTGCGGGTCTCCTGCACGACATCGGAAAGGCGCTGACCCACGAGGTTGAAGGGACCCACATCGCGATTGGTGTCGACATCTGCCGGCGGTATCACGAACCCCCGGAAGTGTTGAACGCTATTGCCTACCACCACGGCGAGGAAGAGGCCAAATACATCGAGGCCATCATCGTGGCCGCGGCCGATGCCATCTCGGGAAGCCGTCCGGGCGCGCGCAAAGAGACGGCGGAATTGTACGTCAAGCGCCTGGAGAATCTCGAGCGGATTGCCACGTCCTTCACCGGCGTGGAGAAAGCCTACGCGATCCAGGCCGGTCGCGAGGTCCGGGTGATCGTCAAGCCGGGGGAGGTGGACGATCTCACCGCCCAGGCGCTGGCGCGTGACCTCGCTAAGAAGATTGAAGAAGAGCTCGAGTATCCAGGGCAGATCAAAGTGACTGTCCTTCGAGAAACGAGGGTTATTGAATACGCTAGATGAGCGTTACTGCGGTCGTGGGTCGTAGGTCGTTGGTCGTGGCTACTACTTGGAATTTCCTACGACCTACGACCGATGACCTACGACCGTAGTCATGCACATTCTAGTTGTTGGCGATATCACCGGGAAGCCGGGGCGGCGGATTCTGAAGGAAACGCTGCCCCGGCTTCGCCGCGAGAACGGAGTGGCGCTGGTCGTCGCCAATGGCGAGAATGCGGCAGCGGGAGCTGGGATCACCTTGGAGCTCGCGGAAGAGATATTTGCCTCGGGCGTCGACGTCATCACCGGCGGCAATCACATCTGGCACCAACGCGGCGCGTTCGAGCTGCTGGACGGGCACGATCGGATCCTACGGCCGCTGAACTTCCCCGCGGGTGTACCGGGGCGGGGCGCAACCGTCGTGGCCGCTGAAGGCGGCAGCCGCGTCGCCGTCATGAACCTCCAGGGCCGGGTATTCATGGCGGAGCTCGATGACCCTTTTCGGGCCGCGCGCGCGGAGGCTGAACGCTTGAGCACAGAGACGCACCTGATCGTTGTCGACTTTCACGCAGAGGCCACGAGCGAAAAGATCGCGATGGGGTGGCATCTGGACGGGCACGTCACGGCGCTCGTGGGCACGCACACACACGTCCAAACTGCCGACGAACGCGTGCTGCCGGAGGGCACGGCGTACATCACTGATGTTGGCATGACCGGTCCTCGCGACGGCGTCATCGGCATGGACCGGGACATCATTCTGGAGCGTTTTCTCACGCAGCTCCCCGCCCGCTTCGAAGTGGCCAAAGGCCCGGCACAGTTGAATGCGGTGCTGATTGAGGCCGACGAGGAAACCGGACGGGCCCGCTCCATCGTACGAATTCAGGAGTTCGACCGCTCCGATGCGGATTGATCTGCACACGCATACGACGGCCTCGGATGGGCTGCTATCTCCGGAACAACTCGTCGAGAAAGCCCGGCAGGCAGGCGTACAGGTCCTCGCAGTCTGCGACCACGACAGCACGGAGGGCGTCGACCCCGCAGTCGCGGCCGGCAAGCGGTCAGGGGTCGAGGTGATTCCTGCCGTCGAGATCAACACCGATGTCGACCAGGGTGAGGTGCACGTCCTCGGATACTTCCTCGATCACCGGCAGGGATGGCTGCAAGAGTTTCTCAGGAAACTCCGCGACGGCCGAGTGAATCGAGCCAAACAGATGGTCGAGAAACTCAACGCGCTCGGCATAAAGATTGATTTCGCGCGCGTGCGGGAACTGGCTCGTGGCGCGATCGGACGGCCTCACGTGGCGTGGGCGATCGTCGAAGCCGGTGCCGCCAAGAGCGTGGATGAAGCCTTCACGCGCTACATCGGCAGGAACGGTCCTGCGTATGTTGAGCGCTTGAAGGTACTGCCGGAGGAAGCCGTGCGGGTAATCCTGAGGGCCGGCGGCATCCCTGTGCTCGCGCATCCGGGATGGGGCTTCCATGAGCCGTTGATCCCCCAGCTCGTTGCGGCCGGGCTCGAAGGGCTGGAAGTATACTATCCGGACCACACCCCGGCGATGCAGGCCCACTTCCTGTCGCTGGCCAACCAACATGGCCTGCTGGTCACCGGAGGAACCGACTACCATGGAGAAGGGTTCGCAACGAAAGCAGCGATCGGCTCGCAATACGTGCCGCCCGAAGTCGTTGAGAAACTGAAAGAAAGGTATGCTGAAAAGCAGAAGCTTGGAGCTGGAACTCAGCCCTCATAGGAGGATATGAATGAAGTGTCCCAAGTGCGGTACTGAGAACCCGGCCGGTAAGATTGTGTGCCGGAACTGCGGCACGAGGCTGCGTGTCCAGCCCGGAAGCCAAGCGGCCGTGCGCTGGACTGACGCCGAGTTGATGTCCTGGGTGCGCGCGGATGTCCGTCGATTGTTGATTGTCAGCGCCATGGTAATCGCCGGCGGTATCGCGATCGGTTTGGCCCTCCGCTAAGATGCGTGCTGATCTGAGTAAGCTTCCTTCTGTCGAGCGCCTCGCGCAGTCGGTCGAGCAGCACGTTCCTGGGAACTACCCGCGGTCGTTGATCATCACGTGCGCCCGCGAGGTCGTCCATGCTGCTCGTGAGCGGCTGCTGAACGACACACCTACGGAAGTTGATCTGCAGACGTTGCTTGCCGAAGTTCAGACCTTGCTCCACCGCAGGACCGCCGCCACGTTGACGCGCGCCGTGAACGCGACCGGGATCATTGTGCATACGAACCTTGGCCGCGCGCCCCTCAGTGAACGGGCCCGCTCCGCGATGGTCGAAGCGGCACGCGGTTACTCGACCCTTGAAGTCGACACTGAGAGCGGCCGCCGCGGAGCCCGCCACCAGCATCTCGAGCCATTGCTGATTCATTTGACGGGGGCTCAGGCCGGAATGGCTGTGAACAACAACGCGGCCGCCGTTCTGCTTGCGCTCTCCGCGCTCGTCAATGGGAAAGAGGTTATTGTCTCGCGTGGCGAGCTCGTCGAGATCGGGGGCTCGTTCAGACTTCCAGAGGTGATGGCGCAGAGTGGAGCGGCGCTCGTTGAGGTGGGAACGACCAACCGTACGTACGCGAAGGACTACGAGCAGGCAATGACCGCCAACACGGGGCTGATCCTGAAGGTGCACCGGTCAAACTTTGTGATGGATGGCTTCGTGCATGAAGCTTCCATCGATGATCTCGTGGATCTCGGGCGCCGGCACGGAATCCCCGTCATGTTTGACGCAGGGAGCGGCTGTCTCGTCGATCTGAGGACCCTTGGGCTCCCGAACGAGCCGACCGTGCCCGACGCCATTCGGGCCGGCTGTGATCTCGTGACCTTCAGTGGAGATAAGTTGCTCGGCGGTCCCCAGGCAGGCATCATTGTCGGACAGGTCGAGTTGCTGCACCGTATCCGTTCCCACGCGCTGGCGCGTGCTCTGCGGATAGATAAACTTGACCTCGCGGCCCTCGTGGCGACCCTGCAGTCGTATAGTGACCCCGAAAAAGTCTGGGACGAGATCCCTGTACTGAGAATGCTGGCCGCGGCTCCTGCTTCACTTCGAGCGACGGCCGAGGATTTGAAGCTGCAGCTGGAGGGCGTGCTGCCGCAGGAGTGGCAGATCGACGTCGTCCCCACCGTTGCCGAGGTCGGCGGTGGCTCTCTCCCGGAAGCGCACTTGCCCTCATTTGCGGTACAGATTCGGAGCTCAATCCCTGCCGATCGCCTCGACGCTTCTCTTCGATCGCATCACCCCCCGGTCTTTGGCCGCATCCGCGAAAACGCCCTCTTGCTCGACGTGCGAACGCTCCTTCCAGAGGATGAGGAGGCGGTAGTGCGAGCGTTGATCGAGGTGTCGAAGAAATAGCCATTCGAAAATGGCTGAAACTCGCGGCATCCGTCATTTCGTCATCGGCACGGCCGGGCACATCGATCACGGGAAGAGCGCCCTCGTCAAGGCCCTGACCGGCATTGACCCCGATCGGCTGGAGGAAGAGAAGCGCCGAGGCATGACCATCGACCTCGGCTTCGCGCATTTCGATCTCCCGAGTGGGCGGCGCGTGGGCATCGTCGACGTCCCGGGGCACGAACGGCTCATCAAGAACATGCTCGCCGGCGCCACCGGCATGGATCTCGTCCTGCTGGTCATTGCCGCCGACGAGGGCATCATGCCGCAGACCCGCGAGCACCTCGATATCCTTCGCTTCCTGCCGGTCGGTCGGGGCATTGTCGTCCTCAACAAAATCGACCTGGCCTCAGATCCGGAATGGCTTGAACTTCTAAAGTCTGAGGTGGCGGCGTTCGTCGATGGAACGTTCCTGAGCGGCCAACCTGTGGTTGAGGTCTCCGCGAAGACAGGGCAGGGGATCCCAGCGCTCATCGAGACGATCGACCGCATGCTGGATAACGTCCAACCTAAAGGGCTCGAGGCACCCGCGCGTTTGCCGGTGGATCGCTCGTTTACGATGGCCGGGTTTGGAACCGTGGTGACCGGCACCTTGTGGAGCGGAAAAATCACGACGGGTGACACGCTTGAGGTGCTGCCCCAGCGTCGTACGGTCAGAGTGCGGGGCGTGCAATCGCATGGCAATGCCGTCGACGCCGGAGCCGCCGGATCGCGTGTCGCCGTCAACCTTGTAGGGCTAGAAAAAGATGAGATTCAGCGCGGTGACGTGCTGGGCACACCCGGCGTGTTTCAGCCTGTTTTGCAAATGGACGCCCGAGTTCGACTCCTGCGCCATTCAAAACCTCTTGCACACCTGTCGCGGATCCGGCTTCATCTAGGTACGGACGAGGCCATCGGCAGGGTGTACCTGCTTGACCGTCAGCGCCTCGAGCCAGGAGATCAGGCGATCGCACAGATCAGGCTCGAGTCTTCACTCGTCGCGGGTGTAGGAGATCCATTCGTGCTTCGGCGGTACTCTCCGATGCACACCATCGGCGGCGGCGAGGTGCTCACGGTTAATCCTCCGGCGCGCGTGCGTGGCGAGGAGAGCGTGCGCGCGATCGAGCAATCGGTTTCAGGGTTCGACGCACGTCTGGAAGACGCGCTCAAGCGTGCTGGTCGCGCCGGTATGGCACTCGAGGCATTGCAGAAGTCGCTTGCGACCACGAGATCAGAGGTCCAACAGGGAATCGGAGCCTTAGTAGAAGCGGGGGAGAAGGCCGTTCTGATTCACGGCCGTTACTACCACACCATGGTGCTGCGCGAAGTCGAAGCAGCGATCGGAAACGCACTCGACTCTTTCCACACCGCCGTCCCCTGGCGGATCGGCATGCCGAGGGAAGATCTGAAGTCACAAGCATTCCACTCGGGCGATGATCGACTCTACGCCTACGTCGTTGAACGGCTCACGGCGGGTGGACAGATTGAGGATGCGCATGGATTCGCCCGGCGTCCCGGTTTTGATCCGAAGCGGTCGGTCGACGACACGAGCCTGCGAGAGCGACTTGCCGATGTCCTGCGGCGCGGTGGCTTCTCCCCGCCGACGGGTGAGGAACTCGCAAGAACCACGAGCAGTGGGACGGCGTTCGCTCGCGTCCTTCAGACCTTGCTGGACGACGGCACCGCGGTCGATGTGGGATCGGACGTGGTGTTCCACCGCGACATCCTCGAGGAAATCAAACGCGTCGTCGCTTCGGAAATCAGCGTGAAAGGAAACGTCACGGTCGCCTCGCTGCGCGACCGCCTCGGCACGAGCCGGAAGTTCGCGTTGACCGTTTTGGAGTACTTCGATACGATCAAATTGACGCGACGGGTTGGGGATGCGCGAATTCTCCTGGATCGCTCAAGGATTTCAACTGGTCCCTAGCGGTGGCTACGGTTCCCCGTTCCCTGTTCCCCGTTCCCGTCAGTTAGTGTGGAGGGCATCAGGGGCTGGTGCCCCTTCCGGTCCTCAAAACCGGCGGGAGGCCGTTGGTCTTCGGTGGGTTCGATTCCCACAGCCCTCCGCCAGGTTTCATGAAACACAAGCTGGGCGTGGGTTTCAAAGGTTCTCACGTCCAGCTTTGTTTCTCTTCCCCTGCGCGAAAGGTACGGTCGCCGGGCCGATTTTGCTCATCACTACTCATCAGAGATCCGCGAAGGAGGGTCGAAAGAAGAAGGGCGGAGCCACAAATTGCCCCTGCCCCTTGATCGACAGACAGACCCCCCGTCAACAATTTTCTCCTAGAAAGGAATCGTGTTTGACACGCGTGCGATAGGATCGCGGAGGATGCGACCGATGGCCGAAGAGAAAGGACGAGGACTGCAGTTTCCTTATGACGCGCGGAGAGCACACGATGTTTGCCTCCGGGGGCTTGAGGCCGACGCCTCCCTTGCCCGCGTTGGCCGCAGGGTGGCCTTGGGCGTCCAGCAGGGCATGATTTTGCCCGCAATGGATGTCATACCAATTTGGGCGGAGTGCGAGAGAAGATGATGAGGCCGTTTTACGGGAAGTCGAAGCTCTACTAGGCCGCTTTGCCGTGACCGCGATGATTTCACGTTTCGAGGGATTCGCGCAGAATCTGTTGCTCCAGAGGAGGTTCGTCGAGGCACTTCTCCGACAGGATAAGTTGTCCATGTCCCACACCGAGTTCCTCCAGACCTTCAAGCGCGTGCAGAACGAACTGAGAAGCACATCGCTGGCGCGTCTCCCCGAACTCATCGTTCAGAAACCCTCCAGTGAACTCGCCGCTAAAACTGTGTGGCTCAAAGGCTTCTACGCAATCCGCAAATGCCTCATCCACCGGCAGGGGATAGTGCAGATGGAAGACGTCGGAGACGGCTACGAGCTGCGTGTTGCATGGCCGGGGCCGCGGATATATGGGGCTGGGGTAGAAATCGAACGGGTGCCTCATGAAGTCCCCGTGGGCCACGGTGTGGAGAGTAGGTTCGAGACCCGGGAAACGGTCTGGAAGGTGGGCGAGGTAATCCGCTTCACGTCTCGGGAGTGCCAATTCGCAGCATTTGCGATCTCGCAGCTAGCGACACAACTCTTTGTTGATTTCGAGGTGGAGATGACCCCGCGGACCCATCAGCTCGACGAGTTGTCCAGGGCTGGTTCGCAATCTGAGTGAGACTATGACCCTCATCCTCAGTTGCATGACCCACGAACATACTCTCCAGGTATCGGATCGTCGTCTGATAAACGTCCGCACTGGGAGGCTCATTAGCAACAAGACGAACAAGGCCGTTCTCGTCTGCGGTCATTTCGGGTTCGGATACACTGGCGTAGCCAAACTTGAGAATGAAGACGTCGATGAATGGCTAACCCGTGTTCTTTCCGACTCGGCGCTTAAGGGCCCCAAGGATTCTATGGAGGCCTTGCGCGTCAGAGCTACCGAGGCTGTGCGCCAGTTACAGTCAAGACTGTCCCCACAGGAAAGGCGCGTGGCGTTCGTAGGGGCGGGGTGGAATCGACCCCCTCATCAAGCCCAGCTACAGCCTACTATTGTCATCGTTTCAAATTTCTTTGGAGAAGCCGACGAGTGGCTTGCCGAAGCGAGAGACGAATTCAGCATTGCGACATTTTTTCTGAAGGGAAACAGGCCATTTGGCGTCATCCCTGCTGGCCAAGATCTTCTACCGGATGAGCTGACAAGCCTCAACAGTAGCATAAGGAAAGTGCTGAAGCGCGATGCTGGGCCGTGGGCGGGCTGCTATCTTCACTAAAGGTTTCCTCGCCCTTTTGGATCGGCCGACACGGGATGGAATATCGTTCCTTTATGTTCCTGAATCTGAGCCAGAAGACGGAATCGCCTATGGCCCAAACATTGCATGCCCCGGAGCGGGAGTAATTGATTTTCGGGCAGGTCGTTTATGAGCGTTTCCCTAGAGTGAAGGGGTCGGGTCTTCATTTGAGACATCTGGCCGCCGCATTTATCAAATGAAGACCTGACCCCTTTTGGTCGTTCAGCCTGTGCTTCCTTGCGGACCCCGCGCGTGCTGCTCGCTGGTGCGGATCAGGCCGAAGTGACCCGGGCGGCTGGAGGTCATCCGGTTCCCGAGGCCGGGACAGGCGTGCGCCCGGGCCGCTGGGCGAGCGCCAGTCGTTGCAGACAGGTGGGCAGCGGAGAGGCCGGGGGCGAAGAGGTGTCTGAGAAATCGGCTGTAAGAGGGCCATTCCGGGGTTTCGGGTTCTCGGGAGGGGTAGAACAGGCTCTTCTGGGTCCGCCGGGCACGGGGTGGATGAAACCGGGGTGAGACCTTCCAATGCAAGGTGCTGAGAAGCGTATACTGAGGGCGAGCCGAAAAGCCAAAATGGAAATTCGGATTCATAGGAGGTGCGGTATGGGTCGCAAGGCCGTCTTCGCGTTCGTGACGGCAGTTGCAATTAGCTTCATCGGAGGTACCGCTTTGGCCCAGGTCGGTTTCAGGGCCACGCCCGTACTACAGGGGACAAGAACAGTGATCGGTCAGGAGATTCAGTTCCCGCTGTTTCGGAACCAGATTACTGCGCTTCTCGTAGAGATCGCCCCTGGAGGCGAGACAGGCCGCCACCAGCATCCGGTGCCCACTCTCTCTTACGTGCTTGAAGGGGCAGTGACAGTCGAAATTGAGGGCCATCCTCAAGTGGTTGCCACTTCTGGACAATCATTCCTTGAACCAGTCAACACTTGGCACAATGGTCGCAATCGGGGAACGGCACCTCTCAAACTTTTCGTGGTGTTTTCGGGGGAGGAGGGGAAGCCGAACCTCGTTCGTCCTTAACGGCGTCAGTAAGACCTGGAATTGTTTTCTTGTTCGCAAGAAGGAAGCCCCAGCGGACCCAAAGGCCTTTGGCGTCAGGCTTGGCCCTAGGCGTGATGGGTCCTACGCATGCGTTCGGTGTGGGTGGGTGGAATTGCCCCGGGCCCATGCCAGTTTGGGTAAGTCGGCCCAAGTCTTAGCGCATTTGTATTCTCGATTGAGGGGCTCCTAGAACGGCTTTGACCCGGTTGCGTTCTGGTTGCGCGACCCACCCCAAACCAGGGGGCACCAGAACGCCGCCCACCAAGGCACAACTTCGCAGAACCCGCATCAGACATGGGAATTCACGCGTGGTCCGAAGAGGACACAGCGGTGCAAAGGTTTCTGACGTTCCTCAAGACCGGCGGGAGGCCAGTCGGTCTCCGGTAGGTTCGATTCCTACAGCCCTCCGCCACTTTCACAAAACACAGGCTGGACGCAGAGCTTGTGAGTTTCCCGCGTCCAGTCTGTGCTTCCTCGCTCCCACGTACAAAGCCCGAGGGGATTTTGCTCATCATTGCTCATCAACTTTCATCAACTTCGGCTTCCGTGGACTTTCTTCTCACTATATAGAGACCCACGAACCCCCCAATAAGGGCCGCCACCGGAACGATCCTACTGCCCTGGAAATATGGACGTCGGCCCATGAAGGTGCCGTCCGACAGTGTGAGGTAGACGACGCCGACGAGCAGGGCCATCCAGAGTCCGAATAGCCCGACGGCAGTCTCAACTCTGTACTGAGGGGCGATTCGCGAACCCGCCCATATGAACACCGGGCCGATGACGAGTGGAGTGAGTACTCGCTCCGGAAGGTCCGGATACGGTCTTACGAAGATGATCAGCGTTAGGTAGAGCGCCCAATGAAGAGGGAAGAGGACCAGGATTCCCGCGAGTATCGCACCAGGAAGCACCGCGAGCCAACGAAGCCAATATCGGATCATCGGCCGTCCTCCTTCCATTGGTCAATCAGATCATTTTGCGGGAGCGGTTTCTGTCTCACTCCCCCTGCAGAAGAAGGCAGCATAGTTAGATCTGTTAAGGGTTTTGCAGCGAAAAGGGTAGTAAAGTTGTGCCTAAATCTGTATTGCCCTAGCGGACAAAGAGGTCGTTGGGGTGATTAAACTGGTTGACCCCACTGCCGACAGAACCAAATGCGGTCCAGCTGCTGCCGGTCATGTCGTTAACGCGTATGACCCGGTTATTCCAAAAGTCCGCCACGTGGATTCTTCCTGTTGTATCAACGAACAGGCCGGTAGGACCATCCAGCTGGTTTGCCCCACTACCCGTTGTGCCGAATGTGGTCCAGCCCGTACCCGCCATGTCGTTCATACGCACAATTCGATCATTGTCGAAGTCCGCCACATAGATTCGATTAGATGCGTCCAGGAAGATACTTGTGGGACAGTTGAACTGTGAGTTCCCGGCTCCCAGGCTACCTAAGGTTATCCAACCCGTCCCTAGCATGTCATTCATCCGCACTATCCTGTGGTTGTCACAGTCGGCGACATGGATCCGCCCGGCAGCGTCGACGAAGATGCCGGTCGGACTGAAGAACTGGTTCACACCGCTACCAAGCGTCCCGTGGGTAGTCCAGCCCGCCCCTGTCATAGAGTCCATCCGAATAATGCGATTGTTGAACACATCCGCGACGTAGATCCGCCCCAAACCGTCCACAAAGACACCTCCAGGACGGTTGAACTGGTTCGTTCCACCGCCGAGACTGCCGAACGAAGTCCAGGCCGCCCCCGTCATGTCGTTCATTCGAACGATGCGATGATTAGATCGCTCTGCGAGGTAGATGCGCCCGGAACTGTCGACGTGAATCCCCGCGGGCTGGTTAAACTGGTTCGTTCCGCTGCCAAGTGTTCCAAATGCGACCCACCCGGAACCGGTCATGTCATTCAGCCGGACGATCCGATGGTTCTCACGATCCGTGATGTAGATCCGAGGACCTAGTGGAATGGGGTTAATCAGCCCGACGCCGGTACACCCGACTGCGGCGAGGCCGAGCAGGATAACGAGGAGTCTGCGCACTGCTAGCATACGGGTGTGGGAACATTGTTCGTGGGCGAGGTACTATTCCCTTTCCACTAAATAGATGAGAGGTCCGTGACCGAACGCGTTTTGCCCACCCGAGAACTGAACCGGGCGCTACTTCCGATAGGACTGTGTTCACCGCTCGCTGAACCACGGAACAGATGGCTCAGACTGTTGGTGACCCGCTGCAACCCGGCCGCGAGGCCATTAAGCGATATGCGTGGCGTGAGGCGTTCGACCTGTTGAGCGCCGCCAATCCCTCAATACTCACGGCCCAGGACTATGAGCATCTGGCCGAGGCCGCATGGTGGACGGGTCGACTGGATGCGTGTATCGACGCGCGTGAACGCGCATACAACATTTACCTTCAACAAGGGAATCAGAGGCGGGCAGGGTCGATGGCTCTTGAGCTAGCTCACGATCATGAGTTTAAGCGGGCACTCCCGATCGCCACAGGATGGCAGAGCAAGGGAGAACGGCTGCTCGAGCAGGAGCCGGAAGGTCCCGAGCACGGCGTTCTTAGCCGGCGGCACACGAATGCGGCGATGGGGAAGGGAGATTTTGAATCTGCCCTGGCCCACGCGAAGCGAACGGTCGACATTGGCATGAAGTTCGGGGACCGCGGCCTCCAGGCGATGGGCCTACATGATCAGGGGCGCGTCCTCATCGCTATGGGGCGAGCCGACGAGGGGATGGCGTTGATAGATGAAGCGACTGTCGCCGCCGTCAGCGGCGAACTCGAGCCCTTGCCAACAGCGGTCATCTATTGCAACACCATTGGCACGTGCCGAGACATGGTGGATTACCAGCGGGCCGGCCAGTGGTCCGAAGCAGCCAAGCGTTGGTGTGACCGCCAGCATATCGCGGGTTTTCCGGGAATGTGCCGGGTTTACAGGGCTGAGATCATGCGACTCCGAGGGGAGTGGACCGAAGCCGAGCAGGAGGCCAGGCGCGCCTGTGAAGAGCTGAAAGATTTCTGCCTCGATTATGCCGCGGGCGCCTTCTATGAAGTTGGGGAAATCCGGCTTCGGATCGGCGATTTCCCAAGCGCGGAAGCGGCATTCAATCAGGCGCACGAGATCGGCAAGGATCCCCAGCCTGGACTAGCCTTATTGCGACTGGCTCAGGGAAAAGTCTCGGCCGCGCAGGCGTCCATCCGGAGAGCCCTGGATGAGACGCGCGATCGACTGGCCAGAGCCCGCCTGCTTCCAGGGCAAGTCGAGATCGCTATTGCGGCCGGTGACCTAGAGACCGCACAAAGTGCCGCAAGAGAGTTGGAAGACATCGCAACCGCGTACGACACGCGCGCACTGCATGCCTACGCTGCTTACTCCCGGGGCGCCCTCCAACTCGCTAAAGGTAAGGCCGCCGAGGCACGCAGCAGTCTTCGTGAGAGCGCCCGTCATTGGCAAGAGATCGAATCACCATATGAGATGGCGCGGGCCCGCTTGCTCTTGAGCACCGCCTATCATGCGATGGGGGACCTGGAGGACGCGCAGCTTGAGCTCCATGCTGCCCGTTCCGTATTTGATCGACTCGGCGCGCTTCCGGACCTGCGACGGGCCGACGAACAACTCAAGGAAACAGGAACAGTCGGTCGAGGAGCGGCCGCGGGGAAGCAGGCAAGCCGGACATTTATTTTCACCGACGTGGTGAAATCCACCCCGCTGATTGAAGCAATCGGAGATGCGGCGTGGTCGGACGTCGTGCGCTGGCATGATCAGACGCTTCGCTCACTATTCGCGCAGCACAGCGGAGAAGTGGTGGATCATGCCGGAGACGGATTCTTCGTCGCGTTTGAAGATGCTGGTACCGCTGTGGATTGTGCAGTAGCGATTCAGCGCGCGCTCGCCGACCACCGCCGCACTCATGGATTTGCGCCTCAAGTTAGGATCGGGCTTCATGCGAGTCAGGTCGTCCGGGAGAGTGGGAAGTATAAGGGGAAGGGTGTGCACGAAGCCGCGCGAATCGGCGCGCTTGCCGAGGGCGGCGAGATCGTGGTCAGCAGCGAGACCCTGGCCGGTGGCCCAAAGCGCTATGCGGTGGGCAACCAACGAACTGTCACACTCAAGGGCCTCAGCCAGCCCGTCATTGTCTACAGCCTCGACTGGCGAGCGCCTGAACAGAGTCCGTAGATTTCTTTTGAAGGTCTAGCTAGGCGCCGAGCGCTTTCGCAGCCTTCTCGTAGTCGGCCGGCGCAACCCACAAGAGCATTCCGTAGCGGCCTGACCCAGCCCCCACCGCTGTCACCGCTCTGATGTTGATCCTCTCGTCGGCAAGCTTCTTGGCGTATTCTGCGGCCGCGCCGACGCGGTCGTCGCCGCTGACCAAGAATGCCCCCTTCGGTCCTGTGAGAGTCACGCGCGCCGCCTGCGCCGCCTGCTTAAGTTTGCTCGCGTCCTCCGCGACGAGATCAAGCTGAGATTGTCCTCCGCCGGTTGGGAATGCGTGAGCTGCGAGCAACAAAACGCCAGCATCTTTGAGGGCAGAAAGAATCCTGAACCCCTCGCCGGGCTTATCCGGTAACGTTGCATAGAAGTATTCGACTCTCCGCACCTTGTCCGCCACTGCCCTCACCTCCCGATGATTCCTAGGCTTTATGAGATTCATGCCGGTTATCCTGCAAGTTTAGTGCTAAAAACCTCCCAATTCTTGCCGACTTATCGTCGGCCCCCCAGGGCAAACCCGAGATAACACTTCGCGAGGCCTGTTTCTTGCTTGTGCTAGCAAGAGGACGAACACCGTCAGTGTTCGATCTTCCGCGATTCGGGGTCCTACATGCTCTCTTCAGCGAGACGGGCGATCGGGGCTGCTCTGCTTGCTGTTGCACTATTTCTCGCCCTCGAGCTCCCTGTTTCTGCAGCAAAAAAGCCACAGTTTCCAAGGCTGACACGGCAGCAGCTCATCGGCTTGGTCAATAAGTATGCGGCGAAGTACGGGATCCCGCAGACTATCGCCCATAACCTGGTTCAGGTGGAATCGGGCTGGCGGCAGAACGCGGTAAGCTATGCCGGTGCCCGTGGGATTATGCAGTTGATGCCCAGGACGGCGAGAGATCTTAGGGTCAACCGTCGCGATCCCAAGCAGAACATCGAAGGCGGAATGCGCTACCTGCGTCACCTCTATAACAGGTTCCACTCATGGGACTTGGCTCTAGCAGCCTATCACTCCGGCCCGCGCAACGTGATCAGGCACAGAGGCGTTCCGCCTGTGTCGCGGTCCTATGTCCGGAGGATTCTACGGAACACAGGCCATGTCGCTTCCGCATCACCCGCCCGTCGGGTCGCAACGACCGTGGCAGCAGAGCCAAATACTCCGCCGGCATTTGAGAAGCGGCAGTTTGTAACGGTATCGGGTTCCACGACCACGACGGTTCGGGAGAGCCTCCGCAACGGGGAGGTCGTCTGGAGGGCGGAGGAGACCGTGACCGTGCAGGGCAACGTGAAGGTCTACATGACGCGCGAGTTCCGGTTGATCGACGGTGCGCTGATGCTTGTGAAAGAACAGACCCTCGTGTATACAGCCTCTAACGTAAGCGTCCCCGAGTCCGCGCAGACCGAAGAAAAATAGTTAGGGCTCCGATACCGTGATCGAAGCGGTTTGAGACTCGCCTGTCCGCGTTGATGCGGTCACCGTAATCACGTACTGTGCCCCCGATCCCGTCTGCGGCGGCTGAAACTGGTACTTGAACCGCCCGTCACGCCTCGCCGCCGTCACATACTCATCCATCTGTCTCTCCCGCTCGCTCTGCCACGTAATCACGATGGTGATCTTTAGTCCCGGGGTCGTGGTGCCTTCGATCGTGAAGGGCGTGGAAAGGGCGATCCCATTCACAGGGGCGGTGACGATCAGGGGCAACGGAGGCGGCGCCGGGATTTCCTGGCCCGGGCTCTGTTGCGGCAGAATGATCGCAGGCGCGCTTGGTTTGCCGGAACCCACCGCATACTCCGTAGGTTCTGTCCCCTCGAGAAAGATTTCACGCCGCGGATCGGTGCAATCGCCGGCCGCGAGCAGACCGGATGTGCCGCAGACCGTACGCTCGGAGACGCCGGGCGGCATCGCCCAGTCATCCGGGGGGAGGTTCTGCGTCGCCGGACCCATGAACGAAGCCCAGATCTTTGCGGGAACAGTCGCGCCAACGACCTTTTTCATCGGTGAGTTATCGTCGTTGCCGACCCACACAGTGGTCACGAGCGAGGGAGTATACCCAACGAACCAGGCATTGCGGTAGTCATCCGTCGTCCCGGTCTTACCTGCCACGGGACGTCCGATCGCCGCACCTCGTCCGGTTCCACGGGCAATGACGCCTTTCAGCAGATCCGTCATGACGTACGCGATGTCTGCGCTCAGCGCAAGCTCCGGCCGCGGTTCATGCTCTTCCAACACCTGGCCGCTCCGCGTCTGGATCTTCTTGATCGGAATCGGCTCGGTCCTGACCCCGAGCCCGGCCAGCGTGCCGTAGGCAGACGTCATCTCGAGCGGCGTGACGTCATTACTGCCGAGCGCCAGCGATAGGTTTGGCTGAAGCGGGCTTTTGATCCCCATCCGCTTGGCATACTCGATGACGCGCCCAGCACCGACTTCGGCAATCGTCTTGATTGCCGGAATATTGATCGAGTTCTCCAACGCGTAGCGCATCGTGACCGGCCCACGAAACTTCTCGTCATAATTCTTTGGCTGCCAGTGCTGAAACTCAGGCTTTGCGTCTGGGACGAAGTACTCGACCGGAGCGTCATCGATGATCTTCGTCGGCGGCACGCCGTTGGCCAGCGCGGTCACGTAGATGAACGGCTTGAACGCGGAACCGGGCTGACGGCGGGCCTGCCAGGCGCGGTTGAACTGGCTCTGATTGAAATCGTAGCCGCCGACCATGGCGCGGACGTAGCCGGTGCGCGGCTCAATCGCCACCAGCGCCCCTTGGGTGACATTCAGCTTCCGACGCTGGGCCTCGTCGATGCCGTCACGCACGGCCCGCTCAGCGACGATCTGCATGTCGAGGTCCAGCGTCGTGTACACTTGCAGGCCGCCGTTGTACACGAGGTCCTCGCCGTATTGCTCAATGAGAGCGGGCAGGATGTACGACACGAAGTACGGTGCGCGGACGCCAACGAGTCCGGCGTTCTTCTCCGCGGCCAGCCGGATCGGTCCCGCGCCGACGGCGGCGGCCTGCTCCGCACTGATATACCCGAGCTCCGTCATGCGCTGCAAAACAAGGAGCTGTCGCTGCTTGGCCAAGGTCAGATTCTGATGTGGGGCGTACAGCGAAGGCCCGCGGATCAAACCGGCCAGCAGCGCGCTTTCGGAGAGTGTGAGCTCCCTGGCGGATTTTCCGAAGTACACGCTGGCAGCCAGCTCGATTCCGTACGCGCCTTGCCCGAAATATACCTGGTTCAGGTAGCGTTCCAGGATTTCTTGTTTGGTCAGCCTGCGTTCGATCTCCACCGCCAGAATCGACTCCGCCAGCTTTCGGCTGACCTGCCGCCGATGCGTGAGGAAGAGGTTGCGCGCCAATTGCTGGGTGATGGTACTGCCGCCTTCAATGATCTCCGCGGCCCGGAGGTTGCGTATCATCGCGCGGAGGATGCCTCGTGCGTCCACGCCGCGGTGGCTGTAAAAGCGGTCATCTTCGATAGCGATGACCGCCTGCTGCAAGATGAGGGGGATCTCTTTTAGCGAAAGAAAGGCGCGATTCTCGCGATAGAGACTAGCGATGATCTTTCCGTCCCGGGCATAGATACGAGTCGATTCCGACGGAGGACTGTATACAGCGGAGACATCGGGCAGGTTGCCCTGCACCGCAACGGCGGCACCGATGCCGAGCCCGACCGGGACAATGATCAGCAGTCCCGCCAGCGTGACAGCGGCGAGACCCCAGTGGCGCCGCAGCCAGTTACGCAGAGGAGTATCTCCTTAGTAGTAGAGTGATGCGCCGAAGTAGAGACTAGACGAGCCGCTTGCGCCCGTAACCCCCACGACACCCCTGACCTGCCGTGAGAACAGGTATTCGGCACCGATGTCATAGACCAGGGCAGTTGTTCCGCCGGCTGAGACGTAACTCACCCCACCGTAGCCGCGCAGCTGCGATGCGAGCGTGAACGCGGCCCCGGTCTGCAAGAACATGCCGGCGACACCAAACCCCCCAATTTGGGCGATGGCAAGACCGGCGCCGATGTAGGGATCGATGACCGGCGACGTGACAGGGAAATGGTAGCGAAAGCCAGCATCCAATTCACTGGCGGCGAACGAAGGCACGGTGCTGTAGGCAAATACGGCATCTAATGTAGGGTTCACTCGAAAGGTCATCCCCACCAGGAGACTCGTCGCACCCGCGGTGGAAGAGATCAGAACGCTGAATGAGTTTCCGCGCTGTGCCGGCGTCTGCCCGGCCGCCGGAGCGAAAGCCAGCAGGGTAAGCATGACCGTCACAATCACCGCCTGAGTAAGTCGAGCAAAACGCATCATTGTGTCCCCCTTTGCGGTCGCTCTCGGGTCGTTCCCTGTTCCTAAGGCTCATAGACCCCCGTAAATTTTGAAGGGCCGGGTTCACCGACCCGGCCCTTCGTTGTCCGCCCGCCGTCCCCGAAGCTTCGCTAGGGTATGAGTCCGAGGTCTGAGAGCATCTGCAGCGTCGCGGCCACCAGCATGACGCCGGTCACCCACTTGGTGAAAATCAGCTGCAGACCCCACTCGACCCGCTGCAGCAGACTCTGTGGTGCGAAGGCCTCGACGTAGACGTTCATCGCTTCCTCCCGTGCAGACGACCTGACTTACAGAACAGCATGAGCTGTGCCACGGGATTCGAAAAAACCTCCATTAAACCTCTCTTAGTCGCAACGAGCAAGATTCACCGGCCGAACCGCTGCGGTTCAGCCTTTTGCGACGACGGCCCGCTCCGCGGGCAAGGCCAGTGGTCGTCACTACGCTATCGCTGCGGCCTGAACCTGGTTCCGGCCGCGGCGTTTGGCGACATAGAGAGCCGCGTCGGCCCGGCGAACGAGTTCTTCGACGTCCAAGCTGTCTTCGGGGCACCCGGCGATGCCCACACTCACCGTGAGGCGGCCGTCGGGCAGGATGTTGCCGCCTCGGAAGGGGTACGTTTCGACGAGTCCGCGCAGGCGTTCCATCGCAGCGATCGCCACCTCTTTGGGCGTGTCGACCATGATGAGCCCAAACTCCTCGCCGCCATAACGGGCCAGTACGTCCGTCATCCGTATGTGCCTGCGCAGCATCTGTGCCAGATCACGGAGGAGATCGTCACCGGCCAGGTGGCCGAGCGAGTCATTGTAGTTCTTGAAAAAGTCCAGGTCCAACATGGCCAGTGAGCAAAATCCGCCATAGCGTTTGACGCGCGCGACTTCGTCCCGAAGGATCTCCTCAAAGTGGCGACGGTTATGCAACCCCGTGAGTGGATCTGTGATCGCCAGCTCGGCCAGATTACTTCGCAACGCGCTGGTCTCATCGTGCTCGCGCCGCAGACGCTCGAACACGACGCCCGCATATCCGTTAATGACCAGAAAGATGGCGGCCGCCGTAACTTCCAACGGCAGATAGATCGCGGCGCCCCGATTGATCAGGGTGGCCACGGCCGTGAGGTACCCGGCCGCCATCATCAGGGCCAGGATGGCGACACCCGCAAAGCCGATCAGCCCGGCCATGAAGACCAGGGAACTGAACCACGCCATGAGCATCAACATCCGTACGGGAGGCCCGAGGTACACGTAGAGGCTCAGGAGCACGATCGCGACCATCATCGGGATGTACAGATAGTGGCGGTCCCAGCGGACATGCGCGTCCCATCCGAAGTGGACGACCAGCCACAATGCCACCTGCGCGAAGACGGTGAGCGCAGCAGCGAACGCGAACTGTGCGGTCGTCATTGTCTCAAGTCCTAGGAAATTCAGGGTATACGTCACCACGAGCGCCAGGAGGAGCCCGCTCGTGGCAAGCACGACACCTTGTTTTTTACTTCGTTCTTTTTCAATCGCCAGCATACGTGCGTCCGTGGAGCCTAGACAGCAAGAATGAGGCCGCGGGACTGGTTTGATGACACTCGACAAACCGTGGTGTCCTGGCGCGCCACAAATCCGAAAAGGCATTGTACCCCGACGATTCCTCATCCTGCCGTGCGGGAGAGGGTGGGCCTCCGCCGAAGACTTGGCCTGGCCGGGGGGTTCCAATGGACTCAGATCTCACGCCGATGATGCAGCAGTATCACCAGTTGAAAGTCCGTTTTCCTGGGATGCTGCTGATGTTCCGGCTCGGCGATTTCTACGAGCTGTTCTACGATGATGCGCAGGTCGCATCACGCGAGCTGGAGATAACGCTGACCTCGCGCGAAACAGGGAAAGGGCGCCGCGTGCCGATGTGCGGCGTCCCGTATCATGCGCTGAACACCTATCTGGCCAGGCTGGTTGAGCGGGGCTATCGCGTGGCTGTCTGTGACCAGCTCGAGGATCCCAGGCGGGCAAAGGGGCTGGTCAAGCGCGACGTGGTGCGCATCGTGACTCCAGGAACGGTTGTGGAGAACGCGATGCTTCCCGCCGATGCAAACAACTATCTCATGGCTGTCGCGCCCGCCACGGGCGCCTGGGGCCTCGCAGTCGCCGACCTCTCGACGGGAGAATTTCAGGTCACGGAGCTGCGCGGTGAGCGCCGGGACGCGCAACTGACGGAGGAACTGGCCCGCTGGAATCCGGCCGAGGTCCTCGTTCCTGAAACCCGGACGGCTGACCTCAATGCGCACCTCACAGCCGCGCGCATCACGACGGTCGATGAGTGGCGGTTCGATCCCGCGATCGCGCGCGACCTTTTGTTGGAGCACTTCGGCGTGGCCACCCTGGACGGTTTCGGTTGTGAAGACCTTCCGATGGCCGTCGCGGCCGCCGGCGCGCTGCTCCACTACTTGAAGGACACGCAGTTCAGCCCCCTGGCACACCTGCGCCGGCTCGTCACGTACAGCCCTGAGGAGGTGTTGATCCTCGACCGGGCCACTACCCGGAACCTCGAGTTGGTTGCGAATCTTCGTGACGGCGGCACGGCCGGTACATTGTATGAGGTCCTCAATGATACGAAGACTCGGATGGGGGGCCGCAAACTCCGGCAGTGGCTGCTGCAGCCACTGGTCGATCGGGAGCAGATTGTGGCACGGCAGGAAGGAGTGGAGTACTTTGTCGGGCACGCGCGTGAGCAAGAGGCGCTCCACGAAGCGCTCCACAGAATGCCTGATCTGGAACGGCTGACGGGGCGGGTGGGACACGGTTCCGCCGATGCCCGTGACCTTGTCGCCATGGCCGATGCGCTGGCCAGGATCCCGCTGGTCCGGACGACTCTCCAGCGGTCAGCCGATCAACATCTTCTGTCGCTGGCGGCCAGCATTGACCCGCATGACGAAGTCCGAACGCTGATCACTACGTCGATCGTGGAATCACCACCACTGTCTGTGCGTGAGGGTGGGCTGATCCGGGACGGATACAATGAGGAACTCGACCACTTCAGAGCCGCCGCCCGAGACGGAAAGGCATGGATTGCGGATCTGGAGACTCAGGAGCGGGCGCGCACTGGAATCCGATCGCTGAGGGTCGGGTTCAACAGGGTCTTCGGTTACTACCTCGAGGTCAGCAAGGCCAACCTCCATCTGGTCCCGGCGGACTACGTCAGGAAGCAGACGCTCGCGGGGGCTGAACGATACATCACCGAGGCCATGAAAGAGCGAGAGGCGGCAATTCTCGGCGCAGAAGAGCGCATCGCCGAGCTCGAGTACGCGCTGTTTTCCGACGTGCGCGATCGCGTCGCCCAATCGTCGGATCCCCTCCTGCACACGGCGCGAGCGCTCGCTGAAACCGATGTGCTGGTCTCTCTGGCTTCAGTCGCCACGCGGTGGGAATATGTGCGTCCAGCCATCACGACCGACCTCGTCCTGGAAGTGGACGCCGGCCGGCATCCCGTTGTCGAGCGAGTGCGTGAGAGCGAGCGATTCGTGCCGAACGACATCGCACTCTCGGCGGAGGATCGGGCTATCCTCGTCGTCACCGGGCCGAACATGGCCGGGAAGTCGACCTACCTGCGGCAAGCGGCTTTGCTTACGCTCATGGCTCAGATGGGATCGTTTGTGCCCGCCGCATCGGCGACGATAGGGATCGCGGATCGCATCTTCACGCGGGTCGGCGCCACCGACGACATTGCCACCGGGCGCAGCACGTTCCTCGTGGAAATGCAGGAAGTAGCGAACATCCTGCACCATGCCAGCAGACGCAGCCTGGTCATCCTGGACGAAGTCGGACGAGGAACCAGCACCTACGACGGGATGAGTCTGGCCTGGGCGGTCGTGGACTATCTGCACGACCGGATTGGTCCGCGCACGTTGTTCGCGACTCACTATCACGAGCTCACCGAACTGGCCTCGCTGCTGCCGCGGGTTCGCAACGTGAACGTTTTGGTGAAGGAAGAGGGAGATCGAGTGGTGTTCCTCCGCAAGGTCGTCGACGGCGGCGCCGACCGGAGTTACGGCATCCACGTCGCCAGACTCGCCGGACTTCCATCTTCCGTGATCGAGCATGCGCAGCGCATCCTCAGGCAATTGGAGGCGACGTCATCCTCTATCCGTTCTGAAGAAGAAGGGTTCTTGCCGCCGATCCCGTCGCGTGCGACGGGTGCCCTGCAGTTGCCGCTGCCGCTGACACCAATCTCTGCGTTCGAAGAACAGATATTGGGATTGAGCCTCGAGTCAATGACGCCGCTCGAAGCCCTCAACGCGCTCCATACGCTGCGCGAGCAAGTGGGCCAGCGCGTGGAGGAAGCCAGAAGCGCGGCGCAGCCGGGCAAGATCGTACGGATGAAACGACATCGAAAGAACCCTAACTGATGGGCAATATTAGGATCCTAGACAAGAGTGTCGCCGAGCGGATTGCTGCCGGCGAAGTAGTGGAGCGACCGGCATCGGTCGTGAAGGAGCTCGTTGAGAACAGTTTGGATGCCGGCGCCACGCAGGTCGTCATCGAAATCGAGGGCGCGGGCTCGACGTTGATTCGCGTGGGCGACAACGGGAGCGGGATGGAGCCCGCAGACCTGCGCCTGGCCATGCAGAGGTTCGCCACGAGTAAAATCACTTCGCTCGATGATCTGGAGACTGCAGCATCGTTTGGGTTCCGTGGCGAGGCGCTGCCGAGCATCGCGGCCGTCTCGCACCTAGAAATCTCATCGGCAGCGGTGGGATCGGCCGAGGGAAGCCGGTTACGCTCGGTGGGCGGCGAGGAGTCGAGTGAAGAGATGGTCGGGATCCCGCCCGGAACCACGGTGACCGTCCGGCAGCTCTTCTTCAATACACCGGCCCGACGAAAATTTCTCAAATCGGCGTCGCGCGAATTCGCGCTGATCGTCGATGTGCTCAACCGTCTGGCACTGGCGCACGCGCATGTCGCCTTCAGGTTGGTTCACGAGGGTGACGAAGCGGCGCGGTACCCGGCCGGACGCCAGGAAGATCGCGTCGCGGCGGTCCTGGGCGGGAGCGTATTTGACCGCATGCTGCCGTTGAATGAGGCCGTCACCGATGTCGCGATCTCGGGCTGGGTTGGGAAACCGGAATTGGCGCGGGCGGTTCGGCGGCACCAGTACGTGTTCATCAATCGACGAAGCGTGCAGAACCGGGTGATCGGTGGCGCAGTCGAGCAATCGTATCAGCAACTCATTCCCACCGGTCGCTTTCCAGTTTTCGTGTTGTTTATGGAGCTTCCGGGTCGCCGGGTCGACGTCAACGTCCATCCGCGCAAGCTGGAAGTCAGGTTCGACGATGAGCATCAAGTCTTCTCGGCGGTGTCCAACGTCGTCCGGAGCGCGCTGCGGTCTGTGCCAATTGCGCCTGTGATCGGCGCAATGCCGCCATCTCCGGCCGAGGCCGGCACAGCTCTGACGTTGGGGACCCTCAGCGGGTACACGCCGGTCGCTGAATCATTGGAGATGACCGCTGCCGGCCGCCTCCCCGCGATGAGACTACTGGGACAATTGCACCGAACCTATATCCTGGCGCAGAGTACTGAGGGTCTCGTCGTCATCGATCAGCATGCGGCACACGAGCGCGTCCTCTACGAGCGTCTCGTCCGCGAGCGTACACGTTCTGCAGGCAACGGACAGGTGCTGGTCGATCCGGCTTCGGTCACGCTTTCAGCCGGTGAGGCGCAGGTGCTGGCCGACCACCGCGAGATCCTCGAGCAGATCGGATTCGACCTGGAGCCCTTCGGCGACCGGACGGTGCTGATTCGCGGAGTACCAGGTATCACCCAGGGTCGCCCCCCCGAATCGCTGCTGCACGATCTGCTGGCGGAGCTCTCGGAAAGCCCGCGCGTCACGGCTGCGGAGACGCTGGTGGAGCGTGCCGCCATCACGACGGCGTGCCACACGGCGATCAGGGCAGGGGATCCCCTGGGACCCCAGCATATGGCAGCGCTGCTGCGTGACCTGTCAGAGACCGTGGATCCATTCACGTGTTTCCATGGAAGACCCACCCTCACCACGATCTCACTCCCCGTCATTGAACGATGGTTTCTTCGCAGGTAGCGCTTGTCCCGAAGCCCGCCCCCGAGGAGTTGGCGGAGCGAGAGGGACAGCCACTCGTTGTGATCTGCGGACCCACGGCAACCGGCAAAACTGCAGCGGCAGTCGAGCTTGCGGAGCGCATCGGAGGCGAGATCATCGCGGCCGACTCTCGAACGATTTACAAAGAGATGGATATTGGGACGGCCAAGCCAACTCCGGCGCTCCAGGCGCGTGTGAAACACCACCTCATCGACATCGCGCGACCAGACGAAGTCGTGACGGTGGCAACCTACCGCCGGTTGGCCCTGGCTGCGATGGGTGAGATCCGGACGCGGGGCAGGGTGGTCCTGCTCGTGGGAGGCACGGGGCTGTACATCCGGGCCATCACGGATGGGTTGTCCATCCCTGAGGTCGCACCGGACTGGTCGCTGCGAGAGCGCCTTGAGCAGCTCGAGCGCGAAGCGCCCGGCACGCTCTACTCGCGCTTGCAGGCCGTCGATCCGATTTCAGCGTCACGGATCCACCCCAGAAACGTTCGGCGCCTCATCCGGGCGCTCGAGGTCTATGAGCACACCGGACGTCCGATCTCGGAGTTGCAGCGCACCGCGAACCTCGCCGGTCCAGGGGTCATGGTCGGCCTGACGGCGGAGCGGGCGGAACTGCATCACCGGATCGAGGTGCGGGTGGATGTCCAGATCAAAGCGGGATTGGTGGAGGAGGTCCGCAGGCTGCTCGATGCGGGCTATGCTCGAGACCTCCCTGCGATGCAGGGGCTCGGCTACAAGGAAATCATCGCCTACATTGATGGCCGGATCTCGCTCGAAGAAGCGATCAGGATCCTGAAACGGAACACGCGCAGGTTTGCAAAACGCCAGCTGACGTGGTTCCGCCGGGATTCACGCATCCGATGGCTTACGGGCACTGGCCTCGCTCCGGAAGAGGTGGCTCAGCGGATTCAGGCAATGCTACACTGACGGATGAAACATTAGGAGGCAAAGGATGCACGTCGCGAAACGGCTGGAGCAAATCGGTGCCTATCTATTCGCAGATCTCGATCGAAAGCAGGAGCAGCTGAAGGCTAAGGGCGTTGATGTCATTAGCCTCAGCGTTGGTGATCCCGATCTGCCCACGCCGGCGCATATTGTCGATGCGCTGACGGAGGGGGCTCGGGATCCCCGCAGCCACCGCTATCCATCGTATGTTGGGGAGAAAGACTTCCGCTCGACCGTCGCGGCGTGGTTCCGGAAACGCTTCGGTGTCTCGCTGGATCCTGATACCGAAGTGCTGGCGCTGATCGGATCGAAGGAGGGACTCGCGCATCTTCCCTGGGCCATCGTCGATCCGGGCGACGTCGTGCTGGTGCCGGACCCCGGGTATCCTATCTATCGCTCATCGACGATTCTGGCCGACGGCGTGCCACATCCGGTGCCGCTGCTCCGTGAACGGGGCTTTCTCCCGGATCTATCTGCGATCCCTCAGGAGATCGCTCGCCGGGCAAAAGTGCTGTTCTTGAACTATCCGAACAACCCCACCGCGGCCACCGCGTCCATGGAGTTTCTTACGGAGGCCGTGGAGTTCGCGCGCCGGCACGACATCCTGCTGGCCCACGACAACGCCTATTCCGAGATTACGTATGACGGCTATGTCGCGCCGAGCATCCTGGAAGTCGACGGCGCCAAAGACGTGGCAATCGAGTTGCATTCGCTGTCCAAAACCTACTGCATGACGGGATGGCGCATCGGTTTTGCCGTCGGAAGCGCGGCCGCCGTCGGGGCACTTGGCCGGATCAAAACGAATATTGACTCAGGCATTTTCCGGGCCGTTCAGCGCGCCGGCGTGGCGGCGATGGCGGGGCCGCAAGACGGTGTGACCGAACGGCTGCGGGTCTATCAGGCGCGAAGGGACCGGGTCACCAAGGCCCTCCGGTCGATCGGCTGGGAGGTCCCCGACATCAAGGCGACAATATACGTCTGGCTGCCGGTACCCGGCGGCATGACCTCCGCGCAATTCACGTCCGCCGTGCTCGAGAAGACCGGAGTCCTCGTGACACCTGGGACAGGGTACGGCGCTCATGGCGAAGGCTACGTCCGTCTCTCATTGACGATCGGGGACACCCGGCTGGACGAGGCGCTCGGAAGATTGGTTGACGCATTCGGCCGTGTCTCGGCGCCACCCGCGGGATCGAGAGCGACGACGAGATAAATGGCACAACCTGAACGCGCGATCCTCGCCGGTGTGATTCGAAGCGGCGGCGATGGCGCTGATGCCCGTCTCGAGGAGCTCGCCCGGCTCGCCGAATCGGCCGGGGCCGTGGTGGCCGGGACACTTGTGCAACGCCGTGCGGCGCCTCACTCGGCGACGTTCCTCGGCGCAGGGAAAATTGAGGAACTACAGCAATTATGCTACGAAACGAGCGCCGATCTCGTTATCCTCGACCACGAACTGTCACCGGCCCAACAGCGTAACCTCGAACGTAAACTCAATCTCAAAGTGATCGACCGTCCCGGCATCGTGCTGGATATCTTCGCGCGGCGAGCACGAACGCGGGAGGGCCGGCTGCAGGTAGAGCTGGCGCAGATGACGTACCTGCTGCCTCGACTCACGGGCCGAGGCGTCTTGCTCTCTCGACTGGGCGGCGGGATCGGAACCCGCGGACCGGGCGAGACCAAACTGGAAGTCGACCGGCGACGGATCCGCAAGCGCATCACGGATCTGCGTCGGGCGATCGCAGAGATCGGACGCACCCGTTCGCTCCAACGAGAGGCCCGCAGGGAAGCGCAGCTGCCCGTGGTTGCTCTCGTCGGCTACACGAATGCCGGCAAGTCGACGTTGTTGAACGCCCTCACCAGCGCCGGCGTCTTCGTCGAAGACAAGCTCTTCGCGACGCTCGACCCCACTGTGCGCAAAGTCAGGCTCCCCAACGGCCGTCCCGTGCTGCTGGTGGACACCGTCGGATTCATCACGAACCTACCGGTTCAGCTTGTCGCAGCATTTCGCGCAACCTTGGAAGAAGTGACCGAGGCCGATCTCCTGGTGCATGTGGTCGACGCCAGTCATCCCGACTGGTCTGCTCAGGTCGAGGCGGTACGAGAAGTCCTCGACGAGCTGAACGCTGGCGACAAGCCCGTGGTCCACGCCATGAATAAAGCGGATGCCGTTCCGCATACCGAGGTCCGAAGGATTATCGAAGAAATAGGGGAGGGTGTGGCGATCTCTGCGCTCCAGAAAGTCGGACTCATCAACCTGCTCCGGCGCATCGGGCAGAAACTACCTCAGCCTCTGGTCAAAGTTCGCCTCCTGGTCCCCTACGCCAAGGCCAGAGCGCTCTCACAGATCTTCTCCCAGGGCCGTGTGCTTCGCCAGGACTACGGCGCCGAAGGCATCGCCGTCGAGGCCGAACTTCCGCGCGTTCAGGCGCAGCAACTCAGAGCCCTCGTCCGCAAGGCCAACTAGAAGAAGGTTGCAGAAATCAGGTTATCTGCGTTATCATGCTAACAGAGGTGATCAACGTGGCAAACCCAAACACGGGGACCATGTATTTGCGGAGGGTGCCGCGCAAGCTCGTCAGGGAGGCCAAGGTCGAAGCGGCGCGCCGCGGCACGACGCTAGCGGCGCTGGTCGCGGAAGCATTGGATCGGTTCCTGGGAACAGCCCAGGCCGAGCGGCCGGAGGCGCTTGATCCAATCAACGGTGATCTGGCGTGGTTCGGGGCCAACCGCTCGCGGTTGTTCCGTCGCTATCCAAACGAATATATCGCGATCATGAAGCGCAAAGTCGTTGACCATGATAAAGACTTCAGTGCGCTGGCCATGCGTGTCTACGAGCGACACGGTGTCCGGTCGATCGCGATGCCGAAGGTCACGCAGGAAGAGCGGGTAGTGAACATCCCGACTCCATGGATCGAACGATGACGGTGCGGGTCAGGTACGACACGCATCGAGATCCACCGGCTCCGGTGCTGCCCGTAAGGCTAGGAACACCTGGCGAGGAAGTCAGCTATTCACTGGTCGCGCTCGTCGATTCGGGCGCCGATACGACCGTCATTCCGGTGGAAGTTGCAAATCGGTTGCGCCTACCTCGTGTCGGTGAAATCGGCATCCGGGGAGTTGGTGGTATCAGGCAGCGAGCTCAGATCCATACGGTGACGGTCGAGGTCGCCGGATTCCGCGGATCCGTTGAGGCCATAGCGCTCGGAGGAGAGGGGCTCATAGGGCGCGACTTACTAAACCGCTGGGTGGTGACACTTCGAGGACCAGAGCAGGCTATGGAAGTCGACGTTGTGAGCTAAGTTTGTAACGTCAATGCAGCCTTCTGATCACCGCGAGGGCGACACCTTCGATCGCAAGCTCACGGGTATAGATAGGTTCCATGTGGGGATTTTCGGGCTGTAGACGGACACGGTCAGGTTCGCGGTAGAACCTCTTTACCGTTGCCTCATCGTCCATACGGGCCACCACGATGTCGCCGTCACGCGCCGTGGGTTGGCGCCGCACGACCAGCAGGTCTCCGTCGTAGATCCCGGCACCAATCATACTCTCGCCGCGGACTTTCAAGATGAAGCAGTCCTCGGCCCGGACGAAGTCGGCAGGGAGGGAGAAGTAGTCTTCGATGTTCTGCTGCGCAAGAATCGGGAGTCCTGCGGTGACCCCGCCCACAACCGGAATCGACACCACTTTCTTCGCTGGCACATCGCGTTCATCGCGAAGGATCTCCAGGGCTCGCGGCTTACTGGGATCGCGGCGAAGAAAACCCTTCTTCTCGAGGGCGGAGAGGTGACTGTGCACGGTGGAGCTGCTCGTCAGGCCGAGAGCCTGGCCGATCTCTCGCACTGAGGGCGGATATCCATGCGCGTCGCTGTAGCGCTGCACGAAGATGAGGATTTCTTTCTGACGCTTCGTCAAAGCCTTACCCATTGGACGCCCCCGCCGCGGAGTGGCCGCCATTATATCACAGCTACTCACAGTGAGCAAACACCTGTTCGCCTAGACCGCGGAAGCCTTTGGGAGCGAATATGCCCTTGAAGATGCCGCGCATTGCCGCTTTCGCAGTGGTCTTAACCGTCTTCGCCGTCTCACCGGCGCTTTCTCAGGTCACCGTCGAGTCGCTGCTGGGGCGGATCATCAGCGCCGACAACCGCGACCAGTATGAGCTCACCGCCGAGTTTCAAGCTGATCTGGTGCTCGTGGCCAGTGGCAGACGAACGCGTGGGTACGCAGCGGGCACGTTACGGGAATCCCGTCGAGCGGGCGAGCCGCGGCGGTGGAAAATCACCGTCCAAAGACTCGATCTGCCGCTGCTCCTGCGACCATTTGCCAGCACGCTGCGCAGCCTCATCGAGGACCGCGCGGAGAGCCAATCTCAATCACTCGAGACATTCAACAGCCACGATTTCTTCATGGATGAAGGGAGCAGCGGCCGGTATGTCCTGATCGGGCTGCGGCGGGACATCGTCAATGAAGCGATCGATAAGTATGGCAAGCCCGCCGACAGGCAGGACCCTGAGACCCGGCGGCGCATCGCCCGTTGGCTGTTCACGTCGTCGTCGATGCGGGATCTTGTTGTGCGGAGCGGCCCGCCATACGCGCTGCGGCTCGTGGTGGATGAGCACGGCCTCGTATACGAGAATGTGCTTTTTTACAACTGGGGACAGGCGGTGACGAAGATCACGTATACCAATGTGGGAGGACGGCCGGCCTGGCATGACGTCGAGTCGACGATCAGCAGCGACATCAGCGGCCTCGGCCACGTCGACGGGCTGCTGCTGCTGCAGATCCGGAACTACACGCTGACACTCCAGTAGCTCTTCTACTTCCGATAATGGCTGTTATGTAAACTAGCGTCGGCAGGTACCAGGTACAAGGATACGCGATGTGGTCGAGCTCACGATTGGATGATTCCGACCCCTCCCCTGGTTTCTTGCGGCAGGGCATTGTCTTCATTCAGGGCACGCTCGACGCTGAGCGCTCGAACATCTGGATCGCCCAGCTGCTCCTTGCCGACCGGCGGGAGTCCGCGGGGCCGGTTCGAGTCTACATCAACAGCGAGGGCGGCGATCTGCGTTCGGCGCTCGCCGTGTACGACACCATGCAGATCCTGGGACGGGAAATCGGTACGGTCTGTGTGGGCGGTGCTGCTGGCCCTGCCGTCTTGCTCCTGGCTGCGGGCGCGAAGGGGAAGCGATCGGCCTATCCGCATGCCCGCGTCGGTATCCATCGCTCCGACGCGAGCCTGCGGGGCACGACCGCTGAGATTGACGTCCGCGCGCGTGAATTACTGAGAGTCCGCCAGCAGTTCAATGAGCTGCTTGCGCGCTATTCAGGACAGCCGTTGGAGAAAATTGAGCGGGATGCTGAGAGGGGTCTCTGGCTGAGCGCTGAGGAGGCGAGGGACTACGGGCTCATCGACGCCGTCGTGGCGCCGGATCAGCGGCCGTAGGACTTCGTCAGTTCCTCGTAGTCAGGATGGTTTCTGTCCGGAGACATCCGCCAGGGGTGATTCAAACACATCCACCAGCCGTAAGGCATCGGTGCCATCCACCGGCCGCACTCTGAACAGCGGGGAATGCGTTCTTCCCGGCTCACGGCCCCTTCATCGGGTCCAATCTGACTACCGCACTCCATCGAGCGCCTCCACCTCAAGCGTTCTGTACATCCGCTCAGTCTTTCCTTTTTGGTCGAGCAGCACTGTGACCTCGTCGTAATCACCGAGCAGACGCACGACAGTACCTTCGGGTTGCCCGTTCTCCCCGACGACGCGGACCTTCGTACCGGGAGCGAGTGGACGGCCGTTCCTGTCAGTGGCCTGCTCGCGAAGCTTCATGCCGGTGACTTGAACCGCTCGATGGGATTCTGGCAGTGATTGCAGTAGTAGATCGCGCGGCAGAGCGTCGGGCCGAACGGGTTTTCGAGCACGGTGTTCGTCGAGCCGCAGAACGGACACTCGACAGGCTCGATTTGGAGTTTCGATGGCATACTGAGACCGTGCTGAATCAAGCGCGCGCGCCCGCGCTCGCTCATCTTGTTCATTGTCCAGGGTTCCTCAAACGATAGTTGGACGTCGACGTGATCGATCCCGGAGATCTCCAATAACCGGCGCCGAATGTCTTGACGCATCACTTCGATCGCCGGACAGGCGCTGTACGTCGGGATCATCCGCACGCGCACGGAGGCGCCCTCGACGGTGACCTCCTGAATCAAGCCGAGGTCCGTCACCGAAATCGGCAGCTCGGGATCCTCCACGGTCTCGAGGGCATCCCAGACTTGCTTTTCCAAACCCACTGTCATTTGCATCATCGTCGCGCTTTCGCGTTCCCGCGTTTTCGCACTTCAGTCTTTACCACTTCGCCCCCGGCTCAGATCTCCACACCGAGGTCATCTCATCCAATAGTATACGCAGATCGTCGGTATGCCGGCCTGCCCGCCCCCCTGCCCCGCCCTCCCAGTCACTGGGAATGCTGAGGCCGACGGCGTCGAGGACCGATAGGACAGTCTCTTTCCAGCGTTCTTGCTGCTGGTCGAGCGAACTCGCCACTGCACCGGAGTCGAGCACCGACCGGAAGTCTTCGGTCGGCTCAAAAAACGCGGCCGCTTCCGCCCACCCACGACTGAGGGCGTTCTGAATCCGATCTCGACTATCCGTCATTGCCGTGGCCAGTCCACGGAGCCACTGCTCCCCGTACATCAGGTGATATTTCTCTTCGCGCCGAAGCGTTCTCGCCAGGTCGGCCAGTGGGGTTACCGAGCCACCGGCCAGCGCCTCGAGACGAACCGCATCCGCGTGATCGTAGAGAAACAGCCGGACGATGCTGTAGCCCCAATCGCCGTTCGACCGTTCCACCAGGGTGAGATTTCGAAACTGTTCCGCGCCCCGGCCGAAGGCGAGCGCGTCGGGATCACCTTCGGCCAGTTCACCAACTCGCTCGTAGAACAACCGGGCGTGGCCCATCTCCTCCTGCGCGATCGAGGACAACGCGACGTCTGACTCGATGTCGGGGGCGAACCCGGTCCATTCGGAGTGGCGATGGCCTAAGATCAGTTCGTCGTCGGCGACGGACAGTAAGTAAGCGGCGAGCGCCCGGCGGGTATCCGTGCCCTGCAGAGCCGGTAGTGCTGCCAGGCTCAACGAGGCTCTCGATGGCGCGGCTTCATGACACGCTGCTGCTCGCGGTACGACCCACCGAACCGGTAACTCTTGTCGGTGGCGGGTTCAAAGATCACCGCGTCGTCGTAGGCGGTCGCGCCAATTGCGGTGTAGGGAACGACCCAGAGGTTCACGCACGGGTCGCGGCGGGTGAACTGCTCCTTGGCCAGCACCAGCGCCATCTCAGGATCTGCGGCGTGCACGTCGCCGACGTGGACGTGAGCGTCGTTCTTCGTCTCTTGCCGAAAGACGGCGAATATCCTCGAGGCGTCAGCCTCGGATTTCGCCAGCAGCTTCCAGAGGGCGGGCACAGTCCTCCCCTCCCCTTACTTCTCCGCCTTAAGGGGTTCCCACCGGAGCGTTGAGTCGGCGAGGGTCTTCAGGTGGGAGCCTCGGTCCACTCGTACATGAGGAACGAGTAGTCCAGGTCCTGCGCGGCCACGCCCAGTTGGCGGAGCATGGCCATCGCTTGGGCGCGGTGGTGGACTTCATGGAACAGGAGCTGGCTGGCGATACCCCCCATCGTCGTGCGGATCCTGACCGGTGGCTCGTCGCTGGATCGCGCCACGTACTCCACAGCCCGCGCCCAGTCCGAGATCTCATGGAGCGTTCCGCGCGTCTCTTCTGCTTGCTCCCTCCAGGCCCGATCGAGCGGAGCAAAATCCGTCTTATAGAATCGCGCGAATGGGCGTTCGTCCCATAGGGGGGCGTCTTCACCACGAAGACGCTGTACGTATGTCCACTCCGCCTGGGGAATCTCGACGAGTGTGTTGCGAAGAGTCTTCAGCCCAAGTGGAAACTCCTTCGTGTATTGTTCCAGGGTGAGCGGCCGGACCCAGTTCAGCAGCTTTTCTCGAGCCTTGGCCAAATATTCATACAGGTGCGCCGGGTCGAGACCGGCCCGCTGGGCATTCATACCGGGAGCTCGGTTCGGTCGACCATAAGGATCGAGTAGTCGAGGTTTTGCGCGGGAATGCCAAGCTGCCGCAGCATGGCCATGACCTGCGCGCGGTGATGGACCTCGTGCACGATCATCTGCGTGGCAACTCCGCCGGCAGTCGTGCGGTTCCTTATCGCCGGCTGGTTTGCGGGGCGAGTGATGTACTCAACCGCGCGGGCCCAGTTCCGCTCCTCGCGGAGGATTCCACGCGTGCGATCAGCCAACTCGCGCCAGGCACCTTCAAGCGGAGCGAACTCCGTCTGATAGTATTTGACGATGGGATGCTGCTCTCGCGGCGGGATAGATTCGCCGATGAGGCGGCTGCCATAGTTCCACTCCGCGAGCGGAATCTCGACAAGAGTATCACGGACGGTCTTCCTGCCGAACGGGAACTCCTTCGTATACTGCTCCAGCGAGAGCGGCCGGACCCACTCCAGCAACTTCTGCCTGGCCGTGAACAGGTACTCGTAGATCTCAGCTGGCGAAAATCCACTCGGTTCGTTCAATTATGCAGCCATCCCCCAGGCAGTGACGGCTTCCCGCACCCACTGGTGCCGCCGCCAGTAGTCGTTGCGCAGCTCGAGCCTGGCCTTCGATTTCGGGCCCTCACCGCGGATCACGCGCTTGAACTCTTCCCAATCCGGCTCACTATACTCGTAGCGCCCTCCCGCCTCATCCCACCGCAGGCCGGGATCTGGAAGACGCAGGCCATAGTCGGTGATGAGCGGCACGAACTGACGCAGGAATTGCTGCCGCAGCTCGTCGTTGGTCTTCACCTTGATGCGCCAGCGCATCATCGTCTCGAGGTGCGGTGAGGCCTGGTCGCGCGGGCCGAAGAAGTGCATGATCGGCTGCCACCAGCGATCGATGGCGTTCTGCAACATCTCCCGCTGGCGGGGCGTGCCTTCGGCCAACGTTTTGTGGACGTCGATGCCCAGACGGATGTGGAAATCTTCCTCATAGCAAATGCGCTTCAGGACGCGCGCATACGGGGCGTAGCTGCAGGACCGGAGCGATCCTTGTGTTTGCATCGCCGCCCCATCCACGAACACCTGGATAACCGCGACGTCGGCCCAGGTCTCGGCGGGGTAGTGAAACACGTTGTGAAACTTGCTCTTCCCCGCAAGCAGCTCTTCGATCATTTGCTGGCGTGGCTTGCCAAGATCCTCCGCCACACGGTACAGCAGTTGGGCGTGGCCGACTTCGTCCTGCACCTTGGCCAGCAGCGCCATCTTGCGCGACAGCGTGGGCGCGCGCGGGATCCACTCCCGCTCCGGCAGCGCCCCCATCAACTCTGAGTTGGCGTGCATCTGGATCAGACGGAGGCATTCGAAGCGGTACTGCTGGGGCATCCACTCCCCCGCCTCGATGCGGTCGCCGGCCGCAATCTTGGCTTCAAAGGCGGCAAGGCGTTGGGGATCATCCTGCATCGTGGCGGGATCGGTCATGACTCCTCAAATTGTAGCCTTGCGCGAAGAAGACCGTCAAGCAACCATCGGAGGACCGCTTGCGGACACGCGGAAGCGGATAGTAGTCTAAGGAGGCGGTTCAATGGAACTATCGGTGATGTCGGTCGGCGTTCGCTTGCTCGCCGTGCTGGCGCTTGTGGCGGCTAACGGTTTATTCGTGGCAGCGGAATTCTCGATCGTGAAGTCGCGCCATGCGCGCATCGCCCAGTGGGTGCGCGAGGGACGCCCGCTGGCGCGCCTCGTCCAGCGGGCGGTGCAGAATCCTGACCCCTATGTCGCCGCCACGCAGTTGGGGATCACGATGGCCAGCCTTGGGCTGGGCTGGATCGGCGAGCCCGCGGTCGCGACGTTGATCGAGCCGGTGCTGCTGTGGCTGCCCGGCTCATGGCAGGTGGTCGCACTGCACACCATCTCGGCTGCCCTGGCCTTCCTATTCATTACCGCGCTGCACATCGTGATCGGAGAGCTCGCACCGAAAAGCCTCGCCTTGTGGAATGCTGAGGCAACCGCGCTCGTCGCGGTTCCCCCCACCGATCTGTTCTACCGCATCTTCCGGCCCTTCATTTGGGCCTTGGACAGCGTGGCGAGCTGGCTCCTCAACTTGTTCGGGCTGCGCGCTCCCGCCGGGCGTCACGTCGCCTTCGCCCGGGAGGAACTCGTCATGCTGGTGGGCGAGAGCCGGCAGGCCGGCGCGGTTGAGCACGAGGAGGAATCACTCGTGCGGCGGGTCTTTCGCCTCACCGACCGCACGGTGGGCGAGGTCATGGTGCATCGAATGAATGTCGCCATGGTCTCGAACGGAGCCACAATCCGCGAGGCGGTGGAGGCGATCCGCCACCACCGCTTCACCCGCCTGCCCGTCTACGAAGGTGATAATCGAGAGAAACTCATCGGCGTGGTGCACGCAAAAGACTTAATGCTGGCTCTGGCGGATGGGCGGGATGACGAGCGAATCACGGCCTACGTGCGGCCGGTCATCTACGTCCCCGAGACGAAGCTCGTCGTCGACCTGCTCGAGGAGATGCGCCGCGGCGGCTCGCAGCTCGCCGTGGTCGTGGAAGAATACGGCAGCCTGGCGGGGATTGTGACGATCGAAGATCTCCTCGAGGAGATTGTGGGCGAGATCCCCGGCGAATCTCGACCCGCCAGCCCGCTGGTGCACGTGAATCAGCCGGATCGGATCGTGGTCGACGCCACGATCGACCTTACGATGCTCAACGAAACGTTTGACATCGACTTGCCGGACGATGAAGCCAACACGCTCGGTGGGTTCCTGTTCTACCGTCTTGGACATATCCCCGAGCCGGGGGCTAAGCACACCTTCCGCGATCTGGAATTCACGGTGGAGACAGTCGTCGGGCGCCGCATCGGCCGGGTGCAGATCCGCCGGCTGCGCTGAAGACAGGAGTTCTAGCGGGTCGCCAGCTCGCGCGCGATCGCAGCAGCCAGCGAAGCGGCCTGAGCAATTAGTTGCGGGTTCAAGCGGTTCAGGACGTCGGCCGGTGTGTGGATGGCCTCGTCGTCCCCGGTATGAATGAACACCGCCGGAATTCCTGCCTGCTCGAATGATGCGTGGTCGCTCGCAGCCTCGCGCAATCTGAACGTGCTCACCGTGATGTCCAGGCGGGACGCGACGCGCTCGGCGAGATCAAGGGGAGACGTGTCTCCCCCCGAGTTCCCGACCTGCATCGGGCCCCGTCCCACCATATCCATGTTCACCATCCCAACGATCGTACCGGTGCGGTTCTGCACGTAGAACCGTGACCCGACCAGTCCGATTTCCTCCGCGCCAAAACCGATGAAGTGAATGGTTCGTGCCGTCGTGGTCCGCGCGAGCAGCCGTGCCGCTTCGAGCACGGCCGCCGTCCCGGACGCGTTGTCGTTTGCGCCTGGACTCTGCCTCACGGAATCTGCGTGACCGCCGACCACGACGATCTCGTTCGGCGTGCGCGTCCCGCGTTTGATCCCGATGACGTTCTGTGACGTCCGGCGCTCGATGGTCGTGCTCACGTTGAGCCGCATGCGGACCGTGCCGGCGCGCAGCACCTGCACGAGCCGCTCACCGTCATCCTGCGAGATCATCACGGCGGGAATCTGCGAGGGCTCAACGAGCGTGCCGGCCTGCGGCGGTCCCGGCTGGTTGTTGTACACGACGACTGCCGATGCGCCCGCAGTCGCGGCATTGGCCACCTTGACGCTGAAGCGGATCTGCCCGCGTTGGACCAGCGCGATCCTGCCCTCGAGCCGCTTCCCGCGGAAGTCCTCCTCCCTGCCGAGACCCGCATCGAGCAGTTCGGCCTCCAGCCCTTCCGAGCTCGTCGCCGCAGAGTAGATCAACGCCAGCGCGCGGAGCGCGGCGGCCTGCGGTCCTACGATGTTGACCGTGGGGGGTGCGGTCTCATCAAAAAACAAGATCGGAAAGGCTTGTCGCTGCACGGTATACCCCAGCTGTTGGAATTGCTCGGCCAGATAAGTCGCGGTGCGTCCATCGGCCGGACTGCCGGTCGGGCGGGGTCCAATCTGCTGGCTGAGGACGGTCACGTGTTGAAGCGCCGCGGCGCTTGAGGCCTGCGGCAGCGCCTCCGAGGGAGCCGCCGCCAGCGGCGGCGGGACGGACGAGGCCACGATTGCACAGAGAACGATCAGCGCAGCGCGGAAACCCATCAATGGAAGTGGACGCATACGACACGTATGACGCGTGGACAGGCGACGTGCGTTTATTGCGGGGCCGGCAGCATCCGCGACAGTGTTCGGTTCATCGCCTTCAGCGTCGCCTTGACGACGGCTTCCTGCACATCTTCGGTGCTGACCGTCGACCCGAGCAGCAGTTGCTCGTCCCCGGTCGGTGCGCCCAACACGAGCAACACATTCAATACGTCACCACCGGCCAGTGGAGTTCGGCTGACCTGCTCAACGGCCAGTCCCCATCCATTGGGTAAGATCTGCCGGAGCGCGCTTACCGCCGCCTCTACGAGCAGCCGTAGTCCGCCACTGCCCAGCACGGGGCCTTTGGCTTCGCCCACCCACCGCTGGTCGTCTCTGCCGAGCTCTACGGTGGCCGTGCCTTTGCCGTCGGCGATCTCGAGATGGATGCGGCGAATGGCCAGCCTCTTTCCCTCACCTTGGCCCATCCGCTCCACGTCGAGGGTGTGCCCATGAACAACCCGCCGGTCCGTGGTTTTCGCGACGGTCGAGGCGCGGCTCGCCATTGTGATCAGATCGTCCACGGTCGCCTCATGGTGGGTTTCCTCGCGTGCCGTCGTGCGGGTCCCGCCGGCGATACCAACCGATGCGCTGACGAGTCCAGACGGCAGTCCGGGAACGGCGATGGAGCCGATTGCTGCGCGCAGCTTCGCGGCGAGATCTTCGCAGTCGGCGGCGGATCGGGTCGTCACGATCGCGAACTCATCGCCTGCATAGCGACAGAGCAAATCCGACTGCGGGTCGGTCAACGTAAGTAACGTATCCGCGATCGCCCGGATGACGCGGTCGCCGATCACGTGGCCGTACTGCTTGTTGACGTTGCCGAACCCGTCAAGGTCCACGAAGACGATGCTTACTTCGCGGCCCGTGCGCAACAGGTTTGCCGCCTGCTGCCGCAGCGCGCTGGCCCACGGGAGCTCCGTCAGCGGATCGGTGAGTTTCCCGAGCTCATGCATGAGACCCGAGCGTGTCACGACGCCCACCAGTACGCCCTGGTCGACGACCGGAAGCTGCTCCAACCGGTACTCGTCCATCAATGCGGACGCGGAGGTGACCGCCTCGGCGGGAGACACCGTGATGATTTGTCGGCCCATGACTTCACGGATGGGTCGGTAGGAGGGTTGCCCTAGCAGGTCGCGCAGCGTGACCATGCCCACGACGTGCGCGCCGTCGATCACCGGCATCCCGCCGATGTCGTGGACGCGAAATCGCTCCACAACGGCAGACACAGTTTCATTGGGGCGAGCCGTCACGACCGGCTTCGCCATGACCTGTGACACGGTCCGCATTTACACTCCGCCCAGTTCCGTCTGGCGGACGGGCTCTGCTGCGGTGAGCGCTGCGAAGGCATCGTGCAGTCGCTGGTAGGTGGCCTCCAGGTGTTCAGGGATCACTTTCGTATCCCCGAGCACCGGCATAAAGTTAGTATCGCCTACCCAGCGGGGCACGACGTGGATGTGGAGATGGTCCTCGATGCCGGCTCCGGCTGCCCGCCCGAGGTTCAGGCCGACATTAGTTCCTTCGGGATGGAACGCCATTTCCTGCGCGCGCATCGTGAGTTCCAGCAGGTGCATCAGATCAAGCTTCTCCGAATCGTTCAAGTCGCCCACACGCGGGCGATGCCGGTACGGCACCACCATGGCATGCCCGGAATTGTACGGGAAGAGGTTTAGGATGACAAACGCGAGGGGACGGCGGTGGATGATCAGCGATGCGCGATCATCTTTTCCAGACGCGGCAGCGCAAAAGATACAGCCCTCTGCCTTTGGCGCCCCGACATACTGCAGGCGCCATGGCGCCCACAGCTGCTTCATCGGGAACGTTGTTCGGGATGTCCCGGACGGGATCGGCCTGGGGGCCTTGAGTTGGGCCGAAAAGACTGGCCTCTCGGTCGCGGTGGGCCCGGCCGTGATGGCTCCGCTGGACGAGGGGGCTGGGCCGGCCTTGCCGGGCGGCGCCGCAGATACTCGAGGGCGGCCTGGGCGGCCGATTGCTCCGCTTGTTTCTTGCTCTGTCCCCTTCCCTCTCCGAGCGTGCGGCCCCCGGCCTCGACGGTGGCGACAAAGACCTTGGCGTGATCCGGTCCTACCTCGTCTCTGATCCGATACCGTGGAAGCCGCCGCTCGCGCTCCTGCAGCAATTCTTGCAAGGTGCTCTTGTAGTCGTCACTCGGCAGCTCGAGGTCTTCGAATGTCTCCTGGAGCCACTTCGTGGTCACCGCATGCGAGACGCCAAAACCGGCATCGACGTAGATAGCCCCGAGCACCGCCTCCAGGACATCAGCGAGCAGCGCGGGTCGAGCCCGGCCGCCGGCCTTTTCCTCGCCCTTGCCGAGCCGGATGTAGCGCCCCAGATCCAGCGCCTGAGCGATCCGCGCGAGCCAGGGTTCGCTGACAATGCGGGCCCGCAACTTCGCCAGTTCGCCCTCAGGCGCGTCGGGGTACCGATGGTAGAGGTGATCGCAGACGACGAGATTAAGCACGGCGTCCCCCAGGAGTTCCAGCCGCTCGTAGGACTCTCGTCTGCCGCCGCGGCCTTCGTGGCCGAAGGAACCGTGCTGCAAAGCGAGATTCAGCAAATGCCGATCTCGGAAACGAAGATCGAGTTTGCGCTCGAGATCAGCGAGCAACGCATCTCGCTCACTGTCGATCTGTGGGGGGATGTCCTGCTGCAGCGGAACGTCCGGTTCAGTGGCCATCGTACCTGCGCACGATGAGGATGGCGTTGTGCCCACCGAACCCAAAGGCGTTGGACATTGCGGCGTCGACGCGCATCTTTCGCGCGGTGTTCGGCACGTAGTCCAGGTCGCACTCGGGATCTGGAAACTCGTAGTTGATGGTCGGCGGGATCGCGCCGTGCTCAATGGCCTGCACGCAGGCGATCAGCTCCACGCCACCGGCCGCCCCCAGGAGATGACCAGTCATCGACTTGGTGGAGCTCACTGGCACTGTTTTTGCGTGCTCTCCGAATACCCGCTTCACCGCCAGCGTCTCGGTGCGATCATTGTAGAGCGTGCTGGTGCCGTGCGCGTTGATGTAGTCGATCTGCTTCGGCTCCATGTTGGCGTCCCGGAGCGCGTTGCGCATGCTGCGGGCGGCGCCGTCTGCCTCCGGGTCCGGTTGCGTGATGTGATACGCGTCGCCGGACATGCCATATCCGACCAGCTCGGCGTAGATATGGGCTTCCCGGCGTCTCGCGTGCTCCATCTCCTCCAGGAGGACAACTCCGGAGCCTTCGCCCATGATGAAGCCATCGCGCTTCGCGTCGAAGGGCCGGGAGGCCTTCTGCGGCTCGTCATTGCGCGTGGACACTGCCTTCATCGAGCAAAACCCAGCGATGCTGAGGGGGGTAATTGCGGCTTCGGATCCGCCCGCGAGCATGGCGATCGCCTCGCCCCGCTGAATATTGCGGGCTGCGTCGCCGATCGCGTTCCCACCCGTCGCGCATGCCGTCACGACCGCGCTGTTGGGGCCTTTGGCGCCGAGCAGAATCGAAATGATCCCCGAGGCCATGTTAATGATGATCATCGGGATGAAGAAGGGACTGACGCGGTCCGGGCCACGCTCGATCAATATGCGGTGCTGCTCTTCCCAGGTCGTGGCCCCGCCGATCCCCGAGCCGATCAGCACCCCCACCTGCGTGCCGTTCTGCGGTGTGATGGAGAACCCCGAGTCATCGAGAGCCATGCGGCTGGCGGCATACGCAAACTGCACGAAGCGATCATTCCGGCGGGTTTCTTTCTTATCCATGTAATCGGCAGGATCGAAGTCGCGCACTTCCGCCGCGATCTTCGAGTCGAACCCGGAGGCGTCGAACCGGGAGATCCGGTCGACGCCACTACGGCCCTCCATCAGCGCGTTCCAGAATCGGTCCTTCCCGATCCCGATGGGGCTGATGACGCCGAGGCCTGTGATCGCGACGCGCTTGGGTGGCATACGTGCCGGACCTGAGCGTCCGGTGTTACTTCGCGGGAGCCTCGCTCATGTGCGCTTCGATATACTTGACTGCCTCGCCGACCGTGGCGATCTTCTCCGCCTGCTCGTCGGGGATCTCGATACCGAACTCCTCCTCGAGCGCCATGACGAGCTCGACGACGTCGAGGGAATCCGCGCCCAAATCCTCGACGAATGACGCCTCAGGTTTGACTTCTTCTGCGGCGACCCCTAACTGCTCCACTACGATGCCCTTCACACGATCAAATACCGGTGCCATTGGGTTTCCCACCCCCGTCTGATTGTACTGCGGCTACTGCATGACGAGGCCGCCGTCAACGTTTAGAACTTGCCCGGTGATGTACGCCGCATCGTCGGAAGCGAGGAACGCTACAGCGGCGGCCACCTCGTCAGGTTTCCCCGCTCTTCCTAACGGCACCTGCTCAATGTAGCTTTGGGCTACCTCAGGCGGCAATTGCTGTGTGATGCCCGCATCGATGAAGCCCGGCGCAACGGCATTCACCGTGATTCCCCGGGAGGCGACTTCACGGGCGATCGCTTTCGTCATTCCGATGATGCCGGCTTTGGCGGCGGAGTAGTTGGCCTGACCGGCGGAGCCGAGTTGCCCTGCGACCGAAGTAATATTGATGATCCGGCCGCCGCGCTGCCTGAGAAATTCGCGGAGCACCGCCTTCGTGCAGTTGAACGTTCCTGTGAGGTTGGTATCAATGACCGAATCCCAATCCTCCTCTTTCATGCGCAGCACCAGGGTGTCGCGCGTGATGCCGGCGTTGTTGACGAGAATGTGCACGCCCCCCAGGGCTTCCACGGTTTCCTGGACGAGTCGCTGCGCGTCCGCCGCCACGGTCACGTCGGCCTGCACGGCGCGCGCCCGGCCGCCTTTCTCCTCGACCGCGCGGACGACATCGTCTGCGGCGTCACGGTTCTTCCCATAGTGCACGACGACGGCGGCTCCTTCCGCGGCCAGGGCCTCGGTGATCGAGCGTCCAAGCGCGCCGGACGCACCGGTCACAATCGCGACCCTTCCCTCGAGCGAGGCCATCAGCGCGTACCAACCTGTTCGAACGCTGTTAGAGTTTCTTGCAGCGACTCCTGATCTTCTACATGGAGCGTCCGCACGCCGGGGATCGTCTTCTTGATGAGACCGGAGAGCGTCGTCCCGGGACCGATCTCCACGAACGTGGTAATGCCTCGCTCTCCCATGGCCCGCACCGACTGCTCCCAACGTACCGGACTGGCGACCTGAGCGATCAACTGGCCGCGGATCTCTTCGGCCTCTTTCACTTCTCTCGCCGTCACATTGCTGATCACAGGGATGCGCGCGTCCTGGATATCGACCTTCTCCAGCACGCCCCTCAATCGATCCGCAGCCGGTCGCATGAGACTTGTGTGGAACGGGGCGCTGACGGCCAGCTTCACCGCGCGTTTGGCCCCCGCCGCCCTGGCAAGCTCAATGGCGTGATCAACGGCCGCGGCCTCGCCCCCGATTACGACTTGGCCCGGGCTGTTAAAGTTTGCCACCTCCACCACCCCGCGGCCTCGCGCGTCCGCGCACACTCGCTCCACTGTAGGTCCGTCGAGTCCCATCAGGGCCGCCATCGCCGTCTGCAACCCTTCAGCCGCCTCCGCCATGAACTGACCGCGTGTGTGGACCACGCGCACTGTCTCAGGGAACGCGAGCGCGCCTGAGGAGACGAGCGCGGCATATTCCCCGAGGCTCAGGCCTGCGGTCAGCGTGGGGGCTGGAATTCTCGAGCGCACGACGTTCAGGGCAGCGATGCTGGCGGTGAGGATTGCCGGCTGCGTGTGCTCGGTCTGTCGCAGGAGCTCGTCGGGACCCTCCCAGCATAACCGGCGCAGGTCCGCGCCGAGGGCCGTCGACGCCGTGTCAAATGCTTCGCGTGCCTCCGGGTAGGTTTCAGCAAGCTGCCTGCCCATGCCCACATACTGGGCACCCTGGCCTGGAAAGACGAAGGCAATCACCGCGCGCTGGTGCTGTTCTGCGTCGGCATTGTCCAGCGGATTGCGCTCGACGCCCAGGTGAGTCCGCCCCCAAACGCGACCATGACGACGACATCACCTTCCTTGACTTGTCCGGAGCGGACCGCTTCATACAGCGCGACCGGCACCGATGCCGCCGAGGTGTTCCCGTACCGCTCGACGTTGACGAAGAATTTTTCCTTCGGCTGCCGCAGTCGTTCGGCGGCAGCATCGATGATCCGGATGTTGGCCTGGTGAGGGATGAACAAGTCCACATCTTCAATGTCAATTCCCGCGCGCTTGACGGCCTCTTCAATTGCTCGCGGGATACACCGCACCGCGAATTTGTATACCTCTCGTCCGTTCATGGTCAAGTAATGCTGCTCGCGCTCTACCGTCTCGTAGCTTGCCGGCAGACGAGATCCGCCGGCCGGCAGCGCGATAAATGGACCGCCTGAACCATCGGAGCCGAGGTGAAACGACAGGAACCCCTTGCCCGGCTCGCATGGCTTCATGACAACAGCACCTGCAGAGTCTCCGAACAGCACGCTGGTGTTGCGGTCTTTCCAGTTGATGATCTTGGACAGCGTTTCCGTGCCGACGACCAGCACCGTGTCGGCCTGGCCGCTGCTCACGTAACCGTGCGCGACGGCCGCGGCGTAGGCCCAGCTGGTGCAGGCCGCGGAGACGTCAAAGGCACCGGCCTGCTTGGCGCCGAGCCGATCCTGGAGGATGCAGGCCGTCGCGGGAAACAGCATGTCCGGCGTCGCCGTCCCGACGATGATCAGGTCGATCTCCTCGGCGGAGACGCCGGCGTCCGCGAGGGCTTCTATCGAGGCTTCGTAGGCAAGATCAGAACTGGCCTGATCGGGCTCGGCAATACGGCGTTCACGAATCCCCGTGCGGCTGACGATCCATTCGTCGCTGGTGTCGACCAGCTGTTCCAACTCCGCATTGGTCATGATACGCCTGGGAATGTAGCGCCCGAGCCCGGTGATCGTAGAGCTCCTCATGGGTATCTAGGTACTCCGGGCCGCCACCGCGGCATTCAGCGCGGGCAACTGCGATCGAATCTCCTGCACGAAGTTGTGCGCGACACCCTCTGCGGCCGCGCGGATCGCGTTCCGGATGGCGCGCGCGTTGCTGCTGCCGTGGCCGATGATGCACACGCCGTTGATACCGAGCAGCGGCGCTCCACCGTACTCACGGTAGTCGATGCGCCGGTAGGCGCGGCGGACTTTGCCCACGAGCGGTGCGACGTACAGTTTGAGTAGCCGGCCCCGCCATCCGAGCAGCTCGCCCTTGACGATGCTCCGGATCGCCAGGGAGAGCCCCTCGCCGACCTTGAGGGCGACGTTGCCAACGAACCCATCGCAGACGATCACGTCGGCGACCCCGCTAAAAATATCCCGCGCCTCGACGTTGCCGACCAGCGTGAGGCCGGGCGAAGCGCGCAGCAACTCGGTCGTCGCAGTGGTCAGGTCATTGCCTTTTCCTTCTTCTGTGCCGTTACTCAGCACACCGACGCGTGGCGCCGCGACGCCTAAGACACGATTGGAATAAACCGTACCCATGAGAGCAAACTGCTGGAGGTGATGCGGCTTGCAGTCGACGTTGGCGCCGACGTCCAGAAGGATGACGGGCGTCTTGCCCGTCGTGGGAAGGACCGCGGCGATGGCAGGGCGGTCGACACCCGGGATCCGTCCCATTCCCATCAACGCCGCGCCCATCGCGGCGCCCGTGTGTCCGGCGCTGACGACGGCATCAGCGCGACCGTCGCGGGCCAGTTCCATCGCCACCACGATCGACGCCCGCCGTTTCTTCCGCAGCGCCATGCCCGGGGACTCGTGCATCTGGATGACTTCGGGCGCGTCGGAAACCTCAATCGGGAGCCCGTCGACGCGATGGCGCGCGAGCTGTGCCTGCACGTCGTCCTGTGGTCCTACCAGGACAACCTCGGTATTCAGTTCGCGGGCGGCGGCAACCGCACCGGCGACGATGGCTTCAGGAGCGTGGTCGCCACCCATGGCGTCAACAGCAATTTTCATCGTGTATGCCTTTGGGGCTAGCGCTTCTTGGGTTCCTCTTCCTCAACCTTGATAACTTCCCGTCCGGCATAATATCCGCAATTCGCACAGACGCGGTGCGGCCGCATCTTGGCGTGACACTTCGGACACTCGACGAGCGTGACAGGGGTGATCTTCCAGTGGCCCCGTCGATCGGCCCCGCTCTTGTGGGAGCGCCGGTGCTTCTGAATACCCATATCCTATCCTCCTTATACTCTTACTCTTCTGGCAGTCTGTCTCGCAATTTGAGCAACGGCTCCAGGCGAGGATCGATATCCGGCACCTGATGGCTACACGTCGTCTCGTTCCAGTTCGCGCCGCACTGCGGGCACAAACCGCGGCAGTCCGGTCTGCACAACGGAATCATCGGCAGCGCCAACAGCAACTGCTGGCGGACCACCTCGGTGACATCCAAGATCAAATCTGGCCCAAGCGGGTGGATGAAATCCTCCGTTTTCAACTCGGGTTGCTCTGCGCCGCCGGCCTTGCCCCCGGCATACACCAGGAACTCCTCCCTCAAGTATGCCCGCAGCGGCAGGCGCAATGGCGTCAGGCACCGGCCGCACGAGAGTGGCGTGGAAGTCTCGAGCGTTCCACGCAACCGGACGGTCGTTGGATCGCGGGAAATTTCGACCTCGCCGGCTACGGGGACGTCAAAAGTCACGTCTTCGGTCAGGCTGTCGATTGTTTCAGAAAGCGCGGCGCGGATGACCTGCCCGGCCTCCAGCGCAGCCACATCGATTCGCACGTACAAATCACCCCAAAAGCAGACTTTTCATTATAGCTTAAACTTCTCGCGCAGTTGCCGTTCAATCTCTTCAGGAACGAGTCCCGAGACCGAGCCGCCGAGCCGCGCGACCTCCCGAATCAAGGTCGAGCTCAGGAAGTAATACGCGGGCGCAGTCATGAAGAACACTGTGTCGAGCTCCGGCGCGAGCCGCTGATTCATCGAAGCCTGTTTGAGCTCGTACTCAAAATCGACCACGGCGCGCAGTCCCTTGACCAGGACCGATGCGCGCCGTTCCCGCGCAAACGTCACGGTCAGTCCTGTGTATTCAGCGATCTCCACATTCGTCACATGCGCGGTGGCTTTGCGGAGCATGTCGAGTCGCTCTCTGGAGGTGAACAACCCCGTCTTCTCCGAGTTTTTCGCGACCGCGACGATCACCGCGTCAAATACGCGGGCTGCCCGTTCGATCACGTCGACGTGTCCCAGATGGACCGGGTCGAAGCTCCCCGGATATACAGCAATCGGCACCGTCAACCCCCCTCTGGGCGGTAGAACCACAGCGTGGTCTCACCGTACTTTGCTTCCCGGTAGCAGACGAGACCTGGCTCAGACTCGGGCTTGTCGCGCCAATGCCCCTCGGCGACGATGACGCCGGACGGTGCAAGGATGCCTCCGGTCATGATCGCGCGGAGCACGCGCGGGATCCACGCCTCTCCATAGGGCGGATCGGCGACCACGATGTCAAACTGGCGCCCGGTGCTGCCAAGTTCGCGAATCACCCGTATCGCGTCCCTCCGCCACACCTCCGCCCGCTCCGCCATTCCCTCCGCTGCCAGCTGCTCGCGGATTTCAGCGGCCAGGGCACTATTCTGTTCTACAAATACCGCAAACCGTGCGCCCCGGCGGAGCGCTTCCAGACCAAGGCTGCCTGTCCCCGCGAAGAGGTCCAGCACCCGCGCGTCCGGCACCCGCGCGCCGAGACTGTTGAACAATGCGTCCCTGACGGCCTGCTGCGTGGGCCGGACGCGCCGGCTGCGCCCTCGATCTTTCTGAACCCTCTCGTCGCGCCCAGGGTTCCGCATTATCCCGCGGATGGCTGGGCCTGTCTCCCGAATGCGCGAATCACCTGTTCACGTAGACCTGCGTGCTCGGGCCGCTTTAGTTCCACATCACCTTGAAGCAGGCGGGAAGCATCCGCGCGAGCACGCTCGAGCAGGTGCACGTCGGCAAGCACGTTGGCGATCTTCAGATCCGGCAGCCCGTGCTGGCGGGTTCCAAAGAATTCGCCCGGTCCCCGCAGTTCGAGGTCACGCTGTGCGATTAGGAATCCATCACGTGTCTCGGCCATTGACGCCAGACGGATCTGAGCGGCCTCGGTGGTCGCATTCGCTAAGAGCACGCAGTGCGAGGTCTCAGAGCCTCTACCAATGCGGCCCCGCAGTTGATGCAGCTGCGCGAGTCCAAACCGGTCGGCATCCTCGATGACCATGATCGTGGCCTGAGGTACGTCGATACCCACTTCGATCACCGGGGTGGCGACCAGCACCTTGACTTCGCCGGATCTGAAGCGCTCCATCGCATTGTCCTTTTCCTGCGGTCGCATCCGGCCGTGAATCAACCCGACCGGCACGTCCCTGAACACCTCACGCTGCAGTCTCGCGGCCAGGGTGACCGCCGCTTCGGCCTGCAACTTCTCCGAGTCCTCAATCAGCGGGCACACGATGTACGCCTGCTGATTCTGGCGGACTTTCTCGTTGACCCACGCGTACACCTCACGTCGCTTCTCTGGGCCGCGGACGTATGTCTTGATCGCGCCGCGGCCGGGAGGCGACTCGTCCAGGATGGACACGTCGAGATCTCCATACAGGGTCATGGTGAGCGTACGCGGGATCGGCGTGGCGGTCATGACGAGCACATCGGGATGAAATCCCTTTTGCCCGAGGGTCGCTCGTTGCCCGACGCCGAACTTGTGCTGCTCGTCGACGATCACGAGACCCAGCCGTTTGAAGTCGACGCCTTCCTCAATGAGCGCGTGCGTCCCTACCGCGACGTTGGCCACGCCGGTGCGCACGGCTTCTCGAACCAGTTCGCGATCGCGTGCTCTTCCGCCACCGGTGACCAGGGCCAGTTTGATTCCGAGTGGTTCCATCAGACGATTAAGGGTCACGTAGTGCTGCTCGGCCAGGATTTCGGTCGGCGCCATGAGGGCGCCTTGGTACCTTCCACCGACACACAGAGCGATCGCCGCCGCGGCGACCACCGTTTTCCCGGATCCCACGTCTCCCTGGAGGAGCCGGTGCATCGGCCGCGAGCGCTGCAGATCATCCGCGATTTCCTGAATAACGCGATGCTGGGCGGTGGTCAGCGTATACGGGAGACTCTTCAGGAATCGATCGAGCAGTTTGGTCCCCGATGTGTATCGGAAGCCCTTGTCGATGTCTTCCAGCACCCGTTTGCGCAACAGCAGCCCCAGTTGCATGGTCAGCAACTCGTCAAACGCGAGGCGCTGGCGCGCCCGTTCTTCGTCGCCCCGAGCCTGCGGGAAATGCAGCGCCTGGAGGGCGTCGGCCCGGTCGACAAATCCGTGCTGCCGGCGGATCTCGGCGGGCAAGGTCTCAGGAACATCGGGCAGCGTCGATGCCAGGGCCGCAGCGACCATAGTGCGCAACACGCGCGGGGTGAGTCCCTCGGTCGCGGGATGGATGGGGACGATGCGACCGGTATGCAGTCGGTCTTCCTCATCACCGGTGAGGATCTCGAATTCGTCGACCGTCATGCGCAGTGCGCCGAACCGCTCGACCTTTCCGTGCACGATGAGACGCAGCCCGCGCTTGATCAATTTGCGGAGGAAACGCTGGCCGAACCACGTCGCCTGGAGAACGCCTGTCTCGTCGCTCAGCGCCGCGTGGAATTGATACACGCCGTGCCGGCGCTCGCTGACGGCAACGACCGTCCCCTGTGTCGTACCTTTTTCACCCGGTATGAGCGACGCGATACCCGCGATGCGGCTCCGGTCCTCATACCGATGTGGACGGTGATACAGGAGATCACCGACGGTATGAAGACCCAGGCGCGCTAGCTGCTGCGCTCTGGCGGGACCGACACCTTTGATAAACTGGGCTGGCGCTTCGAGGGGGGATCCGGGCTTCCGGTGCTTCACCGGAACCGGTTGAGTGTGTGCCCGTGTTGACGCCATTCGCGGGTGTGTTCGCCGCGACGCTACCCCTTCCTTGGCCAACCGTGACGTGATAGAATCTGCTCCCGTAGTTCTCTGGAGGCATTGAAATGGCAAGGATGTGCGCAATCTGTGGAAAGACGCCGGTGACTGGACACTCGATCAGTCATTCGGCGATGAAAACCAAGCGGCGGTTTCTGCCCAACCTCCAGAAGATCCGTGTGCTGGTCGGCAAATCACCGCGGCGTCTTACAGTATGCACGAACTGTTTGAAGTCAGGACGGGTCAAGCGAGCCGTCTAAACTACAAGCCCTAAGCCCCTACTTCTCCGTTACGCCCCTTCTTCCGCATCTCCACAATCAGGTTCTCCACGTCGTCCTCACTTAACACATAGCGTCGTCCGCAAAAATTGCAGTGGACCTCCACGTGTCCTTGCTCTGCGACGATATCCCTGAGTTCGTGCTCGCCGAGGCTGACCAGCACACCCTTAACCTTCCTCAGCGAGCACCGGCAGGCGAAACGGACGACCTGCCTGGCGACGATGCTGATCCTGATATCACCCAATGCCGCGTTCAGGATTTCCTCAGGACTCCTGCCCGCCGACACCATCGACGTAATCGTCGGTAGGACTTTGGCTCGCTCCTCCAGATACTCCGCGGTATGCGTGTTGGCCCCTGGCATGAGCTGAATGATCAGTCCACCAGACGCGATCACCCGCTCTTCAGGCGAGACCAAGACGCCGAGAGCCACCAGCGAAGGGGTCTGCTGCGACTGAGCAAAATACGCCGCGAAGTCCTCCCCAATCTCGCCGGACACCAGCGGCACGCTGCCGTGGTAGGGCGTGCGCATGCCGAGATCCATCGAGACGTGAAGCGTCCCCCGCCCGACGGCGGCGCCCACGTCGAGTTTCTTACTCGGAGTCAGAGGAAGATGCACGGTAGGGTTGGCCACGTATCCCCGGACCGAACCGCCCGCGTCGCCGGTGGCAAGCACGCCCCCGAGCGGCCCATCGCCAAGAATCCTTACGGTGACGGACTGTCCTGATCTCAGCATTCCACCGATGAGACCGGCAGCCGTCAGGGTACGCCCCAGCGCTGCCGTCGCGGTGGGCGCCGTACCGTGTCGCCGCCGGGCTTTCTCCACAGCGGCAGTGGTCACCGCGGCGAGCGCTCGGACCGTCCCATCTTCTGTAATCGCGCGAACCCAGTAATCTGGCATACGGAGGCGCAGTGTTCTCCCTTTACGTATTGCCCGAGAAGGCGCTATCTGTGGTTGACCACGACCAGCAAACGGCCTCGGCCGATTCGGACGGTCGCCGGCGTCGCCTCTATGACGTTGCTGATGGTCAGGGTTGTTCCCTGTCTGATTGTGGCATCTTTCATAGGATACCTGAAATGTTTCAAGGTAACGCCGGTCACCCTTGCAGTCAGCGGGATCAAAGAGACGATGTCTCCCCGGCGTCCTGAGATCTCTGTGAGCTTGCGTGCAAGAAAGGCTTCTTGCTTCTCCCCTATAATCTTGGCGCGCACCCCGGCGGCCTCTGCCTTAATGAGCAGCGAAACACTGGCGAGTGTTTGATCGAGGCGGCCGCCGAGCACGCCCACGAACTCTACGTCTGTGACGCCGACATCAATGGCCCTATCGAGCGCGAGTTCAGTATCGATCTTGTCCTTGTCTGCAGGATGGCGGAGGAGCTTTGCGCCCCTGGACGTGGCCCATCGGACGAGCGCCGAGGGCGCCGAGTCGAGGTCCCCGATAACGATCTGTGGCGGGATGCCGAGGCGCCGTGCGGCGCGCAGCCCGCCGTCCGCGCAGATCACGAGGTCAGCGTTGCGGAGCCGGCTGCGGAGATCCTTGTGTGGCCGCAGCGGGCCATTCGCGATGACGATGGCTGTCTTAGGCAGGCTGCACCGGACGAATGCGCTGCATTGCCCGCAGCACCAGCAGGGTCAGTACGGCGCTGATGACGACCTCAGGCAACATGAAGCTGCCGTTGTAGAGTGCCGAATAGAGGACCGGGGAGACCCCCTTAGGGGCGAATTGCGCGAAGAAGACTATGCCGGAAACGAAATGCGCCAGCCATCGTCCCGCGCCCCCAATGATAATCCCGAGCACCGGCCGTCCAGGGAAGAGTCCTGCCAGCCCCAGGACTCCAAACGCTACTGGGTAGTCGAGCAATACCTGAATCGGGTGTGTGAAGAAGGGATCGAAGATGTAGTTCACGATCCCGGCAACTATCCCAGCTGTGATACCCCACTTTGCGCCCCATCGCAGGGCGATGTAGAAAATCGGCACCATGCTCCCGGCGGTGATTGATCCACCCTGCGGCAGCTTGTAGATCCTTACGTTGCTCAGCACCACCACGAGCGCAACGGCGATGCCGAGCTCAACCAACCGTTGAAGGGCCTGTCTGTTCACGGACAACTCCCCCCGGAAAATCAAGAACCGCCAGCCCGCGCCAGGCTGGCGGCCGTCTTCCTTACTCCCCACGCCAGTATTATCTGGTTCGGGTCCGATGGGTCGGCGTCGACTTTGGACGCCCTCTCAGCCCGGCTCTCCCGAGCTCCCCACTTGCCACACACTATTTGATTCTTCCTCATTCTACCATCAAGCTGAAAAGCTGGAGAGCTGGAAGCTGAAAAGCAGGTGCCTGTGTGCCTATCTCTCCAGCTCTTCAGCTTTCCAGCTCTTCAGCTTTCTTTCCAAGGACGCGCCACAATTCGTCGCGGTCCTGGGGTTCAAGTACCGACCGGGTGCCACCGCGTAAGACGACACGCTGGCGTGGGGTCATGACCCCGATTTGATTGACCGGAATACCGACTTCTTTGAGAGCGGCCATCACAGTATTTTTCTCCGGCGTTGTGATCAGCATGGCGCCGCTGCCGATCAGCGCAAGCGGGTCGATCTCCAATGCCCGGCAGATCGTTTGCGTCTCAGAGTGCACGGGGACTTGGTCGGCCCATAGTTCAACGCCGATTCCGGCGGCTTCGGCCAGTTCCCAGGAGCCCATGAGCACCCCGCCTTCGGTAACATCGTGCATGGCGCTCGCACCTGACCGCACCGCGACTGTGCCTTCGGGCACCACGCTGAGCCAGTCGGTGAAACCCCGGGCTTTGGCCAAGATCGAAGTATCAAGCCGGCCTTCCAGTTGCGCCGCAAGATCCGTCGCGAGAATGGCCGTCCCTTCAATGCCCGCCCCCTTGGTCAACAGCAGCGCGTCACCGGGCCGGGCCCCGCGGGCGCCCACTACCCTGCCCTTCTGAGCTTTTCCGACCGCCGTGACAACCGCGATCGACCGTGTGATCCCCGCGGTCACCTCTGTGTGTCCGCCAGCGATCTCGACGCCGAGTGCGGAGGCGGCCTCGTCGGCGTCACGCATGAACGACTTGAGATCCTCCTCGGTACTGCCCTCGACTAGGAGCAACGTGACGAGGATCGCGACCGGCTCCGCGCCCGTCGTCGCCAAATCGTTGCAGGCTACGTGAACCGCGTACCGGCCGAGCCGTTCAAACACACCAGTGATCGGATCGGTCGTGATCACAGCTACCCACTCGCCGAAGTCGATGACGGTGCAATCCTCACCGATGTGAGGCCGAACGAGCACTTCTGGTCGACGGGAACCCAGATGCGTGTAGACCACGCGTCTCAAGATCTCGGGGGGAACCTTGCCGGAGCGCACGTGACTCGTCAACGCGCGGAGGGTACAAGATTTCGCAGCAGCAGGGCCGCCGGAATCGCGACGATCAGCCCACCCACGACCTGAAAGATGTTTCCGGGGACCTCTGCGCTCGCCGCTTGGATACCGATTCTCATGACATATGCCTCGGCAAGGAAGTACCCCAGCACCATCACCGCGCCCCCGACCAGCACGGCGCCAACGGCACGGGCCAACCCGGTAGGCACCGGACCGCGGGCGGCCTGCCATGCCACAACTCCCACGATCAGCCCTTCAAGTCCCTTGATCACGAACGTGTATGGCGCGAACTGGCCGTATCCCCCGAGCAGGTCTGCAAGTGCAGACCCAATACCACCGGCTAGAAGACCGGTCACAGGGCCAAACAGGAGCGCTGAGATGTAGACCATCGAATCGCCAAGATTGATGTACCCCTGTGTCGCGGGCACGGGGATGCGGATGACCATCGTGGCGACGGTCGTCAGCGCGATCATCAGCGCCGTCAATGTAAGCTGCCTCGTATTCATGTATGAATCCCCCTTCCGCTTGCTGAATGATCTTTGAGACAAAGCAAAAAACGCCCGAACTCGGGCGTCCTAGGGGCGCTCAGGCGCCGTATCCCCAGCCTTCACCTCATACGGACTGTACCGTCGACCCCGGAATTCCACCGGGCCACGACCCTAACTACCGGTCGTCGGTCGTTGGTCGTGGGTCGTAGTTACAGCTTTGTCCTGTCTACGACCTACGACCTATCACCTAAGACCCGCAGTCTGGGCCTCACGGGCTGTCACCGCCGATCGGGAATCACCCTCGCGCAAAGTCGAGGGCTCACCCTGCCCCAGAAGGCTACCCGAAATGATACATCAGTTTGAACAATCTGCACAGGCCAGCGCCGGGGGCTCCGAGGCTAGAGCGGTCCCCGTGGTAGTTTCTTTTCGGGGAGAGCCTCGGGGCCCACGAAAGCTGGCCACGATTAGCATCACAGGACTCGTGACGGCGTTTTGAGAATTGTGGGGGGTGACCGAAGTCGCCTATCTTCTTATCTCTCTAAATCGCAGTACGCCCGCGGCGGTGGCCCGCGAAGTCCGTGAAGTCTCGGGAGTTGTGGATGCTCATGTGACGATGGGCGAGTTCGACGTCATTGCGCTCGTCGAGACGGACCACACGAAGACGTTCCCCGCCGTGGCGGCTGAGGTGCAAAGAATTGAAGGTGTTCTGAAAGTCTCGACCTGCGTGGTCGTGCGGCCTTAGCCCGCGACGGGCATCAGACCTACCTGCAACTCACGGGTCCTCGGCCCGTCAAGCTCGACGAAAAGAATTCGCTGCCATTGCCCGAGACTCAATGATCCTTCGGCAAGCGGGATCGTTGCGTTGTGGCCTAGCAGGATCGAGCGGAGATGTGCCTCGGCATTGTCGTCGACAGCGTTGTGCGCATACTCCCTATCCGTAGGAGCAATCGACTCGAGCCATCGCTCAAGATCCTGATGGAGTTTGGGGTCACCCTCGTTGACGCACACACCTGCGGTCGTATGCTTGCAGATCACAACCACTAACCCATCGCGCGCGTCAAGATTCCGGCACGCTGCGGCCACTCGGTCGGTGACATCAATTATCTCAACGTGACGGCGCGACCGAACTTCGATGTCCTTCCACATCCCTACACCTTCACCGGGGGTGAGACCATCGCCATGCGTTGAACGAGGTTGAGCGTGACTTCGAGGGCGCGCAGGCCATCTTCGCCGGTGACGAGCGGGCGCTCGAGGCCCTGCACACAGTTCATAAAGTGCCGGAGCTCGGCCCGGAGCGGCTCATCGCCGCGGATGAGCATCCGCTCGGTCTCTCCGCCGAAAGGGTGGATCGTGATCTGCTGACGGTGATAGTCGAGACGGATGCTGCGGTTCGCCGTCGTAACCTCGATCTCCGCAACCTTCTCCGCCGACACGCGGCTGGCCAGCAACCAGGCGACGCACCCTGAGGACATCGTAACTTTCGCAACCGCCAGGTCCTCGTGCGCGTTATGGATCCGCACGCCCATGCCGTCGATCTCGGTCACGCGGCCTCCCGTGATCGAGAGCACGATATCGATGTCGTGAATCATCAAGTCCAGCACGACTCCGACGTCCATGACACGCGTGGCATCGTACGGCCGGACGCGACGAGCCTGTATGAACACCGGTTCTTTCGCTAGATCAACGAGACGCCGGACGGCCGGCTTGAAGCGCTCGACATGGCCGACGAGCAGCTTCAGCTCCTTGTCATTTGCGAGACGGACGAGATCGGCCGCTTCCTCTGTGGTCGTAGTCATGGGTTTCTCGACCAGCACATGCACGCCGGCATTCAGAAAATCGCGGGCGATCTCGTAGTGCAGTGCCGTGGGAACGACGATACTGACGGCGTCGACTTTGCCGATCAGTTTGCGGTGGTCGGTAAACGCTTCGGTCTTGTAGCGATGCGCGAAACTTCGGGCTTCCGGGACCGACAGATCAACGACGCCGACCAGACGGACATCCGGCAGGCCGGCATAGACTCGAGCGTGATGTTTGCCCCACTGCCCGAGCCCAACGACCCCGACATTCGTCCTGCTGTTCACCACAGGTTCGGTCAGCCCCGATCTCGGGGGAAGTGAACCACCGCCTCGATAATGCGTTCGAGATCACCTTCAGCGAGCGCCGGATGCACCGGCAGTGAGAGCACTTCCCGCGCGAGGGTCTCCGCGGCGGGGAACTGCCCCGCAAACCCAAGCCGGCGATAGGCGGGCGAGTTCGGCACGAGGCTCGGATAGTAGACTCGGGTGCCGATTCCCTGGTCGTTGAGGTACTTCACCAGGCGGTCCCGGGACTGCGGAACCCGGATCGTGTACTGATTGTACACGTGGAAACATTCTCGAGGTTCCACCGGCGTCATCAGCCACCGCGATCGCCCAAGCCCTTCGGTCAAACGCGCGGCGTTGGCGCGGCGGCGGGCGTTGTACTCATCCAGGTGCTCGAGTTGACCCAATCCGAGCGCCGCGGAGAGATCGGTCATGCGGTAGTTGTAGCCGATGACCTCGTACACGTACTCGCCGGCGCCGTCTTGTCCAACGTTGACGAGGACCCGCGCGCGATGCTCAACCTGCGCGTCGGTCGTGATGATCATTCCGCCCTCGCCAGTCGTGATGTTCTTCGATGGGTAGAAGCTAAAGATCGCCGCGTCGCCGAACGTCCCAACCTTCTGGTCATCGTAACGGGCGCCATGCGCCTGCGCGCTGTCTTCGATCAAGAGCGCGCTATGCCGGCGTGCGATCTCGCGCAGCGCCCCAAGATCGGCCGGCAGACCGTACAGGTGTACGCACAAGATAGCGCGCACCTTCTCCCGCTTGAACGCGTCCTCGACGGCCTGCGGGTCGAGGTTATACGTATGCGGATCGACATCTACAAACAGCGGCCGCGCACCGGCGTGAATGATGGCGTTGCTTGTCGCCACGAACGTGAACGGGGTCGAGATGACCGTGTCACCCGCGCCGATGCCCAGCGCCTCCAGCGTGACCTGCAACGCCGTGGTCCCCGACGAGGTGGCCACCGCCGAGCCTGCACCGAGATAGTCGGCAAACGAGTGTTCAAACTCCTTCACCTTCGCGCCGGCCACCAGGCGCCCCGAGTCCAGGACTTCCATCACACGGCGTTTCTCATCGTCGGTGATCATGGGTTTGGCAATTGGGATGCGATGCTGAGTCCGCTGCTGTGTCTTCAACTTAAGCTCCTCTTAACTGCTCCCGACGCTAGGGCGTACACGACGCGTATCCTTGAGATAGTGTCCTGTCATGACCCTACCGGTTCTCGTACCCCACGGGGGCAATATAGAGGCCGCAGCACAAGGCCTTCGGGAGCAATGGGCGGCTCCCGAAGGCCCGACTTCTGGAGTAGCAGTGTTACTGAACGACGACCCTTCTGCCCTGCACGATTAGCCACAGGAGGAAGATGATGATAAGAAGCACGATTACTTCCGACTGACCTCGCTCGCCGCGCGTACGGCTGAGCAGGTAGGTGCGAAACCAGATGAAAACCGGATCCATTTGTTCACCTCCCAGTGTTTCTGTTTATTTTACCCCGCGCGGAGCGCGCGGGCGTTCCAACTCGCCCTTCAGCGCCTGCAGCATACTTTCGAGATTTCTTTGCATCAACATCTTGAGCAGGTTGGATAGCAACGCTCCCGCCAGGGGGATGTTGATTTCGAACTCGACCACCAGGTTGGTGCGCGTGCCCTCTGGGACGGCCTCGAAGCTCCAGGTCCCTTCATACACTGTGAAATCTCCCTCACGCTGGCGAAACCGGCAGATGTGGGCGGCATCATCCCATTTGTCATCTTCAACCCACCGGATTTTTCGACCCTGCACCACCCCGACCCATTCCGTGACCGTATCCCCGTTCAATCGCTCGAGGATTCGTACCGATTCCAGGTCCGGCATGAACTCCGGAAAGCTCTCCACGTTCTTGGCCAGTTCGTACACATCGTCGAGCGGGGCCAGGATGATCGTCATAGCTCCGACCTTCGCCATCTCCGATGGCCTAGTTCCTCTCCGACGTCCCGCGCCGCCGCGAGGTTAGAAACTCGATGTACGCAAGCACGGCTTCGAGCGTTTCAGGCTGTGCACCCCGGAGCCGATCGACCTCCCGGCCTAGCCGGGTCCACAGCACCTGGCTGGTGCTGCCTTCGCGTCCCGGGGCCGCCTTGATGGTATTGAGATCATCGGCCGTCAGAGCACCCGCAACGCGTTTCATCACGGCAGGCCGCACCCCAAGGTGTGGAGCAATTCGCTCGACATACTCGGCGCGACGCAAATCCTGGTGGCCGCGCTCGCCTCGTGAGAGAACGCTCGGAGCAATACCGGATTCCCGCGCCAGCCTGCGCAGGCTCTTCCCGCGGCCGGGGCCGTGCAGGTTCTCGCGCAGTATCCGGAGGTACGCCCCGAATGCCGCCGCGGCGGCTCGGTCGGTCGGTGCAACGATGCTGATCTGTTTTGTCTGCGCCATCGAAAGACCTATTCTTGAGCCTTCAATAGAAGGCCTCGCTCACGCGCGAGTGTGAACATGTATCCGAAGAATGCAAACGCCACGGCCAGGTAGACGGCGTCAAGCGCCAGCGCCGTCCACAGGTTCGCCAAAGGAAGCGGCCGGCCTGCCAGGACCTGGCGACGGGTTCAGGGGCCATCCGGCCTTCATCCCTTCACGGCCCCTGCCGTAAGGCCGCCGACGAACCGGTCGATGAAGAGGTTGTAGACGATAGCGATCGGCACGCTGGTGATCAGCGCCGCGGCCATCATCGCTCCCCAGTTGAAGACATCCCGGAATAGCGCCACCGGAATGCCGAGGCTGACGGTCATCTTGCCCACAGAACTAATGAAGGTCAGGGCATAGACGAACTCCTGCATGACCAGCGTGAAGGAAAAGAAGGCGGCGGTGAGCACGCCGGAGACAGCCAGCGGCAGCACAACCAACCGCATCGCTGCAAGGCGGCTGTAGCCGTCGATCATCGCCTGCTCTTCGATATCGCGCGGAATCGATCGGAAAAACCCCATCAACAACCAGGTACAGAACGGAATGGTAAAGGTCGGATAGACCAGGACCAGAGCCCACAGCGAGTTCTGCAGACCGAGCACAGCGATCACGCGAGAGAAGGGAATAAACAGCAGCGTCGGGGGGATCAGATAGGTGAGAAAGATGCCGATGCCCAATCGCTCCCCCCACCGTCCGGTCAACCTCGCCAGCGCGTAGCCGGCAGGAACGGCCAGCACCAGCGTGATCACGACGACCGCGGCTCCGACCAAGATCGTATTGCGCACCCACGCCAAGTAGGCCGTGTCTCCCAGCAGGTATTGGAAGTGCTCGAGCGTCGGGGGCTCGTTGAAGATCCACGGGATGTGGGCGCGCATGGTCGCTGCTACGTACAGATCGTTGTCCTCTTTGAATGCCGTCACGAGCATCCAATAGAACGGGAAGACGGCCAGACCCGTAAAGGCCGCCGCCGCAGAATAGAGGCCGATCTGCTTCAACACCCGGACGACCCGTCGCGCCGTCATGCGCCCACTTCCGCCCGCCGCGCCAGGCGCAGCATCACGATGGCGACGACCACGAGAGCCGGCAACAGGAAGAGAGCGATCGCCGCGCCTTGCCCAAGGTCGCCCCCGAGGATGCCCCGCTGGAACGCCAGGCTGGCCAGCACGTGGGTGCTGTTGTAGGGGCCGCCGCGCGTGAGCAGGTAGACGACACTGAGATCGGTTGACGTGAAGACGACGCCGAACAAAACGGCGACTGTCACCACCGGAAGCAACAGTGGGAGGTTGACTTGAAAAAGCCGCCGCCAGAAGGATGCGCCATCAATGACCGCTGCCTCACGAATCTCTAACGGTATGGCTGCCATCCCTGCGAGGACGACGACCGTGGCGAAGGGGAACGTCCGCCAGACGTGCACGATGATGATTGCAATCATGGCCAGTTCCGTGTCACCAAGCCAATAGAGCCAGCCCTGGAACAACCCCGACGCCCTGAGGGTCCAGTTGATGACGCTGAAAGTAGAGTCGAAAATCCACGCCCAGGACATTGCCGCCAGGGAGACCGGCACTGCCCACGGGAGCAGGATGAGCATCCTGACGGCGCGCTTCCCGAAAAACGCGGCGTCCAGGACGTTGGCGGCGGCTGTCGCCAGAATCATCACCAGGACCTGCGAGGCGATCGTGAAGACAAGGGTGTTTCGCAGCGTCAGCTGAAATTGCGGGTCCGCGATGATCGTCGAAAAGTGGGACAGCCCGACCCAAGAGAACGACAATGACCCCGATCTCGCCGCGCTGAAGCTGAGCAAGATTGCCAGCACGAAGGGGACGCCCACGACCAAGATGACATAAAGGAATGCCGGCGCGAGAAGGAGGCGGCCAAGCACGCCTTCCCGGTCCGCGAGCGTGCGTCGCCGGAATGTGGCCGCCGCCAGCTGAACTAAGGGCTGCGCTTCGTTAGGCTGGGCCATCCTGCCGTTTGAGCCCCGTGCGGCGATCGAAGTAGCGCATAGCCCGCCGCGGTACGGCAAACTCGTAGACCTGGTCTTCCGCGATTGGCGTCCTAATCGTCACCGGAAGGCCAGCGATCACAGGCTGGTCCGAGCGCGACTCTTCTTCCAGGTATCCATAGACCAGGCGACCCGCGCCCAAGTGCTCCACCTGCCGCACGCGCAGGTGGTAGACACGAATGTCCTCATGAGGGGGAAAGGTCGGCCGCGGAAGGAAGAGCTCCGGACGGAACCCGAAAAGGGTGTTCTCGTCGTGCTCAACCAGATTCATGGGCGGCGACCCTAGGAAGGTCGCGACAAACGTGTCCGCGGGATTGTCGTAGACTTCTTGCGGGGTGCCGATCTGCCTGACCTTGCCTTTGTTCATTACGACGATGCGGTCCCCTAGCCCCATCGCCTCTACCTGGTCATGCGTGACGTAGATCGTAGTCGTCCCGATTTCGCGTTGGAACTGCTTCAGTTCAAATCGGGCGATCGCGCGAAGCTGCGCGTCGAGGTTGGAGAGCGGCTCATCAAAGAGGAAGACGCGCGGGGAACGGACGACCGCCCGTGCCAGGGCCACCCGCTGGCGCTCGCCGCCCGAGAGCTGGCGCGGCCGGCGGGCGAGCAGCGGCCGGATGCCGAACATTGTGGCGGCCCAGTCGACCGCCTCTCTGATCGCCGTCGGGGATTTGCCGATGGCTTCAAGAGGAAAGGAGATATTCCGGAAAGCCGTCTTGTGCGGGTACAGCGCGTAACCCTGGAAGACCATGGCGATCCCCCGGGCCCGCGGTGGTACGTCCTGATCGACACGCTCGCCGGCGATCCAGATCTCACCGAGGGTCGGCTCCTCTAATCCAGCGATCATCCGCATCAAGGTGGTCTTCCCGCACCCTGAGGGGCCCAGCAGCACCAGCAGCTCACCTTGATTGACGGAGAGATCCACGCCGTCAACCGCATGGACCTCGCCGAAGTGCTTGTGCAGATCCTTCGCCTCAACGTATCCCATTCGACTCGCCCGCTTCGCGGACTCGCTCATGGCCTTCGGCCGCTCCGAGTCGAATGCCCTGAGCGAGCGGAGCGAGTCGAAGGGCACATGACAACTTCACTCATAGTGAGGGGTGCGCTGCGCGATGGCAAGCGCACCCCTACTCTACTGTGCGGCTTCGCTTCTCTTATCTGTCGCGGCCGCCACCACCCACCAAGCCTGCCTGGCGCCATTTGGTATAGATCTCCTTGGCACGGCGGCTGGCTTCTTCGACGGCCTGCTTCGGGGTCAGTTGTCCCGTAGCCGCCTTTCCGAACATATCCGCCGTCACGCTGGTGTCAAAGATTTCCCCTTCGGCCGGATTGGCCACCCCCGGCCAGCCGATGTTGGCGGACCACTTCAGCGAGTCGGCCAGGACCTTCAGTTTGTCCGGCGGGAGCGACCCGAACCGATCGCTGCGAACCCGCCCCTGGACCCACCTGAGACCCTCGGCTGGCTTTTGCGCCACCGGGGTGGCCTTCTCGGCCGCCGCCCCCATATACGACGGGAAGTTGTACATCTCGCTGCCCAGCGTCGATTCGCGCGCGTTGTCCAGCAGATGGAGCAGAAACTCCTTGGCCAGGTCGGGAGCGCGACTGAACCTCCAGATGACCCACACCCCCATGACGTGCGTTGCCGCAAGGGCGCGGGCGGGACCTCTCAACGCAGGGACGAAGAAGATGTCGCTTGCGATCGGCAGCCGCCGTTGCTGTGCGGAGCGATACGCCGAGATAGAGTTGAGGATGTAGGCGGTCGCCCCTGCCTCCAGCGCCTGGTTGTTAGAGGCGGCGTTCCAACTCATCACGGCGGGCGTCATCGCCTCGCGGAAGAGCCGGGCGCCCCACTCGACCGCTTTCACCGCCTCCTCCGAGTTGAGCACGACGTTCGCATCCTTGTCCTGAACGGACGCTCCAAAAGACCAGAGGATCGCCCGCGTGGCCATGTTAGAGTCGATGTCCTGAGAATATCCGACGCCGATAGGGATCTGAATGTTGGGGAACCTCTCCTTGATCCGTCGGCCGGCTGTGAGCAGGTCCTCCCAGGTCCGCGGGCCCTGGGCGTACCCGACACCCGCCCAGGCGCTCTTCAGATAATCTCCCGGATCCGGAACCCAGTTGTCTGAGAACCCGAACCATTTCCTGGTATGCGGATTGTAGGTGCTGTCCTTGACCAGCGGGAGGATCGGACCGTAACGCCGTTCAGCCTCCCTGTTGATATCGGCGAGGTCCAGGACCTGAGGCTCAAACTGGGACGGGGGCGAGATGAAGAAGTAGACGTCATGCCCCTGCTGCGCGGCCACCTCCGCGGTGGCGCGCGGCACGATGTCCGCGAAGCTAACGCGGTCGATGGTGACCTCTACACTTTTGCTTCTCGCCCATTCCCTGGCGAAGTTATCAAACCAGGGATGGTATGCCCAGGGCACAAAGTGAGCCCACGTCATGATGCGGAGCGCGCGCGGCTGTGCGCGCACGAAAGTCGTGATGGAACCGAAACGCGATGCAGCCAATCCGGCGCCGGCCGCACCGGCGGCCGCCAGCTTCAGAAACTCGCGCCGAGAGAGCCGTCTCCAGCGGTGATCATCAACGCGCACCCACTTGCTGTCAGGCGCATCTGACACTGTCGCCACCTCCCGATCTGACCCGCGACGCAATCCTGCCTGCGGGAATGGGATCCTACTTTGACCGGCCTGGAGACTCTTCCTTCAAAATCGCAACAAGCAAGATCCACCAGCCACTATGCGGCCGAAGGAGTCGTATCTGCGCGGAGAGAAACGTGCTGTGCTCATGCCGATGACAAAGAAACAAAAGGCGGCGTTACTGCGCGACGTCGCGCTCTTCTCGGGCATCAGTCCCCGTCAGCTCAACACGATTGCTGATCTCACGACGGAGATTGAGGTCGAACCCGGCCGGTACATCGTCCGGCAGGGACAGGTGGGCACCGGATTCTACCTCATCACGCGCGGGAAGGCTAAGGTTGTCATGGACGGCAAGACCCTGGCGCGCCTGGGGCCCGGCGAGTTTTTCGGCGAGCTCTCGCTGCTCGACCACCAACCGCGCATGGCCCATGTCATCGCGGAAGAGCGAACCACCTGCCTGGCCCTCGCCTCCTGGGACTTCACACGTCTCCTCGAAAAGACGCCGAAGCTCACGCTTAGTATCTTGAGGGAAGTGGCGAAACGCCTGCGCGCGATCTCAGTGGGTGACCAACACCAACACTAACCCCCATCATTAGATGAGCCCCAATCCATCCTTGAGGATGGACGTGAGCTGCGCCCGATGGTCCGGCGACTGAAAGTCCAGCAGTGGGTCTCCGGAGAGCGCGTGCTCGCTCACTCGACCGTCACGCCTGACGTAAACCGCAGGATGGTGATCACCCTGCGCGTCGGTCTCGAGGACGACAGCCACCGCATCGGGCCCCGCCGAATCAACAAATGCTGCCAGCGGCTGGATCCCCTCGTCGAGAATCCCCGCCTCCTCTGAAACACTCAGGACACGCGCCAGGTACGATCGCTGATTCCAAAGCTCGGCCGCCGAGCTGGCCTCCGACAGAAGATACCCTACGACGTCGCCGGGACGGACAAGCGGCCGCGGCACTGAGATATCGAAGTACGTCCGCGCAAGATACGCCGCGAGCACGCGTGCGTTGTGCCGGAATCCGCTAACCCCGCCAGAGTTGCCGGGGACTCCATACTTCCGCAACCCGACTGACCCCGTACTGGTGGCGCCTGCGAAGAAGATACCTGGCACGGTCGTGCTTTCCCAGTACGGCGTGAGCGCGGGAATACGGTCTTGACTGAACGTCGCCAAGCCGAGATCGCGGAGGTCTCGAAGTGGTGTAGTCCACCCTGTTGCCGCCACTACGGCGTCGACGGCGAACGTAAAGGTGCCCGGGCGCGTCGTCCCTGAGGCAGAGACGCGAAAGCCGGTTCCGGTGTGTTCGATGCGTTCAGTGGCCGCATCCAGCATGAACACACCTCCGCCGAGCACATGGTCCTCATACGGCAGCAGATAGCGCGCCCTGACGCCCGCCGTGGAGTGGGTGTGGATGGCGAGGAGCGGTGGCCTTGGCGATATGAGGATGATCTGCGGCGTATAGGCCAGGAGTGCGTCGGCCATCTCGAATGCGGAGGTGCGCTTGCCGAGGATCAGCACCCGCTTCCGCGCATATTGCCGTGACGGAAGGGCCTCAGCGTAGTGCGGCACCTGATCGATCCCCGGAATTTCAGGCTTCCACGGCTCAGCCATCCCGATGGCGAAGATGGCAATCCGGCACCGGTACTCCCCGTCTGATGTTCCCAGGACGAACCCAGATTCGGTGCGTCGCGTCGACTCCCATCGACACCCGTAGCGCACGCGAACGGCGGCGCGTTCTGCAAACGTTTCGAGACCACGCTCCATCTCCAACCGCGTCGGAAAGTACGACCCATCGTTCATGAACTCAGGAACCAGCGCGAGGTGGGTGCGCTCGTCCGCCAGCAGGCTGTTCCAGTCGAACCACGCGTAGTGCCTCGATGTGGGCTCCACGGGAGGATACGGCTTCGACCAGGTGTTGAGCCGTTGATACACGGGGAACTTCCGGAACATCCCACCGGGATTGGAATCCTCCGAGATCACCGCATGCCTGACGCCCAGGCGGTGCAGGAAGTAGCTCATCTGCAGACCCCCGGCGCCTGCACCGACGATGACAGCGGGATACTCTCCGGGTGGGTGAGGCTGTGTCTGCTGCTTAGCGGGAGCCAGTGTTAGCGCCACAGATTGGCGCTGCGGACGCGCCTGGCTTCTGCCTGCAGCATGCGAAACGCGACTTTGGGATATGTCAGCAGAAACGATTCCACGTCGGCGGCCGGCATCACGAGACAGCGGAGCGGATGCAGTGCCGCGACGTCGGCGGCCGGCGCTTCACCCAGCAGAGCCGAGATCTCACCAAAGAACTCCCCCCGCCCCAACGTAGCGCGCTGGGTCCCATTTACGAAGACGGCCGCTTCGCCGCTCAAGATGATATAGAGGTTCGATCCGGAGAAGCCCTGGCGGAGAATCCGCTGACCTTCTGCGAAATACTCGTCCTCGAGGATGTGAACAACGGCTTCCAGCTGCGGCCGTGACAGATCGGCGAACAGCGCCAGCCCGGCAAGATCGTTGATCAGGTCCTCGCGTCCGGCGGGCATTGATCCCTTACTCGGACCGAGCGCCCCCGCGCTCGCCGGCCAGCATCACGGCGCGTTTCGTGAACACTCGCGTCAAATGAGCGCGGTATTCTGACGATGCGAACAAGTCCTCATTGACGTCGACCCCGTCTGCAGCCAGGTTCGCCGCCTCGGCGACCGTGCGCGCCTCAAACGGCTTTCCCACAAGGAGTTCCTCCACGGCTTTGGGTCGATATGCGGCGGGACCCACGCCCGTGATGCCGATGCGGATGCGTGCCGGCTTGCCGCCATTCATTCGGAGCGCGGCAGCGACACCGACGACGGCAAACCCGGACGCAGGGTGGGCGAACTTGAGGTATGCGCTCCCTGTGCCCGCGTCCTGAAACGGCAGGCGCACCTCGGTCAGAATCTCGTGGGCATCGAGGGCAGTGCTGAACACGCCCGTGAAGAAATCGTCAACCGCGATGACTCTGGGACCGTTGGGACCCTCTGCCACGAACTGCGCATCCAGCGCGAGCAGCGCCGCGGGATAATCTGCGGCGGGATCAGCGTGAGCGACTGATCCACCGATGGTCCCCGCGTTGCGCACCTGCACGTCTCCGACTTTTCCCGCCGTCTCGGCAAGAAGAGGCGCGTGGCGTTTCACCGACTCTGACGACTCGATCATCCAGTGGCTGGCCATGGCGCCGATGACCAAGATATTGCGATCGGCGCGGATCTGGCGGAGGGCGTCGATGCGGCCGAGGTCGATCAGGTGAGGCGGGTTCGCCAGACGCAGTTTCATCAGGGGTAGAAGGCTATGCCCGCCGGCGAGCAGTTTCGCGTCGGGCAAGTCTTGCAGCATCTTGAGCGCGTCTTTGACCGAGGAGGGACGGTGATACTCGAACGCCGCTGGGATCATCGTCCGCCCCCCGCGGACGGAATGGCTTCCTGGTTTGTCTCGCGAAGCTTCCGCGCCGCGTAGCGCACGGAATTCACGATGTGCTGGTAGCCGGTGCAGCGGCAGAGGTTGCCGTCAAGACCATGCCGGATCTCATCATCAGTAGGATTAGGGTTGCGGGCCAGGATCTGGATAGCGGCCAGCATCATGCCTGGCGTGCAGAACCCGCACTGCAGACCGTGTTCTTCCCAGAACCCTTCCTGAATGGGATGGAGCTGGCTGTCCTTCGCCAGTCCCTCAACGGTCAGGATCTCAGCCCCATCGGCCTGGACGGCCAGCACCGTACAGGCCTTCACCGCCATGCCATTGAGGATGACGGTACAGGCGCCGCAGCTCGTGGTGTCGCAACCGATATGGGTCCCCGTGAGCCCGAGGACCTCGCGCAGGTAATAGACGAGCAGGAGCCTGGGCTCGACCTCATGGCGGTACTCTGCCCCGTTGACCCGGACGGTGATGGAGTGCTTCAAGGGAGTCCGCACACGTATTCGCCGTGAGGCGACCTGGAACCCTCGCGGGCAAAATCCTGCCGGAAAAATTCAATCCAGGCATGTTTAACCAGCGGGCGCTTGGGGGAAATTCACACCGGCGGCCTGCCGTGCCGCCTGCCTCGCCGAAGTGGGCGACCTGGTGCCCCGCCGGGTCGCCCGTTGTTTTTGGAGCACCTCTGCGGATTGGGTAAATGTAGGTAACGCCAGTGCAACCAGATGCATGACATCAAGGAGTATCTCCAAAGCCGCGCCGAGCGCCTGACTCGAATCCGGACGGATTCCGAGGATCTCCGCCGGCAAGGTTACGCGTATTCGAGCGTTGCCGAGTGGTTCGCCACCCACGGGGAAGAGATGCCGGCAGGCGCGGGGACCTGGACCTCGGATGAAGTCACGACTATCAAGAATCTCAGCGAGCGTGTTCGCCTCCGAAATGGTCACTGCTTTGCCAACGCGCAAAGGACGGTGTTCGCGGCCTTTGCGTCGTCGCGATTAGAACTTGACGAGGATCTGGCGTATGCAGAGGGCTACGCCTGGATCGCCGGTCATCCCGCTCCCTTTGCTCATGGCTGGTGCGTGTTGAATGGTAAGGTCTGGGACCCGTCCCTTGTCGAAGTGACGGCGAAACGCGTCAGCTACTTCGGGAATACATTCCCCACGAAGTATCTTGTCGAGCGAATTTTCCACGGCGGCAAGTTTGGACCGCTCGTGAATGACTGGAAGAAACAGTGGCCTCTCCTCAAGCAGCGGTGGGAGAGTCCGGCAGCTCCCCGCATTGTCGCGGGACAGAAACCAGTTCTTGAGCCTGCACTGACATAAGGATTCATCTGCGAGCCGTCGAACGATCGGCTCGTGTCAGACCCCCTTCGTCAACGCGGCCAGATTCTCTCTGACCTTGAGCGAGGCGTCGATGTCCTTGTCATCGGTGGCGGCATCACCGGTGCAGGGGTCGCGTTGGACGCCGTGACGCGCGGGTACATAGTAGGGCTTGTTGAGCGATCTGACTTTGCCGGCGGGACCAGCAGCCGCTCAACAAAACTCGTACACGGCGGGCTTCGATATCTTCCGCAGTGGCAACTTGGGCTGGTCCGTGAAGCGGCAATCGAGCGGGACAGGCTCTGCCGGCTGGCGCCCCACCTCGTTACGCCGCTCCCGTTCATCCTCCCACTTTATGCGGGAATGCGACGGCCACTGGGCGTTGAGGTCCCCGGCCTCTTTCAACCTCTCCACCCTCTGCTGATACGTACCGGACTCCGGTTGTACGATCTGCTGGCACTGACCAACCTGCGAAGCGAAACGGTAACCACCCAGGTTCTCGCCGCGGAGTTTCCCAACTTGCGTACCCAGGGACTGACTGGCGCGTTTCGCTACTACGATGCGCAGACAGACGACGTCCGGCTTACCCACGCCGTCCTGAACGCGGCGCGGCGCGCCGGCGCGCTGGTGCTGAACTACGCGGAGGTCCGCGCGATTGCCCCCGGGTCTCCGAGTACAGTCACTGTACGAAACCATGTCGGAGCCGGTGAGACACTCGTCCGCGCCCGCCATATTGTCAATGCAGGTGGAATTTGGGCGGAAGAGGTCGCCCACCTCTCCGGGGACGCGCCCTTCCACATCCAGCACAGCAAAGGCACCCATCTGGTACTGGACCTCCCGCTTGCAGCGAACTCTGCATTGGTCATCCCAGAAACCGACGACGGCCGTCTGGCGTTCCTCGTTCCTTGGCGTGACCGCTGGATTCTTGGTACCACCGATGAGTCTTATGACGGGAATCTAAGCGCCCCGACACCAACGGCCGGCGAAGCGCGGTATCTGCTCGATCACCTTAATCGCTATCTGCGTCTTCCTGTCGGCCCGGAGGCAATCGTGGGGGCGTATGCCGGTCTGCGTCCGCTGGTCCGTCGGGGGGGAGCCCGGTCGGCAGGACTCTCGCGCAGCCACGAAGTCATCGAGCATCCCCATGCGATGGTCTCGATCATCGGGGGAAAGCTCACAACCTTTCGCAAGATGGCGGAAGATACCGTGGACGTGGTTGTGCGTCGCGATGGGCGCAGGACCCCTTGCCGCACCAGCGACCTTGTCCTGGATCCCAACGCCGACGCGACCCGGGTCGAAAGAGAGGCGCTGGAGAACGGCCTGACATCCGTGGATGCGTCTCATTTGCATGCCTCCTATGGGAGCGGGGCATTTCGAATCCTGGATATCCTTCGCGAGGATCCTTCCTACAAGCGGCGCTTGGTACCGGATCTGCCGGTGATTGCCGCCGAGGTTGTGTACGCCTGCCGGGACGAACAGGCGCTCTCACTGGCCGACTGGATGATGAACCGCAGCCGGCTCGCTGTGCTGGATCGACACCGCGGGCAGCATTGCGCGCCCACCGTGGCGGCTCTTATGGGCAAAGAGTTAGGCTGGCCTGAAGCAGAAACGAAGTTGCAGCTTGATGCGTTTGCGCGTGCCATCGGCGCAGAGATGGCGTTTACCGAAGGACTGCGCGCGCCGGCAACCGTCCTTCGCTAGGCTGCGGGCAGCACTTCATCGATCGAGCTCAAGACACAATCGGGGTTGATGCAGCGCGCGCCTGGTGTCACCAACCCCTTCCGCGCACTACTTCAGTTTCACAGCCGGTGCGATCGGCATACCGAATCCTTCCAGGACCTCTAACTTACGGTCTGACGGGTCGCCATTCGCGCCTATATGAAAGGGGCTTGTGAAGTAGCCCGAAGCGTTAGCCTTATCGCGTGACGATGGAACATGCGCCGAATCATACCGCGCGAACAGTTTCTCCATAAGCGAATTGGTAACGTACTCGTACAGTTCGATGATGGCCCGCTCGAGACTCATATCCTTCTCCGCGCGAATGCGCCGCAAATCATTGAGGTACTGCGTGGCCGGGTCTGTGAACTGCTCCCGGTAGAAATCCAGAACCAACTCCTTCATGACCAATGTTTCTGCGTTCATCGTCTCCTCCATTGTGACTTTACCGACAGTTGTAGCGACCGTCTACTAGGTCAACGTAAGCGCCCGAAAACGTGATGTAGATACACCGCTTTTCGCCAGCCCCTGAAGCATCTGCGGTAAGAGGCTGAGAACTGCTAACAGAGCCTGGAGCCCGCGCGCCGCGGGCTCCAGGATTGCTTATCCTTCCGGTGCTATAGATCCACCGAGGATAATGCGGTAGTGCTGAGGCAGAAGCTGCAGCACGTCGCCCAACTTCAGGTAGGTGTCAGCGATCTTCATGCGGTCCGCGTCGCTGTCATTGAGCTCACGGATCTTTTTCCAGAGATCCGTGACCGCTCGCATCCGGACCTCATGCTGGGCCTCGGGTCTGATCTGCCTTGCTCTGATCGTACTGCTCAATCTGATCGTGTTGATGGCCATCGAGTATGAGATTCCCTCCCCGTTTTCCCCCGTTCTTGATAGCGGATTCTACCACACACTTTTTCCCTGGAATAGCAAAGACTTTCAAATTTGGAGGTTAAATGGAATTAAGGTGTAAGAATTTCTCCGTCCTAGCTGACGAAATGTACCGATCAACAGATGGTTGGCCTTGGCTGCTGATGAATTGAAGTATGTGCAGAACTTTTCGGATCGTAGGCGTTATTGAGAGAGGAATACAACCATGAAGAAAAAGCGGCCCCGCAGCGGTCGAGGTTACCACCCAGGCCAGCAAAGAAGCAAGAAAGCCCCAAGACCCAACCGAGATGGAACTTCCGAGAAGATAGATACGACCGCTACGAAGCGACCTAGAAAGCGTCCAGAGGAAAGAGGGAGAGACTTTCGCTAACTGTCATTTCCTCTTTGGCCAACTGATCGTTCCAAGCTTGCGCAGGCTTAGCAGTTCGTAGCCGAAGTACACGACGAGGACGATCATCCCCAGGCTGAAAAGAGAAAGCATGTTCTGTCTGTCGGGAGCAAGCGGTTCTAAGAGGGCCCACAGTGGCCAGACGATCCCCGCGGCTGTCAAGAATCCCATAATCAGGAGCATGGCGATGAAGGGGCGGGGAACAAGTCGAAATCGGAACATCCTGAGTTCGTAGGCGGTGTCGTCGAGGACATTTACCTCGTGCCCAAGTTCTTCTCTCGCCTGTTTCTGCCCGCCGGTGTCTGCCGGAATTTCGTACAGGACCCCCCGCAGCGCGGCTGCTCTCTGCCGGATATGATCTTCGAGAGCGTCGCCGCGGAACAGTTCATAAGCTAGGGCCGCGCGGCCGGCCGTGGGTACGTCTTGAACGAGTTCATAGAACCTTTGGATTCGACTGGCTCTGTCAGCAAGCATTTCTTGAACGTAAAGCAGTTTGGCCTCAATCCCCTTTCGAGCCAGCTGCACCTCTGCGATGTGATTAATTAAGCGTGTGCCGAGGATGGCCCCAATTAGCCCCACGATCACAGCTGAAACCTGGGCTAGAGACGAGTAAAACCAAGCGGGATCGGTCGAGGGTGTCGGCATCTACTTTCCAAAAGCAGCGTCAAGGGCGGAGATGCGCTGGCGGATCCGGTGACGCGCGACGGCTGCCCACGCGATTCCCAGGCCAAAGCCTCCAATGTGCGCCCACCAGGCGATCCCCTCAGCGCCCAGCGCCACAAAGACGAACTGCAACACCAAATAGATCCCGAGATACCACAGCGTCCGGATCCGGAGCGGAATGAAGCTGAACGTCATGTGCAGGCGACGCTGGGGGAAGAAGTAGAGGTAGGCTCCCAAAACTGCAGACACAGCCCCGCTTGCGCCGATGACCGGAATGTCAGATGCAAAATTGCTGGCCACATGCACAACGTTCGCCACAAGCCCCCCGACGAGGTAGAGCGCCAGGAACTGTCGAGAGCCTAACCGATCTTCGACGTTGTCACCAAAGATGGACAGAAAGTACATGTTGCCGATCAGATGAACGATGTTCCCGTGGAGGAACATGGACGTCACAACAGTCCAGGGAGCCCCGCCCTGTAGGAGGACGGCAGGGATGAGCCCCAGCTCGCTGATGACCCCGTCGGGAGAAAGCATCTGCATTACGAAAATCACGACATTCAAGACGACGAGGGCATAGGTCGCACGCGGCTTGCTTCTGACGGGGTGATAGACCTCGACCGGGAGCCCGAGCAGATTGATTAAGTAGCTCGGAATTGAAATCTTGCTCTTGGCTTCAACGCCACCGATCCGCTCCTGGTCCCAGTGACGGTGTGCCTCCTCGACGCGTTGTTCGAGAGCCTCCACGCGCCAAAGCCCCTCCGAGGTGCCCTTCGACAGGGATTGGAGCCGCAAGAGTTCGTGGCGGTCCAGCCATAGACCGCCGCACTCGGCACACAAGTCGATCAAGACAGGTATTCCGGCGTCCACCTCCTGCTGGCGCAGCCAACCGTGGCCACGCGGGCAACGGCGCTTGCCCATCGTCCAGACACTGCTGAGCCGGTCCCGGATGCCGGCCTTCGCATCTACGACTTGCTCGAACTCCCCTGCGTCCAGCCACACTCCCTGACATTCTAGGCAGACGTCAAGCTTGACCCCGGCGTGCGTCAACGGCCGCAGGGCCAGGGCGCAATTGGGGCACTTCGCCGCCGTTTCCGTCGCCATACCCACGTCCGGAAGCACCAGGCCGAGTCTGGCCAGTCGTTCGCCCTCAGAACAGTCGCATCCTTGCGTAAGGAGTTCAGAGGCATCGTGGGGGTATGCAACACCTGAGGGACCACAGGAGGGCTAAGATGCAAGGCTTCCTTTTGATGGCAAGTGTGGCCCTGGCGATGCTGACCCTGTTTGGATCAGCGGCCACCGTCGGCGCGGTACGGTGTGCAAATCCGCCTATTCCAGATGGGCTCTACCCGGCAAGGGTTTCCCGAGTGGTTGATGGTGACACTATCATCGTCTCGGTGGACCGTCGGCGCGAGCGCACGCGTCTGATCGGAATCGACACTCCCGAAGTGCATCAAAGCGTGAAGCTGGACAGAGATGCGTGGGAATTTGGGGTCTCTGAAGAGGTCATCAGGGGGCTTGGCCGCCTGTCATCAAACTTTACCAGCCGGTATTTGCTCGGGCAGGATGTTGCTCTTGAGCTCGACGTCCAAAAGCGCGATCGATACAGGAGATTGCTCGCTTACGTCTGGCTGGAAGATGGCACGTTATTCAACATGCTCATCGTCCGGGAAGGATACGCACTCGTTTCTACCTACCCTCCGAACGTGAAGTACGTTGAGGTTTTCTTAGCCTGCCAGCGAGAAGCGAGGGAGAATCTGCGCGGTCTGTGGGGCAGGTAGAGCTTAGGAGCGTCCCTTTTCCTGGGCCCTTATCTCTCCGACGAACTCAACGCTGACCGGGTACCCGTCAAGTATCTGGGGCAGTTGAGCCATTGTCGCCGGGCGTCTTCGATCTAAGCCGACCACGATCACCGGCGTGCCATCCGGCTTCTGACCGAGGCCCACAGAGACGACTCCAGGCATGGTCATCAGGCGCCCTTCGTGCCGAGCTTTCACTTCTTGAATCGTGGGGGTCATATTCTGAGCGCGAGCACTGAGAAGACGTGCTCGATGCGATTAATGATAGTGCTATTCGGGCTCCCTGCGAACAATAAACCAACCAAGCGGTTGCCGGAGTCGAGGACTGCCGAGCCGCTGTCCCCGCCCTGGCTCATCGGACCGGCCAGTAACTGGTCTGCGAATCGGGCGACTTGGCTTGGACCGTATTGAACGTCTACTGTCACGTCGACCTGGAGAATCTGGCCTTGAGTGAGGCCGGTGGTGCGGCCACTCTTCTTGATCGCCGCGCCGAGTTCCCCCTTGCCTAGCCCCTGGATCAACCCAATCTCCAGGATTTCTGCCGTGACGAGATTGTCATTCAGCGGGCGAGCGATCGCCGCGTCGACCAGGTTTTCACGCAACTGGGTGTTTACGGCCGTGAGCCTCGTATCGCTTCCGATTGTCCTGGCAATAAAGTTTAGGAATGTAGTAATCGCGCCGGCGAAGGAACAGTCGCTCGGCTCGCCTAGGAAGTGAATCGGCACGAATTCGGTCAGCTCTGCGATGTGATCGGCGGGCCACATGGCGCCATCAAATGACCCGGGCTGCAGGATCGGGTCTCCCACGCTGGCATCATTGCTGTTCGCCAACACGTGGTTGTTGGAGAGGATAAACGTTTGGTTGTTCTTCTGGACGAGGCAGCCCAGAGTCCCCGCGGTGATGTTCCTATGCCCTATGCTGACTCCACCGGGAGCCGGTCGGTACCGGCCGGTCCGCGCTTGAAAGGCATGGATGGGGCCGGTGATAACGACATCTATTGGGATGCCGGCAATAGCTGGCGGGACTCGTTCCCGGGGTGACAACAGTTCCGCACGGACCTTCTGCTTGACGGAGCAGACAATACTGAGGGTTGGGTCCTGCTTCTCCAGTACCGTTTTATAGCCGATGCCCGCGGCTACAACATTGGGCTTGGCGAGGAGTTCGTCCCGGGTATCCTGAAGGACGGCTCGAACCGTTCCGAGATCTTCAGCCATGGTGGCTTGGCCCCGGCCGATCCTAAGGTGAGTGCCCTGTAATGTCGAGGAGAGCCCGGAAGACGCTAGCAGACCGTCCCTCGGCGGCCTTCATGGCTTTCAGCAGCACGGCGACGATGAGGTTGATGACGACACCGATGAGGAGCCCCACGCCGTAGGGATCCAGGAGGTTCAGGTCACGGTACGCTCTGATCAGCGCCAACGCACTGGGACCGATACCGATCACAGTGATGAGGGTAACAAAGCCCGTAACGTCAAGATCCCTCCTGACGTCAAAGAAGCGTCCGAAGTAGAAGCCGGCCACAAGCCCAATCGATGAGATTCCCAGACTTCCTGGCTCTGCAAACATGCCACCCTCCCGGTCGGAGCATCACTGCGGTGAGTGATCGGAGGATTTTATCTGTTAGTTGATTCCTTCCCTGATTCGGGGGTTGGAAGTCGTTGTGGAGAATCGCTTCAGTTGTCGCACGTCGTCGGACACGAATAGGTCGGCGGTATTGGACTCCAGGATGTTTCGGGAGTCATCAACCCGACTTGTGCTGGTATTTCCTTCTGGTTCAATGACAGATATTGTAGGAGTCGGATATTCAGCCATGTGTTCAGAACTGGGAAATCGGAAGGGCGGAGAAAGACAATCTCGACGAGCCCTTCGGCATGGGAGATACTATGCTCGTCATGATGGGCGGGCGTCGGACTAAGCCACGTCGGGCCAGGGGATGGTCCGCTTCGTACCACCTACGCTGGCGGTGATTCTTGGGGATTGCGCCCTGGTTTCTCCTCAGTTGGGGTCTAGCGGAGAGATAGGTGGGCGTGAGTGCGGGAAGGACGATTGGGCCTATCGACTAAGGGGGACGGCAATGGCTGTGTGGCAGGTGCAGATAGAACCACTGGAAGGGTACGATCCAGAAGTCGGGCGCTGGTTGTGGGCGCTGCAGGATGTGCGCCACCGCTACACGCTACGCGTTGTGGAGGGTCTCGATGAGCGTCTTGTGGACTGGGAAGGGCCGGACGGGCAGGAAAATGCGATCGGGTCTCTCCTCTATCACATCGCTATAGTAGAGATGGGCTGGCTCTACGGGGACGTGAAGCAGATGACCGAGCTGCCGCCGGCGATCAAACCAGACTTTCCGTTTCCCGACAGGGAACCGGACCGCAACCACCTGACCCGCGTGTTGGGCGTGCCCATTGCCGAGCACGTCGCTCGGCTCAATCGCAGTCGCGAAGTCTTTCTGAAGGAACTTGAAGGGATCTCATCCGCCGAGTGGCGCAGGTTGCGTCCTAGCCCTCCGCAGGAGGAGGTGACCCCGGAGTGGGTGGTGTTCCACCTCGTCGAGCATGAGGCGGGGCATGCATTCCAGATGAGGTCGCTCAAGGCACGGGGAACCCGGATGCTCGCCAGCGGCGGACACAACGTATAGCAGTCTCCTATTTTGCCAGCTGGCACGACTAGGCTAGAGGATCCTCCATCCGGAGCCCCGTGCGGAAACCGTTGAGACGATAAACAGCAAATTGGGCCAAGGAACGTTCCCAAAGGGCGCGGGCCCATTGCCAGTAATCACGAAAAACAAGATCTCACGGTTGCCTTCTGGATCGCGCTGGTGTCTAGGTAGACGCGGCGGAAACCATCCCCGGAGCCCATCGAAGGCACTACCAAGGCACCAAACGGGTACGCGGAGCCGGGTGATTGGGGTGTGTCAAATTAGGACTTAACCGCTTCCATTTCTATTTAATCGAAATTGGGTTTGAGTCAATCCCCTCTGGCATCTCCGGAAAGCGTTTTTGACAGAACGAAATCCGGATTCGAAACTTTTCCTTGGGCGCAATTCGATTCGGTATCTTCCAGACGAGCGACCTCGCGGCCGAGCGGTTCGGGATCAAGAGGCAGTCGGGCAGGCCGTTTTCCAAGCGGACGCCGACGACCTCTTGCCCGGTATGGATCAACTTTCCGTCGCGACGAACGCCGATCGGATAATCGGTGATCCTGCCCAAGGTCATCCGGACCTCCTCGCCCGGCCGGTAGAGATCCCATTCGGTGCGAAGAAGGATGAGTTTGTTTCGGGCCCCGAGGTCCTGCTCGACCTTGGTGGAGGACGCGTCCCAAAACCGGTTTGGGCCGACGTCGACGTGAATTCCTTTCGCGTAATAGTAACCCGCCCCGCAGCAGTCGAGGCCTCGTACGAACTCCCAAAGTCTTTTTCCCTCGACCCCCTCCATCTCGATGTCGGCCGCCATCCCCTCGACGTGCATGCTCGTCCGTGCCACGAGCCGGCCCTTCTTCCGGAGTCCTTCATTATGGGTGGGACTCCGGTAGCCTGAGACGATCTTGATCGTCCCTCCCTTCAGTTGATCTTGGAGATAATCGAGGAGGGCGGTGAGCCGGATGGCGATTCCTTCGGAAGCGTTGGGAGGGACGCCCAAGATCTGGTTGATCCTCCTTTGGGCCGATTCTGGATACTCGCCCCTCGGCGTTCGGTAAGTCACCGGACCACCCGCACCGGTCTTTTTATTGACGAGATGGATTTTTCCATCCCCTTCGATGAAAAAGCGCCCCGAGGGAGCGGCAATAACGGTCAGAGAGGAGAGCAAGATGAACGCAACGGCAGAGAAGCAAGACGCTTTGGGCATCACGACTACCACTCTTTGAAAAGGTTCTCGCAATTCTCCGGATAGGACTCTGACTGGCGTTGAACTGGTCGGGCCGGGCGGACTTGAACCGCCGACCTCCTGAACCCCATTCAGGCGCGCTACCAACTGCGCTACGGCCCGCACACAACAATCTACACTATCGACACAATCTCCACAATCAACACAATCACTCGTGGAAAAACGAATGCTCGCAAAAAGACCGGCGAGCATCTGTTCACCTAATTGTGCAGATTTAAGTTGCGGGGGTGGTGACGAGCTTGTCGAGCTGGCGCGAGGCGCCGTTCCACACGTCGGGAGCGTCGGGGCGCCAGGTTTCGATCGCGACATCACAGGCGATCGTCTCCTGCCCGTCTTGCCGTACTTTGAACGCACCGTGGATTCGGACCGCGACGGAGCGCGCGTCTTCGTCCCACGTCTCAGGCAGGATGATGACGAACTGGTTCGTGTCGAGCCGGCCGACGTAATCGCATCCTCGCAGGTTCTGCTTCAACCACCTGGCGAGCGCCACTGGGATGTCAATCGAGCCTTTGCCAGTGTCGCGGATCGAGACAAGGGCGACAGAGAACGGCACGCCCGTGCGCTCCGCCCGGCGCAGCTCGGTCTGATAGATCTCGTGGATGAAGTCGGGGGTGTACGCGCCCGTCATAGGGTCGCGGATCACGCGGTCGGCCATCCGCAGCTGGATCAGCCGCCGGAGGCCGAAAATGACGCCGAGCAGGCACAGAAAGGCCACGCCATACAGGATGGTTACCCACTCCGACGTCACAATACTCACCACAACCGTGCTATGCCCTACCTGACAACGTCCTAGTCAAAGGGTTTCGCGGTCAATAGGCGCCCGATGCTTGGACGCCGCCGCGCTCCGTTCTCGCGCCCGCGCGACCAGGCGGATCGGCGTCCCCGTGAAATCGAACGCTCCCCGCAGCCTGGACTCGAGATAGCGGCGATAGTCGCTCCCCAGGAGATCGGGATGATTGACAAAGAGGATAAAGGTCGGCGGTTTCGCCTTCGGCTGAGTCGCGTAGTAGATCTTCAAGTGCCGGCCCGAGCGATCGGCCGGAGGTTGATGGGCCTGCTCGGCCTGTTCGACCACCCTGTTGAGCGGTCCTGTAGGCACGCGGCGCGCGAACGATTCGGCAACGACCAGTACACGCTCTAACAGCCGGCCGATCCCCCACCCTTTCTCGGCCGACGTCACGACCACCGGTGCATAATCCACGAAGCGTAACGCGCGATGAACGGGCGCAAGTTGCGCCGGCGTCGCGCGATCGGTATCGCCCACCAGATCCCACTTGTTGACCGCGATGACCAGCGCCCGTCCTTGCTCCACCGTATAGCGGGCGATCTCCTGATCTTGATTGACGGCCGGCGCCCCGGCTTCGATCACCAGAACGGCGACATCACATCGGTCGACCGCGCTGAGCGAACGCCCGGCGCTGTACCGTTCAACGGCCTGGTCGATACGGGCTTTCCGGCGCAGTCCAGCGGTATCGATGAGGACGAAATGTCGACCGTTCAGCACGAATGGTGTATCGACCGCGTCTCGAGTCGTGCCTGGAACAGGATCGACCAGGACGCGCTCCTCACCCAGAATTGCGTTGAGGAGCGAGGACTTCCCGACATTGGGACGGCCCACGATTGCCACAGAAAGCACCGGCGCCGTTTCTAGTGCGGAGACCCCGGCGGGCAACAACTCAACAACCGCATCAAGCAGATCGCCAATCCCAAGCCCGTGGATCGCGGAGACCGGCATTGGATCTCCCAGACCAAATTCGTAGAATTCGAACGTACCGGGATGGTCGGCCCTGTCGGCTTTGTTGACAACGACCAAGACCGGAGTACGCCCCTCCCTGAGGCGTTGCGCCACCTCTCGATCCTCCGGCAGAATACCCGAGGCCGCGTCGACGACGAAGAGGATGACTTCGGCCTCCCCCATCGCCTGCTCCGCCTGGGCGCGGACCTGGCGCTGGATCGGCTCGGCTGCGTTCGTCACGTACCCGCCGGTGTCTACGACGTGAAAGGAATGCTCGCGCCACGACGCCTGCGCGTAAAGCCGGTCACGGGTCAGACCTGGCAGGTCTTCGACGATGGCCTTGCGGCCGCCGACGAGCCGGTTGAACAGCGCGGACTTGCCTACGTTGGGGCGGCCGACGATGGCAACGATTGGCAACCCACGCGGAGTCTTACTCGTGGGAGATCGACCCTATTTCCTCAAGCTTCTGCAGGACTTCCGCAATGATCCATTCGGGGGTACTTGCGCCCGACATCACGCCAACTTTGCGCACGCCGCTAAACCACGCTGGATCCAGTTCGTCCGGGACTTCAATGTGGTAAGTGGGAAGCTCGCGGCCCCGCCCGATTTCCGCAAGACGCGTCGTATTGGCGCTGTGATGCCCGCCGATGACGACGAGGGCCTCGACCTCCTCGACCATGACCTCCGCCTCTTCCTGGCGGACCGTGATGGCCGGACAGAGCGTGTTCACGACCTTCAACTCTTTTGTACGAAGCGCCAGATCACCCACAATCTGCCGGAAGTTTTCCATGGACTGCGTCGTCTGCGACATCACGGCGATGCGGCCGCGCAGCTTCACAGCCGCCGCCTCGTCGCGCGTGTGGACGATCGTGACCTTCTCGCCCAGCACCTCTTTGAGCGTCACCATCTCCGGATGGCCGTGATCACCGACCACAATGAGCTGGAACCCGTCTTCCACCAGCTTGAACGCGAGGGAATGGGCGCGAATGACCACGGGGCAGGTCGCGTCGACAATGCGCATTCCTCCGGCCTTCGCCGCTTCCAGCACGCTGTGCTCGACGCCGTACGCGGACACCACGAACGCGTCGCCGGCGAGCTCATCGAGTTCCTCGGCGACCTTCACCCCTGCTTCCTCGAGTCGAGACACGACCTGGGGGTTGTGAATGAGGGGGCCCCACGTGTAGACGGAACCCTCGGACGACTGCGCGGTGTTGCGCGCCATCTCAACGGCGCGTTTCACGCCACCGCAGAAACCCATGTGCCTGGCGACGATAACGTCCACAGCCTTTAGCATACAACAGTCCGTGGGCAGCGGCGAAGGTGCTCCTCCGCATGCGCCGTATACGATGGGCGTGCCTGCCGGTCGAGCGCTCGTCATCATCAATCCTTCTGCCAGCCGTGGCCGCGGCGCTCGCGCCTGGGCCCGCGTTCGCGACCTCGTCACCTCGCATGGTCTGTCATTCACCGAAGTGTTTTCAGAGCGCCCGAGGCACGCGTGGGAAATTGCGGGAGACGCAGCCACGCAGGGCTACAGTACCGTCGTGGCGGCCGGCGGGGACGGCACGGTCAACGAAGTCATCAACGGCCTGATGCAGATCCCGCAGGAGATGCGGCCGGCGCTGGCAGTGATTCCGGGTGGCACCGGCAATGACTTTGCCCGGGGAATCGGCACGCCCAAGCGTGCCCCTCTTGCGGTTCAGGCGCTCTTGAACGGCGTGCGTAAGCGAGTTGACGTCGGACAGGTCAACGGCCGTTACTTCGCGGGGATCTCGGGCGTCGGTTTTGACGCTGAGGCTGCGCGGCAGGCGAATGCGTGGCCGAGATGGATCGGCGGGACAGCCCTCTATGTGGCGGCAATTCTGAAGATGCTGGTGACCTACAGCCCGGTCGAGGCGCGAATCACGATCGACGGACGCCCCCAGACGTTGCGGATGTTCTTGCTCGCCGCCGCGAACACGAAATGGTACGGCGGCGGGATGTTGATGGCCCCACACGCCGAGATCGACGACGGCCGGCTCGGCATCGTGTACGCGCGCGACCTCGGAAAATTAGAAACGCTCATGCTACTGCCTAAAGTGTACACTGGCAAGCATCTCCAACACCCCAAGGTCTCGCATACCACCGCAACTGAAGTCGTCGTGGAGAGCGATGTGCCGCTGTCGATTCACGCAGATGGGGAGACAGTAGGACGCGTTCCCGCGCGGTTTCGCAGCGTACCAGGCGCACTGGAAGTCCTTGTGCCACTGGGCTCAGGACTTAGGGCTTAGGGCTTGGCTTTTGGTCTTCGGGAAGAAGTTTCGCAATCTCCGCCATGATGCGCCGTCCCCATTCCTCCAGCAGCTTGTGATCCAGCCGCCCTTCGATCTTCGGGACGGGAAGCGGCCGCCCGATTATCACTTTGACCTGTTGAAGTCCCGGGAGCCGCGAACTCTTCGACATCGCCCGGTGGCTATTGACGACGCTCACGGGCACCACCGGCACACCAGTCCGCAGTGCCAGCAACGCCGCACCGGGTTCCGGATCCTGTAGCCGGCCGTCGGGGCTGCGCGTTCCTTCGGGAAACATCACCAGCACTCCGCCGTCCGCCAGCACCTTCAAGGAGTGGCGAACGGCACCGCGGTCCGGTTGGCCGCGGCGCACCGGAAATACCCCGACCGAGCGGAGCCAGGGCCCGAGGATCGGGATCGAAAACAACTCAACCTTGGCCATGTAAGCGGCGCGGTGCCGGAGGACGAGACCGATCATTGGCGGATCGATCGCGCTGGCATGATTTGCCGCGGCGATGAAGGGCCCGCGCTCCGGCTCGTTCGATCTTCCCTCGATCCTGTAGCGGAAGAGCACTTTGAACAGGCCACTCAGCACGAGCTTCCAGCCCAGGTACCACAGACCCGAGAGGAAATCGACTGTCCTACGGCGTGCAGACGCCTGCGGCATCGACGCCACGACGCTCCTGCTCATTTCCGCTTCTCGACCAGCTTCACGATCCGATCCACGATCTGCTCAACGGTCAAACCTGTGGTGTCGATCACCACGGCGTCAGGAGCTCGACGCAGCGGGGAATGCGCTCGGGTGGAATCGCGTCGGTCCCGCTCCTCCTCGGCTCGCTTGAGAGACTCGTAGTCGACAGCCACGCCTTTGCTGACAAGCTCTTGAAACCTCCGCCGCGCGCGTTCCTCGGGTGAGGCATCAAGATAGACTTTGACCTCCGCGTCGGGAAAGACGACTGTGCTGATGTCCCTGCCCTCCATGACCACGCCGCCGTCGGCCCCCATGGTGCGCTGGAGCGCGACCAGTGCCTGTCGCACGGCGGGGTGCGCGCTGACGACTGACGCCGCTGCGCTGACTTCAGGCGTTCGAATTGCCTCGGTGACGTCGGTGCCGTTCACCAGAACGCGCGGACGGCCGTTCGCCGGCTTGAATTCTATGGAAGCGGAGGCCGCAACGGACGCCACGGTCCGCTCGTCGGGGAGATTGACTCCCTGCCGCAGCGCGAGCCACGCGACTGAACGGTACATCGCACCCGTATCGATGTACCGGAAACCCAGCACCCGCGCCACCCCCATCGCCACCGTGCTCTTCCCAGCGCCGACCGGGCCGTCGATGGCGACGATCGGTGCAGTTCGCACTATCGCTCAGTGATCGGGGCAGCTTTCGCCGCGAATACGTATGGCCGCCCCGATCCGGGTTGGGTCGCCACCCTCACAGGAATCTCAAAGACCTTCTCCAGCGTAGGTTCTTCGAGCACTTGCGCCGGGGTACCCATCGCTGCAATCCGACCTCCTGAAAGGAGTACGAGCCGGTCACAATACTCTGCGGCCAGATTCACATCATGCAGTGCTGCTACCAGCGCGAGGCCTGAACGGCATAGCGCAAAGAGCAGGCCCATGATCTCTCGTTGATAGCGCAAGTCGAGATGCGCCGTGGGCTCGTCGAGCAGCAGCACACGAGGCTCCTGCGCGAGCGCCCGGGCGATCAGCACCCGCTGGAATTCTCCTCCGCTCAACGAATCGATGGGACGATCGGCTAAGTGCAGAATACCGGTCCGTGCCATCGCATCGTCGACGATCAGAGAGTCACGTCCCGTTTCCATACTGAGCGGCGCGAGATGAGGCGACCGGCCCATGGCAACCATCTCCCGTGCGGTGAATCCAAACCCGGTCCCTGCCCGCTGCGGTACGACGCCGATCAGTGCGGCGATCTGTCGCGAGGACATCATCCCAACTGCGCGCCCTTCGAGTAACACCACACCACGTTCCGGGGAGATCAGGCCGTCGATCGCCAGAAGCAGGGTCGTCTTCCCACTTCCATTAGGTCCGATGACGCCGCACATTTCACGCGCGGAAACCGAGAGGCTGACACCGTCCAGCGCAGGAATCGCGGCGTAGCGGCAGACTAGGCCGTCAACGACGATCACAGCCTCTGGCATTATCGAGAAACCTCCGGATGCAGCAGGCGCGCGAGATGTGCGAGTCCTTCCACGATCCGTGGCCCTGGTCGCGACAGAAGCGCTGCGTCAATACTGACCACACGGCCTGACCGAACTGCCGCAACCTCATTCCAACCCCTTCTCGACAATATCCGGTGACGCCCGGAATGGGTCGATACAATCACCTGCGGGTTTCGCTCGATGACCGTCTCAGCGCTGACCTGAGGCCAGCCGCGCAGGTCGGCGAAGATATTCGTTCCGCCGGCGCGGCGGACGAGATCGTCAATGAACGTGCCCCGGGCTGCAGTGATCATCGGCTCGCCCGAGATCTCGACAAAGACTCGAGGGCGGACCCGACCTCGCACCCCGGCCTCGATCCTGGCCTGGTGCGAGCGCATCCGCGAGGTCAGCCGCTGAGCCGCGTGGTCTACCCCGGTTACTCTGCCGATCAGCGCGATTTGCGCATATGTGTCAGGTAACGAGTTCGCAGCGACCGCCAGAACCGGCAGGCCCATCGCAATCAGGCGCTCGAGCTGCGACGCCTGGATAGCGGGCATCCCAACGATAAGGTCGGGCTGCAAGCTCACGATGCGCTCGACGTTGAGCTGCACGCCGCCGATGCGCGGTTTCTTCTTCAGTTTGTCGGCAGGGTAGTCGTCGGCATCGCTCACGCCGGCGATGCGCTGATCCAGTTCAAGCGCAAACAGGATCTCGGTCACGCTCGGCGCGAGCGAGATGATCCGCACCGGCACCCGGTCAAAAGTGACCCTCCGGCCAAGGGTATCCGTGACCGTGAGTGGATAAGCGGCGCCGGCGGCGGTGGCTGCCGCCAGCAGCACGACGATTGAGACACGCCACCGTAGCATGCTACGCGATCCTCCCGCCGACCTCCGCAGCTTTGTCGGGCTGCAGAAACACGATGCGCCCGCCCTGCTCCATCACGCCGAGGGTGAGGACCTCGGACCTGAAGTCGGCGATCTGCCTGGGCGGAAAGTTCATGACGCAGATGACCTGCCGTCCGACGAGCTCCTCGCGCGAGTAGAACGGCCGGACCGCCGCCGACGATCGCTTCGTCCCGTACGGTCCAAAATCGATCGTCAGGCGGTACGAGGGCTTGCGCGCCTTCGGAAACTCTTCCGCGGCTACTATGACCCCGACCCGCATCTCTACCTTTTCAAAGTCCTCCCAGGTAATCTGCACCATAACTCAGGTCTCCACGGTCTTCACGGTCCCTACTCTAGGTTCCAAGCATCCCGCCAGCTTTGAGGAAGGTCGAGCTCGGCAATCTTCGCGTAAAAAATCCACATGCCGTGGTGCAGCGTCTCATGCTGGAGCAACAAGAGCAGGTGTGTCAGCAGCGTCACTGATCCAGAACTCCATTTGATCGAGCGTCCGAGATCGGCCTCGGCCAAGACCTCGAGCAACGCGGCGTCTTGTTCTTGCAGGTATGCGTCTAGTCGCTCCTTCGATTGCTCGAGCGCCCGCTGGTGCGGCCGAGCGGCGAAGTCCATTTGCCCGGTCGTGACCGCTTCAAGGTAGCAGGCCTGGATCTCTCCGACATGCCGGATCTGGCGGGCCAACGTACCGAAACCAGGATGCGGCGAGAAGTTCATGATGGCGTAGGGCAAGGAGCGGAGGAAATCATAGGTCAGCGCCCGTGCCGCGCGCCAGGCGTCCGCCCACTGAGTGATTTCCGGGAGCATTCTGCTCTCAAGAACTACCGGCGTTGCGTGATCGCAGCAGGAGGAGGATCACACCGCCGAGGATCAAGACGACACCGACGCTGCGCCCGCCGAACACACCCGTGAAGACGGCGGCCTCGCGAAGCAGCAGGTACACACCGCCCAAGACCAGGACGGCACCCAGCGTGCGCGCACGGCGGGGCCCGTCCTCTTCGTCAGGCCCCGGCACCGGCAGGCCGGGCTCCGTGACCATCTCGGTGAGGGGCTCGTCCGGGACCATGATGACAATGAGCAGGTACAAGAGCGCTCCGAAGCCCTGCCACAGGGCAAGCAACACGAACGCAATGCGGACGGCGGTCGTGTCGACGTTCAGGTACTCGGCCAGCCCCCCGCACACGCCCGCGATCCAACGATTCGTTCGCGACCGGTACAAACGCTTTGTCATCTGGCTGGTACGTTCGTGGACGCCGAAAGTAAATTCCTTTGCGAACCCGGTTCTACCGTCTTAGCCATTGCACAAAGCGTGACCACAGCGAGCCGAGCCGGACATCTTCGGCGGCGATAAGCGTGACTCGCGCAACCTCCCGGCCCTCGCTCGTGAACACTGCGGCGCCGACGGGCTGTCCCTTGCGCACCGGAGCGCGTGTGACGTTCAGGATGACACGCTTCTCGACCGGCGCGCCTCGCCGGACCGGAACGACAATCTCCTCCGTCGCGACAGCAACAAGCGACCCCGCACCGCGACCGATCGGGCCTTCGTGGAACACCTCACCCTCCGCTGCAACACGGACCGGCGTGAATACACCGAAGCCATAGTCCAGCAGGGCTGCGGCGTCGCGATACATGCGTGGGGCATTCAGCAAAACCGCGATCAACTGCCAGCCGTCTCGTGTGGCCGAGGCGACCAGACTCGGTCCCGACTGGGCAATCCAGCCCGTCTTCACCCCGTCCGCGCCACGATAACGCCAGAGGAGGCTGTTCGTGTTAATCACCATTCTGCGTTCCTGACCTGGGCGGATCAGATCCCAGGTTTGGGTGCGCACGATCTCCGCAAACCGGGGATTGTGGAGGGCTGCGCGCGCAATGACGGCGAGATCGTACGCCGTCGTCTGGTGATTCGGGTGATACCGCCCGTGGGGCGATACGAACCGGCTGCGCCTGGCGCCCAATGTCGTCGCACGGGCATTCATGGCGACGACGAACTGCTGTACTGAGCCGCCGACCGCTTCCGCAAGCGCCACCGCCGCGTCGTTCGCCGAGTGCAAGAGCAGCGCGTACAGCAGATCGCGGGCCTTCCACTGCTCCCCCGGTTCAAGGCCTATCGCCGATCCTGACCGTTCAACTGAAGCACGCTCACTGATCCGTATGAGTGTCTCCTCCGACAGCGCGTCCATCGCCAGCAGCGCCGTCAGGATTTTTGTCGTGCTGGCAGGTGACCAGCGCAGATCGGCAGACTTGGCAAAGAGCACGCGGCCGCTGCGCACATCCATGAGCACTGCCGCCGTGGCGTCAATGCGAGGGGCTCGAGGAAGTGGTGCGGCTGGTGCGGGGATGGAAACAGCGCTGCCCAAAAGTGAGGCCAGCAGCGCCGCAACTGCAAGACGCAGACTAACTGGAGACTGAGAGTTCCTGGGGAGCGACGGCCTCAAGCGCGTTGCGGGGATCATGGTTAGCGAGTGGTGGAAGGCTGCTCAGGTCTCTCAGTCCAAAGTGCCGCAGAAACGCTTCGGTCGTCCCATATAGGATCGGCCGGCCGAGTGTCGGTCGTCGGCCGACTTCACGGATCAAATAGCGGTCGAGCAGTCTATCGAGCACGTAGTCGGAGCGCACGCCGCGCACGGCGTCAATCTCGGCGCGCGTCACCGGCTGGCGGTAGGCGACGATGGCGAGGGTTTCTAGTTGAGCGCGTGTCAGTGTCTCCTGGTGCTCAAGCTGCAGAAATCGCTGCACGTAATCCGCGTAGGCGGGCCGGGTCACGAGTTGATACCCGCCTGCGACCTCCTGAATGTGCAGTCCATGACCGTCGTAATCCCGCGCGAGCTCCGCCAGCGCCGCGGTGATCACGTTGTCCGGCGCCTCCAGAGCGGTGCGTAGTTGCTGCAGGCGCACGGGCCCGCCGCCCACGAGGAGGATGCACTCCACAGCGCGTTTGATGGTGTCGATTTCGGGCGTCATGGCGTCATCGCGAGCGTGATCGGCGCGAACGCTCCCGCCTGCTGCGCGCGGACGCGCCGGTCCTTGATGAGTTCCAGCAACGCCAGGAACGTTACGATGACCTCGAGGGTGCTGGACGCCTGCCCGAAGAGCGCCCCGAACTCCACTCCCTCCGGGTGTGCCGTGAGCAATGCGAGGATTGTGTCCATCCGATCGGCAACCTTGATCTCCTCGGTGGCAATTTCACCTACGTCTTCCCGCGCCCGCTCGAGCACGCGTTGAAAGGCTCGGAACAGGTCGTCGATCGTCACGCCCTCGAGCACCACGGCTTCGGGGTCGCCGGTCGTCGCGCGCGAAAATACGCGATTCTGGTATTCCTCAAGCGCCCGCAGCGCCGAGGCCACTTCTTTGAATGACCGGTATTCCTGAAGCCGTTCCTCCAACTGCTCTTGGAGATCGCTGGCCTGATCTTCAACGACCACGGCTTCAGTTGGCTCGGGCTTCGGAACGAGCAGCCTTGACTTCATCTCGATCATCGCCGCCAGCGTCCATAGCACCTCCGTGGCCTGCTCGAGGTCAATGCCGCTGCGGGTGGCCGACAGGTAATCCTCAGCGATTTGACCGAGGGGAATCTCGAGCAAGTCAACCTGACCCTGCTGGGCGAGCGACAGCAGTAGCTCCAGCGGACCTTCAAACTGGGGGACTTTCACACTGTACGGTAGTCTCGTCTCGTTGGTCATAGGCCTCCGGGTGGGCGCATTAGAAGAATGATGACCCCGTCGCCTGCGCGATCAGCCAGCGCATCGGTGGAATCATAAACGATGCGAGCACGTCCGTAAACGCAACAAGCAGGAGCAATATGAACGTGCCGTACGGCGTCAGCCTAGCATAGGACACTGCCAGTGCCGGGGGCAACAGCCCCACCAAGATCTTCGAGCCATCCAACGGAGGAATGGGCAGAAGATTAAATACTGCCAGCATGGCGTTGATGCGAATGACCGTCAGCAAGATCTCTTCCAGCGGCGCGGAGAAGCCGAGCAGGCCGAGTTTGAATGGCACGCCTAACGCGAACAGCATTGTGACATTGGCCAGCGGGCCGGCCCCGGCCACGAGCATGGAATCGCGCCGCCAGTCCCGGAAGTTCGCGGGGTTGATCTGGACCGGCTTCGCCCACCCAAATCCTACGAGCAGGATCAGCACCGAACCCAACGGGTCGAGGTGGGCCAGCGGATTGAGCGTCAATCGGCCCTGGTTGCGAGGCGTGGGATCCCCGAGACGGTCGGCGACGTATGCGTGAGCGAATTCGTGCACGGTAGCTGCGACGATGAGCCCTGCGACAACCTGCAGGAGCGTCGGGAGATCGAGACGACCGAGCATTCTGGAAGAAGGTTCGCTCCTACAGTGCCACGTCCTTGCGGATCATATCGTCGTAGGTTTCGCGCTCCACGACCACGCGGGCCCGGCCGCTGCCCACCAGGACCACCGCCGGGCGAGGAAACCGGTTGTAGTTGCTCGCCATCGAGTACGTGTAGGCACCCGTGGAGAACGTCGCCAGGACATCGCCGGGCTTCACCTCGGGCAATTGCGCGTCCCAGACCAGCACATCGCCTGACTCGCAGCACCGCCCTGCAACGGCCGCCGTTTGCGTTGGCGTTGCTTCGGGACGGGTCGCCATCACGGCCTCATATCGCGCGCCATACAGCGCCGGTCGCGGGTTTTCGAACATTCCACCGTCCACCGATACATATGTGCGGACGCCGGGAATTGCCTTGATGGCTCCCACGGTGTAGAGTGTCACGCCGGCATCTCCAACAATCGACCGGCCCGGCTCGCAGGAGAGAGTCGGTGGACTCAGACGGTGCTCGGCGAGCTTGGCCTTCACCGTGTGGGCGAGCGTCGCGACGTAGCTCTGGATCGACGGGGGCTCGTCCGTGTGCAGATAGCGGATCGCCAGCCCGCCGCCCAGGTTGAGCTCTTCAACTGTGACGTCGAAATCGTCGCGGATCCGGGCCGCAAAATCCATGAGCGCCGTTGCCGACGCTCGAAATGGCTCGAGGTCGAAGACCTGGGAGCCGATGTGCGCGTGCAACCCGCGGAGGCGCATGCGTGGAATTTTGCGGGCTCGATCAACCGCACGGGACGCGGCACCGTCGAAGATTCCGAACCCGAACTTCGAATCGACACCGCCGGTCTGAATCGATTTGTGAGTGTGTGGCTCGATACCAGGGGTGAGGCGCAAGAGAACGTTGGCGTCGACTCCGAGTCGCGCGGTCGCGGCTTCGAGCAGGGTAAGCTCGTACTCGTTGTCGACAATGAAGCGACCGACCCCTACCCGCAGCGCGTAGTCGATCTCGTCGGGTGTCTTATTGTTCCCGTGAAAGTACAGGTCGGCGGACGGGACGGCAGCGCGCAGCGCAGTATAGATCTCCCCACCCGAGGCGACATCCAGGCCCAAGCCTTCCTGGTGAGCAATTTGACACGTGGCCAGAATGCAGCAGGCCTTCGACCCGAAGATGACGCGACCGTTGTCGTACTCCGCCGCCATCGCGGCGGTGTACGCGCGGCAATTCCTGCGCAGCCGGTCCTCATCCAGCACATGGAGCGGGGTTCCGAACTCGCGCACAAGTTCAGCGGCATCGACGCCACCGATTTCGAGATGGCCTGACGTCGAGATTTGGAAGCCAAAAAGGGCCATAAACATGAGTATAGTATCATTGACAAGGTGGGCAGGTGACGTGTAGATGCGAGACGTCGTAATCCTGAGCGCGGCACGGACGCCGGTCGGCCGTTTCGCCGGCGGCCTATCGTCCATTCCCGCGCCGCGCCTCGGCAGCATCGCCATCGCCGAAGCGCTCCGGCGGGCCGGCATCGACAAGTCCGAGGTCGATGAGGTCCTCATGGGCAACGTGCTGAGTGCGGGGCTCGGGCAGGCGCCGGCGCGTCAGGCCACCTTATTCGCCGGACTGCCGACCTCCGTTCCCGCGACCACGATCAACAAGATGTGCGGGTCGGGCCTCAAGACGGTGATGATCGGTGCCCAGGCGATCGCCGCCGGCGACGCGGATATCGTCGTGGCCGGTGGCATGGAGAACATGAGCGCCTCGCCCTACATCCTGCCGGGTGCGCGCACCGGGTATCGCCTGGGTGACGGCAAGATCATCGACACGATGCTGCACGACGGCCTGATTGATGCCTACAAGCAGGTTCACATGGGCAACTGCGCCGAGATGCTCGCGCGCGAGTACAAGATCTCCCGCCAGGAGCAGGACGACTACGCGCGTCTCAGCTACTCCCGCGCCATCGCGGCAATGGACGAAGGATACTTTTCGGATGAGGTTCTGCCCGTGGAAGTCCCGGCCTCCAGCAGGGGCAAAGGCGAGCCGGTAGTCGTCGCCGAGGATGAAGAGCCGCGCCGTGTGGATTTTGACAAGATGGGGAAGCTGCGTCCCGTGTTTGAGGAGAACGGAACCGTCACCGCCGCCAACGCCAGCAGCATCAGCGATGGCGCCGCCACGGTGGTGATCGCTGCGGCAGATGTCGCGAAAGCCCGCGGTTTGCGTCCGCTGGCGCGCATAGTCGGACAGGCGGGTGCGGCCATGGCGCCGGAATGGTTCACGATTGCCCCCGCGCACGCCGTGCAGGCACTGCTGGAGAAAGTCGGTTGGTCGAAAGATCAGGTCGATTTGATCGAGATCAACGAAGCATTCGCCGCGGTCGTCATCGGCGTGTGCAGATATCTGGGTCTGACCTATGACCGGGTCAATGTGCACGGCGGAGCGGTCGCGATGGGCCACCCGATCGGGGCGAGCGGCGCCCGGATTTTGACGACCCTGCTCTATGCTATGCCGCGCTTCGAAGCACGACGCGGTATCGTTGGCATTTGTCTGGCAGGCGGTGAGGCCGTCGCATTGGCAATTGAACGCGTGTAACCATCTCCTAGCTCTTGCGCAATGACCTCTGCAGGGTATCTCACCCTTGCTGTCCTGACCGTCGCCACCGTCGCCTTCGCCAGTGGCCGGTGGCGACCCGACGCCATCGCGGTGCTCGCCCTACTCGCCCTCCTCGTGTCCAACGTCCTCGATCCACGATCGGCCTTTGCAGGCTTCGGCTCGCCCGTCTTGATCGCGGTCGCCGCAGTGTACCTAGTCAGCGCCGGTCTCGAACGGACGGGGGTCGCAACAGCGATCGGCCGGCGTATCCTCCGCATCGCCGGAGCAAATGAGGCCCTTCTGATCCTCGTCTTCGGGGGCGTCGGAGGCGTGCTTTCCGGCGTGATGAACAGCATCGGCGCGATGGCCGTGCTGTTACCCGCGGCAATGGCTGCAGCACGGGAAGCTAGGATCAGTCCCTCCAAATTGTTGCTACCGCTTGCGTTGGGCACACGCCTGGGCGGAAGCCTCACGCTCATCGCCGCACCGACCAACCTGATTGCCGCCGAGACGCTTGATTCCCATGGGCTCCGCCCTTTCGGATTCTTCGAGGTGTCCCCTGTCGGCGTGGCGTTCCTTGTCGCGGGACTGGCCTTCATGGCGGTCCTGGGACGGCGGTGGCTGCCGGCGATCGTACCCGCAGAACACTTGACGCGCAAAGCACTCATGGATATCTACCAGCTGCGAGAACGCCTTTTCGAGATCCGCATCACGCGAGACTCCCCTCTTGCGGGCAAGACGCTGGAGGAGTCTGAGCTCGGCGCGGCAGCGGGCGTAACGGTTCTAAGCATCATGCACGCACGACGTCGCGTGGTGGCTCCTCGCCCGACAGACCGCCTGGAAGCCGGGGACCTCCTGCTTGTGCAGGGCCGTATGGATGAATTGGCAGCGTCGCAAGTGCTGAATGGAGCTGAGGTACGGGAGAAGGACAAGATAGAGGCCGGGGCGCTTGAGTCACCGGAGGTGCGGGTGGCCGAGGTGATGCTTGCGCCGCGGAGCAGCCTTTTCGGGAAGACGTTGCGCGAGGTGGATTTCCGGGAGAAGTACGGCGTGACCGTGCTGGCTATCTGGCGCGAGGGCAGGTCGATGCGGACGAAGTTGGTGGACCTCCCCGTGCAGTTAGGTGACGCCCTCCTGGTGCAGGGCCGCGGCGACCGGATCCGCGTGCTGGGGCGCGATCCCGACTTTCTCGTGCTCGGACCTGAGGAGACGACGCCACTGCGAACTGACCGGCGGGGGTGGGCGATCGCCGCGGTCCTGCTGATGATTGCCCTGAGCATCTGGGGCGTTGAGATCGCTGTGGCGGCACTCATCGCCGCCGCGCTCGTCGTCGGGGCCGGGTGCATCAACGCGGAAGAGATCTACCGGTTCGTTGAGTGGCGGGTGCTCGTCTTCATCGGAGCCATGCTACCCGTGAGCACAGCGCTCAACCTCACAGGGGCCACCGCCCAGATCGTTTCGGGGATCCTGGGCGTCATCGGGAACACCCCGTTTGCGGCGATGGGTGCGCTGCTCGCAATCGGCATCGCCGCTAATCAGGTGATGCCTTCGGTGGCCGCTACGGTCCTGATGGCCCCAATCGCCCTGCAGATCGCAGCCGCGACGGAGAGCAACCCGCACGCCTTCATGATGGCGGTCATCGCGGCCGCGGCGACCACATTCACTCCCATCAGCAACCCGGTGAACCTCCTCGTCATGGGACCCGGCGGCTACCGGATGAAAGACTACGTCCGAATCGGGCTACCTCTGGCAGTGCTGATTGGGATTGTAGCCCTCATCGTCATCCCGCTCATTGCCCGGTAGATTGACCGCGCGCGATATGGCGTGCCGTGGTAATGAAAGCCGTGTGCGCAACCATTCTGTGTGCCGGGCGCACACTCTGCCCCTCGATGTTCCACGGACGCAGCAGGGTCTCACTCGTCTCGATCATTGCGAACGCCCCGTCTCGCCGCAGGGTCTCGACCATCTCGGCGGCCTGCGGGACCGTCGGCACGTAAGAGAGCAGCACGCCTCCCGGGCGCAGCGCTACCGCGGCGTGGGAGACGACGCGCCACGGCTCGGGCACGTCGAGGACAATCCGGTCGAGCGGCTGATCAGGGATGCCTTCGTAGACATCCTGCGCTCGCATCGTCAAGTGGTCCACCGCCCCCAGATAGCGGTCGATGTTCTGTGCCGCCCGCTTTGCGAACTCTTCCCGCACTTCATAGGAGAACACTCGGCCGGCGGGGCCGACCGCGCGCAGCAGTGCCATGCTCAGCGCCCCGGATCCCGTTCCGGCCTCGAGCACCGTGGCGCCTGGAAAGATGTCGGCCGCAAGCAAAATCACACTCAGGTCTTTGGGGTAGATGATCTGGGCGCCGCGAGGCATTTCGAGAACGAACTCCGCGAGTGTCGGCCGGAGCAACAGGAATTTCTCACCGCGCGTGGTCATGACGTAGCGACCTTCGGAGGTACCGAGCAACTCATCGTGGGTGAGTTTGCCACCGCGGAGGTCCGAGACGGCGCCTGGACGGAGGTTGATCATGTAACGCCGGGCTTTACGATCTATGAGAAGAACGGGTTCGCCTTCTCGGAGAGGACCGCTGCGCACTACGCTTTCACGCCGCGAGGTTTTACGTGCTCCTTCACCCAGCGCACGATCGTCTCGAGCGACGCCCCGGGCGTAAAGATTTCGCTGACGCCGGTGGCCTTGAGCACCGAGACATCGTCTTCAGGGATGATCCCGCCGCCGAACACGACGATGTCGTCCCCGCCCTTCTCCCGCAGCAACTCCATGATCCGAGGAAACAAGGTCATGTGCGCTCCGGAGAGGATGGACAGCCCGATCGCGTCGGCGTCCTCCTGAATCGCGGCGCTGGCGATCATCTCCGGCGTCTGGTGCAGACCGGTGTAGATGACCTCAAAGCCGGCGTCGCGCAGCGCCCGCGCCACGACCTTAGCCCCGCGATCATGCCCGTCGAGGCCCGGCTTCGCAACGATGATGCGAATCTTGGAGGTCGCCATCAGATGATCGCCGGTTCTCGATACTCTCCATACACAGCCCGGAACACATCACAGATCTCCCCCATCGTGCCCCCGGCTTTCACGCACTCCAGGACTTTGTACATCGTATTCTCGCCCGCATCGGCCGCCCGCTTGAGATCATCGAGCGCTCGCCGCGCCCGGACCTCGTCGCGCTTCGCTCGGATTCGACGTACGCGCTCGATCTGTCTGCGCTCGACCTCGGGGTCAATGCGCAGAATGGGAATTCGCTGCTCCTCGGGTAGCACGAACTCGTTGACCCCGACGATCGTCTTGTCTTTCCGCTCGAGCTGCTGCTGATAGTGATAGCTGGCCTCGGCGATCTCTCGTTGCGGATAGCCGAGTTCGACCGCCCGCACCATCCCGTCCAGGTCATCGATCTTCTGGATATATGCCTCGGCCCGCTCCTCCATGGTGGTGGTCATCGACTCGACAAAGTACGATCCACCCAGTGGATCGACGGTGTCCGCCACGCCGCTTTCGTGGGCGATGATCTGCTGCGTGCGCAGCGCCACTATCACGGCGTCTTCCGTCGGCAGGGCATACGTTTCGTCCATGGAGTTGGTGTGTAGCGACTGTGTCCCGCCGAGCACCGCCGCAAGCGCCTGAATCGCCACCCGGACGATGTTGTTGAGCGGCTGTTGCGCCGTCAGGGAGACGCCCGCGGTCTGGGTGTGGAAGCGCAGCCACCACGAATGAGGGTTCTTGGCCTTGAACCGATCGCGCATGATCCGGGCCCACAGTCGGCGCGCGGCGCGAAACTTCGCGACTTCCTCAAAGAAATCGTTGTGGCAGTCGAAGAAGAACGAGAGCCTGGGGGCGAACTCGTCGACGTCCAAACCGGCGTCGATCCCCGCCTGCACGTAAGCGACGCCGTCAGCAAGCGTGAACGCCAGCTCCTGCACCGCTGTGGCGCCCGCCTCGCGGATGTGATACCCGCTGATGCTGATCACGTTCCACCGCGGGAGTTCTCGGGTGCCGAACACGAGCATGTCCTGAATCAGCTTCATGCTGGGCCGCGGCGGCACAATCCATTCCTTTTGAGCGATGAATTCCTTCAGCATATCCGTCTGCGTCGTGCCGCCGATCTGCGCGCGAGTAAACCCCATATTTTCTGCCGCGGCGACGTACATCGCCAAGAGGACATTCGCCGGCGCGTTGATCGTCATCGAGGTCGTGACGCGATCCAGCGGGAGATCGCGCAGGAGAATCTCCATGTCCTGCACCGAGTCGATCGCGACACCCTCGCGGCCGACCTCTCCGAGCGCGCGCGGATGGTCGGAGTCGTATCCCATCAAGGTGGGCATGTCGAAGGCCACGGAGAGGCCCGTCTGGCCGTGCTCGAGCAGGTAATGGAACCGGCGGTTGCTGTCTTCGGCCGAACCGAATCCGGCGAACTGCCGCATCGTCCACAACCGGCCGCGGTACATGGTCGGGTGAATCCCGCGCGTGAATGGATACTCTCCGGGCAACCCCAGGCTGCGCTCGAGATCGAAGCCTTTGAGGTCGTCAGGCCCATAGATGCGATTGATCGGAAGATCGGAAAGCGACGTGAACTGCTGTGCCCGCTCAGGCTGGCGTTTCAACGCGTCTTTAAGCGTTGTCGCTTCCCAACGCTGCCGTTCCTGCCTCAACTGCCAGAGTTTCTCCATCCCTTAATCCCTATTCCCGCCTTTCGCTTTCTTCACGGCCTCCGTGAGCTTCGGCAAGATCTCGAAGAGGTCCCCGACGATTCCGAGGTCGGCGAGTTGAAAAATGGGCGCATTCGGATCCTTGTTGATGGCGACGATGTGCTTCGAGCCCGACATGCCTGCCAGATGCTGCGGTGCGCCTGAGATTCCACAGGCCAGATAGACCTGGGGACTCACGGTTTTGCCGGTCTGGCCGATCTCATAATCGTGTGGCACCCATCCTGAATCCACCGGCGGGCGGGATGAACCCACGGCAGCCCCAAGCGCCTTCGCCAACGCGTCCAGCAAGGCAAAATTCTCAGGGCCTCGGAGACCCCTGCCGCCGGAGACGATGACGTCCGCTTCCGTCAGCGGCACCGTCTCCCGCTTGATCGCCTGAACCTCGTGCACCTTCGTGCGGATCTGCTTGGCGTCCAGTGGGATTCGCATCGCACGCACCTCTGCGGTTCGCTTCGGGTCAGCCTGCGGCACCGGGTAGACGGCGGGAAGGACCACCGCGATGCGAATGCCCTCGGACGCATACATGACCGTCCCGATGGCTTTGCGGGTGTACATCGGGCGTGTTGCCACCAGGCTGCTGTTGTCCACCTCCAGGCTGGCGCAGTCGGTCACAATCGCGGCACCGAGCCTAGCGGCCAGGCGAGGCGCGTAGTCACGTCCCTGCGCGGTGGATCCGATCAGCACGAGCGTGGGCTGCTCCTTGCGCAGCGCCTCCCCCACCACCTGGGTCTGCGCATCTGCTGTGTACGGCTCGAGCAGCGGATCCTGGGCGGTGTAGACAATGTCCGCTCCATAGGGACCAAGCGCGCGCGCAACGGCGGAGACGTCCCTGCCCGGGACGAACGCAACCGCTTTCCCTCCCAGCGCTAGCGCCAGCTGGCCGGCGCGTCCCAACAGTTCAAGACTGATCTTCTTGGGTTGACCGCTCTCGTGCTCAACGACGACCCAGACGTCGTTCGCCATATCCTACAACACCTTCGCGTCGTTCTTCAGGAACGCGACGATCTCAGCGACGGCTTTGTCCGCATCCGCTTCGATCACGCGGCCTGCTTGACGTTTGGGTGGCGGCACCAGTTTGGTGAGCCTGGACGACGCAGCTACCTTCTGATCGGTGGACGTTGACGTTTTAATCTCCTTGCGCTTGGCTTTCATGATCCCAGGGAGTGATGGATACCGTGGCTCATTGAGGCTACGCTCGACGGTCAGGAGCGCGGGAAGGGGAACCTCCAGTATCTCGACCCCACCCTCAACTTCTCGGTGCACGAGGGCGGTCGTGGCCGACGCGTCGACCTCGAGATGAGCGATTGCCGTCGCCTGCGGCAGGCCGAGCAGCTCTGCGAGAGCGGGACCGACGATGCTCGCATTGTCATCGGTGCTGAGCTTGCCGCAGATCACCAGGTCGTGGGGCAGCGCCTTGATGGCCGCAGCAAGCACCCGTGCCATTCCCAAGTGGTCGGACTGCTCTAGACCGGGACCGGTAATAAGCATTGCCTCGTCGGCCCCCATGGCCAATCCGGTGCGGAGCGCCTCCTTCGTGCGTTCCGGGCCCGCCGCGATCAAAGTCACGGTGCCCCCGAACTGCTCTTTGAGACGTAAGCCGGCCTCGGTCGCATGCTCATCGTAGTAGTTCATGACAAGATTGAGACCCATCTCGTCGATCCCGCTGCCGTCCGGCTTGATGCGGATCGGGGCTTCGGTGTCTGGAACCTGCTTCACGCACACGACAATGTTCATGAGGCGATGAACCCGGCGAGGGACGGAGCCTCTCCCCGACTGAAACTGATACGGGGACCCCTCAGGCCCCGTCCCTCGCCGGGTTCACCCGCATTTCCACTGGCGAGGCAGACGTGTGCCGTGGGAACTGAACGGGCCAGCGCCGGGGGCTCCGAGGCTAGAGGGGTCCCCGTGGTAGTCGTAGTTCGGGGAGAGGCCTCGGAGCCCCCGAAAGCTGGCCCCTCTGTGAATCGCCGCTGAGCATTCACTGCACTCGCTCCATCACGTTCCTCGCAATGACGAGGCGCTGAATCTCGGATGTGCCTTCGTAAATCTCGGTGATCTTGGCATCTCGGAAATAGCGCTCAACGGCATAGTCCTGGATGTACCCATATCCTCCATGGATCTGCACGGCCTTGTGTGAAGCCCACATGGCGGTCTCTGACGCGAACAGCTTGGCCATGGACGCTTCCTTCGTGTAGCGCTGTCCCTGCTGCCTCAAGTACGCAGCGCGATAGGCGAGGAGCCGCGATGCCTCGATGCGGGTGGCCATGTCGGCGAGCATCCACTGGATCGCCTGAAACTCGGCAATCGGCCGGCCGAACTGCTGGCGCTCTGAGGCATAGGCAATCGAGTCCTCTAGGGCTGCGCGGGCAATGCCGATCGCCTGCGCGGCGATACCCAACCGACCACCATCGAGCGTCGACAGCGCGATTTTGCCTCCTGCGCCGAGGTCCCCGAGCACATTATCCGCAGGCACACGGCAGTCGTCGAGCACGATCTCAGAGGTGGATGAACACTTGATGCCAAGCTTTTTCTCGATCTTACCGACCGCGATCCCTGGGAACGATTTCTCCACGATGAAGGCCGAAATACCGCGGGCGCCCTCTTGACCTGTCCGCGCGTAGACGATACACGTGTCGGCCTCTACCCCGCTGCTGACAAAGGCTTTCGTGCCGCGCAGCACCCATTCGTCGCCATCGCGCCGTGCCGTTGTCGATAGAGACATCGCATCCGAACCCGCGGACGGTTCGGTGAGGCAGTAACACCCGAGTCGCGTGCCGTCGCACAGACCGGGGAGATATCTTTGCCTCTGTGCTTGCGTCCCGTAGCGTAGAATCGGGTCGGCGACGAGCGAGTTGCTCACGGTGATGATGGTCTGTACCCCGGCCGACGCGCGCGCCAGTTCTTCATGCGCCACGACGTAGGCAATCGCGTCCATGCCGGCGCCGCCATACCGCTCGGGGACGACCATGCCCATGAGACCAAGGGCGGCGGCCTTCTTGATGATCTCCTGCGGGAATGTTTCGGTGTGATCCAGCTCGGCGGCAACGGGGAGAATTTCTTTCGACGCGAACTCCCGCACCATCGACTGGACCATGCGGTGTTCTTCGGTGAGTTGAAAATCCATGCGCTCATGCGAAATTCTGCGCCAGGGAAGGAGTCACCTCTGGAGCAGTCAAATCACCACACGCCACGGCTTTTCTTCCGGGAGTTCACCATGAGTGAACGTGTTGCGATCGTGGGCGTTGGTGCCGTCGTTCCACGCCCGCAGTCCCGTGACGCGTCCCATCGGGAAATGATCTTTGACGCTGCCACACGAGCCTACGCGGACGCCGAGATCACACATCACGAGATCGACAGTTTCATCAGCGTCGCGGAGGATATCCACGAAGGGACCAGCATCACTGACGAGTACGTGCCCGATCAACTCGGGGCGGTGCTGAAGCCGGTCCAAACGATCGCGGGGGACGGCATGCAGGGCGTGGCGGTGGCCTTCGCGCTCATTCGCTCGGGCATCGCTGATCTAGTTGTGGTTGAGGCGCATTGCAAGCCTTCGAACATTCTGCGGCATGGCGATGTGCTGGAAATGGCGCTCGACCCCGTTTACGAGCGTCCGCTGCGCGTGCATCCGCACTACATCGCAGGACTGGAAATGCGCCGCTACCTGCACGACACGGGCACCACTGAGGACGCGGTGGCCTCGGTCGTCAACAAGAATCGGCGGCAGGCGCTCGCGAATCCCGCCGCGCCGTATGGCGGCAACGTCAGCACGTCAGACGTTCTCACGTCGCCGCCGGTGTGCGAGCCCTTGCGCAGCCTCGAAGTCAGTTCGTACGCGGACGGGGCGGTCGTCCTTGCCCTGGCGTCAGAAGAACGCGCGCGGCGCTGTCCGAAACCGGTCTGGATCCGAGGCATCGGCTGGGCGTCCGATAGCCCCTGGCTGGCGAGGCGTGAGTGGTCCGACGCTGTTTATGCCTCGCTCGCCTCCGGGATGGCATATCAGATGGCCGGCATCGCCACACCCACGGAGGAGATCGGCTTTGCCGAGATCGACGACACGTACGCGTACAAAGAGCTGCAGCACCTTGAAGCTGCAGGCCTCGCGCCTCGGGGACGCGCCGGAGCCTTGACAGTCGCCGGCGAGACTCGGCGGGAGGGTCGATTACCAGTGAACTCCTCGGGCGGCAGCCTTGGGATGGGATACTGCTTTGACGCGTCGGCGCTGTACCGGATCGCGGAGGTAACGCGCCAGATGCGCGGTGAAGCGGGCCGCGCGCAGATTGCAAATCCAGGATCAGGACTCGTCATCTCCTGGCGCGGCGTGCCCACTCAAACAGGCGGCGCCCTCGTGCTTGGAGCGAACTGATAACAACCGGTCGTGGGTCGTCGGTCGTAGGTCGTAGAAACTGATGCACTACCCACGACCAACGACCTACGACCTATGACCGCAGTGGGGGGCACAGTGCGAAAGCCGCGACGGAGAGTGGCAGTGATAGGGGCGGGCATGAGTCTGTTCATGCGCCGGGCCCTCGAGACGGGTAAGGAGCTCTCCTACTACGCCGCGTCCCAGGCGCTGGAAACCGCCGGCGTGCGCTTGAAAGAGATCCAGGCGGTGGTGATGGCGACCGCACCCGATGCGTTTGACGGCGTGCACATGAAGGGTGAGTGGCTCCTCGACGGTGCAGGCGGTGTGCGCAAACCCTATCTTCGCGCCTACGTCGGCGGAGGCTCGGGTGTGTTCAGCATCATCAGTGGATGGACACTTGTGGCATCGGGTCTCTTTGATCTCGTCCTCGTCGTGGCGGAAGAGAAGATGAGCAGCTGCCAGCCACACCCGCAGGGTGCATTTCTTACCATCTTTGATCACACGATCGAGCGCCCGCTCGGTCCCAATCTCTTGTGGATCTTCTCGCTGGAGCAGCACCGGTACATGGCCACGTATGGCATTCGGAATGAAGACATCGCGCTGGTCTCGGTCAAAAACAAGCGAAACGCGCTCGATCATCCCGTTGCACAGGTGGCGGCTTCGCTCACCGTGAAGGACGTGCTGGCCAGTGAAGTCGTCGCCTGGCCGGTGCACCGCCTCATGGTCAGCCCGATCAGTGATGGCGCCGCAGCCATCGTCCTGGCTTCAGAGGATGTCGCCCGGCGTCTCAGCGACAAACCGATATGGGTGCAGGGCGTGGGCTGGTCACTCGACACATCATACTGGGGGAATCGGGACCTCGCCTATCCGCGCTACGTCGAGCGCGCGGCACGGATGGCGTATGAGATGGCCGGCATCAGCGAACCGCGCCGGCAGATTCACGTCGCGGAACCCTACGATCCATTTGCATATAAGGAACTCCACCACCTCGAGGGTCTGCAGCTTTCAGACAAAGGAAAAGCGCCGGAAGATCTTGCACGTGGCCGGTTTGAACGCACGGGCGAACTGCCCACGTGTCCGTCCGGGGGCCTGATGGGCGTCGGGAACCCGATCGCCGCCGCTGGGCTCATGAAGCTATGCGAACTGTTCTGGCAGTTGCGCGGCGAAGCGGGCGCGCGTCAGGTCCCGGGGAATCCGGAGCGCGGGCTCGCACAGGCGTGGGGAGATCTCATGCAGGTCGGTACCGTCGCCATCCTCGGAGTAAACTAGTGGCAAATTTCACGCGCCCGGCCCGTTCGATCGACGCACCGCCTCGCTTGCCGCTGCGCGGCTCACCGTTGAGCGATGAACAATTCCGCCGCGAGGTCAGCACGACGCCATGGACTCCGATGCTGGAGTACGGGTGGGATGCCGGTGTTGCTATCAGTAGGTTCCTGGACGGCTTGAAAGCCGGCAAGATCCTGGGGGTACGGTGCAATGTCTGCGGACGGACCGTCACGCCGCCGCGCGCCTTCTGCGAGCTCGACTTCAAGCCCATTGACGCGTGGGTCGAGCTCCCCGATACCGGGACGATCAACACCTACTCGATCTGCTATATCACGTGGGACATGAAACCACTTCGGAAGCCACAGATTCCTGCCGTGATCGAGATCGACGGCACGACGCCGCGGGCTGGTTTTCTCCATTTGATCGGCGGCGTCAAGGGATCGTCGGTGGAGTCAATCCGGAAGCAGCTCCGTGTGGGCATGCCGGTTCGCGCAGTCTGGAGAAAGCCGGATCAACGCGAGGGCGCTATCACGGATATCCTGCATTTTGAGCCGGTGCGGGGTCGCCGGCGATGAGGCCCGCAAGCGACCAAGCACCCACGGTTCCCACTGTGCTCAGCGCACTGGATCAGGTGGAGCCGCGCGTGTGGAAGGGCGCGATGCCGGTGCAGTTTCTCTACACAGCCGGCGCGGCGGGAGAGCGCTTCTTCCAGACGCTCAAGCGCAAAGGCGTGTTCGTGGTGACGCGCTGTGAGGAATGTCGTCTGACGTACTTGCCACCGCGGATCTACTGCGAACGGTGCTTTGCCGATCTTTCGGAAACCTGGCGGGAGGTGGCGCCTGTAGGCAAGGTGCATACGCACACGCTCGTCCACGTCGACCGACAAGGACGGAATGCGGCCTCCCCTACCCTCGTGGCCTTCGTTCGGATTGACGGCACCGACGGCGGCCTTGTGACACGGCTCTTGGAGATTGCTCCAGCAGATGTGCGCATTGACATGCCCGTCGAACTCGTGCTCGCGCCAAAGCGAAGACGCCGGGGCACACTCGACGACATCATAGGGTTCCGTAATCGGAGGTGACGAGCATGGAAGAAGGCTGGTCTCGGATCGTCGGCATCAAAGATCTCATGGAGAAGGCCGGACTCGACCCCAACAACAAAGAGGATTTCAACCGTACCGTGAACTGGCTGCGATCAAGGAAGATTCCTTTCGCCTCGATCGGCAAAGCCGTCCGCGGCCGCCAGCGCGGTATCCTCGTGCTCGCCGACCACATCGAAGCGGCGATCAAGAAAGGCCGCGGGGGAGAGTAAGGACTTTGGCATGAGAAGTGGCCAGCTTTCGTGGGCCCCGAGGCCTCGTCCCTCCCCCCGGGTCACCGGTGGCTTACTTTCCTTCGGAGTAGTCGTAGAAGCCGCGGCCGCTCTTACGGCCGTGGAGTCCCGCCAACACCATCTGCTTCATGAGCGGCGGCGCGGCGTAGCGGGTGTCCTTGAACTCTTGAAACATGGCCTCGGCAATAAAGTAGGTCGTGTCGATCCCCACGTAGTCCAGCAGTGTCAGCGGACCCATCGGGTGCGCGAGTCCTAACACGATTGCAGTATCAATATCCTCCTTGGTCGCGATTCCGAGCTCGAGCGCACGCACGGAGTCGAGCAGGTAGGGTATGAGCAGAAGATTGACGATGAATCCTGGGCTGTCTTTGCAAACAACCACCGTCTTCCCGAGAGACGTAGCGAAGCGGCGGCCGGTCTTCATCGTGTCTTCCGAGGTCTGCAGCCCGCGAATCAGTTCGACCAGCTTCATGACCGGGACCGGGTTGAAGAAGTGAATACCCAGGAAGCGCTCGCGCCGTTTCGTCACAGACGCCATTTCTGTAATCGACAGCGACGACGTGTTGCTCGCGAAGATCGTCTCCGGTGGGCAGACATCGTCGAGCGTGCGGTACACTTCCTTCTTCAGGTGCATATTCTCGACAACGGCTTCAATGATGAGGTCAGATGAGGCGAGATCACTCAGGTTCGTGGTCCCGCGGATCCTCTTGCGCGCGGCAGCCGCGTCGGCCTCGGCCAGTTTCCCTCGCTGCACTCCCCGCTGCATCGAGGTTTCCAGGCGGGACAGGCCTCTCTTCAGCAAATCATCGTCCACCTCGCTGACCACCACCTGATAGCCGCCAAGCGCGCAGACCTCGACGATCCCCGCTCCCATGAGGCCACAGCCTACCACACCCACGCGCTTAATCTCCATTGCTTCCCCCTTCATCCACACCGCGCGCCGCCGGTTCCTCGCCACGTCGCTCGAGCTCCACGGTAGCCCGCTGGACGTCCTCCTCGCTGAGGATGGCGACCTGATCGTACGGTTCGCGCGAGATCTCTTTGAGCGCTTCCTGGAGACGCTCCCAGTGCCCGCGGATCACCGGGCGACCGACCCGCCGCTGCCGCGTTTCATCCTGCTTCACGCTGGTCGTTTCACTGACGTCGAACACGATCAAAATGACCGGAACACCCGCCCGGCGGCCCAACTGCCTCAACTCGCGGCGCGCATCGGCGCCCAGCGCGGTGCTGTCGGCGACGGCCAGCCTGCGGTTTCGCAATCGGGCGGCGATGATCTGGTGGAAGAGATCGAACGCGTCACGAGACACTGCGAGGTTCGACTCGTCATCACCAATCATCGCCCGGCACCGATCAGATGAGACGATGGCCGTTTCGGAAAAATGTTTCCGCGCGAAGGTACTCTTGCCGCTTCCCGCCGGTCCGCAGAGCATCACCAGCGAGGGATGAGGAATTGATATTCGCATCTACGTGATGACCTCGTGAATCAGCGGCCGCGTTCGTGGTGTCGTACGCCCGATCGTATATGCCGCCTGGACCAACGCCAGTGCCTGGTCCGCTCCACCCGTATCTCCGGCATGGATCTGCGCAAGCGTATCTCCCTTGGCCACGCTCTCGCGGACTTTCTTTTTGAGCACGATGCCGACGGCGGGATCGATGGTGTCCTCCTTCTTCGCCCGGCCCGCGCCCAGCCTCATCGCCGCGAGCCCGATGCGCTCGGCGTCGATCGCGGTCACGACTCCCGCGGAGGAGGCGGGCACTGGAACAGACACCGGTGCCTGGGGAAGACGCGTGGGATCATCGACGCAGGCCGGATCCCCGCGCTGCGCACGTATCATCTCCTTGAACTTGTTCAGCGCCCGGCCGTCTGACAGCAGCCGCTCAAGAATGGCACCGGCATCCTCCTGGGACTTCGTGACTCGCGCCAGCACCAGCATCTGGGTGCCGAGCGCGATGCAGAGTTCCCGCAGGTCATCCGGTCCTTCGCCCGCCAGCGTTTCGATCGCTTCGCGCACCTCCAGGGCATTACCGACAGCGTAACCAAGCGGCTGATCCATATCGCTGATCAGCGCAACAGTGCGGCGGCCGGCGGTGTTGCCAATGACCACCATGGTCTTCGCGAGATCGCGCGAACCGTCCAATGATTTCATGAAGGCGCCGCTCCCCGTCTTCACGTCTAGCACGATCCCGTCACTGCCCGCCGCGATCTTCTTGCTCATCACGCTGGCGGCGATCAAGGGAATGCTGTCCACGGTCGCCGTGACGTCACGCAGCGCATAGAGCTTCTTGTCGGCGGGCACGAGATCGGCGGTCTGCCCGGCGATGGCGCAGCCAATCCGGTTGACCTGGCTGACAAACGCCTCCGCCGATAATTCCGTGGTGAAACCTGGAATCGACTCGAGCTTGTCGAGGGTGCCGCCGGTATGCCCTAATCCCCGGCCGGATAGTTTCGCGACGGGCGCCCCCGCCGCGGCCACGAGCGGGATGAGCGCGAGCGAGGTCTTGTCCCCCACCCCGCCCGTGCTGTGTTTGTCGACCTTCGTGCCACGGATCGCGCTCAGATCAAGTGTCTCGCCCGACCGCACCATGGCCGATGTCAGCGCCGCCGTCTCTTCCGCGGTCATACCGCGAAAGTACACGGCCATGAGGAACGCGCTCACCTGATAGTCGGGGACCGTCCCGGAGACAAAACCCTGCACCAGCCAGTCAATTTCATCAGCGGAAAGTTCACCGCCGTCGCGCTTCTTTTGGATGAGTTCGTACGCGCGCACCGACTAGACGTTCATCTCCCTCACAATCCGCTTCACTAGCTTTATGAACCTCGGCTCTACTTCTTTCGCCACCGCGATGACCTCTTCGTGGGTGACCTGCTGCACCTGTTCACCTGTGGCCATATCCGTGATCGCCGTGATACCGAGCACGCGCATGCCCAGGTGCCTGGCCGCAATCACCTCGGGCACAGTGGACATCCCCACGGCGTCGGCCCCCCACCCTCTGAGCATCCGCAGCTCGGCGAGGGTCTCATAACTCGGGCCGGACACGCCGACATACACGCCCTTGCGAATGACCGCGCTGTCGGCCTCCGCTGAACGCTCGGCCAACGCGATGAATTCCGGATCGTAGGGCTGCGACATGTCCGGGAAACGGGGGCCGAGGTCCGGGTCGTTCGGACCGATCAGGGGGTTTGTGCCGAAAAAATTGATGTGGTCGGCAATGATCATGAGATCGCCCCGGTGCCACTGCCGGTTGATCCCACCGGCCGCATTGCTGACTATCAGCGCCTCTGCACCGAGGGCGTGCATCACACGGATCGGGAAGACGACTTGTTGCATCGTATATCCCTCGTAGAAGTGCACGCGGCCGGCCATCGCGACGACCGCTTTGCCTTCGAGCCGGCCGACGACAAGCTGACCGCTGTGGCCTTCCACTGTTGATGGCGGAAAATTGGGGATCTCCGCGTAAGGAAGGGTGGCCTCAGCCTCAATCTCATAAGCCAGGGCGCCCAGCCCAGACCCAAGGATCAGCGCGATCTTCGGCTTGATCTTCGTGCGCTGCCTGACAAACGAGCTCGCCTGTTTGATCTCCAGTGTCATTGTCTCGTCCCTACCCCGAGCAACAAATTGAGCACGCTTTCCCCGGGTCCGGTCCACACCACCCCAAGCGCTTCAGCGACCGTCGCACCCACGTCAGCGAACGTGCGGCGAGTTCCGAGGTCAACTCCGCCCCGTACGCCCGGACCCGCGATGAGCAGCGGCACATACTCTCTGGAGTGATCGGTACTGGGAGTGGTCGGATCGTTGCCGTGGTCGGCCGTGACCATCAGGAGATCCTTCGGCCTGAGTGTCTCCAGGATGGCCGGAAGCTTCGCATCGATAGATGTAAGATCTGCTGCGTACCCATGTGGATCATTGCGGTGACCAAATTTGGTGTCCAGGTCCACAAGGTTCGCGAAAATGATTCCCTCGCGTGTCTCGTCCATGGCCTGCACGGTTTGTGTGATGCCGTCAAGATCGTCGTGGGTGTGAACGCTCCGGGTAAGACCGCGCCCTGCAAACAAATCCGGGATCTTTCCGACTCCCACCACGGTGAGGCCTGCCTGGACCGCGTCATCAAGCAACGTAGGCGTCGGAGGCGGCAGCGAGAAGTCGCGGCGGCGGTCGGTTCGCTTGAACGCGCCCGGCGCCCCCACGAAGGGCCTGGCGATCACCCTGCTCACGGAGTGCTCGCCTGTTAAAATCCGACGCGCGATCTCGCACATCTCATACAGTCGGGGGACCGGGATCACATCCTCGTGGGCCGCGATCTGGAACACGCTGTCGGCCGAGGTGTAGACGATGGGACGCTGCGTCCGCAGATGCTCTGGTCCGAGCTGCTGAATGATTTCGGTGCCGGATGCCGCGTAGTTGCCGAGGACCTTCGTTCCGATCTCGCGCTCGAATGGTTCGATGAGGTCACGGGGAAAACCATTGGGATAAGTCGGGAAGGGTCGTTCCAGGATGATCCCCATGAGTTCCCAGTGTCCGGTAGTGCTATCTTTGCCGGCTGAGCGCTCTGTGAGCTTGCCGAATGCGCCGGCGGGATGGGTGACAGGCACTACGCCTCGAATCGGCACAATTCGGCCAAGACCTAAGGACTCCAGTGTGGGCAGGTGCAGCCCACCCACGGCCTCTGCCGTATGCGGGATCGTGCTGCTGCCTTCGTCCCCATAGGCGCCAGCATCAGGTAATTCGCCTACTCCGGCGCTGTCCAGCACGATGATGATGGCCCGCGTGAACGCGCTCACCCTTCGTGATTCGCGGCCTACTGCTTTCTGCCTACTGCCTTCGTCTTTGGGCGGGAAACGATGCGCATCCCCTCGCGGGGATGGGCTTGCCGGTAGACCTCCCTCAGGCGATCACGGGTGACGTGAGTGTAGACTTGCGTGGTGCTGATCGATGCATGCCCGAGCATTTCCTGGACCGCGCGCAGATCGGCTCCCCCTTCGAGCAGATGCGTCGCAAACGAATGCCTGAGCACGTGCGGCGTCAGCGGCCTCGCAATTCCGGCCTGCCGGGCGTACGCCCTCATGAATTTCCAACAGGCCTGCCTGGTGAGTCTGCCGCCGCGACGGTTCACGAACAGCGCCTGGGTTCCGCGCCCTCTCGAAGAGAGGACAGGACGTGCGTGCAGGAGGTACGACCGAAGGGCCTGGATCGCCTTTGTCCCGATGGGAACGAGGCGTTCCTTATCGCCTTTCCCAATCGTCCGTACGACCTCATGGGCCAGGTCCACGTCGCCCAGATTGAGATTGATGAGCTCGGAGACGCGCAGTCCGCTGGCGTACATCAGCTCGAGCATCGCGCGGTCACGATTCCCTCGCGGGATCAGGGGATCCGGCGTCGCGAGGAGCCGGTCGACCTCGCCGATGGTGAGGACGTGTGGTAACCGCGCCGGGAGTTTCGGGGGCGCCAGATCAAGCGTGGGGTCGTGTTCCAGTTCTTCCTCGCGCAGCAGAAACCGATAGAACGCCCGGATCGCCGCCGCCCGGCGCTTGATCGTCGCCGGGGCGCGGCCATGCCGGCGCAGCGACAGGAGATACACGGTAAGGGCGGCGCGATCGACATCCGATGGTGTCTTGATCCCGCGCGAGGCCATGAACTGCGCGAACTCGACAAGATCGTGGCGGTACGCATCCGCGCTTGCGCGGGCCAGCCCCGCTTCGGCAAGCGCGTACGCCAGGAACGCTTCAATGTGCGCGCCGTACGGCGGGCCGGCCTGGCTCATCCGCGAGCGCGGCGGCGCGGGGACGCGGCCATGAGCAGTCCGATGATCGACTTCGCGTCGATGATCTCTGTGCCGATCAGTGACTGCGCCTGCGTCAGAGGCATGGTGACGACCTCCAGATCTTCCTCCTCCCGCTCGCGCGTGGACGGCGAGAGGCCTGCGGCGAGGTAGAGATGCACCTGCTCGGTGAGAAATCCCGCAGAAGGCAGGAAGGTCACGAGGTGTTCCACACGATTTGCCTGCATCCCCACTTCCTCCGCGAGTTCACGGTGCAGACACGCCAGGATGTCCTCATCCGGCTCGATTGTCCCGGCGGGAATCTCGAGCAGCGCGCGCCCGGCTGCTGTACGGTACTGCCGGACCAGGAGGATGCGGCCCGCGTCCGTCAATGGCACGATGGCCACCGCGCCGCGATGCTCCACGATCTCCCGCTCGGTCACGCGACCGCTGGGAAGCTCAACCTCGTCGACGCGTAGTGACACGACGCGGCCATCGTACACGCGGGTCGATTTCCGGAGCCGTTCCGCAGGCACGGTCCGCGCTACGTGCGTCCTTCGACGACCTCGGTTTCGTAGATCGGGGTTCCCTCGCGCCGCACCAGCTCGCGGAACGCCTGCATGACCTTGAGGGTGATGGGGCCGGGCGCGCCGGTACCAATCCGCCGGCTGTCGACTTCGACGACGGGGCCCACTTCGGCGCCGGTCCCGGTGATGAAGCACTCATCCGCAGTGTAGACGTCGTACATCCCAAACACTTTCTCCAGCATGGGGGCGCCCATTTCTCGCACGAGGCCCATGGTGGTCTCTCGCGTGATGCCCTTGAGAATGCCGAGATGGGCGGCAGGCGTCCAGACCTCCCCGTCGCGCACGAGAAAAATGTTCTCGGCGCTGCACTCGCAGACGTAGCCGTCGCTGCTCAACATGATCCCCTCTTCGACGCCGGCCAGGTTGGCCTCGATGCGGGCCATGATGCTGTTGAGATAGTTGAGCGTCTTGGCCTGCGGCGCCAGCGCATCAGCGCGTACCTTCCGGGTCGTCACATGGATCGCTCGAAATCCACGTCGGTATGCGTCTTCGGGATGCAGCTGGATCGTGTCGACGATGACCACGACGGTAGGGGCCTTGCACTTGCGAGGATCCAGACCGAGATCCCCGGGCCCGCGCGAGACGACCGGGCGGATGTACGCGTCCCGCAACCCGCACCGCCGGATGGTCTCGAGGATCGCGTGCTTCATCTGGTCTTTGGAGAGCGGAATCTCGAGCATCAAGAAGTGGGCGGAGTCGTAGAGACGATCGAGGTGCTGGTCCAGCTTGAACACCCGTCCATTGTAGGCGCGGATGCCTTCGAAGACTCCGTCGCCATAGAGAAAGCCGTGGTCGAAGACGGAGACCTTCGCTTCGTCTTTGGGGACAAACTGTCCGTTCACGTACGAGACGAGCCCCATCACCCTAGCCCTCCAGTCACCGTCCTACTTATTGAAGCAACGTACAAGCTCCACCGGCCTCGGCGCCCAGCCCACTTGAAACATCATCGCTGCCTCGACCGTTAGGTTTTTCGCGCCTCGGCCCCCTCAGCAACTCTTCTCCCGGGTATGCCAGACGCGTGCTGCAGCGCGGCGCCGATGAACTCACGGTACAACGGATGCGGCCGGTTCGGCCGCGAGCGGTACTCCGCATGGAACTGGGTTCCCACGAACCACGGGTGATCGGGCAGCTCGATGATCTCCACCAAATTCTTGGCGGGATACACCCCGGTCACACTCATGCCGTGCCCCGTCAAGATATCGAGATAATTGTTGTTGACTTCGTAGCGGTGCCGGTGTCGCTCCGCGACCTCGCCGGTGCCGTAGGCCTGTCCGGCAAGGGATCCCCGCGCAAGCCGGCAGGGGTACAGTCCCAATCGCATTGTACCCCCTTTCTCGGTGACGGCTTTCTGCTCGGGGAGGAGATCGATCACCGGATGGGGGGTCTGCGGGTCCACTTCCGTCGTATTGGCGCCCTCCAGCCCGCAGACGTGACGCGCGAACTCAACCACGGCCCACTGCATGCCGTAGCAGATCCCCAGAAATGGGACCGCACGTTCGCGGGCAAACCGGATCGCTTTCACTTTGCCCTCCACCCCGCGGGCGCCAAAGCCTGGACACACGAGGACCCCGTCAAATCCCGCCAGGCGCTCGGCCACGTGTTCCTGGGGCAGCGGCTCGAGTTCCTCCGAGTCGATCTTAGTGACCTGCACGTCGGCGCGGAAGGGGATCCCTCCATGCCGCAATGCCTCGACGATGCTCACGTAACTGTCCTCGACGCCCATGTACTTGCCGACGAGCGCGATCCGCACCACTTTTGTCGGACGCAGAATGGCGTCTACCATCTCCTGCCATTCGGACAGGTCGGGCGGATTGGACCGTAGTCCGAGGCGGTCGACGATGATCTCGCCGAGTCCCTCCCGTTCCAATACTAGTGGGACCTCGTAGATCGACGCCACGTCGAGTGCCTGAATTACCGCCTCCGGGGCCACGTCGCAGAAGAGCGCAATCTTTTCCTTCACCGATCGTGTTAGAGGGCGCTCGGTCCTGCAGACGATGACATCGGGCTGGATCCCGATGCTCCGCAGCTCTTTCACGCTGTGCTGTGTGGGTTTGGTCTTCAGCTCGCCGGCGCCCCGCAAGTAGGGCACCAGTGAGACGTGGATGTACATCACATTCTCCGGACCGACGCCGTGCCGGAACTGACGGATCGCTTCCAGAAATGGCAGACCCTCGATGTCGCCCACCGTGCCACCGACCTCGGTGATGACCACATCCGCGCCCGCGTTGACGGCGACCCTCTTGATCTCTTCCTTGATCTCATTGGTCACGTGAGGGATGACCTGGACGGTCCCGCCCAGGTACTCCCCGCGCCGCTCGCGCGCGATCACCGTACCGTAGATCTTCCCGGTAGTCGTGTTGTTGTCACGGCTCAAGTTCCGGTCTATGAACCGCTCGTAGGTTCCGAGATCCATGTCGGTCTCGGCGCCGTCGTCGGTCACAAACACCTCACCGTGCTGGTGGGGGTTCATCGTTCCGGCGTCGATGTTGACGTACGGATCGAACTTCAGCAATGTGACCGCCAGCCCGCGCGAGCGCAGGAGTCGGCCAATCGACGCCGCGGTAATCCCCTTGCCGAGGGCCGACGCCACACCGCCTGTGATGAAGATGTATTTGGTTGCCATCACGCTCCTACCGCCCGCCCCAGGCGAGCTTTGTGCTGAGGATGGAATAGAAACTGCTGTCGCGCAACCGGACGAAACGCGCCGTCGGCGCTGCACGCTGGATCAGGACCGACCGCGTTTGTTCCAGTGGGAGGCCCTCCCGCCCGTCAACGGTGAGCATCGCTTCTGGGGCCGGAGCTTCTACCTCAACCGTCACCGCGTCACGCTGGTCCACGATGACCGACCGGGCGTTGAAGGTATGGGGACAAATCGGCGTGATGACGATCGCCTCCACGCGCGGATGGACGATCGGGCCACCCGCCGACAGTGAGTACGCGGTCGACCCAGTCGGCGTGGCCACGATGACGCCGTCGGCCGGATAGGAGGCCAGGTGCTCGCCATTGACCGCGATGCGCAGGCGGAGCACGCGCGCCACGCCGCTTTTGGTGACGACCACGTCGTTCAACGCCAGCAGCGTCTGACTTCGTCTGCCCTGCTCGACCTGCGCCTGCAGCATCATCCGTTCATCGACGTCGTATCGCCCCGTGAGCAGTGCGGGCATGGCTCCGGGCAGCTCATCGACCGAGAGCTCAGCCAGGAATCCGAATCCACCCATGTTCACCCCGATGATCGGGATGCCGCGCCCCGCCGCCAGTCGCGCGGCACGCAGGATCGTCCCGTCTCCGCCGAGCACGACGAGCAGTTCCGCGCGATCCGTCAGTTCTTCTTCCGCGCTGGCCAGCGACGGGACACCGAGCATGTGCGCGGCTTCTTGAGTCACAAGGACGCCCTGCGCGCCACGTGCCAGCGCTTCGACCACCGTTTTCGCCTGGGGCACCGTCTCCGGATGTTCGCGCAGTCTGGTGGTGTTGACGATCACGCCGACAGTCGTCATGCGGGCTCCGGCTCACCGGTCGTACGAGCGTCGAGCCCTTCATGCGCGCGCCTGACCACCGCATCCACATCGACCGCAGGCGGTGGCCCCGGCACGCTGCGCAGGTGCAGAAAGAATTCTAGATTCCCCTCTGGACCTCGGAGCGGGGAACCTGTCGCGGCCACGACGGTCCATCCGCCCGAGGACGCTCTATCGATGACGTCGGCCAGGACGCGCCGGTGCACCGCCGCATCACGGACGACGCCACGCTTCGCCTGCTTCGGACCCACTTCAAATTGCGGCTTCACCAGCACGACTGCCGTCCCGCCGGACTTAAGGAGGCGTTGGACCGCGGGGAGTACTTTCCCCAATGAAATGAAGGAGACGTCGACCGTCGCCACATCGACGGCCGCGCCGATATCGCCTGGGCCGACATCGCGGATGTCGCGGCGCTCCAGGCTGACCACGCGCGGATCGTTCCGAAGACGCCACTCGAGTTGTCCTGTGCCGACGTCAACGGCGTAGACCCGAGCGGCGCCGCGTTGCAGCAGGCAATCGGTAAATCCGCCGGTGGACGATCCGACGTCAAGTGCCACCGCACCGGACACGCCAATATCGAATTCCTTGAGCGCGTGATCCAGTTTGAATCCACCGCGGCCGACAAAGGCCGGCCGGGATGCCTTGATCTCGACAACCACATCCTCATCGACCGTCATGCCCGCCTTTTGCGCGCGAATGCCGTTGACGAGCACGTCCCCGGCCAGTATGGATGCCTGCGCGCTCGCGCGCGAAGGCGCGAGCCCCTTCTGCACGAGAAGCGCGTCAAGCCTGGTTCGCATGGTAATCATCTCAGCTCGCAACAATCTTGCCCCACCGGCCTCGCTATTGGCTCGGCCTCACTGCGCCGCCGGCCTGCTGCGCAGGCAATCAACTGGTCGCCACAACAACTACCGCTCACGTCGGCGCAGATCGTCCGCGAGCTCTTCCAGGATACGACCGCGAGGACCCAGGCTGCTGATCGCCGCGACTGCGTCCGTCGTCAGGTCGGCCGCAAGCTCGTGCGAGCGCTCAACGCCGAATGCTCCAGGATAGGTCAGCTTGAACCGCGCGGCATCGCCGCCGAGCCGTTTGCCGACTTCGGCCTCAACTCCAACGACGTCGAGAATATCGTCGACGATCTGAAACGCCAGCCCGACCCGCTCCCCGTACCGCCCAAGCGCAGCGATCGCGCGTTCATCCGCGCCTGCGAGCATCGCGCCGGCCAGCACGGACGCGCGGATGAGTTTGCCTGTCTTGCGCAGGTGGATCTCCCGCACCAGCTCGAACCGCGAGTTCACAGGCGACGCGTTGCCGCGCATGGGCCGGCCCTCGCCAAGCAGATCCAGGACCTGTCCGCCGACCATCCCGCCGGTCCCGATCGCGCCGGCGATCTCGCGGCTCACCGCGAGCGCTCGTTCTGCGCCGACCGCTGCGGCCGCATCGGCGATGAGCGCAAACGCGAGCGCATGTAATGCATCTCCTGTCAGAACCGCGATGGCTTCGCCGAACGCGATGTGACATGTCGGGCGGCCTCGACGCGTATCGGAGTTGTCCATCGCGGGGAGATCGTCGTGGATCAATGAGTACGTGTGGATGAGCTCTACCGCGCAGGCCACGGAGAGCGCGTGCGCCGGTTCGCCGTCGCAGGCTTCAGCAGCGGCCAGCACGAGCAGCGGCCGCAACCGCTTCCCGCCAGCGAAGACGCTGTACCGCATTGCCTCATGAATGATGCGCGGCTCGTGCGACGCCGGCGGCAGATATGTGTCAAGCGCATCGTCGACCAGCCGGCCTCTCGCCTCGAGGTACTCGCTCAACGTGAGATCCGTGAGTGGAATCATGCCGATCCCAGGACTCTGAACCCGTGATGGCCGGATGGCGTTTCCCACTTCGTCTCGATGTTTTCCACGCGGGCGCCGGGCGGTCCATTGCGCAGTGCACTAATATACGCGTCCACGATGTCTTTCGGCCCCTCTGCCGCAGCTTCAACCCGTCCATCCACCAGGTTCCTCGCGAAGCCAGAGAGGCCCAGGCGGCGGGCGGTCCGCTCGGCATAAAACCGGAAGCCGACGCCCTGCACGGCCCCGCTGATCCACACATGAACGCGGACGACCTCAGGTACGTGCATTGTCATGCCTCTTGTCTCGCCTGCGGTAGAGGGCACCGAGCACGCCATTCACGAACTTGCCGGAATCGTCCGTGCCGTACCGTTTGGCGAGCTCGATCGCTTCGTTGATCACGACCCGCGCCGGCGTATCCAGGTGATCCAGCTCGTACGCGGCCATCCGCAGAATCGTGCGATCGGTGCTGGCGAGACGATCGACGGGCCAATCCTTTGCCACGTCAGACAGTGCTCGGTCAATCTCCACGCGATGCGTCCACGTGCCCTCGGTCAGTGCGCGCACAAAAGGCCAGTCGGACTCCGGCACGTCAGGCTGCACTCGGGCGAGGGCGGCGGCGAGGGGCTGCTTTCCGACATCGATCTCGAAGAGCACGCGCAACGCGAGTTCCCGCATCTGGCGGCGGGACCGCACTTTCGGCCGGCTCACCGCATTGGCACTCCAGCGGGCCGCATAAAAACAAGCGACCACCCTGCGGTGATCCGGTGGCTCGCCCGCCCGACCGGAGTGTCTGCCCCGATCAGGCATGCGTCGAGCACGCGTGGGTGGCCCTGCACGCACGTATTATAGAGGGTCCCAAGGCGGCAGGCAACGCATCCACGGGCGGCGGCAGCGGAACTTACTGTCCCCGTCAACCGTCTGATTGGCAAGAAGCGGATCGGAGACATGCCCAAGGAGGCTCTTATGCCACGATTGCTGTGCTCAGTCGGAGTCGCTCTGTTTCTCGTAGTCGCCAGTACGTCCACGGCCCTGGCCTGCGCAGGGTTGATTGGTCCGAACGGTTCTGTCAACCTGGTGCGGACCACTACGCTGGCTGCCTATCACAATGGTGTCGAGCACTATGTGACCGCCTTCTCCTTCCAGGGCGGAGGAGGCAAGTTCGGCTCGATCGTCCCTCTCCCCGGCATCCCCACCAAAGTGGAGCGCGGCGGAGACTGGACGCTGCAGCGTCTCATCCGTGAGACGCAACCTATCCTGAGGGGTGCTCTGGCAGCGCGGGCTGTGTCTGAGGATGGGGTCCGCGTCATCCTTGAGACCAGGATCGACGCCCTGGACATTACCGTCCTGGAAGGTGGCGGCGCAGCCGTGGGGCGCTGGGCGCGCGAGCACGGCTTTGTCCTGCCGCCCGACGCGCCTGAGGTCTTGGATTTCTACGCCAATCGAAGCCCGATCTTTATGGCCGCCCGCTTCGATGCCGACGCGGCACGCGCCCGAGGCCAGCAGATCGGCGACGGCACACCCATTCATCTCACCATCCCAGTTTCAAATCCCTGGGTGCCCCTGCGGGTTCTGGCACTTGGAAAGAACGGGAGCGATCTCGTTCAGGCTGACGTCTACCTCCTCACAGATATCCGCCCGGCCTTACTGCCCGGACCGCGGCGTGGATTCTCGCTTCAATACAGCGCCCCCGCCTCTGCTTCGCTGATACGCGATTTGCGGTCAGACAAAGGCATGGGCTGGATGCCGACCGGGGAGATGTGGCTCACTCACCTTGTTGTGAATAGTGCCGCCCGAGACCTCACCTACGATCTGGCTGTCGATGCGAGCGGGCGCGGCCGCCCATCCTGGGTCGCGGCCGGCCTGGTACCCTTCCGAGTGCCCACAATTCCACCGCTCCGTGGATCAGCTCTCATGGTGCTGACGGGTGTTGTGCTCCTGGGCGGCGCCGGTGTCACGGAGATGGCCAGGCGGAGGCCGGCGTGATTTCGCAGCTCCAGCACATTGCAATCGGACGACGCGCGTTGGCGGTAGCGGCCGCGGGCCTCATTCTCGCGGCCCTACTGCCGGCCTCTGGCAATTCAACCGGTTTCCAGACCGTGACCGTCACCATCCGCCACTCGCGCTTCCTCCCTGCGCAGTTCACCGTCCGCCGGGGGGCCACCGTGCGGTTCGTTTTCACCAATACTGATCCGATCGACCACGAGTTCATCCTCGGCGAGGACGCGGTGCAGCGCCGCCATGAGTCGGGGACTGAGCCCAAGCACGGCGCAATCCCTGGGGAGGTCTCGATTCCGGCCGGAAAGACGGCCGAGACGACCTACACCTTCAACGGGGCCGGCCGGCTGCTCATCGGCTGCCACGCTCCGGGACACTATGCCTACGGGATGCGTGGGTGGGTTCGGATCCTGGACTAGCGAAGGATCCACGAGGAGTTACTTCACCCGTTCAAGGTACTGGCCTGTGCGCGTATCGACGCGCACCCGGTCGCCCGCGTTGATAAAAAACGGCACGTTCACCGTGATCCCCGTCTCCAGCTTCGCCGGTTTTGAGCTGCCGGCCGCAGTATCTCCCTTCACGCCCGGCGGCGTCTCGACGACTCGAAGCTCGACGGTGTTCGGAAGCTCGACCGCGATCGGGCGGCCCTCGTAGAAGACGACGGTCACGTCGGTGTTTTCTTTCAAGTAATGGACCGCGTCCCCAAGCAGCACGTCGGGGAGTGGCAGCTGCTCGTACGTGTCGTGATCCATCACCACGTACTCATCGCCTTGCGAGTATAGGTATTGCATCGGCTTGCGTTCGAGAAACGCCTGGGGGACGCGCTCGTCGGACGTAAAGTTGCGCTCCAGCACCGCCCCGGTCTTGAGGTTCCGGAGTTTGGCGCGGACGAACGCCTGACGCTGCGCACGTTTGTGGTGATGCGTCTCGACCACCGCGTACAAATCGCCGTCGAGCTCGACGACGATACCGGGCCGGAAATCGCCTGTGGTGATCATGTCACAGGACCATGAGCTCTTTCGGAGATCGGGTGAGGATTTCGCACCCCTGCTCGCGGATCACCACCAGATCCTCGATCCGCACTCCGCCCCACCCGTCGAGATAGATGCCCGGCTCGACCGTCACAACCATGCCCGGGCCCAGGGTGGCCTCCTCGCGCGGCGAGAGCGTGGGACCCTCGTGCACCATGAGACCCACACCGTGCCCGAGGCTGTGCCCGAAGGCGTCCCCATATCCGGCGCGGGCAATAACCTCGCGCCCGAGCGCATCCGCGGCCTTCCCCGTCATCCCGGCACGGATCCCGCGGAGGGCCGTCTCCTGGGCTTCCAGCACGGTGCCGTAGATGTCCCGCTGCTTCGCTGACACCTCGCCGATCACAACGGTGCGCGTGCAGTCCGAAATGTAATGACGGTAGATCGCTCCGAAGTCGAGGGTGACAAAGTCTCCGACTGCCAGGGCGCGGTCCTCGGCTCGTCCATGCGGCAGTGAGGAGCGCGGTCCGCTGGCCACGATCGTCTCGAACGCTTCCTTGTCCGCGCCCTGCCGGCGCATGAAGAATTCCATTTCAATCGCGATGTCGCGCTCCACGGCGCCGGGCCGGAGATGACCGCGGATATGCGCGAACGCCGCATCGGCGATTTCCACAGCCTTCCGGATGCGCGCGAGCTCGTCTTCGTCCTTCACCCATCGCAACCGATCCAGACCGTCGACGGGGACGAGCTCCGCCGGCTGCAGCTTGGCCGTGTACTCCTGGTGTTGCTTGACGGTCACCGCGTCGCTCTCAAAGCCTATCCGCTTCCACTCTCGTTGCTGCGCGACGCTCGTGAATGCCTCGATGAACTGCCGGTCGGCCTTGATCACCTCGAACTCGGGCGCCTGTCGACCAGCCTGTTGGACATAACGGAAATCGACGAGCAGGATCGCTTCCTTTGGTGTGACGACGGCGATTCCCGCGGAACCGAAGAATTCGGACACGTAGGCCCGATTCTCATTCTTCTGAATCATCAGCGCATCAAGGTTGTGCTGGCTCAGAATGGCGCGAACTCGCTCGAGTCGAGAGGTCAAGAAACGGATCCCTCCCTTACCAAATAAAGCCCTGACCTTGGTTCGCGGACTCCCCCAGGAGCGCCTGCCCTCCTGTAAGAACCCGCGCGCATCGCAGTTGGAATGTGCTGGACCAGGCCATTAGTCTGCGCGAGGTTGACGAACTCGACGTATGCACTTCTCGCCCGACGAGGCGAATTCGCCAGCAACCCCAGCACCGCGGTCACATCAACAAGGGAATCGATCGTATCTTCGTTTGCGTACATCCTGTAGCTGCTCCATCCGTAGTCTTCTGGCCGCTCGACCAACCCCGCTCGAACCGGGTTCAGATGGATGTAACAGGTGGACTGGAGTAGGTACTCGTTGCTGTCGATAACCCGGCTGCGAAACCGCGTCGCAAAAAGATGTCCATGCCTGCCGTATTTGCGGTTGAAGACGGTGGCGTGAATCCGATGGACCCACCACATAACCTCTGAAATATTCGGCTTTGGCGTTTGAATGACGAGGTGAATGTGATTTGTCATGAGCACGTAAGCGAACACGGAACACTGATATTTAGCCTTGGCTTCAGCGAGTGTTGTTAGGTACCGATACCGGTCGGCATCATCTCTGAAGATCGCTTCGTCATTATTGCCCCGAGCATAAACGTGGTAAGTCACACCCGCACCTATCAACCGCCGCAATTTAGACACTCAATTTCTCCCCTTTCGCAGATGCTCTACTGCCCTCGCTAGTAAGTCGGTTCAGAAAGAGTGACCCGCTCCCAAGTGACCTGCTCCCAACTGACCTGGTCACCGAGGAGTGGCAGAGCGGCTTTGATCACCGGTTCCTCATGAGGAATTTACGGGCAGCTTGTGTTAGAGACACGAATCCGGCCAGTTGCAGGCAGAACGCGTACGCAGAGGCGGGTGTCGCCGGCGGTCAGTGTAACGGTCCCACCGCCGGAGGGGGCGCCGAAGAGGCTGACGCCCGTGAAGAACACGCTAGAGGGCGTGGCGCCCCCGAACCGGGCGTACGTCACGCGCACACGGTCCGGCAGGAGCTGCTCTCGGACGACTGTGGGCACGGATCCAATGCGAGTGAAGACCGTGTAACGTGAACCGTCAGCGAGGAACTCGAGCCCGTGGCCTCGATCGGGCTGGCGTTCGGCCATTGCGCGGGCCTGCACCAGGCGCAGGTCGGCAACCAGCATGACGGCCGCCGAGCGGAGGGCAATTCGCGCGAGAAGGGGCTGGGCCAGCCATACGGCGCTCATGACACTAGCCAAGATCCCGGTGACGATCAGAAGTTCAAAAAAGGTGGCGCCGCGTTGATTTGACACCGGACTGTTCCCCGCCCGCTCGGGCCCAGTCCAGCACACATGTAAGGCAGCGGCAATGACACAATTGAGCTAAAAATCGCCGCGGGACCGGCACCCGCCGGTCCCGCGGCGTTCTGGCTGGACGTCGTTATTTTAAGGGAAGCGGTGGCGACAGGGCGATGCTCCGGTCCACTGCCGCGCGCCATTTGTCCAGATTGCCGGCCATCATGTAGGCGTTAATCAGCGGCATGAGGGTGGCCAGCTGCGGTCGAAGCTGCATGGCCCGTTCCAATGACTGGATCGCGCGGCCGAGGGCATCGCCACCAAATGGGACCAGTCCCATCCGCCGCAGACTGGCGACGTGCAGGTACGCGAGACCGAGCCAGTGGTGCGCCTCAGCGTCGGTGGCGTTGCGGGCGATCGCCTCGGTGTATGGCCGGATGACTGTCGCAAACTCAGCGTCGCTCGCGTAGAAGTCCCACGGGACGAATGGCGGCAGGTGCGCCGCGTTGACACTTGCCGCAGTTACGGCAATGAGTGCGACTGTGACAAGCAGCAGGCGCATCTGACCCCCTCCTACTCCTTTACGATCTGGGGAGTAATCAGGAAGATGACTTCGCTCTCTCGGACATCCGTATTCGTGAACTTGAAGAGTTCGCCGATGATCGGGATATCGCCGAGCAGCGGGACTTTGACCACGGTCTTACGCTCCTGCTGGCTAATGAGCCCGCCGAACACGACCGTCTGACCATCTTTGACCGAGATCACCGTTTCTGCGGACCGGGTCGCAATTCGCGGTGCGGACTGGTTGCCGACGGTGATGATTTCCGCGATGGCGCTGACCTCAGGTTTGATCGCAAGCGTCATCAGTCCCTCGACGTTCACCCGGGGCGTGACCTCCAACTTCACACCGACATCCACGAAGGACACCGTTGTGGTGATGCCTGTGGCGGTCGAGGTGCTCGTGAAGATCGGGACTTTGTCGCCCAGCAGGATCGTGGCTTTGTTCCCATCCAGCGTCGCGATACGCGGCGCGGAGATTACGCGGCCTTTGCTTTCGGTCACGAGCGCGCGAAGACGAAAGAGGATGAGGTCGGCAGTCTGAAGCGTGAATGAAATTCTGTTGTTGGCGCTATCGAGCACGAAGCCGCCAAACGATCCGAAGCCCGCACCGGGATCGAGCAGTCCGAGATCCCGAAGGACACTCGAGCTGACCTCGATTGCGTGCACCTGGATGACGACCTGCGGGATACGGATGTCGAGCGAGGTCAGTACGCCGAGCACCTCGGCGTGCTGCGCCGCCGTCCCGGTAATGAGCAGCGAGTTAGTTCTTGGATCGACCGCCACCCGGATTCCGGGGACTGCCGCGGCAACCGCGGCACGCACCTGGTTGACGTCCCCAAACGCCAGTCGGTACGAAATCGTTTCGGGGACCTCGGCCGGCGGCTCAAGCTTTTTCGCGTCTCCGATGATGAGGTTCGGCCCGAGCCGGCGGAACGCCAGACCGTTGGCCTCGAGGATGAAACGCAGTGCATCTTCGCAGGTCACATCCACGAGCCGTAATGTGATAGTTCCTTGAATGGACGCGTCGGTGACGATGTTGTAGCCACACAGTCTGGCGAGTGCACTCAAGACATCGGCCAGCGCGACGTTGCGAAACTCGAGCAATCTGATGCGTCCCGGTGGCTGGGCGGGACTCGGCGCTTGGGCGGTCTGCACAAGCCCCGTCCCGGGGGGCGCCGACACTGCAGGGACGCCCCGGCCCGCAGCCGTCGGCGTGGCAACAACGGGCGCGGGTCGTACCTGGGCTCTTGATCCACCAGGGACGGGCGTGGCGGCCGCTTGCTTCGCCTGCGCCTCGGTCACCGGCTGCAGCGGGATATGGACGGCAAGCACGTTGGGTCCTGTGCGCATGATCTCAACCCGCATGGGACGCGCGAGATCGATCACGACACGCGCGACGGCCGGCCGGTCTTGAAATTGGCCGACGCGGACACGCAGGACATTGCCCCTGTTCACGGTCGTCGTAGTGCGCAGCTCCTGGTCCACGACGGCATTCCGGAGGTCAACGACGACGCGAGGTGGCAGTGGTGTCTCGATCTCGGAGACGTGAAATTGCAGCTGCGTCGTTGAGACGATCCCGATCACCAATCGGCTGCCGAATTCCTTCACGGTGATCTGGCTGATCCGGCTCGGTCTCGCCTCAGCGGGCGAGAGACCGAGCACCGGCACGGCGAGAGCGGCGATCAGGATCAGGCTCGCGATGCGAGCGCGCTGAGTCCCCGGATGCAGCATTGTGCTATTCACCCCCCATACGCACCTCGAATCGCTTTCCGGCGCGCACGAACTGCACGAGCCGGCGGGCCGAGTCAATGTTCAAGACTTTCAAGTCGCCGATCGTTTCCCCTTCCGCCACAATCTCTGTTCGGCCGCCGATATTGAGAACGGCCACGGCGTGGGAATTGCCAACAATGCCGGTGACAGCGATTCCCCCCGACGCAATGGGTGCCCCAGGAGCACCTGGTGCCCCCGGCAGCGGTGGCGGCGGGAGTCCAACACCAGGAGGAGGCGGCGGCACAGGGAATGGCGGCGGCGGCAGCGTCCCCGAGGGTGGCGGCGGGGGCGGCGCTCCAGTTCCGCTCCTGACTAACGGCACGAACGGATCCGCGCGCCCTGTCGGGCCCGAGGGAACGACCGTCGGCGATGCCACCCGTGGCAATGATTGGCCAGGGGCAGGTTTCGCTGCTGGAGCGGGCGCAGGCGCGGCCGTGGGCGAGGGAGCCGAGTGCCCCGGCCTCGCGACCACTGCCGGCGGCGGAACAGCCGCCGGGCGTGATGTTCCTCCGAAGAGGCGCCCCGCGACAAAATAGCCAGCCAGGGAGACGACGCCCACGGCGATCGCCCACCCGGCCACCGGATTTTTCTTCAAGAACTCGCGCACCCGTTCCATCAGCGGGCCTCCTTCGGGAGCACATACATCTCGATGTCCATATCTGAGTTCAAGTCCGGTACTTCTCGCGGCGCCATGGTGATCCGCCGGATCACAAGGAGGCGCGGGAATGTCTGGAAGCGGTTGGTCAGGCGCAACAGTTCTGTGTAGCTGGCCTCAAACTGAAGCCTGATGGGGAACTTGAAGTAGTTCGCCGTACTGGAAGAAGACGCGGGCTGCGACGCCGTGGCGCTTGTCGATTGCGCCGACGCGGGACCGCCCACCTTTTCGAGTTGCCCCGGCCGGACCGCCTGGAGGCTGATGCCCAGTGACATCGTCAGCCGTTCCATTTGCACCAGCAGGGGTGGAATTTCCTTCGTCGTGGGAAGCTTCGCCTCGACCGTGGCAATGAACGACTGCAGCTCGCGATACTCCTGCTCAAGCCGCGTGATCTGCCGCGCCGTGGCTTCCATCCGCTCCAACTGTGCGCGTGCGTCCTGCAACTTTGCCGTCAGCTCCGTGTATCGAGCCTGCCGGGGAGAGTACACGTAGAAGTACCACCCGACGAAGGTGACGAGTATCGCGGCGACGATGACGAGCATGCGTTCCCGGCGGCTCATCGGATCTGTGCCTCCTTGCGCTCGTTGACCAGCTTTACCAAAACGGAGAAGTTGATGACACTCCGGTTGGCAATCTTCTGTTTTTGACTGACGGTCATGTCAGCATTCTGAAACATCTCAGACCCCTCGAGGCTTACCATAAACCGGGCCACGGCCTCGTAGGTCATCGCGTATCCGTTGAACGAGAGATCGCCGGCATCCCGCAACTCCACCTGCGTGAGCCAGACATCGCGGGGCATCAACGTGCGGACTTCCTCCAGGACGACGTCCCAATTGACCCGCATCGCTTCGAGCTGCCGCAGCAGCTGCTCTTTGCGGCGGGCAACCTCGATCTGCCGGCGTAGCTCCTCGACCCGGGCCACCTTGGGCTTCAGCGCCTCGATCTCCCGGTTGACCCGAGCCATTTCGGCTTCCACTCGACTGTTACGGGCGTTCAAGTACAGCGTCGAGAGCACCATAACGAACGCGAGCACTCCTACCATCAACAGCGCTAATGCCCGGGGCGCAACGGCCTTGCGGCGAGCACGCTGACTAGGAAGTAGGTTGATCCGGATCATCGCTCTACCGCTCCTCTCATCGCCAGCCCCACTGCCGTTGTCATCGAGGACGCTGTGTCTTTGCGGATAGCAGAGGGCAGCACCCGTTCAGCGACATCGCACGACAGGAAAGGGTCACCGACAACGGTCTCCACGCCCAGCTCCAACGACAAGAACCGGTCCAGGTTTTGCAGTTTGGCGGTCCCGCCGCTCAGCACGATACGGCCGACCCGGCTTTCCCGCCACCGCGTCTGGAAGTAGTCGAGCGACCGGCGAATCTCGGTGGCCAGGTCGCCCAGGATGGGCAGCATCACTTCATGCAGCGATAACACGGTGCGGTCGTCGGGCAGGGGCTCTCCTTCAAGCAGTACTATGCCTTTCTCTTCCTTTAACTGCTCGGCCGATTTGAACTCCAGCTCGAGCCGGGTGGCGATCGCGCGGGTCAACGCATCGCCGCCGATTCCGACGTTGCGCGTCAGCCGAAGCTGGCCAGCCTCGGTGATGACGATGTCTGAGGTTTCGGCCCCCAGGTCGACGAGGACCGCCGCCTCGCTTTGGCCGTTCGTGTGGGCCTGAGGATCAAGCGACCGCATCACCGCGAAGGACTCGACGTCGAGGACAAATGGCTCCAGGCCGGCGACCTCTAACGCCTGCACGTGTTTGTCGACGGTCTCACGGCGGGCGGCGACCAGCAGGACCACCATCTTTTTCTGATTCTCTTCAGTCGTCTCTCCAATGACATCGAAGTCCATGTTGACTTCTTTGACTCCGTACGGGATATAGCGTTCCGCCTCGAATCGCGCGGCCTGCTTGAGTTCTTCCTCGGACATCGATGGAAGTTTCAGCTCGCGAACAATCACGGCCTGGCCGCCGACCGCGGAGACGACGCGGTTGGCCTTGATCCCAGATGTCGCGAGGAGGCCGCGGATAGCTGCGCCCACGCCCTGCGGCTCGACGACGATTCCCTCTTTGACCGAACCCGGCGGCGTGTCGGCGGTGCCCGAGTGCAGCACGCGGTAGCGGCTACCCACGGGGGTCAGCTCCACCGCTTTGATGGCGTGGCTGCCGATATCAATGCCAATAACTGATTTCGAACCGAAGAGGCCCATGCCCGATCTCCAGTGTCTGACGTCGTTCAGTACGTAGTGTGCTCGCTGTCGTTAGTTCTTAGACATCCTATGACCGACCGCGCGGCGTATGGTGCGCTTGTGGTGTCGAGGCCCTTGGACCCAAGGTCCCAGGTCTGCTGTTTGGTCTAGCGCTCCCACCAGCCCCGCCCGGTGACGATGGAACGGCCGGTGGGGATATTCGTGATCGTTCCGCCCCCTTCAACGGTGATGCTGCCGCTGATGCGCAGCGTGCTGTCGGCGACCAGACCCCCGTGGATCGTGGCGCTGCCCGCTCCCAGTGTCAGGGTGCCATTGACGATGAGTGTGCCCCAGTATTCGAAGTCACCGTTGACGATGAGGTTGCCGTTGACGACGATTGTGCCGTGTCCCTGAATGTTCCCGTTGATGGTATAGTCGCCGGGGTCATCAAACACCACGATGGTCGGCCGGTCCACCGCGGGAGCGCAGGCCATCTGGGGGGACTTGCAACCAAGGTCGCTGGTCGTGCTGGGAGGGTCCACGCATGTGACTGGAAGCGTGTTGATAACACCGCCCCCCGTCAACCGGCAGTCGAAATTATCATTAACGGTATCGATCTCAGGGAACGGCGGGATCGCACCCAATTCCGGGTTGTTCAGCAGGTCGGGTTCAACACCGCCCAGACAGTATGCGTCGTTGCATGCACTCCCGTCGCGCTTCACCACAGTCAGCTTGCTCTCTTCCCAGCGCCAGTAGAGTGCAAACCACTGCTCGAAGTTGATACTTTTGATCCAGCGGGTCACGTTGACGCCGACTTCGTTGGGGAAGGTGACTGATTCCCACTTATACGGCAGACCACAGGGCAACATGCCCGGAATGACCGCCTGCGGCCCATCTGCGCCGGCCGGGTCGTCGATGTCGAATCCGTAGATGGGTTCCGCGCCGGTCGCGACGGTATTATCCGCGAATATCGCGCCATTTGGCACCGTGCCAGCTGGCAGCGACCCCCCGCCTCCGGCCGGACACTTGTTCACCTGGGACGCGATGTCCGCCCCCAGGGTGGTGTTGGCCGCTTCGGTCCGCCGCGTCGCAGGATACCATTTAGCGACGTTGGTGTTGCCGGGGTTCGCCGCGACGCAACCCGCATGTGTGTAGCACTGCGCGACCGCGCCAGGTGCACCTTTGCTCATGCGCCACCCGGAGTAGCTGATGGTCGGAGGCTCACTACACGAGTTCGAAGGATAGCTCTTAAACTGGATGAACGTCCGGGCATAAGCATCACCGCAGGAAATGTCCGCGCTGCCCTGCTCGATGACGCTCGCCGCGAAGGTGATGTTGGGCGGGAAGGTAATGGCGCGCTGCAACACGAGCATGCTCAACCGGCGAGTAGACCGGCCGATCGTGGCGTCGGCACGAAGCTCCTGGTAGGCTGAGTTCACACCGACGAACTGGCGCACGACCGTGACCGCAATGCTCGAGCCGGGCACTGAGGACTGGAGCGAACTCGTGAACCCGGGCGTAAACTTCCGGCCCTCTTCCATCCGGCGGATCGATTCCTGCAGCCCCGACTGGGCCAGGTCCATGGCCCGCACGCCGTCGCGCTGCAGGCTGCTGATGACCACCTCGTTCCCGGTGATCGTCAGCATCGATGTAATGAGGATGAATGTAAGGGTCATGAACAGCAGGACGGTCACGAGGGCCACGCCGCGTTCATCCTTTTCGATGACTGACATCTTCCTCACCGCATTCCTGGTAAGATCCTCGCCGCTGCGAGGTCAGTTCCGGACGAGCACGGTGCCGGGCAGCAGGAAATCCTGGTCTGGAACCGCGACGCCCTGCACAACCTGCCTGCCCTTCGCCTTCAAAGTCACTCTGAACTCTCCACCGACAAGTGTGACGTCAAACGACTCCGCCATCGTGGCGATCACATCGCCGCCTGAGAGTGTCAGCGGATCCGGAAGCGCGGCACCCGGAGATGCCAGTGTCACCACTGCCCTGCGAAGTTCGTGCAGTCCGTCGGGGGTATCGACGACGTAGTACCCGACGTATCGCTGCCAGATCGGGGTGTAGGACCCACGCGGCATGATCGGCTCGGGTGAAATGTACGGCGGCGCTGTGGTACCGCCGTTGGTGAAGCACCGAGAATCGTATAATGGCTCGGTACTGGTGCGCACGTACATACAGAATTTGCTATTGTCCTGCGGCAGCCGCGCCGACTTGAAGACG
>Ga0209899_1000002_pt1 | contig 115233 bp, 122 predicted proteins | sample GWRWS1_0_10_FD_187228 | JGI IMG/M metagenome (GOLD analysis project Ga0209899, IMG submission 187228) | Riverbed sediment microbial communities from areas with vegetation nearby in Columbia River, Washington, USA - GW-RW S1_0_10 (SPAdes)... | ecosystem: Environmental > Aquatic > Freshwater >...
GGAGAAAGGGGACCCGTAACTAAGTCACTCCATAGCCGATTGCCGGGTCCCCGGTCCAAGGTCCCCGTCCCGCCGCTCTTCACCACCGCCTCGCGGAGCTAGGAGCGCCCGAGAAGTTTGAGCAGCCGCCGCATCAATCCATTGCGAGAGTTGCCCGCAGCCGCCAGCGCCAGCTCTTGCTCCACATCACGCTCGCTGAATACGAGCGTGTCCTCTCCCTCGCGATCAAGCCAGTAGACTTGACCGCGCCGATCACGCGCCGTCTCCTCCCGGCCCAGGTCCTCGACGCGCTCGCCTTCGACGACGCGCATCCGCTCCAAATGCATCCCATCCCGTCCACGGATGGTCAGCCGGCGACCGGTCTGCTCCTCCAGTTGTCGCACCCACGATGGCCCGTCGCGGAACAGTTCTTTATACACATCCGGATGCACCTCGACCAGGAGGGCCGCGGCAGAGGCCGTGCGCATCAGCCGCCGTACTTCCCGGCGGGTTCGCATGCTCATCGTCTCCGGTGACAGCACGCGTCCGCGGCCCTCGCAATAGGGACAAGGAATCCGCATGATTTCTTCCAGATCTTGATACACGCGCTTGCGGGTAATCTCAACCAGTCCGAGCCCAGTGAGATCGATGATGTGAATCTTCGAACGGTCTTTGCGCACGGCTTCATTGACCGCCTGCATGACGCGCTGGCGGTGAGATTCGTTCTCCATGTCAATAAAGTCGACGAGGATGATGCCCCCGATGTCCCGCAGCGTGATCTGCCTCACGATCTCGCCGACGGCCTCGAGGTTGGTGCGGAAGATCGTCGTGGCGAGGTCAGTCTTGCCCACATATTTGCCGGTATTGACGTCGATCACGGTGAGGGCTTCGGTCCGGTCGATCACGATGTAGCCGCCGGAGCGCAGCCACACCTTGCGCCGCAGAGCCTTCTCCAGCTCGCGTTCTACGCCGAGCGCCTCAAACACGGGCTCACTGGCGCGATGCAGGCTGATGCGCGATTTCAGCTTGGGCGCAAATGATGCGACGAGGTCCTGCACCCGTTGAAACTCCTCGGGTGAGTCGATGAGAAACCGGCTTACGTCGTCGGTGAACAGGTCCCGCACGACACGCCGGATGAGGCGCAGATCTTGATACACCAGCGCCGGCGCGCGGCTGTTCTTCGACCGTTCCTCGACCCGGGACCACACCTGCAGCAGGAACTGGATGTCATCGGCGAGGTCCTTCTCGCTCGCGCCTTCCGCAGCGGTGCGGACGATGACGCCCATGCCCTTCGGGCGCAGCTTGTCCGCGAGCTGACGCAGACGCCGGCGCTCTTGATCACGCTCAATCCGGCGGCTGACCCCGACGTAGTTCACCGTCGGCATGAGCACGAGGTAGTAGGCCGGCAGCGCCACGTATGTCGTCACACGCGCGCCCTTCGTGCCCATCGGCTCCTTGGTCACCTGCACCAAGATCTCCTGACCGACCCGCAAGCGCTGGGCGATCGCGCCGCGGCCAAACGAGTCGTCGACCTCTTCCCCCGCAAGGCGCTGCGCCCGGACATCGCCGACATGCAGGAACGCGTTGCGCTCCAGTCCGATGTCAATGAACGCCGCGTCCATGCCCGGCAGGACGTTCGCCACTCGCCCCTTATAGATGTTACCGGCGAGCGGCTCCCCCCGTTCGACGAAGAGATTTACGAGCTGGCCGTCCTCGAGAATAGCGACACGTGTCTCGAACGGCTCAATATTGGCGATAATCTCCTTGCTCATCGCTACACTCCTCGGTCATTAGAACAAGATTTTCTTTCTCCGCATCCCGATGCCGAGCAGGACGCCCGTCGCCATCAACATGACGACGAGCGCACTCCCGCCGTGGCTGATAAACGGCAGAGGAATCCCCGTGATCGGCATCAGCCCGACCGTCATCCCGATATTCACGACCACGTGAAACGCAATCATGCTCACGATGCCGACCGCCATGAGCATGCCGAGCCTGTCCTTCGCCAGATAGACAATCGTCATGCCCCGCCACAGCCAGATCGCGAACAGTGCCAGCACAGTCATCGCGCCCAGGAATCCCAGCTCTTCTCCCACGACCGTGAAAATGAAGTCCGTGTGTTGCTCGGGAATGAAATTGAGCAGGTTCTGTGTGCCGTGCAGCAGCCCTTTCCCAAACATTTGACCCGAGCCCATGGCGATCTTGGACTGGATCAGCGCGTAGCCCGCGCCCTGCGGGTCCACACCCGGATCGATGAAGACAATGAGGCGACGGCGCTGGTAATCGTGAAGCATCTGCCAAAGCACGGGAACGCCAGCGAGGGTCGCGCCGCCAAGGGCCATCATGATCCGGCGGGGCGCCCCCGCAGCGAAGAGCATTGCGGCGGTAATCGCCACCAGCACCATTGCCGTGCCCAGGTCCGGCTGCTCGACGATCAGCCCTACGGGCACCGCCGCGATGAGCAACACCGGAATCACCGTGCGCCAGGAGTCCAGGTCGGGATGCGCTTCAAGATTCCTGGCAAGGGCAATGATCAGCGCTAATTTCGCGAGTTCGGATGGCTGAAAGCCTCCCAGTGGTCCAAGTGGGATCCAGCGCTGCGACCCCATCGTGGTGATACCGACGAGCATGACGATCACGAGCAGGAACATCGCGCCGCCCAACACCGGGCGCCACGCCCGAGCGATCGCCTGGTAGTCAACCGCGGCCGCCACAGCCAACAGCGTCAGCCCGAATAACGCGTGAAGGACACGGACCTTCACGAAGCCCATAGGATCACCGGTGTTCTGCGTGGCGCTATAGATCATCACGCCCCCGAACGCCATCAGGGCCAGTGTCGTCCCAAGCAGAGTCCAGTCGACGTAACGGAGCAGCCGGGCGCTCATCGACGTGGCTCCGAGGTACCACGGACGCTGCCCCGCGCCATCTGGCGCGCCGTCTGGTGCGGGGTCGCACCCCGGTCCGGTGTTGACTGCGACAGCGCTGCGAGAAATACTCTGCGCGCGATCGGTGCGGCCGAAATGCCCCCGCGGAACCCGTGCTCGACGAATGCGACGACCACGACCGTCGGCGCGCGGGCGGGTGCGAAGCCGGCGAACCAGGCATGTGGCTTCCCGCGGGGGTTCTCGGCGCTCCCGGTCTTGCCCGCGATCATGACTCCGCTGATCGCCGCAGCGCGGCCTGTACCGCGATCCACCGCCGCCTGCATCCCTTCGTGCAGTACGTCGAACGTCGAGGGCTTCAGCGTGACCCGTCCTTGCAGGACGCGTCCTGTGCGGCGCGCTTTGCCGCCCCTGTCATGCATCAGCAGCAGCACGTGCGGTTGATACAACGTTCCGCGGTTGGCGATAACCGATACCATCCGCGCGACCTGCAATGGAGTCGCGGTCACTGCCCCCTGGCCGATGGACATGTTCACGCTGTCACCGGGATACCAGGGCTCGCCGACCAGCGCCTTCTTCGTTGAGGGACTCGGGATCGTTCCGGAAACCTCGGCGGGCAGATCGATATTGGTGACTTCCCCGAGGCCGAGCATCTTCGCGTAGAGAGCCAGCACTTCCCCGCCCAGCCGGTTGCCGAGGGTGTAGAAGACGACGTTGATCGAATTCGCCATGCCGGTCATGAAGTTTACTGTGCCCCAGGCTTTGAGGTCGCGAAACACCCACCGGCCGAGGCGGAAGTATCCCGGTGCATGGAATGTGCTTTGCCTGTTGACGATGCCGCGCTCCAGGGCGGCCGTCGCCGTCACCAGTTTGAACACCGAGCCCGGCTCAAACGCCGCCCCGGCGGCCCGGTTGAGGAGCGGTCGGAGCGGGTGGCGGACCAGCCCCTGCCAGGCTTTAGGCGAGATACCGGTTGCAAACAGATTGGGATCAAACGATGGCGTGCTCACCATCGCGAGCAGCTCCCCGCTGCGGGGATCCATCGCCACGACCGCGCCTGAGGGAAGGCCGCTGGCCTGCAGCGCCTCGAAGGCGGCCCGCTGGACGTCCAGATCGAGACTCAGGACAATCGATCGTCCCGGAACCGCGGCCACACGCCCCAGCTCCCGCAGTGGCCTGCCATGCGCGTCGACTTCCATCCGGAGCCGGCCGTCACTTCCTCGCAGCGCCGCCTCGTACTTGCGCTCGACGCCAGACTTCCCAACCAGATCTCCGAGTTTGTATCGCTCGATCTTCCTCGCCTTGAGTTCGTCCTCATCAATTTCGCCGATGTACCCCATGACGTGCGCAGTCATCTTCCCGTGTAGGTAGTAGCGCACCGGCTCCGCGAGGATGATGACGCCAGGCAGATCCATCCGGTTCTCCTCGATCATCGCCACGACGCGCGTGCCCACGTCGCGCTTCACCCGGACGGGCTCAAACAGACGGGCGCGGCTGCTCTCAATCCTGGCACGAATCTCTCCAGGCGTCATACCGAGCATCGGCGCGAGCGTTGCCATAACTTCGGCAGGCCTTCTCAGTTCGAGCGGGAGCATCGCGACCGTGAACGAGGGTCGGTTCGTAACGAGGGGGCGTCCCTTTCGATCGTAGACGATCCCGCGGGGCGCGGTGAGTACGTAATCGCGAATCCGGTTCTCTTCCGACTGGCGCAGGTACGCCGTACCCTGGAGGACCTGGATCTGCCAGAGCCGGCCCACCAGGATTCCGGTCGCAATCGCGATGATTAAGGACAGCGCGAACAGGCGCTGTCGCGGCGCTTGAAAATCCATCTTAGCTCCTAACTACCGTATCGCGTTCCGCGGTACGCGTTCCGCGGCGCGCGGTACGTCAATGTTGTCTCTCGAACCTCTCATCGAGGGATCGGACGCCGCGGAACAGCGGCGGGGCGATGACACTGTTGAGTCCCGCCTGGATGACCACCCGGGGGACAGCCTCTGTCCATGAGACCGATCCCAGTCCGGTCACCACGCCGATAACGTTCAACAGCGCCTCACCGAGGAGGGTCCCTGCGAAGGCAGCGACGGCGGGCAGAAAGGGGTTCTCGATATAGATACTCCGCTCAAAAAGACCGGAACCAAATCCGGCGACCAGCTTGCTCAACCCATGCATCCCGAGCGGGCCACCGCTCAGTAAATCTTGCAACAACCCCCCTGCCAGCCCGATCACGGCGCCGGATTCTGCTCCCCGCAGAAAGCCTGTCGCCACGGCCAGCACCAACACGGGATCAATCACCGCACCGACGCCCGGCAGCCTGGCCAGCCATGCGGTTTGGACCAGGGCCGCCACGATCAGCACGCTCCCGTACGTTACGACCCTATTCATCTAAGTTGAATACTTGCCAACTAAGGTTTTGCAATCAGGATCACGACTTCCTCAAGCCGCGCCACCGATGCCGCCGATTTCACTTCTGCTTCCAGCTGCAGCGCCCCGGGCTCGCGATTGATCGTGACGATCCGCCCAACCACGAGCCCTCGGGGGAAGACGCCGCCCAACCCGGAGGTGACCACGAGGTCACCCGCGGCTACGTCACCCGTCCGCGACAGGTACTTCAAATGCAGCATCTCTCCGCCTCGGCCCTCGACGATTCCGGCTTCGCGGGACCGTTGCACGATGACACTGAGGGCGCTACGCGAGTCTCCGATGAGCAGTACCCGCGCGGCCGTAGGCGTCACCTCGATCACCCTGCCGATGACGCCATCCGCGGTTGCGACAGCCGCGTTGCGCCGTACACCGTCGCGGCTTCCACGATCAACGAGAAGCGTCGAGAACCACCGCTCCGCATCCCGCGCAATGACGCGCGCGGCGACTGTGCGGTATCCAGGCTGAGGCCGGAACTCAAGCAGGCGCTCCATGCGGCGCGCGGAGATCGCCTGTTCCCTGACAACGGTGAGATCCTGCGACAGGCGTTCGACCTCGGAGCGCAGCCGCGCATTCTCCTGTCGAAGCCGCCCGATCTCCGTGTAGAGGCGCCACCATCGCGTTCCGGCGTCGGCGACATGCGCCATCCCAGTCTGAATGGGCAGCAACACGGTCAGCACCGCAGTCCCTAGGGGGCCGACCTGCCGCCGGTCGGCGCTGCGCACCTGACTCGTAAGCAGCGCGAGCGTGAACAGGATCAGCCCAACGAGAACCGCGATCCGTCGCCGAGCGATGATGACGTCGAACACGTCCAATCCCCTAGAGCTTTCGCGAGGTAATCAGGACTCGCTTCAGCATTTCGATTTCCTCCAGGGCCCGACCGGTCCCGAGCGCCACCGCTGACAACGGATCGTCTGTGATTGTCACGGGCATACCGGTCTCCTCGGCCAGCAGCCGGTCCACGCCGCGGAGCAGCGATCCCCCTCCTGCCAGGATGATGCCCCGATCCACAATGTCGGCCGCCAGTTCGGGCGGTGTCCGCTCTAGCGTCTGTTTGACCGCCTCGACAATTTGGGCGACAGGCTCAGCGAGTGCCTCGCGGGCCTCGGAACTCGTCATCCTGACCGTGCGCGGGAGGCCGCTCACAAGGTCCCGCCCGCGAACCTCGATTGTCTGCTCTTCCTTCAATGGGTACGCCGACCCGATGGAGATCTTGATTTCCTCGGCCGTGCGCTCGCCGATCAGCAGATTGTACGCGCGGCGGCAGTACTGGATGATCGCTTCATCCATCTCGTCGCCGCCGACGCGGATCGACTTCACCGTCACGATCCCGCCGAGCGCGATCACCGCCACCTCGGTCGTGCCGCCACCGATATCAACGACCATACTGCCCACAGGCTCGGAGACCGGAAGTCCGGCGCCGATCGCGGCGGCCATCGGGGACTCAATCAGGTATGCTTCGCGGGCACCAGCCTGCTCGGTGGCGTCGATCACGGCGCGCTTCTCCACCCCCGTGACACCCGAAGGGATGCCGACGATCACGCGCGGCCGCATCAACGTGCGGTTCTTGAGGCCCTTGCGGATGAAGTACGATAGCATCGCCGCGGTCGTGTCGAAGTCGGCGATGACGCCGTCGCGCATCGGCCGTATCGCTATGATCTCAGCGGGCGTCCGCCCGATCATACGCTTCGCTTCCTCGCCGACGGCGAGAATCTGTCCGTCGTCGGCGCGCTTTGCGACCACGGAAGGCTCGCGCACGACGATGCCCTCGCGCCGAACGTAAATCAACGTGTTCGCAGTGCCGAGGTCAACGCCCATGTCGCGGCTGAACCGCGAAAACAGCGACCCGAATGCCATCCTGCTAGACCCCCGAGATGCGTCCTGGTTGTTGATTGCCCGTCACTTGCCTTCCTCTAGGCGCCGACTGTTTACACGCTTCTACGGAAACCCCTGCCCCGCCTCGCGCAGGCTGGTGTATGACCGCTCGCCGATGATGAGATGGTCGAGGAGTTCGATGCCCACGAGGCGGCCTGCGGCCCGGAGCTGCTCGGTAATGAGCACATCGTCGCGACTCGGTTCAGAGCTGCCGGACGGATGGTTGTGGACGACGATCACCGCGGCTGCACTGGCCCGAATCGCTTCCTTGAACACCTCGCGCGGGTGCACAGGCGCCGAGCTCAACCCGCCCACCGACACCTCCACGATATCAAGTATCTCGTGCCTGGTGTTGAGCATGAGGACGCGGAAATGCTCCCGGTCAAGGCCCACCATCGACGGCCTCACGACGGCCGCCGCATCGGCCGCGCTCCGCACCACTGGCCGCATCGGACGAGGCTCCAGCAGCCTGCGGCCAAGCTCGAGGGCGGCCACGACTTTGGCGGCTTTCGCCTGCCCCATCCCTCGGTGCGCGGCCAACTCTCGCACCGATGCCTGGGACAAGCGGCCCAGCGTTTCATGGCGGGCCAGGAGTGCAACCCCTACGTCAACCGCTGTGGTATCGCGTGTTCCAGCACCGATGACAATCGCGAGCAACTCAGCGGTCGAGAGGGCCCTGGGACCATGCATGCAGAGCCGCTCACGGGGTCTTAGCTCAGGTGGTAGGGCCTGGATGGTGAGATGGTGACGCCGGCCCATGACGCGCAGTATAGCAGCGAAACGGATAACCCATGTGAGCCAAACGACCTGCCAATCAAGACAGTTGCCGAAAGAGCCATATCGCGAGAACGATGCCGAGCACGATCGCTAGGTTCAGCCGGATGGTGGCGCCGATTGTAAATGTGAAGACGCGGGCATTCAACGTGAACGGAGGATCGACCCCGTAGAAGAGGTCCCGCGACAGGAATGACAGCACGGGATAGCCGACGAGGGCCTCCGCGATCACGCTCCCTAGCAACGCGCCGAGGAAGATCACAATCGCCAGGATCCACCACGGGCTTCTGGGCCGCCTGGCCACGCGCATAGCAGCCACAGGATTTCTCCGCGTTGAAAAAGGGAACCTGCGGTGTTTCGGGGGTGCTACGAGGTCACTCGCTGCCCAGGGCGGACTGCTGCCGCTCGACGGACTTCGGCGCCACGAATCTCGCGATCCAGATACTGGCTTCGTACAAGAGATACGTCGGCGCAGCCATCAGGACCATGGAAAAGAGATCTCCGCCCGGTGTCAGTACGGCTGAGGCGACGGCGATTCCCAGCACCGCATAGCGCCTCCAGGCGGCAAGCGACTGGGAGGTCACGATCCCCAGGCGGGCGAGGAACAGGATCACGATGGGCAGCTGGAACACCAAACCAAACGCCAGCACAAACGCGGTGGCAAATGACGTGTACGCGGCGACCGAGATCATCGGGACCAGATCAGGCGTCTGGTAACTGAGCAGGAAGCGCACGCCGACGGGAAGGATGGCAAAGAACGCAAACAGAGCGCCGGCGACGAAGAGCACCAGCGATACGGGCAGCAGCGAAAGGGTGTACCTGCGCTCCGTCCGCGTCAAGCCGACTGAGACAAACAGCCAGATCTGGACCAGCACCACAGGAAGACTGACGAAGACTCCGGCGAGGGCTGCGACCTTCAGGCGGACAAAGAACGCTTCGGTTGGTGCGAGGAAGACGACGTGCCCGATGGGACGGATGAGCGCCCCCAGAACGCGATCCACAAATAACCAACCCACGATCATGCCGACAAGAAAAGCGGCAATTGAGATGAGCAGCCGCCTCCGCAGCTCCTCCAGATGCTCGATCAACGTCATCGGCCGGTCTTCCATAACTCACCAGAAACGTTGAAGGTCGGAGGTTGAATGTTGAAGGTTCAAACGGGACACACCCGCCGTAACCTTCAACCTACAACCTTCAACCTTCAACAGCCTTTGCAGTTAAGGTCTTTTGTCCGGGGTTGTAGACTTGTCGATCTCGTTCTCGGCGTCGCGTACGGCTCCCCGGAACTCCCTGATGGCCTTTCCCATGGCGGAGCCGATACCCGCAAGCCGCTGCGGTCCAAAGATCAGTAGAGCAATGACAAGGATGACGATCAATTCGGGCCAGCCGATATTGGGCATCAGCCACCTCCACGTCCAATTATAACTTGCTCTGTAGCTTTGGACGAGTAACGGGCCGTCCCCGTTTGGGCTCTGCGGCGGGATACCGCCCAGACACCTGCTGCAATCCCCGCCACGGCACCGGCCACCCATGCCGGGACCGACGGCGCGGCCTCTCGGGCGATGGCCGCCGGGTTGCCCCTACTCACCACTACTCTCAGCGCGTGAAGATCTCGACTGATATCCGCTCGGAGCTGTTCAGCGCGCTTCCTAGGATCGGTTCTCGGACCCCGGACCTCGGACATCGGCTGTCTACGCCTCCCGCCTCAGCGACTCGCGCATGGTGATGAAATCTTGCCCCAGATCGCGCACCACCTGAAAGCCTCGCCGCCGGAATTTGCTCCGGGCGACGAGCACCAGCAGGCCCGCCACCACCAGCATCGCCGCAAAGACGATTCCTGTGGCACCCCAGGCAGGCATGACTTCTGCGAGCAAGAGGATGATGGTCACCACGGCAAGCGGCACAGACAGTGCCAGCAGGACGATCGCAACGACGATCAGGACGGCACCGGTAATGAGATCGCGGACGACCGCCCGCCCTTCCCGCTGCGCCTGCTCCCATCGAGCGCGAGCGAGCGCCACGATGTTCTTCAGGATCCGATTGACCCGAGTTTCTCTCGACCCGGGCGAGTCCCTATTCTCCACCAACGAGCCCTCCAGAGCTCACGCTCCCTTGCAGCGCATCCCGAAGTGACATTGCGAACGGGCGGAGCGACAGCCGGAATGTTTGGACGGCGTTCGTATTATCGCACACATTGTCGACCTGCAGAGTCTCGTACTCGTCCGGCATGATAGGCGGATTCGGCAGCACGCTGAAGATGCGGATGATCATAGATGCCACACCGCCTGGGATGTGAAGTTTCCATCGCCTCAGGCGGAGGACCTCCGCGACCGTGTCCATGATCTGATCAAACGTGACCACGTCCGGACCGCCTAACTCGAACGTTTCTCCGAGAACGTCGTCGCGCTCGAGCGCTTGGAGCACGGCGCTGAAGAGGTCGCGATGATCGACGGGCATGAAGCGCGCCTGCCCCGATCCAAGAATGGGGATGACCGGCGTGAGGTTGGCGAACGCAGCAAACACGCTGTCCCCGCCCAGTAGCAGCCGGAGCGGGTACCAGGGCCCGTATGTGACGGCCTGGGCGAATTGCTCGGCCGAGCCTCCGCCCGGCCCCATAATAAAGGAAGGCCTGAAGATAACATGCCTGGCGCCGGAGCGCCGGACTTCTTCCTCACCGGCCCACTTCGAGCGCAAGTACCGCGTGCACGACGGACCAGCCCCAAGCGCGCTGAGGTGTATGAGTCGATCGAGGCCGGCGATTTTGATCGCTTCCGCGACGTTGCCCGCGCCCTGCCGGTTGACGCTGTCGTACGTCTCATCGCCCGACTCTCTAAGGATGGCCACGAGGTGCACGGCTGCGCGGCACCCGGCCAGCCCGGCGTCGAGTGACCGTCGATCCCGCACATCCGCAAGTGCCACTTGATACCCAAGGGCGCGCAGACGGTCGACCGCGACCGCCGACGGGACGATGGCTCGGACGGTCCATCCGGCACCGGCAAGCGCTCTCGTGAGCAGCGATCCGACAAATCCGGATGCGCCTACCACCGCCACAACCCCCTGCGGCATTCAACGGGTCCTGACGACGACAAACTCGGCGAGACGCATCAGGCTGTCCTTGGCGGCTCCATCTGGAAGCGGCGTCAGCGCTGTTGCGGCCCGACGCGAGTATCGCGCCGCCACGTCGAGCGCGTAGTCAATGCCGCGATACCGGTGCAGCAACTGGAACAGTTCCTCTCGCTGTCCGTCTCGCGCAGGGCCGCTGAGCAGGCGAACCAACTGGTCGCGGTCTTCGGAAGTTGCGTCACGAAGCGCCCGGATCACCGGCAACGTGACTTTGCCGCTCTCAATATCGCTATGGATGGGCTTGCCCAGGAACTCTTCCCTACTCGTCAGGTCCAGTGCGTCGTCAGTGATTTGAAACGCCATGCCCCACTCCAGCCCGTATGTGCTCAAGAGCGGGGCCGCGTCCGCGTTTCCTGCGACAAGCGCCCCGGCCTTGCAGGCGGCAGAGAACAGGTGCGCCGTCTTTCCGGCAATGATGCGAAAGTAGACATCCTCGTCCTCATGTGGCTGCTGGCCGTACTTGATCTGCATGATCTCCGCCTGGCTCATCTTCACGGTCGCCAGGGCCATGGTCGGCGCCACCTCGGGATGGCGGACGCGGCTCAGCAGATCAAACGCCTTCGCAAACAAGTAATCCCCAAGGAGGACCGCGATCTGGTTGCCCCACTGCACATTCACGGTCGGCTCGCCCCGGCGCAGATCGGCATCGTCGATAATATCGTCGTGGATCAACGACGCAATGTGAATCAGCTCCACCGCGGCAGCGATCCACAGCCGCGCATCTCCGGCCCCGCCGCTGGCCTGGGCCGACAGACACACCAGTGCCGGTCGAAGCAACTTCCCCCGCGTCCGGAGCACGTGACGAACGAGTTCAGCGATAAAAGGATCGTCGGAAGCAAGCTCCTGTTCCATGAGGGATTGAAGCCTCTCGAGATCGTGCTGGACGGGTGTATACAGGTGCGAGAGATCCATCACGCTCGTCTTCGATAAGAAAAGACGGCGGCCTCCCGGCCGCCGTCTTCTTGGCTCAAGCCCAGCCCTACGGTGTGACGGTGATTGTTGTTTTCATCCCTGCTTCCTTGTGGCCGGGAATGTTACACAACACCTCATACGTTCCCGCCCTAAGGTCGGCTGCGGCTTCCTTCGCCTGTCCCGGCTGAATGGCGTCGATCTGTAGACGCGCGGCTTCGATTACGAAATTGTGCTCGATCGCCCCATCGTTTTTCACCCGAAACGTGATTCTGCCCGCTTTGATCGGGCTGCTGGGGAAGGTGATCGTCCATTCCTTTTCTGACACCGGAACTAAGCCGGGAGGGCCCGGCGGCCCGGCCTGTGGCCCTCCGCCCGGAGGGCCACCCGGTCCGCACGCGGCACTCGTCACACCAACGAGAATCGTGATCGAGACAAACCACAAACGTCCCTTCACAACATCCCTCCCATACCATTCACCATTCACGATTTACGCTTCAGCAACCAATCCGAACGCTGCGATGAATGTCAGCAAGATGAACCAGAGGAGGTAGAAGATCAGATACGCGATATGTACCCGCAGGGGCCGTCTCTTCATGGAGACCCTCCCGGAGCGGGCGCAGGCTCCGCCGAGGGGACAGGTTTCGCTTTGGCAGTAGCGATCTCCGAGAGTCGATCTGAGAACGCCTGCACATCGGAGAGGAATTCCGTTCGATCGTGCAACCCATGCGCGAGCATGGCCATCCGCGCCGGATCGATCCGGCGCCGCTGGAGGCGGCGTTGCAACTGATCGACACGATCCCGAATCAGGAAGTTGCCCTCACGGTTCAGACAATCACCGTACGGACAGCCGGTCACAAATACTCCGTCCGCCCCCTGATTCAGTGCGTCTTCCAGCCAGCTAGGCCGGACGAATCCCGAGCACGGCACGCGGATGATATACACGTTCGGCAAATCGCTCAGGCGGTTCCCCGAGAGCAACGGCGCGATGTCGATGCTCCAGTCGCAGATAAATCCCACGATCTTAGGGGAGGTCATATCTGAGCCGGTTGCACGGCGTTCGCGATGTGTGAGAGCACGTCTCGTTCCATGAGCTTCGGCAATTCGAGCGCTTCAAATGGACACGCCCCGATGCAGATCCCGCATTCGACGCAGCGAGACTCCAGCACCACCGCCAGCAGCGTTCGGTTTGCTGCCGCCTTGCTCAGCCCTGGACCCGGTGATGGCACCATGATGATCGCGTTGTACGGGCAATCGAAGTAGCACAGCTCGCAGCCTGTGCAGTTGCCGTCGATCACCTGCGCCACGCCCGCGTGACGCACCCCCATGTGCGCCGGTGTCTCGCGCCTACTGAAATACGGCACTGCCAGCACCGCGGCGAACAGCACCACACTGAGGAAGACGACGACGCCCGGGCTCAACCAGTTCAGCAGCCAGAACGGCAGCATGAAAAACACATCCAGCGGGAAGGACGTGGGCCGCGACGCCGGCGCCGCCGGCTGCCCGCTGATTGCGGGGATGACCCCGGCAAGAAGGAAGACAATGCCGACCACAAACAGCACCCAGACTCCAGGCGGCCAGATCTTCGGATGGCGTAACCGGAGATAGTGCCACCACAGCAGCGCGTACAATGTCGACGCCGGAACGATGTGAAGGAACAAGATCCGAACGAGTGTCCCCTCGCCGATCCCCTCGCCTCCCAAAAAGACCCTGGCGAGAGGCTCACCGACGGCCGGAATACTCCGCAGCATCGCGATGAACATCGAGGTGAGCAGCTGCGCGCGCTCGTCCCACACGAGCTGATAACCCGTGAACCCAATGAAGCCGCCAAACAGCAAGAGGAACATCCCGGAAATCCAGGGATTGTCACGTGAGAACAAATAGCGGTCGGTGAACCAGTTCCTGAACAAATGCAGCAGGACCCCGACGATGAATCCATCGGCCGCATACCGGTGAACGCCGCGGATGATTCCCCCGTAGGGCACGACGTCGCTGATGTATCGAACAGACTCGAACGCCGCGCCCAGACTGGCCTCATAATAGAAGAAGAGGAAGATGCCGGAGAGGACGAGCACAAACAGGAACAGGTTGCTCAACCCGCCGGTGTAGTACAGCGGGTTGAATTCGGTCGGATAGATTTTGTTGATGAAGGTGTCCAGCCGCAGCGTCACCCGCAGCAGGCTCGTCATGACACGCCCGTACCGGCTGGGTGGTGCCGCAACGATGCTCATCGTTTAACCCGGCACCAAGCTAAATTCCCCCGGCCTCGCCCCAGCTCGGCCTCTTTGCGCCGAAGAGCCGCTTCGCGGCAAATTTAAGTGGTCGCCACAGATCATCGCTCTGCCTTCCTCGGTCCGATGATCCCCATCTTCCGCAGTATCAGCACGATGAATGAATAGGTGATCAGCAATGCGCCCACCATGGCGCCGCCAAAGAACCACAGATCGGTGGCTTCGCCGACGATGATTCCGGCCGCGAACAACAGGGCCAGCACCGACAGCACGACGACTCCTACTCCGTACAGCGCGCGCAAAATCTGCTCCCTCGGTGTGTAACTAACTGCGAAGGAACCACTCGTATAAGCCGATACGCCGGCGCACCCGCCCCGCGGCCCGCTCCGCGGCGTAGCTCCAGTAACCTAAGTACAGAAACGCGGCCACGAACAACATCGCGTACAAGAGCGTCATGACGATTCCGGCCGGCTGCGGAGCCTGCCAGGTCTGCCGCAGAGACGCGTATCCTGCCGACAACGACCAGATGGCGATGGCAAATGCCATCAGGTACCCCGCCGTTTTCATGAGTGCACCGTGGCAGGGCGCGCCGGCGCCGGCGAGACAGTCGGACGCTGTGCCTGCTTCTTGCGGTACCGCAACTCCCATACGAATCCGGCTGAGAGGACCGCTAACGTGAACAGCATGATCAGGAACGGGTCACGGTCGATGACGGCAATGTTGAACATGATCAGCGCCGTGAAGACCAGGAAATACACGACCGCCAGGACGCCCACGACGAAGAAGAACGGCCTCTCGAGTGGGCGCCGGCCTCTGCTGCGATCCAGGAACGGCACCAGCATTCCAAAGTTGATGAGCAACCCCGGGCCCAGCCCCGCCCACAATGGCGGCGTATATTTTACGTATTGATAGAGCGCCAGGAAGTACCAGTCCGAGAGAATGGGGAGCGGTGTGCGGGTCGGGTCGGCGCGGCGACCGGACTCTGCGGGAAGGATGTACGAGATCACAATCAGCATCGCCGTGAAGAGCACGATCGGCAGCAGCGACATGTTCATCCGCTTCCGCCGGGTGCGGAAGAACAGCACTTCGGCGAGAATGAGCAGCACCAGCGAGATGCCGAAGTGGAGCGCGTAGAACCGCGTAATGGTCGCCTGCCCGATCGCCGGTCCCCCGAGAAAGACGTATGCGATCATCGAGCCGAATTTCAAGCTCCCGATGATGGGAAGCTCATCGAAGTAGACCGGCGTCGTCAGCACTACCTTGGCCGCCCAGAACGCCCGCTGGTTCCAGATGAGCAGGTAACCGGTGATGCCGGAGATCATTCCTAGCACCAACCCGAGGAACGCCAGCATCCAGGACAGTTCGCCCGGTTTCTTATACTCAGCGAGGAAGTACATCCGCCAGAGCCGCAGAAAGATGACCGTGATGAGCGCGTCGGCGCCGTATTTATGGAGCCCGCGTATCAGCCAGCCCAGCGGAACCTCGTGCTGAATTCGCTCGATGCTGCTGTACGCGCCCGTCGTTGTCGGCTCGTACCAGATCATCAGCAGGAGGCCGGTCGCGACCGTAATGAGCCAGAAGTAGTAGAGCAGCGGTCCCAGCAGGTAGATAGGGTTCTCCTGCCTGGCCACGAGCGTTTCATCGAACAGGTCGAGCTTCTCGCGGCGCTCGCGGAACCAGTCCCTGGTTCTTCCGGCAAGATCTGCGACCATCTGAGTCAGGCCGTGCCCCCCGCGTCTTTCTTTTTCGCGATGCCCCCCGGCTCCACGTCGGTCACCACGATATCGTCGCCCTCAATCTCAAACAGGAAGGTGCGCGGCGGGCGCGGTGCGGGACCAGATAGCACCCGGCCCGGGACTTCACGATCGGCAGGGTCGTAAATGCTAAGGTGACACGGGCATGCCATCAGCGCATGCTGGCGGGTCGTGGGCGGCACAAAACCTCCATACCCCGAGGTCACTTCTCTATAGTTGGAAACGTAATTGAAGATGCAGCCGAGATGGGGGCAGATCCGCGAGAACACGACCACATCGCTCTCGGTGACCTTCGGTGTTTTGCCGATATCGCGAGCCCACGACAGCGGGCCGCTGCCTGAAGATGGATCATACAGTTTGAGCTTCGCGGGCAAGCGGATCACGACGCCGGGAACGCTCGCCGCTTTGAACCCCTCAGGTGTGTACTGCGGGTACTTCTGGGAGAAGACGAAGTATTTAGAGTCCCACGGCTTCGCTACCTCCGAAAGCTTGGCGACGGAGATGGCTTCGCCCCGTGCGACGTCTTGCGCGGTGGGCGCATAAATCTGAAACTTCTCGACGTTCGGTTTGAGGAATCGTAAAAGCGGAGACGCCAGAGCCGCAATCGCTCCGAGGACGGGCACAGTTGTCACCAGCTTCAGAAAATTCCGCCGGTTGAATGGGAACTGCTGCTCGTCAGCCATCGGAATTCACAACTCTATGATATCAAATGCGAAATCTACGATCCGAAAATCAATTTCCACGTTCTCCCAAGAGCCGCAGCTCTCACCTCTCATTTGGGCCACGGATACTCGTACACGAACGTCCAGATGTAGTTCACGAGCGCCCAGATTTCGTCCTCGGTGAGTTTGCCGCGGTAACTCGGCATGACCCGTCCTCCGTCGACGATGGGCTGGAACAGCTCCGTTGATTTGCGTTGCGCCATGAGGTTGATGTCGGTGAAGATTCCCGGTCCCTCGCCCCGCGCCCACCCCCATAACGATCGGGAGAGTTCCACGCCGCGAGGGCCGCGACCGTCTCCCTTCGTCCCATGGCAATCTGCACAGGTGTACGTCCCCCTCACGCCGCGGACGTCCACCGGAATCGCCTTTGTCTCGTACAGTTGCTTGCCCCGGGCGACCTCGGCCTGCGTAGTCGCGAAGCTGAATTCGTGGAAGATCACGTGCCACCGCTCCTCATCGGTGAGGTACACGCCGAAAAGCCTGGCGCCGTACGATGGCCGGCCCGCAGGCATGCCCTTCCTCGGATAATCCTTCGGACGCGGGAATGAGGGCATCCCCGTGTGGGGGCGTCCGCGCGTAACCGTCTCGTACATGCTGAACGGACTGTTCAGCCGCATCGCCACGGCGTTGTGGAAGTTCGCCGGCCGGCTGGGCAGCTGCGTGGGGGCCAATCTGATACCGATGAGGCCCAAGAGATCATGCAGGAGCGTCTTCTGCTCAGCGGTCAGGTTTGCTGCCGACGGCCCGTCGCCAAAGCCCTCCTTACCGTGACAGATGATGCATTGCGCCTTCACGAAAACCTTGGAGCCCTCAATCGCAGATGGCCTGACCGGCACCAAGGACTCGGCCGCGGGCTCCAGCGGCAGCCCTTCCTGCAGGTTGGCGCCGCTACGGGACACGCTCACTTGTGGCTGGCAGGCCGTACTGAACATCGCCCCCGCGATGAGCATCGCGAGGGTCACTCGGGTCCGAATCGACATACCGCCTACGATTTCTGCGAAGCGGAAGTGACTCCTTTGAGGAGCCCAAGGGCGAGAATCACGGCCAGGCCGCCTGCAGCACCGGGCGGCCACCAGCGCGACGTCACCGGTAGTCCGGCCAGCTCGACGACAACAGGCTGCCCCGCGCGCACTCCGCGGATTTCCCACCTCGAAAGCACTTCTCCGCCGACGATGACCGGCGTCAATTCACGGCCCGCTAGGTCAGCCAGGCGGACCTGCGCTCCCCGGCCGACCACTTCCATGCGCTCCACATCAAACGGGAGGACGCGCACGATCGCTTCGCGGGATCCCGTTGGAATCGCGTAGCTGTACGCGACCTCGGTGATCCCGCGTCGCAGCGGGATCGTGCCGCCGAATCCGTGCTCTGTTTGAACCGGCGAGGCGACGCCTCGGTGGAACGTCACATACTGCGCGCGCGGGGGAAGCGAGATCTCGACGCTGACGCGCCTCGGATCGCCCGCATTGGTGACGCGGAGCGCTTCAGAAATGCGGACATGATCTGGTCGCGCATCGATGGCCATCAGGAGCAGTCCGACCCGGATGCCCGTGTGCTGGTCCGCCCATGCCGGCGTCACAGCACACAGGACGGAGACGATACTCAGGAGGAACAGCACGATCGTCACAGTCAGATGTCTCCCGAACGCGAGTACAGCGGCCAGAGCAGATAGAGAGACAGCGCGGCGGCGATGCCAAGGAGCAGGACCGGGATCATTGCGCCTTCGCACCGGCGGGCACCGCCACATCGCGCCGCACCTCAGGCACATCGCGGCGCCGAGCAGCAGGTACGAGGGCGATCAGCGTGCCGGTCAGGATCACACCACCACCAAACCAGATCCATGTCACGAGGGGGTTGACCATGATCCGAAACGTGGCCCGCCGGTCAGGGCTCACGCCGACCAGCACGAGGTAGAGATCATTCCACCATGTGCTGCGCAGAGCGATCTCGCTCGTGGCCTGATCCTGAACTTCATGGTAGACGTGCTGGGGGCGAAGCAGGCCAAGCGGACGCGGCCCGGTGGACACAGAGACGGTGGTGGACGTGATCTGGAGTCCCGGGAGCCGCCACGCTTGAGCGTCATGATAGCGCAACGTGTAGCCCCCCAGCGATGTTTGTTCACCGGGACGAAGTGTGACCTGAACCTGCGTCGCATACGCCGAGGACATGGTGACACCGGTCAGGATAAGCAGAATTCCAAGGTGAACGACGTAGCCACCATACCGACGCCGGTTGTTGAGCAGGAGTCTTCCGACCGCTACTGCTGCCGGCTCTCCGTGTGTCCGAAGGATGCGCACTCCGTGGAGCAACTCGACGGCCACGGCCCCGGCCACGAAGAGAGCCAACGCCAGCACCGCAAGCGCGCCCGGCGACCGCACGCCCAACGCGGCAAATCCCAGACCCGCGAGGATCGCAACAGCGGCCGGTGCTGACACGGCGCGGCCGAACGACTGCGCGTCAGCTTTCCGCCAGGCCAGCAGCGGCGCAGTTCCCATCAGGACAAGCAGCAGGATCACGAGCGGCGCCATGACCTGATTGAAGTATGGGGGGCCCACGTTGATGCGATCCCCAGTGAAGGCCTCTGCAATGATGGGAAAGACGGTGCCGGTGAAGATCACGAATGCCGCCGCCACGAGCACGAGGTTATTCAAGAGGAAGGCGCTTTCGCGGCTCACGAGCGCATCCAGGGAGCCTCCCTGGCGGAATCTATCCCACCTCGCGAGAAGCAGCCAGCCCGAGCTCGCCAAAACGAGGCCGAGGAAGATCAAGAAGTATACGCCGATCGAAGAATCGGCGAACGCGTGCACGGAGCTCATCACCCCGCTGCGAGTCAGGAATGTCCCAAAGATGGCCAGGACAAACGAAATGATCATCAGGGAGACGTTCCAGGCGCCGAGCAAACCACGGCGCTCCTGGACCTGAATTGAATGCAAGAACGCCGTGCTCGTTAGCCAGGGCATGAGCGCCGCATTCTCGACCGGGTCCCACGCCCAGTACCCTCCCCACCCCAGCACGACATAGGACCACTTCGCGCCAAACAGCAGGCCGAGTGTCAAGAAGATCCACGCTATCATCATCCATCGGCGGGCCAGCTTGATCCACTCCGCGGTGAGGCCGGTCAACACGCCCGCCACCGCGAGTGCGAAGGGGACCGTCATCCCGACGAAGCCCAGATAGAGCGTGGGCGGATGGATTGACATCCAAGGGTTTTTCAATAGAGGATTCAGGCCACGCCCATCAGGCGGAGGTATCTGCATGACGGTAAATGGATTGCTGGTAAACGCCAGCAGCCACGTGAAGAATCCAGCAGTGACCAGCAATACCAGCGCGACCGGAGCATACATCTGCGGAGAAGACCGCAGTACCCGAAGGATAACAATGCCGTAGAGTCCGAGGATCAATGCCCACAATAGGAGCGACCCGGCATGCCCGCCCCAGAACGCGGCGACCGTATAGACCAATGGCAGGTCACGGCTAGTGACCGCGGCGACAAACTCCAACCGGAAATGCCTGGTCACGAGCGCAAACATCAGCGTACCGCTAGCGAGAACCATCAGAGCCGCCCAGGCCCGAACGGCACGGAGGGAGGTCTCGACGAAGCGCCTTTCGCGCGTCCGAATGCCGATCACGCCAGCCACGACCCCGTAGACGCACACCACCAGCCCAGCCAGTAGTGCGAACGATCCAAGATCAGCCATGAACTACGGCCTCGTCTTTTCTTTGTAACCTGTGGGGTGTGTCGTGATGACCTGCGTCGCGTTCATCACCCCGTCTGAATCGAGCCGGCCCTCCACGAGCACCTCACGACCTTCGGCAAAGAGATCGGGCAGCGGCCCATCGTAGCGCACGGCGATGGACGTGGTCTCGTCCCCAATCATAAAGCCGGCCACGTGTCCATTCGCACGCCGTACACTCCCGGGTGAGACCGTGCCTGCCAGCCGGACTCGCGCCGTCTGAATGTCCGGCCTGCGCGTGAATTCCGTGGGGGTGAGGTAGTAAACCGTCGCGGAGCGGATCCCATTGTAGGCAATGATCCCCATCGCAATCGCGAGGACGGTGATCCCGATCGCGAGCCGACGGGCCGGGCTCATGGAGACTTCACTTGCCGCAATAATCGAGCGAGTTCCCGTTGCCTCGCGCGCAGCGTCCACACGTACATCGCCAGCAAGAGTCCGACCGACACATATGCAGCGGCGACATATCCCATCAGAGGGCCCTCTCTTCCAGCAGGCGATCGCGCAGCCGCTCCTGCCCGAGACGGACACGGAGCAGCGCCAGGTACATGAGCAGAAACGCTGCCATATTGACCATGAGGATCAAAAGCATCGAGGATGGCAAGTCCGGTCCTTCAGGGCGGAACACGGCCGGTCTCGGGTGGAGCGTCCTCAATAACCGGGCGGACCAGTGAATCAGGGGGATGTCCAGAAACCCGATGATGGCGATCACCGCGGCCGTGCGCGTCCCCTGTGCCCCGCTCCAGGCCCGAACCATCAAGTAGCCGGCGAAAATGAACCACAGGATCAACGCCGTCGTCAGCCTCGCATCCCAGGTCCACCACGTCCCCCACACCGGCTTGCCCCAGATCGGGCCGGTCAGAAGCACCATCGTCAGGAACACCTGGCCGATTTCCGCCGATGCGTAAGCGACACGGTCAAACCGGCGTTCCCGCTTCCAGAGGTAGAGCACGCTCGCCACGAACGTGACGGTAAAGGCGACGTAGGAGGCAACGACGCTCGGCACGTGGATGTACAGAATACGGTATGGCTCGCCCTGAAACGCCTCGACGGGGGCTACTCGCAATGCGAGGAAGACTCCGGTAGCGACAAGCAGCGCGGCCAAGACAGGAAGGATCACGGACCTACTCTCTCACGACAAACTCAAACAACACAACCGGCGCAGCCCCAAAAAGCAGCGCGAATGAGGCAAGCACGCCCACCTCTGAAGACACGGCCGCGATACCCTGTCCTGCGAGGACCTTCTCCGTCGCCCTGACCGCGGCGACCAGCAGCGGCACGGCCAGCGGGAGCAACAGTACCGGGAGGAGGACCTCCCGGGTGCGGGCCACGGCAACCATGGCGCCGAGCAGCGTGCCGAGCATGACAATACCAGCCGTTCCGAGCAGCAGTACCAGCGCGAGCGCGCCGGGCTCCCTTGGAACGCCGACGTTATACAGGATCGTGAAGGCGAAGAGCGTGACACCTTCGACCGCGATCATGACAAGAAGGTTGGCGATTCCCTTTCCTACATAGATCAAGACGGGGTTGATCGGCGCTAGGACGAGCGCGCTCAACTGATCCTGGTCCAGTTCCTGATGAAAGCTGCGGGCCAATCCAAGGGAAGCGGCGACGAGCAAGGTGATCCACAGCATCGCGGGGGCAGCGTTGACCATGCCCGACGCACTTCCCGCAGTGAGCAGCAGCAGCGCCAGAACCGCCATCGAAGGTGCGAGCTCTCGCGCCCGTCCTTCGATCGTGAGGTCCTTTCGTAAGATAGCAAGCAATGCTCTCATTCTGTCGATTCCGCGTACACTGGTGCTCCGGGCCTCGGGCCCCGGACCCCGGGCCGTCGTTCCTCGTACAGCGCGGCAAGACGATCAGGAGTCAGGCCCGCCGCCGGTTCATTGGCTGCCACCCGACCGCCGACGAGTACGACGGCGTGGTCGGCGAGCTCCCGGGCCTCGTTCCACTGGTGTGTCGCGACCACGATCGCGCACCCTCGCAACCGGAGACTCGACAACAATTCGCGGAGCCGGGCGGCCGACGATGCATCGAGTCCGGTGAACGGCTCGTCCAGGAGTAAGACGCGGGGATCATGCAGGATCGCCCGGGCAAGACTCACACGCTGCACGATGCCACGGGAAAGCAGGCGGACCGGCGTGTCGCGATACTCACCCAGACCGAAGAGCTCCAGAGACAACTCGGCATGACGATACGGCAGTGCATACAAATCGGCAAAGAAACGAAGATTCTCAATAGCCGTGAGATGCCCGTACAGTGCGGACCGATGGCCGGCAAACCCGATGTACCGCCGGACCGCGGGATCCTCCACGGACCGCCCCAGGATCACGACGACGCCTCGGCTCGGTCGCATGACTCCGGCCAGCACATGCAGCAGCGTACTCTTTCCGGCACCGTTTGGGCCGAGCAGCGCGAGCGTCTCACCCGAGCGTACGGTCAGCGACACGTCGCGCAGAACGGGTGGGCCTGTAAGAGATTTCCACACCCCGCGCGCCAGAATCGCCGGCTCTGCGCCGGCGTGGTTACCGAGTGTTTCCATGTGAAATCATCCGATCGACCAAGGCATCAACGGCCTGCGGCGGAAAGAAGCAAAACGGGTATCCACGGTGCCGCGCTGCCGCATCGGCTTCGAGTGCATCTCCAAGGGACTGGAGTTGAAGTTCGACTTCGGCCCGTTCTCCCTTGAGAACTTGCGATAAGTTGTCGTTGATCTCTCGGATCCGCTGGGTGATCTGGCGCCGTTCGCGACGGGTGATCCCGCTCGAATCAAGCGATCGAATGAGCCCCCACTTTTCATCGATGACGCGCTGTTGCTCGGGCGTCGGACTGGCGATCACGCGCTCGGGATTGTGCTGTATCTCGAGCACTCGGCGCTGGAGGCGCTGGCGTTCCGAGTCTGTGTTGTGCTCGTGAAGGGGCAGATGCAGCGTGGCGGTGACGACGGCATAGCGAGGCGGCCGGATGCCGAAATAATCTGCGATCACCGCGTCCGTGACGCGATCGTACCGTCCCCCGCCGACCCCGTGGACAAACAGATCCGCGACGCAGAGCCGGGTGAACGCGGTCAGCGTCAACGCTTTTGGACGGATCTCTACGCGCTCAAGCTCCTCGGGGCCGTCGCGATCTGCGAGGACCAGACTCGAATCGTCCCGCGTCCCGACCATCCAATTCCGATCTCTGCGCTCCGCGTACATCGAATGCCGTTTCCCGCCTGAGACGACCCAGAATGGTAGTTCGACCCGCGACGCCTCCAGCTCCAGATTCGGAAACGGCTGAGCCGTCCTGACGTTGTGGCGCTCCCGATACGCATCGAGGTGGCGGTTGTATGTCTCCGCGAACCGGGGGCTGTCGCGCAGGATGGCAAGGAACAAGCGCCGAAACTCGGGCGTCCGGCTGATGTGTGAAGCTGGGACTTCAAGGTACCGCCGGAGTCCCTCGTGGCGCCGGCGCACGAGCGTGAGAAAGGCCCCGATGTTGTCTACACGCGGCACGTGTGATGCCGTTTGAACGAACTGCTGGAACGCTGCCTCGATCTCGGGTTCGTTCAGCGTCCGCAGCGCCGCCTTGATCCGGCCCAGGAATTCCTGCCACGCCGTCAGAGCCGGAGCGGGCTGTACCTCGTAGGGAACCTCGGGCGCCGCCCGCACCAGCGTTTCATGAATCTTTCTCAGACCGCCGTCCAGGACCGGTACGTCGGCGCCGATCTCTTCAAATGCGTCACTGTCGACGGGAACGCTGATCGCCCCTATCCCCTTGCCCGCGAGGCGGCTGACGAGCAGATGCTTAATCCAGATTCCCGGGTGAAAGAGAAACGGTTGATGGCCGGTTGCAAACAGCAACGCGTTGGTGGGCGGGGTCGGTGCATCGACGTGAAGGCGCGCCGTGAACGCCGCGCCCATTTGTAGCACCCGCGCGCGCGCGAACCCCCGCAAAGCCGCGAGCGGCGTGTCCCCGATTCTTAGCTGGCTCCCCGCCAGAAGTTCCGCGTTTTCGCGAGCGATGTTCTCAAATTCGTGAACGTCAGGGTGGCAGAAAACCTCTCCGGATTCCAGCGGGATAGTGAATTCCATTTCGGTCGTCTGCATTGCGTCAGACTAGTTGATCCAATCCATTCGACTCGCCTGCTACGCAGGCTCGCTCATGGCCTTCGGCCGCGCCGAGTCGAATGCGCTGAGCGAGCGCCAGCGAGTCGAAGGGCACGGTCACACCAATTGATCCAGGCCTGAAAGGCCAATCTCTTCCCTCGAGACAAACGGCTCGCCGTGCCGACGGCCGATGAGTTGACCGTAGTACCTCGTATAGTCCTGAAGCTCCTTGAGCAGCCCTTCGGTGCCACGTTCCGGGCCGAACTGCGAAGCATAGGCCGCGACGGCCCGCATCTTAGTCTCGACATGTGCTGAGATATCGACCACGAACGACGGACGGACATGCAGCCGATAGTGAGTCGTCAGGAAATGCAGCACGCGGCGCGGATAGAATGGTTCGCCGGGAATGGTGGTCTTCGTAAGTTTCGCGTAGAATCGCGACGCCTCGGTGAGCTGCGCCGCGGCGACGTGGTCTGGATGCGCGTCCACCCAGTACGGGACGAACAACACCTCGGGCCGAGAACTCCGGATCACCTCGGCGACACGCGTCCGGTTCTCGACCGTATCGGTGAGATACCGGTTCGGCATCTCGAGCGTCACCCGCTCCACACCGAGGATCTCCGCAGCCTCGCGGGCTTCCTTCGCGCGGCGCTCTGGCGTGCCGATCGGTGTAGGCTCGCCGTTGGTCAGGTCGCAGATGGTGACGCGGTGCCCTTGCGAACGTAACACCAAGATCGTGCCGCCCATCCCGATCTCCACGTCGTCCGGATGGGGCCCGATGGCGAGAATGTTCACCGTGCGGCTGCCTTCAACAATGGCAGCCGGTCCGGAAGCCACCGCTTGACCTCTTCTTCAAGAACGCGCATGTAGTAGGCCCGGCGGGTTTCCATGTCGTCGAGTCCGCCCCAAAATTGGCGCTCGGGATTCTTGTAGATACGCGCCACGGGTAGCTCTGCCACGGTGAGTCGGTGAAAGGCTGACTGCACCCAGACCTGCAGCGGCATCCCATAACTCGGTTCGGTCAAGTGCAGTCTCCGGAGTCCTTCGACACGGTACGCTTTGAATCCGCACCAGGCATCGGTGATCTCATATCCGGTGACCGCTCGCAAGAGGGCGGTGAACTCACGGTTCAGCTGCATCCGGTCGTGGGGCGCCGGATCGCCGGGAACGGACGGATCGAGATAGCGGCTGCCCGAGACGATATCGGTACGCCCTACGGCATCACGGAACGCCGGAATGCGCTGCGGCTCATGTTGCTCATCGCAGTCAATGGTGACGATAACATCGCATCCTCCGGCAATCCCTTCGGTGAACCCAGTGATCAGCGACTGTCCGTACCCAAGGTTTTCATCATGGCGGATCACTCGGATGTCGCGGCGTCCGGCGAGGATGTGTGGCGAGCGATCAGTGGAGCCATCATCGACGACCAATACATCCGCGTCTGGAGCTGCCTGCCGCACCTCCAAGAGAACACGCGGAAGTGTTGCCTCTTCGTTGAATACCGGGACGAGGATAAGGGTCCGGCCCATCTGTCCGCCGCGCTATCGCGCTCCCGCGCTCCCGCGTTCCCGGTCCGTTCGCGCTTCGTACGCCTTCATCATCTCAAGAAGCACTTGATTCAGGTAGACATCGAGCCGTTGGAGCGACTGCACCTTGCGGTCGGGGGAGAGCGGAAGGCGGCGCGCGGCGGCATCGGTGATCATCTTTCTAAAGAACAGAAAAGCCCTGGTGGCCATGGACGGCGTCATGCCGAGTCTGGCCACGTGCGCTCCGAGCGCCTGCCCCGCGCGTTCCCCCTCTCGAAGGGATGACGTCACGCGCGATCCTCCCGCTAGATAGCCGGCTAAGCCCTCCATGATGCGCCGGCATGTGCTCCGCATCGCAGCGGCCGCCTTGGGATCAAAGGCATGATACCAGTCCTGCGCCTGGACACGGTCTCGGAGATCGATATCGATGAGCCTGGCGCCGCGCGGCCCGACGATTTCAGTCACCGACTCACGCTTCTGCCGGTTGCGGTTTAAGAATGCGCGCAGGTCTTGCTCAGCGTAGCGCCGGTGTCCTCCCGGGGTGCGAAAGACAGGAACACGTCCGGCATCCGTCCACGCCCGCAGCGTTGATGGATCAACACCCAGGAAGCGGCTGGCCGCGCCGAGTCTCATCCAGCTGGATTGAGTGACGGCACTCATGGAGACGAAACCGCTGCTGCCGTGGATAGCCCCGTGCGGCTCGTGGCAAGCAAGAACCCACCAAACATGAAGATCGCGGCGATCAATTCCGCAACATACAGGTAATCACCCAGCCCCAACCTTACCAGGACGCTTGCAAAGCCGAGCGCGAGAGCGCCGACGGCGATCAGAAGATTGCCCAAGACGCGGTTGGGAACGATTTCCTTTCGCCACAGCAGCCAGGCGGAATACAGCGCCCCGCCGACGAGCGTCAGCAACCCGTAAATGTTGAAGATGGGTGTCAGCCTTCTCACTGTCGCAGCCCGAGGAAGGATTTCGCGGTACTGGGCGCTGAGGGTTTCGTCAGAATTGAAGCGGGTGGCATTCAGCGGCGTCGTAAAGATGAACCACGTAGCCAGTATGCTGCCGAGGACCAGCAGCACCAGTAGCGCTCGCGCCGTGCCCCGGCGTCTGCTCAGAAGGAAAACGGTCCCCTGCCCAAGCCACGCGGCGTTGAGGATCGCCCCGGTCAGGTACCAGAGCCTGAACACCGTTGGACTCCAGGCAAACGTCGAGTACGCTTCAGAGAAGCTCCCGATCCCAAACATTGTCAGGCCGATGCCCCACACGAGCAGGTGAGCTCCGCCACGCTGCAGATACCGGCGGAACACCATCACCGCGAAACTGACGATGATGACCGACGACGCGATTGGAAGCAGTCTGATCACGGGATCAAGCCGAACAATACGCCGCCAGCAAGGATGAGTACTACAACCGTCACTAGCGCGACGCCTACGAGCAGGACAGGAACGACGAGCCGGTACCCAGGCGACCGCGTGAGCGCCGGCCTCTGTGCGCGCCGCGCCGGTGTCATCGACTACACCCTCTCCCGCACCTGAAACGACGCAAGCGCTTCCCCCGCCACGTCGGCGAGGACCGACAGAAAGTCGAGGCCATCGTTCAGCGACGGCGCACGCTCGAGCCGCATGCCGAGCCCCTCGGCGGTCTGGCGTGCTTCGACGTCGATGTCGTACAGCACTTCCAGGTGGTCGGCCACAAAGCCGAGCGGTGAGACGATGATCTCTCGCACTCCCGCTTGACGGAGCTCCCGGAGCACCTCGAGCACGTCGGGACCCAGCCAACGCTCGCTAGTGTGGCTGGCGCTCTGGAACGCAAACCGCCAGCGGTCGATCGACGCCGCGGATGCGACGAGTTCGCAGGTCCGCTGGAGCTGATCCGGATATGGATCGCCCCACGTAAGAATGCGCTCAGGCAGGCTGTGGGCGGTGAAGACGATCGGGACATCGTGGTGCTTCGGGAATTGGCTCCTGGCGATCTCGATGCGGTCGGCAAGCGAGCGCACAAGTCCGGGATGGTCATGGTAGTGCTCGACGCACCGCATGTCGATCCCGGCCGCCGCGGACGCCGAGGCTGCCGCGGAAATGTATCCTCCGATGCTCATCTTCGAGTAGTGCGGTGCGAGCGCCACACCCGCCGCTTGCCGTATCCCGTCAGTGGCCATCTGGGTCACGGTCTCGTCGATGAACGGAGGTGCGTGTTTCATTCCGACGTACACGCGCATCGAAACCCCTTGCTCCCGCAGGAGTGCCTCCACGCCGGCAGCCTGACGGCGAGTGACCTCCGGCAACGGTGAGCGGCCGCCGATCTGCCGGTAGCGCGCACGAAGCGCGTCAACAGCGTCCGGTGAGGGTGCGCGGCCCCCGCGGATATGCGCAAAGTAGGCCTCGACGTCTTCGGGCGTCGCGGGGCTGCCGTACGCCATGAGCAGCACACCGAATGGAGCGGTCACGATTCACCACGCATAGCACCGAGTACCTCGACGCCGTGTGAATGCACGATGCCGACGATCTCCTTCAGACGCTCGCGCGGCGTGTCCGGCAATACGCCATGGCCGAGATTGAAGATGTGACCAGGACGGCCTCCGGCCCGACGAAGGACGTCTGTCGTTTTCTCACGGATGACCTCAGACGGCGCGAGTAGGACGGCCGGCTCGAGGTTCCCTTGAATCCCGCGGTCGTAGCCGATCGCCTCCCAGGCCCGATCGAGATCGATGCGCCAGTCCACGCTGATAACATCGCCCCCAGCCCCCGCCATCAGCCCAAGCAGGCCGGCGGTCCCAGTCCCGAAGTGAATGGCCGGCACCCCCGCTGAGCGGAGCGCGTCAAAGATGCGGCGCGTATAGGGAAACACAAACCGCCGGTAGTCCATCGGGCTGAGGCAGCCCGCCCAGCTATCGAAGAGCTGCCACGCGTGAACGCCGGCATCGACCTGCGCTCGCAGATAACGGATGGTCATGTCCGTCAGCACATCCATGAGCGCCTGCCATGCCCGCGGCAGTCGATACATCATCATCTTCGTGTGGAGAAAATCTTTGGAAGGTCCGCCTTCGACTAGATAGCTCGCCATGGTGAATGGTGCGCCTGCGAACCCAATGAGCGGGACCGGCGAGTGGGACCGTATCATCCGGATCGTGTCCAGGACCGCGGCGATCGTCTCGTCGACCTCGAAGGACCGCATGCCGGCGACATCGTCGTCGGAGCGGAGCGGATGATGAATGCGCGGCCCGCCGTCTGCCAGCTCGAAGTCTACGCCCATGCTGAGGAGCGGCAGCGTGATGTCTGCGAACAACACGGCCGCGTCCACGCCGAGCTCATGCACCGGCCGAAGTGTGACCTCCGCGCCGAGTTCGGGGTTCCGGACTAACTCAATGAGGGAATACCGCTCGCGCAGCGCTCGGTACTCCGGCTGGGACCGTCCGGCCTGCCGCATGAACCAAATCGGCGTGCGATCCACCGGTTCCCGCCTGCAGGCGCGTAAGAAACGGTCGTTCATCTACCCCAGCAGCCTCAGCGCATCCTCAAGCGGTCGGTGAATCGCGGTGAGAATCGGCTGGTCGCTCAGCGTGAATCGTCGGGCTTCAGTCTCGCGCAGCGCGATGACGAGATCCTGGAACGCCGCGAGGTCGTCGGTTTCATAGGCAACGATGAACTCCTGATCGTCGAGCCCCGTGGAGTACGCGAGCAGCTGGCGCACCTGGGGAAACTCGTGTCCGACGCGGATGTGCTCGTTCATCATCCCCTGCCGTGCCTCGCGGCTCAGCCGGTACCAGTCATGCGTCTTGGTGAATGGATACACGACGAGGTATGCGGCGCGTTCGCCGGTGATGAAAGCCTGCTCCTGCGCGCCTGGCTTGCGCACATACCGGGAGGGCCGGATCAATCCAACGAATGACCTGGCCACGGTACACCACCGGCCTACACCGGAGCGCAGCAACTGCGCCGCGGTCTCTTCAAGCCGCCCGAGCGAAGGCGCGATGCGCATCAGGACCAGGTCGGCATCGCTGCGCAGCCCCACGAGTGAGTAGCTCTCCATGAGGATCTCGTCTCGGGGACGTGCTGCTGCGCGCGCGAACTCAGACAGATCCCGCTCGCGTTCGTCATCGGCCAAACGTCGCCACGCCGGGTCGAGCCGGAGCGCGAGGACCTGCACGAAAGCGTCGGCTACCTGCTCGTCAACCATTGCGATGCCTCTTTGGCATGGTAGGTGATGATGAGGTCGGCGCCGGCCCGGGCGATCGCGGTAAGGATTTCCAACACGGCGCTGCGCTCATCACACCATCCACGCTCAGCCGCGGCCTTGACCATCGCGTACTCGCCGCTGACGTTGTACGCGGCCAGAGGGACGGCAACGCGCGAGCTAACCCTGTGGATGACATCGAGGTACGGCAGCGCCGGCTTGACCATGACGATATCGGCGCCTTCGGCGAGGTCGAGTTCAATCTCGCGCTCGGCCTCACGCGCGTTGGCCGGATCCATCTGGTAGCCGCGCCGGTCCCCGAACTGCGGAGCCGAGCCGGCGGCATCGCGGAATGGACCATAGAACGCAGACGCATACTTGGCCGAGTATCCCATGATCGCGATGCCGGTGAATCCCGATGCGTCGAGCGCCCGGCGTAGAGCGCCGACCTGGCCGTCCATCATCGCGCTTGGCGCGACCAGGTCGGCGCCCGCGGCGGCCTGGGAGATCGCGATCCTTGCTAGGATCCCAAGCGTCTCGTCGTTGTCCACGTCGCCGTCCCGGATGATCCCGCAGTGCCCGTGGCTCGTGTACTCGCACAGGCAGACGTCGGTCGCAATCACGAGGTCGGGATGCGCTGCGCGGAGCGCTCGCACCGCTTGCTGGATCACGCCATCTTCGGCGTAGGCACCGCTGCCCGCCGCATCTTTGTGCTCCGGCAGCCCGAACAAAAGGACCGCCCCGATCCCAAGCCCGCGAACGTCGTCAATCTCGCGCGCCAGGCGGTCGGGGGAGAACCGCCACTGTCCCGGCATTGCCGGAAGCGGCTCACGTATTCCCCGCCCCTCGCGCACAAACAACGGGTAGATGAACCGTGACGGGTCGAGACGCGTTTCGCGCACCAGGGCACGCACGGCAGAGGTGCGGCGCGTTCGCCGGGGTCTCAGTAAGAGGTTAGCCTCGCGCGACACCTGTAGCATCACTCTGCCTCCTCTGCAATAGCGCTGCGATCCCGTCAAGGCTGTGCTCATCCGCCATCAGGGGCGCCGGCCATCCTAATGCGCGGATCGCGTCTGCTGTCACTGGACCGATCGCGATGAGGATAAGGGGCGCGACCTCATCGTTGAGATCTGCATGTTGGACCAGGCGCGCAAATCCTCGCACGGTCGACGCGCTCGTAAAGATGACGCCGTGGACCCTGCGGACAATTGCCCTCCTCAGAAGCGGCACCGATTCCGGAGGCGCCTCAACCGTGCGGTAGGCGACGACTTCGTCGACCTCTATGCCGCGCGATCGAAGACGCTCAGCCGGCACCGGGGACGCTGTGTCCGCTCGGATCCGCAGCACGTGTTCTCCATGCTGCGCGGGCAACTCGTCTCCCAGAGTCGCACTTAGATATCGCGACGGAGTCCAGACATGCTCGATACCGTGAGCGTGCAGAGCGTCTGCCGTGCCCGGGCCCACCGCTGCCCACCGGAGATGACCTGACAACCATCCACTCTCGGCGGCGATGCGCTCAAAGAAGACCTGCACGCCGGTCCGGCTGGTGAACACTACCCACTGGTATTGATCGAGGTGATGGATAGCACCGTCCAGTGGGCCGTACGTCGCCGGCGGTTCATACGATACCGCGGGGACAGCGACAGGCTCGATATCAAGCTTCTGGAGCATTGCCGCTAGTCGCTCAGCGTGCTCCAGGGGTCTTGTGATAACGATCCGCCGACCGGTCATCGCCCGGCCGCCGCAAGCAGGCCCGCGCCTTGTGCGAGCAGATCTTCCGCGGCCCGTGCCGCGACGGCCTGCCACTCGTGCCCTAGACCACTATGTTCTACGGAAGCGCTGTACGTGCCGTCCAGCGACATCACTGCCGCTCGTATGATTACCCGGTCACTCTCGACGACGGCATAGGCACCAAGCGGCAGGCTGCAACCGGCATCAAGCCTGCGCAGGACGATCCGCTCCGCCAGCACTGCCGCGCGCGTCGGTGCGTGATCGACTGCTGCTGCTACCTGCTGCCGGCGACTGTCCTTTTCACTCATCTGCACGCCGAGTGCACCCTGGCCTGGGGCCGGAAGCATCTCTTCCACTGAAAACCACTGCGTGATCCGATCGTCCAGGCCGACCCGCCGCAGCCCTGCTGCGGCCAGACACACCGCATCGACTTCACCGGCATCGACTTTCTTGACCCGCGTGTCCACGTTGCCGCGCATCGGGACGATCGTCAGGTCAGCACGCATCGCCAGCAGGCATGCCGCCCGCCTGACGCTGCTCGTGCCGACCCGCGCCCCGCGGGGCAGCATGCCGACCGTCATTCCCCCTCGCGCGACCAGCGCATCCCTCGGGTCGTCGCGCTCCGCAATCGCCGCAATCACCAGCCCAGCTGTGTCGGTGGATGGGAGATCTTTCATGCTGTGGACGGCCGCGTCTATGGTCCGCTCGTGCAGTGCGAGTTCCAGTTCCTTCACAAAGAAACCGACACCTGAGAGTTCACCGATAGAGAGATCCGGCTGGCGGTCCCCCGTGGTCCGGATGATCTGCGTTCGGATGGCGAGGTCGGGGAACGCCTTGCACAGACTCGCGGTAATCAGCTCCGACTGGCTCAGCGCCAGCCGGCTGCCTCGCGTCCCGATAACAAATCCCCCGTGCACTACGCCGCCTCCCGCAGTGCCGCCGCCGCGGCGCGCACGGTCAGGTCAATGTCATCATCCGTATGCATCGTTGAGATGAACCACGCTTCAAACTGCGAAGGAGGCAACAGGATACCTCGCTGCAACATCCCGTGGAAAAAGCGGGAGAACCGGTGGAGATCCGCCGCGGCCGCTTGCGCAAAATTGTGAGGCGGCGTAGGCGTGAAGAAGACGGTGAGCATCGATGCCTCACGAGCGACGCACGCAGCTACGCCTGCATGCTCGATCGCCTCCACCAGACCGCGCTCCAGCGCAGCGGCCCGGCTCTCGAGAGTTTGGTAGAGTGCAGGGTCCGCCAGGCGTCGCAGCGTTTCCGTCCCCGCGGCCACGGCGATCGGATTTCCGGCCAGCGTGCCAGCCTGATAGACCGGTCCCTGCGGCGACAGCCATTCCATAATCTCGGCGCGGCCACCGTACGCCGCAATCGGCAACCCGCCCCCGATGATCTTTCCAAGGCAGGTGAGGTCAGGGCGCACATCATAACGCTGCTGAGCGCCGCCGCGGCTCACACGAAACCCGGTGATGACTTCGTCGAAGATCAGCAGCGTGCCGTGATCGGCGGTGATCTTGCGCAGCGCTTCCAGGAATCCGGGTACTGGTCTGATCACGCCCGCGTTCGCGGCAACCGGCTCCACGATGACGGCCGCGATCTCCTCGGGAAGCGCCTCGAAGGCTTGTTCAACCGCCTCGAGATCGTTGTACGGCAGTACCAGTGTCTCGGCCACGGCTGTAGGAGGAACGCCCGCACTGTCGGGCAGCCCGAATGTTGCGACCCCCGATCCCGCCTGGGCCAGCAAGTGATCTGCGTGACCGTGGTAGCAGCCGGCGAACTTGGCGATGCGGTTGCGTCCGGTGTATGCGCGAGCGACGCGCAGAGCCGACATTGCTGCCTCCGTACCCGATGCCACCAGGCGCAACCGCTCCATCGAGGGCACCACATCACGGATCAGTCTGGCCAGCTCGGCCTCGTATGGCGTCGGCATCCCAAAACTCGTTCCGCGTTGAGCGGCGTCGTGGATCGCCGCGAGGATCTCAGGGGCAGCGTGGCCGAGGATGAGCGCGCCCCACGAGCAGATATAGTCAAGGAACTCCCGTCCGTCGACGTCAACGACGCGCGCGCCTCGGCCCTCGCGGACCACGATGGGCCGGCCGCCCACCGCCCGGAACGCGCGCACCGGACTGTTCACCCCGCCGGGAAAGAGCCGTTCGCTTTCTTCAAAGACGGCGGCCGAGGCCGACGTTGCGATGCGCCTCACCTTCGCTCCTCCTCCCCGTTCAAATCAAATAGATCTTTGGCGAGTTCTAGCACACGCCGGTTCGTTGCAGCCTCCTTCAACCGTACCGTGGGACCGTGGAGCAGCCGGCGCAGAGCGGTATGCATCGCCCCGCGCACACGAGCCTGACCGCGCGCGTCGAGCGATTGAAGCCTGGGTTGCAACCGCTCATATGCCAGCTCCGCGATTTCATCCGCGCGGCGGCGCAACCCGGCCACAATTGGCTGGGCCGCACGGGAAGCATACCAGCGCATGAACCTGTCCGCGGCCTCGTCAATGAGCAGTCCGGCGGCAGCAATAGCATCAGCGGGAACCGGCGGTAGGAATTCGGACAATCTGTCCAGATCGTAGACAATGACACCTGGCAGCGCGCCGACATCGGCGTCGACCCCGGGCGGCATCCCGAGGTCAAGGATAAGGAGCGCCGGCATGCGGCCTGAGGATTCCACGTGATCGCGGCGCAGCACGGGCTCGCCGGCGCCCACGGCGACGACCACCGCGTCAACCTCCGCCAAGACCCGAGGAAGGCCGTCAAGCGCGGTCGCGCGCGCGTGCGTCCGGCCGGCCAGCACCTGCGCGGCATTCAAGTCGCGGTTGGCCACGGCGGTGATGCGGGCGTGCGCCTGAGCAAAGACCTTCATCGCAAGGGCCGCCATCTCACCGGCGCCGATAATGAGAACGCGCCGTCCATCGATCGACCCGAGTGTCTGCCGGCACGCCGATAGAGCCGCGTGAGCCGCCGACACGTTGCGGGTACCCAGAGCGGTCTCGCGGCGGACGCGCCGTCCGGCCCCCATCGCCAGCTGCATGGCGCGGTTAAGCACCGGGCCCGTGGTATGCAACTCACGTGCTGTTTGGTACGCGCTGCGCACCTGACCCAGGATCTGCGCTTCGCCTACCACCATGGACTCTAACCCTGCCGCCACCCGGAACACATGGCGTACTGCACTGGCCCCCTGCAGGGAGACACAAGCAACCGACAGAGTCGTCACCGGAAGGCCCTTGATACTGCACAGGGACCTCAGGATGTCGGAACTTGGATCGTGTGAAGCGTAGACATAGACTTCGGTGCGGTTGCAGGTCGAGAGCAGCACGCACTCTTCGACGCTTGGCAGCGCCAGGATTGCGAAGAGCACCTTTGACGCTTCGGAGTCAGCAAAAGCGACACGCGAGCGCAGCTCGAGGGGAGCGGTCTTGTGGTTGACCCCGACGACAAGTATCGGCACGTGAAAAATCTATGAAATCTTGGGTGAAGTTTCGGGATTCTGGAAACAGAGTCCTGCGGGAGCCTAGAGCAGCTTCGCGCCGTTGATGTGCAGCTTGAACTCGCAGCTGAGGAACTGCGCGGCTCGGCGGCACATCACCATGCGACTGAGGAAGATCTCAAAGTACTCCATCACCTGCGAGAGCTTCGTGTCGATCGTCAGCTCGAGGATGATACGTTTGTTCTTCTCGTCGACGCGGAGGAACGAGTGCTCAACGGCATTGTTCACCCGGTCGTGGATGTCGAACGTGGTTGGATCGGGATTGCGGACGCGGGAGCGGTGCACATCGGACTTGTCTGCCAGAATGACCGCGGCGCCGACCGGACTGACGGGCTCCCCGCCGCGCTCCTCGTGGTTTCCGATCGCTCCCATGATGATCGCCCGCTCAACTGGATCCACGCCCAGGCGTTCCAGGATTCGGTTCGCCAGCACCGCGCCGGTGTGCTCGTGGTTCACACGGCTGACGAGATTCCCAATGTCGTGCATGTAGGCAGCAACCGCGGCCAGCTGTGCGTCGCGCTCCGGATGCCCCAGTCGCTTCAGCGTATTATACGCGATGTTGGCCGTGAGCGTGGCGTGCCGTGTCCCGTGCTCCGTATACCCGATCGCGCCTGTGTATTCGTTGGCCTTGTTGACATAGGCTTCCACTTCGGGATCGCGCCGGATATCATCCAGCGTTATCCCCGTGGTCTTCTGAACAACTTTCTCACTTAGCTCAGCCATTGCTCCATCACTATGCCCATTCGACTGACCTGTTTCGCGGTCAGCAAGATGAGGGACCTCGGACAAGGGGACCCGTAGCTAAGTCACTCCATAGCCGATTGCCGGGTCCCCGGTCCGGGGTCCCTCGTCTCCCGGTGACTCGAGGGCTCTTCATCGTATCACCGGCGGTAACGGCGTTGACGTTGGCGGCGCCTCTTCTTTCTTTCTCGAACGGACATAGCTGATCGCGCTGCGGTCGGCTTTCACACGGAAGTTCGGTGCCAGCTCGAGCGTGAGCGTATCATCCTCCAAATCGTGGATGGTCGCGTGCAGCCCCCCCATCGTCACAATGCGGTCCCCCTTCTTGAGCTTTCCCAACATCTCGCTCCGCCTGCGTCGCTGCGTCTGCTGAGGGCGGATCATCAAGAAATAGAAGACGACCAACAGGGCGACATAGAACACGATGATACTCGGAAACCGTGTCCCCGTAGCCTGGAGAAAAATCACCGCGCACCTCCCACTCGATGCAACTCGGTTAGATTCGGCGACTCGGGATCGTTACCTACTCACGCATCTACCAGCTCGTCGTATAGGTCTGCAGTGTATCTTGTTTCCACGACTGAAAGCGTTCATCTGCAATCGCCGCCCGCGCGTCTGCTAAGAGCCGTGACAGGAAAAATAGGTTGTGGTACGAGGCCAGCCGCGGGCCCAGCATTTCGTCCGCATTGAACAGGTGCCGCAGGTACGCGCGCGTGTAGCGCCGGCACACCGCGCAGGTGCACTGCGGATCCGGCGGCGCGTGGTCCTCACGGTATTGGGCGTTGCGAAGGTTGACGCGCCCGGATCGCGTGAAGACCGTGCCGGTGCGCGCCACGCGTGTCGGCAGGGCGCAGTCGAAGAGATCGATGCCTCGCTGGATGGCCTCCAGCAGCCTCGCGGGTGACCCGACGCCCATGAGATATCGTGGCCGGTCCCCTGGCAACTGCGGCACGGCTGCCTCGATCAGGGCGGACGACAGCTCGGGTGGCTCGCCGACACTGATCCCGCCGATCGCGTACCCTGCAAAGTCGAGCTCTGCCGTGCGCTCCGCGGCCTCTCGGCGCAATGCTGGGGAGAAGCCACCCTGCACGATGCCGAACAACATCTGTCGCAACCCCACCCCGTGCTCCTTTGAACGACGCGCCCATAACACTGTGACACGCAGAGCCTCGGCGGCCTGCGCGTCGTTGAGGGGAAACCCGGAACAAATATCCAGGGGCATCACCACATCGCTGCCAAGATCACGCTGGATCTCCAGCACCCGCTCCGGCGTAAATGTATGCTCGCTTCCGTCGAGGGGCGAGCGAAACGTCACACCCTCATCGGTCAGCCGTCGCAGGTGCGCCAGGCTGAAGATCTGGAAACCGCCGCTGTCGGTAAGGATCGGGCCGTCCCACTGCATGAACCGGTGCAGGCCGCCCGCGCCCGCGATCAGGTCGGCCCCAGGCCGGAGATATAGATGGAAGGTGTTCGCCAGAATGATCTCGGCGCCGATCTCCCGCAATTCGTCGGGCGTGAGCGCTTTCACCGTGGCGTTCGTGCCCACAGGCATGAACGCGGGAGTCTGAATGGTTCCGCGGGGCGTATGCAAGCGGCCCAGCCGGGGACCAAGCACAGATGCAGAGGATTCAAACCGAAATTCACTCACGGCGCGGAGTATAGCACAGCACTCTTTTGGGGTGTTTACCTGCAGGAGCGTGGGGAAAACACCTTCTTACGGTGTACTGGCACCGCCAGATGGACGCCAATGGCTTTCCGATGATTGACGAGGGACAGTTCCGACTTCAGCAGCAGATGGGGGTCCCACTTGTTGAGGTCAGGGGCGATCTCGATATTTCTAACGCCGACAAATTTGAAGCGATCCTCAACGGCGTCATGTCGAGGGTCCCTCGCGGGGTTATCGTGTCACTTGTCGACGCCACGTATTTTGACAGCCGCGGTATCCATACGCTGCTTCGGTTCGCCGACCGACTGTCGCATAATGAGGGGCAGCTCTTCGTGGTCGCTCCTACAGGGACGTCGCCGCGGCGGATCCTGGACATCGCCAGGGTGCAACAGCTCATCCCCATGTTTGACTCAGCAGAAGACGCCATCGCCTCCCTGTCTTCATCTAAATAACGTTCGAACGTCAAATTACCCGTCCCAACACTATGGCGCGATGGGAGCGCGCCGCAAAACGGAATCTCGCCGGCGAGCGGCGAATCCTTTCATGATTTTCGACAGGGAGGACTGCCATGCCCGACCGGACCATCGAAGCGCTCTTGCAGGAAGCTCGCACTTTTGATCCCCCACCACAGTTCCGGCAGCAATCAAATGCGCGCGATCCAGAGATCTACACGAGGGCGCAACGTGATCCCGACGCGTTCTGGGCAGAGGCCGCCCGCGAACTGCACTGGTTCCGGCCATGGAATCGCGTCCTTGAATGGAACGTTCCATATGCGAAATGGTTCGTCGGTGCAACGACCAACATCACGTACAACTGTGTCGACCGCCATGCGAAAGGGCAGCGGAAGACAAAAATCGCCATCCTCTGGGAAGGTGAACCCGGGGACGCGCGGACGCTGACCTACGGGGAGCTGTTCGAAGAAGTCCAGCGGTTCGCCAACGTTCTCAAGTCGCTCGGCGTACGCCGCGGCGACCGCGTCATGATTTACCTCCCGATGATCCCCGAGTTGCCCATCGCGATGCTGGCGTGCGCGCGCATCGGCGCGCCTCATTCCGTTGTTTTTGGAGGATTCAGCGCTGAGTCGCTCCGCGACCGCATTAACGATGCGCAGGCAAAGGTGTTGATCACCTCGGACGGCGGCTGGCGCCGGGGCAGCATCGTACCGCTGAAGCGCAACGCAGACGAAGCGCTCGCCGGCACCCCCACGATTGCGCATGCCGTCGTCGTACGCCGTGTGGGCGACAAGGCAGGCGCATCCATGAAGCAGGGACGCGACCACTGGTGGGACGAGCTCATGAGCCGCGCGAAGGCCGACTGTCCGCCGGAGGAGATGGACAGTGAGGATTTGCTCTACATTCTGTATACCAGCGGCACAACCGGCAAACCCAAAGGCATCGTTCACACAACCGGAGGGTACATGGTCGGTACAAACCTCACGACTCGTTGGGTCTTTGACCTGAAAGAAAACGACATCTACTGGTGCACAGCAGACATCGGATGGGTGACGGGGCACTCTTACATTGTGTATGGCCCGCTGTCGAATGGCGCTACAACTCTCATGTATGAAGGCAGCCCCGACTTTCCAGACAAAGATCGCTTCTGGGCCATCGTCGAGAAATACAAAGTGACGATCCTGTATACAGCGCCGACCGCCATTCGTACGTTTATGAAATGGGGACCCTCCTACCCCGAAAAGCACACCCTCGGGTCGCTGCGTCTGTTGGGAACCGTGGGAGAACCGATCAACCCCGAGGCCTGGATCTGGTATCACACCCATATCGGTGGCGGGCGTTGCCCCGTCGTCGACACGTGGTGGCAAACGGAAACCGGAATGATCCTAATCACTCCATTACCAGGCCTGACCACGCTCAAGCCGGGATCGGCGACGCGACCGCTGCCCGGGATCAGCGCGGATATCTTGAACGAGGCCGGCCAGCCGGTCGGCGCAAACGAAGGCGGTTATCTCGTGCTGACACGCCCCTGGCCGGCGATGTTGCGCGGTATCTACGGCGATCCAGAGCGCTATCAACATCAATACTGGGACCGCTTCCCCGGTGTCTACTTCACCGGTGACGGGGCGAAACGAGATCAGGATGGGTACATGTGGCTGCTCGGACGCGTGGACGACGTGGTTAACGTCGCCGGACATCGGATCGGGACGTATGAGGTCGAGTCGGCTCTCGTCGACAACCCATCGGTCGCCGAGGCGGCGGTAATCGGTGTCACGCACGATGTCAAAGGGCAGGCGATCGCCGCATTCGTCACGCTAAAGGAAGGACATCAGCCCGGCACGCACATGGCCGACACACTCAAGCAGCACGTCGTCAAGAAGATCGGCGCGCTGGCCCGGCCTGATCAAATCCTGTTCACGGCGGAACTGCCGAAGACGCGGAGTGGCAAGATCATGCGCCGGCTGCTGCGGGATGTCGCCGAGGGTCGTGTGCTGGGTGATACTACGACCCTGGCGGACCCTGCGGTTGTGCAATCCTTGAAGAGCAAGTACGAGGAGGAAGGGGGAGCGTGAGGAGGTTTTCGTGAGTTACGGCAGGTCGACGGTAATCCCGCCGTTTTTGATCCACCCGAGCAATTTGTGAAGAGGCTTGGCGCGTGTACGCTCCGTTGCCTCGGCCGCGAAGAGCACGTCCACTCGATGCGCGGTCATGACTCGGGGAGTCGACGCGGCGATGCCTTCTGCGCGCACGATGTCGGAGACGGCAATATCCACGAACGCCTTGCGTAGGCCGCTGACCTGAGTTTGAGGGGTCACGACGATGTGCAAGAGTCCGCCACTCTCCCTGATTGCAATACTGCGATCGCCTTTGGCAGTCACGATGCCCTTTGTGCTCATCGGAAGCGGCGAGCCCCCCGGTGGCAGAGCGGCCCCTGGAGGTAACTGTCCCTGGGCGATCGGGGAGAGGACGAGCGTAAACAGGATGCCAAGAAGAACACTGGGGCGTCCCATTGCTGAGATCCCTCCTAGCTCACCTATTCCCCAAGAAACACCCGGAGAAACCAAGAATGAAGAAACCGCACCGCGTGGAACCATCTAGCTGAGATGGACGAACAGAAGGGTAAGAGCCGAGAAGAGATCCTGGCGGCGATCAAGGCAAAAGCCGACGCGATTCGCGCCCAACGCACAGCTGCGGCAGTCAAAGGGGAGCAGCCCGCGGCCGTGCCCAGCACCGCGACGGCCCTCGAAACACCTGTCTCAGCACTGAACGCAGCGGGGAGACCGGCGGGGAAAGCGCAAAATGCGAAGGTCAGCGCACGCGGAACTGTCACGATGGGCGTTGAGATCCGCGCCGAGCGCACTGAGGAGGAAAACATCAAAAAGCTCCTTGGGGGACTCGGAGCGTATGCGAGCCCGCTCACGGCCGGTACATGGCAACTGGACTACCGATACTACCATGAAGCGAAGGCACGTCTGCAGCAGGCCGGCTATGAGGTTGCAGACGAGCTCTACACCGGCCAGCCTCTTGCCGCGTGGACACCACACCGCGGAGGCTGGTCACGAGTCGAAGACTAAGGGGCTTAGGGCTTAGGCCCAAAGCCCTAAGCCCAAAGCCCTAAGCCCCAAGCCCTACAGAATCAACATTGCGTCTCCGAAACTATAGAAGCGGTAGCGCTCCTCCATAGCTTCCTCGTATGCCCGACGTATGAGTTCCCGCCCAGCGAAGCCACTCACGAGCATCAGCAACGTTGTTCGGGGCAGATGGAAGTTTGTCACCAGCGCGTCCGTCAGCTTGAACCGATACCCGGGATAGAGAAATAGCCGGCTCCATCCGGTGCCCGCTCTGATCGTACGGTCTTCGTCCGCGACGGTCTCAAGAGCGCGAACCGCGGAAGTCCCAACAACGATGACGCGGCCGGGTCGGCGTACAGACGAAATAATCCGCGCTGTCTCAGCGCTGATCTCGTACCATTCCTCGTCCATCACGTGTTCTTCGATCCGCTCGACGTTCACCGGGCGAAACGTGCCGAGACCGATGTGCATGGTGATACTCAGGACTCGTGCCCCCGCGCCGCGGATACGCGTGAGGAGATCGGACGTGAAGTGCAGGCCAGCCGTCGGCGCCGCGACGGCGCCTTCGACCTCTGCGTAGACCGTTTGATAGTCGTCAGACGCGCGCAGAGGCTCGTGAATGTAGGGCGGCAGCGGCATCTCACCGACCGTTCGCGCGACCTCGAGCAGCGGCCGAGATGTTGAGAATCGTATCGTGCGGACCCCACTGGGCGATGAATCAATGACCTCACCAGTGACACCTTCGGTAACCTTGATGCGGGCACCCATGGGCACCCTCCGGCCTGGACGGACCAGCGTTTCCCACAGCTCAACCCCCGGACCGCTGCCCTCTTGATAAGCGCGCCGCAGTAACAATACCTCCACCGCTCCACCAGTACTCTTGCGCGCGTGGAGGCGCGCGGGGATCACAAGGGTATCGTTCACCACAAGCACATCGGCGGGGGTAAGGAACTCAGGAAGGTCTCGGAACGTGCGGTGGGCGATCGCCCCGCTGGTTCGATCGATGACCATCAGCCGCGCGGCATCTCGCGGCGAAACCGGATGCTGGGCAATCAATTCGGGAGGAAGCGCGTAATCAAAATCAGACAGTTTCATGACTGCGGTCGTCGGTCGTGGGTCATAGGTCGTAGGTAATTGCCACGACCAACGACCTACGACCCACGACCGCCTTACCGGGTTTCGAAGGAAACTCCCGAATAGTAATAGCGGAGAATTTCTTGATACCCTCGTCCGAGCATAGCTTGACCCCTCGCGCCCCACTGGCTCATGCCAACGCCATGACCGGAGCCTCGGCCGGTGAACACCACCGCTGGGTGCGTGTCTGGAGCTACCCGCACGGAAAACAATGTGCTCTTGAGCTGTTCCCCGCCGAGGAGAGAGCGCAGTTCTGTGCCCTTCAGGGTCAGCATGCCCGCTTCGGAAATGATCCGGATCGACTGGGCCCGACCCGACGGGCTTGTCTCGGTGACTTCAATTCCCGTGATACCACCGAGGGGCTTGCCTATACCACGGAGCCGCTCCTCGATGACCGGGAGGTCAACCCGGATAGCCCACTGCTGTGAAGCGGCACCTGAACTGTAAGGGTCGTTGACTCCCTTTAGGTAGAAATATCGGCCGCCCCAAACGTACTCGCTGCTCTCCGTGTGACCGCCGGAGTCTGAATGGAACGCGGCAAAGATCGGTCGATCAGCAAAGGTCATGATCTCACCACGTGTCGCATCGACGGCCGCGTTGGTACGGGCATCTTCGGCCGAAAGGCCGCCGTACACCTGGGTCTCCGTGGTGGGACGGACATCAAATCCTTCTCGGGCATAGCGCCCCAGACTGTAGAACGCTATCGTCCGTGACGCGACGGCTTGAGCCTTCAGCGCCTCAGGCGGCCATTGGGGACTCACTTCTAACTTCAGGACGCCATAGAGATACTCTTCAATTTCGAGCTCATTGATCGCTGTGAGGCGGCCGGACGACGTGCGCCGGATTTCGATGAAACCCCGATAGGGACGGGTCGCCAACCGCACGCGCGAGCCTTGGGTGGGCAGGATGCGGACCGTCTCCCCGAATTGTCCCACCCCAGAAATCTCGATGCCGACGGGGGAAGACACTACGTCGTAGTTGCCGGCGGACAGCGTAACACGCTGGAACGAGCTGACCACCTCCATAGGGCGATCGCTCGAGATCGCGACCCGATCTTGCTCGCGCACGACGCCCACTCGGATGGAAGGCGAAGTCGCCGCGCGGAGTGGAGGTGGAACACTCGTAAAGGCAAGCAGAGCGATCAGTACGATCAGACGGACCAGCGTCGATTACCTCCGGGCGAAGAACAGACTCAATATCAATCCGCGTTCCCGCGTTCCCGCACTCCCGCGTTCCCGTCGTTGAAGAGCTGTCCCTGGTTGCGGCTGCTTTTCTCGGGCAACACGAGCCCCAAATGCTCACACGCTACCGCTGTGATCCGGCGACCGGCCGGCGTTCTGGTGAGAAAGCCGATCTTGAGGAGGTACGGCTCGACGACTTCCTCCAGCGTCTGGGGCTCGTCGTTGAGGGTCGCCGCGACCGCCTCGATTCCCACGGGGCCGCCGCCATACACCGTGGCGATCGTCTGCAGCACGTCGCGGTCCAGCTGGTCCAGCCCGCGCGAATCGACGCCCTCAAACTCCAGCGCCTCGGCCGCAATCGTATCCGTGATCGTTCCGTCGGCTTTGACCTGAGCGTAGTCGCGAACCCTTCGCAGGAGCCGGTTGGCGATGCGCGGGGTACCGCGAGCGCGGGAGGCAATCGCCAGGGCGCCCTCGCCCGTGATCTCGATCTCCAGTATCGAGGCAGACCGCTTCACCACTCGGATGAGGTCCTCGACCGTAAAGAAGTCCAGGTGATGGAAAATGCCGAAACGCTCCCGGAGTGGCGACGATAACAGTCCCGCGCGTGTGGTCGCGCCGACCAGGGTGAACGGCGGCAGTTGATACCGGAGTGTGCGGGCGTGCGCTCCTTTCTCGATCACGAAGTTGACCACGAAGTCTTCCATTGCCGGATACAGGAACTCCTCGATCGTGCGTGAGAGACGATGGATTTCGTCAATAAACAGGACGTCCTTCGGCTGTAGGTTGGTGAGAATACCCATCAGGTCGCCCCCGCGCTCCAACGCGGGACCGGAGGTGGTGACGATGTTCGCAGCCATCTCATAGGCGACAACATTCGCTAGGGTGGTTTTGCCAAGACCCGGCGGCCCATGAAGCAGGACGTGGTCGAGCGCCTCTTCCCGTTCTCGCGCAGCCTGAATGCTGATCCGCAGCCCTTCGATCACTTTGCTCTGGCCGATGCACTCTTCCAGCGATTTCGGCCTCAGGCTCCGGATGAACTGCTCTTCAGCCACGTGATCGGTCATCGCGCCACCGCGTCTGCCTGCTCGATACGGTACACTTCCTGAAACAGTTCTTCTGCCGTCGCCATGCCGGGTCGACGCCGCAAGGCCTCTTCGACCATGCGCCGGGCCTCGGCTGCCCGGTGGCCCAGCTGCTTTGTGAGAACTTCCATGACTTCTTCTTTGAAATCTTCACCCACCGGTGTGGGCGCCTCAGGCGCTCGCAGCAGCGCGTACTTCCCCATTTTCCCATGGAGTGTTGCGACGATCTTCTCGGCTGTCCGCTCGCCGATCCCCGGCAGCCGCTTGAGGAACTGAACATCCTTCCTCTCAATGGCATCGGCGATCGCATGAATCGGGTGGACAATCGCCTTCATCGCCTTGGTCGGTCCCATGCCGTCCACGGTAATGAACCGCTCGAAGAACTCTTGCTCGACTTCGTGCAGAAATCCGATCAGAAGGGGCTTGGGCTGGTTCTGCGTCGCGTGAAAGGAGATGTGGAGTTCGATGATCGACGGAACGCCGTCCCGGTCCTGGGGAATCGCCCGCGCAATGACGGCCGGCAGGTGCACTTCGTAGCCGACGCCACCTGCTTCAACGATGACCCACTCATCGGCGCGTCGGAGAATGGGTCCCTTAAGGTACGCGATCAAGCGAATGCCACCCTCTGCTGCGGCACGCCTTCTCTCGACAACGCGACGAGCGCGATGCCGATCGCATCGGCACTGTGCGCATCGGGTGGTGAGGGCAGACCGAACAACCGTTGAATGGCCAGTTGCATTTGGCCTTTGCTGGCCGCGCCGAACCCCGCGATTGCTCGCTTCACCGACGCCGGTGGCAGCGACAGGACGGTGACCTCACAGGCGGCCGCCGCCTGGCAGACGACGCCCCGCACGTGTCCCATCAAGATCGCCGTGCGGGGGAATCGAGGGGCCACGTACAGATCCTCGACCGCAATGGCCGACAATGTGTGCTGAGCAAGAATGAGCGAGATCTCTCGGTGGATCGCATGCAGCCGGCTGGCGAAAGGGGTGTCGTCGCTGGTGCGGATCAGACCACAATCAATCAGACGAACTCCCTGCGGGGATCCTTCAACCAGGCCATACCCTGTCACCCGCAGTCCTGGATCGACGCCGAGGATGAGCATAGTCATGAGCGCGCTCCGTATGTGGTGCGTTGAAAGCGGCGTTGCGATCGTCTGACGAAGGGCTTCGCTGGTGACCCGGCGCTACCCTACTTGTTGCAAGATTTCGTCGGGAATGTCGAAATTCGCGTACGCCTGCTGCACGTCGTCGTGTTCCTCGAGCGCCTCCATCAGCCGGAGGACCTGCTGCGCTTCCTTGCCCTCGACTCGCACCGTCGACTTCGGCACCATGGTCAAGTCGGAAGACGCCACCGGAATCTTGGCTGCCTCGAGGGCCTGGCGCACCTTGTAAAATTGCTCGGGCGTGGTCACGATCTCATAGACATCTCCCACGCTGCGAACATCTTCGGCTCCGGCTTCGAGCGCCACGACGAGGACATCGTCCTCAGTCGCCTTGGATCGGTCCACGGAGATGAGCCCTTTCCGGTCGAACATCCATGCCACCGATCCAGCCTCGCTCATGGCGCCGCCGTTTTTGGTGAATACGTTGCGGATTTCGCTGGCCGTCCGGTTTCGATTGTCCGTTAATGTCTCCACCATGAGCGCGACGCCACCCTGCGCATATCCTTCATAAGTAATCGTCTCATACGACGCACCTTCGACCTGGCCGGTGCCGCGCTGGATCGCGCGCTCGATGTTATCCGACGGCATCCCAGCTTCACGCCCCCGCTCTATCGCCGTCCGGAGCCGTGCGTTGCCATCAGGATCTCCCCCGCCCTCCTTCGCCGCCACGCTGATCTCGCGGGCGAGCTTGCTAAACAGTTTCCCCCGCACCTGGTCAACGCGCTCTTTCTTTAGACGGATGTTGTGCCACTTGGAATGCCCGGACATGATCTCTCCTCTGGCTCAGCTACTGCTCAGAGACCGTAATGGTAGTCGAGCTGCGTGAACCTTCCGACGTCGTGGCGATGATGGTAATGACGTACTGCACGCCGGGGATCTGCAGCGAGGGCCGGAAGAGGTAGCTGAAGTTGCCCTCCGAGGTCACGGGCAGATAGCTCTCCGCGACCGAGATGCGCAGGAATCCCCCCTGGGCGAGAATGGAGAGGCTGACGGTCGCACCCGGCACCGTTGTGCCCTCGACTTGGAATGGGGACGTGACGTGCTGCCCGTTACCAGGCGAGGTGATCGTCAGCGGAAGATCCCCGATGGTTGCGCCGTTTCCGAGCGTTTGTCCCGAGGCATACTCGGTGGGCTCGGTTCCGCGGATAAACGACTCCTGGCGCGGGTTCGGACACGCGCTTGTCGCGAGGAGACCGGTACTCCCGCACACGGTGACGGCAACGACGCCTTCCGGACGGCGCCAGTCGTCTGGCGGCATCTCCGCAGTGGCCTCCTTCATGAACGCCGCCCACATGCGGGCCGGCACCGTGCCGCCGACGACACGGCGCATCGGGCTGTTGTCGTCATTGCCGACCCAGACGGCGGTGCTCAACTTCGGCGTGTAACCAATGAACCACGCATTCCGGTAGTCATCGGTTGTGCCCGTCTTCCCTGCCGCCGGGCGGCCTATGGCCGCCGCACGTCCCGTCCCTCGCGCGATGACACCTTTCAGCAGATCAGTCATCACATACGCGACATCTTCGCTCATGACGAGCTCCTGGCGGGGGAGGTTGTCCTCCAATACCTGGCCGTCCTGGGAGACCACCTTGCGAACGGCAACTGGCTCAGTCCGAAGGCCGAGGGTGGCCAGGGTTCCGAACGCCGAGGCCATCTCCAGCGGAGGGACCTCATTTGATCCGAGCGCGAGTGAAAGATTCGGTTGCAGCGGGCTCTTGATGCCCATCCGCTTTGCGTACGTGATGACCTGTTCCGGACCGAGCTCGTCCAGCGTCTTGACCGCAGGAATGTTGATCGATCGCTCGATCGCCTGGCGCATCGTCACTCTGCCGGAAAACCTTCCATCATAGTTCTTGGGCTTCCAGACTTTGAACCCCGGGATGTTGTAGGTGACCGGGGTGTCCTCGATGATCCTGGCCGGCGACATCCCGTTGGCGAGCGCCGTCACGTAAATGAAGGGCTTGAACGCCGACCCCGGCTGCCGCCGCGCCTGCCACGCGCGGTTGAACTGGCTTTGGGCGAAATCGTACCCACCGATCATCGCCCGCACATACCCTGTGGTCGGATCGATCGCCACGAGGGCCGCTTGCGACACCTTCAGGTTCTTGCGGACCGCATCGATGCCGTCGCGAACCACCTGCTCGGCGGCGATCTGCATCTTCAGATCGAGCGTGGTGTACACGCGGAGGCCTCCGTCGTAGACGAGGTCTTCGCCGTAGCGCTCGAGCAGGTACGGCAGAATGTACGAGACGAAATACGGTGCGCGGATGCCCACCAAACCCGCGTTGCTCTCTGCCGCCAGTTTGATCGGCCGGCCTGCGACCGCGCGCGCCTTCTCCCCTGTGATATAGCCCAGCTCAACCATCCGGCGCAGCACCACCAACTGCCGCTCTTTGGCCAGTTTCATGTTCTGGTACGGCGAGTAGATGGATGGCCCGCGGATCAACCCCGCAAGCAGCGCAGTTTCGCCGAGATTCAGATCCTTGGCGTGCTTTCCGAAGTACACACGGGCCGCCAGCTCGACCCCATAGGCCCCGTGCCCGAAGTACACCTGATTGAGGTACCGTTCAAGGATCTCGGTCTTGGTCAGGCGACGCTCGATCTCGACCGCCAGGATCATCTCCGCAAGCTTCCGGCTGACCTGACGTTTCTGCGTGAGGAAGATGCTGCGGGCAAGCTGCTGCGTGATCGTGCTCCCGCCCTCGATCAATTCCCTGGCCTGCAAGTTGCGCCAGACCGCGCGGAGCGTGCCGCGCATATCCACGCCGCGGTGCTGATAAAAGCGATCATCTTCGACGGCGATGACAGCTTGCTGCAACGACTTAGGGATTTCGCTGAGCTTGACGATGTCGCGGTTCTCGCGGTAGAGGCTCGCAATAAGCTCTCCGTTACTGGCGTAAATCCGGGTGGACTCGCTGGGCGGGTTGTAGAGGGCGCTGACGTCCGGAAGAGACCGCGCGAAGGAGATCGTCATCCCCGCAAAGATGCCAAAGGCAATGAGGGCGGCGCCGAGGACTCCGGCACCGATAAAAAGAGGAAGGCGCCACCACTGCCGCCCAGGAGGAAGCTGGAACGCTCGTCTGATCTGTTTCACGTCTTAAGCTCTAACCTTCCTCAATAATATACCTTCCGGATAAACAGGAAGGGCCCGCTTGGGCCCCCCAGTGATCTAACTGGTGGAGACGAGGGGAGTCGAACCCCCGACCTCCTCGTTGCGAACGAGGCGCTCTCCCAACTGAGCCACGTCCCCACGAACAGAGGTATTATACGCGACCCTCGAGGAGCCAAGCAACCGTGACCGGCTGCGGAGATCTCGTGTCTGGGCATTGGAGATTGAGGGCAGGCTCTTGATGTCGGCGACGAGTCGGGGGGCTCGATCTTCCAGGCTGCCGGTCTATGGTGGGGCGCTCCGGCAGGACACAGACGATGCGAGAGGCGGCGGGCTTTCGGGGCGCAGGAATTCTTACTGCTCTCCTCATCCTTTTTGTCCTCACTACAGAAGCACCGGCACAGAGCGCCCGGCCTTCGTATACGTATATCGTCATCCGCGAAGGTCAGACCCTCTGGTCTCTCGCGCGCGCCTATGGCGTCTCCGTCGAACTCATCACGCAGGTGAACGGGCTACGCAGCCCTGATGCGATCCGCGTGGGGCAGCGGCTGAAGATTCCGGTTCCGAATACCCAAGCCCCAGGCTCGACGCCACGTCTCCCAAGTGTTGTTGCCCGCCACCAGTTTGTGTGGCCGGCCCGCGGTATGCTGACGTCGCGGTACGGTTGGAGACGGCGCCGGCATCATAGCGGCATCGACATCGGAGCCGACCGGGGCGCTCCTATCGTGGCAGCCCGAAACGGGGTTGTCGTGTTTGCAGGCTGGTACCATGCCTACGGACGCACGGTCATCATCGATCACGGCAATGGGTGGACGACTCTGTATGGCCACGCGTCCTCACTAGCGGTTCGCACCGGCCAGAACGTCTCCGCGGGCCAGCTCATCGCCCGAGTCGGTTGCACCGGACGGTGCACGGGTCCCCACCTGCATTTCGAGATCCGCGTCAATGGACGGGCGATGGATCCCCTTTCTGTCTCGCTCGTCGACCCACTGCAATTTCCCGCGCAGGAAACAGCGAACGCGGACCCGGCACCAGCTGTTGCGAGTCCGGCACGGGTCAACGTCGAAACCGTGGTGCACAGATCGATGGCGGCTGATGGACCGAGTGGACACATTATCCAGAACGTCGAGGACACACTCCGCGATGGGCAAGTCGTGCGGCGCATCGAGGTGACAACGAAGATTGAAGGTGGTCATGTCGTTCGATTGCGCAAAACATACGAGTTGGTGAATGGCGAACTTCAGCTCAAAAGCGAGACGCGTGAGGTAGTCGACACCACCCCCGAACGCCAGCGACAGCCTTAGTCCAGTACGCAAGCCGGGCAGCCTCCCGCGCCAGGTGGCTGATGTTTAGGTCGGTTGTGGCTGGGTAAATCAGCCTCAACCCACAGAACTCGGGAGGCGTGGATGATTACGGGAAACAGCTGGAAGCCTGAGCGAGTCAATCATCTCAGGAGCACCAGGGCGAGCGCCACTGCATCGCCCGATGCTCCATCAACCCTGATGGAGTTCGTGGGCATCGTGCTAGACCCGCAGATCCACACGGTTGCTCGCAAAGCGCCCGGCACCCCGCGGGATCTTCGACCACGCCTGTTGATCAAGCAATCGGCGTAGCCCACCACACCAACCACTACAACTACAACTGGGGGATCCCACATAGATCGGCTGCACTTAAAGTGCGCGCTCATGGATTTGATGGAGCACGACCTCGTCATCGTGGAGTCCAAAGAGGACGCGGCCGTTGTGGTAAAGGCTGCCCAGAAGCTTGGTTACGAGACATCCGCAGATCATCGGTCCTCAGAACAAGCCAATGGAACCTCCTGGGTGATCACGACAACGCGACTTCCCGACACGCAGGTTGAGGATCACCAAGGAACGCGATCTCCGGAGCCGTCGCAGGTCTCAGTCGAAGTCGGACGTTAGCTTAACGGGCGGCTGAGCGCACGGAGCTTCTAAGAAACATACCGAGACTGTCCCACACGTCAGGACTCTCGTAGCCAAGGCGCCAGAATGCCATGCCGGCCACCCCAAAGCGGGTGGCCATTATCATTCTGAGCTCCACGCTTCGGCCGCTCTCAAAGTAGACGGTGGTGCGCGGCGTTCTGAAGAACGGGACCTGTGCGAGCTCGTCCCACTGTACCTGCGCGCCGGACCGTGCCGCACGCGCCAGCGCTTCTCGCATCGAGATCTGCTCGCCGGGCCCCTCCGACCAGGCGTATCCGTAGAACGCGATTCCGAGGACCAGTTTTCGCGCAGGCACCGTTTGCGTCGCGAACCGCAGTACGGCCTCCACCCACGGCAGTGACGCCACCGGACCTGGAGGGCTGTTCGCCCAATGCTCGCCGTACGCCATCACCACGATCCAGTCACTGGCCTGTGCGAGGGCGGAATAATCGAATGCTCCGGCCCACTCGTCGTTAAGCTGATCACTGACTTTCGCGGGGACCGCGATCGAGAGCGCACGACCGCGGGCGTGAACCTTCGTACTCAAATCGGCAACAAACGCGCTGAACGCGCGACGGTCCTGGGGCGGAACGTTCCCAAGAGCCAGGTGTATCCCGTCATACTTATAGAGATCCAGCAACTGCAGGATCTCGAACATGGCTCGGGCGCGCGCTCCGGAATCGGTGAGGACTGCATGTGCAATTTCCCTGCTCCACGCGTCATTGACGAAATTTGCCACACGAGCATGGACGGTGCTGCCCCGAGCATGGATCAGTTCAATGAGTTTGGCATTGTGCGTCCCCGCGAGGCGTCCTGATGTGTCCGCGACGGCAACGCTCGTCGTGATAACGCCGACGAGACGATGCCCCTGCGCCTGGATCGTCGCCCAGGAGTCTGGGTCGTCGTCCGAGTAATAGCCGTACGCCGCGATATGGCGCACCGGATTGGTTTGGGCGGGCATCGCAGCCGTTGCGATCACACAAGTGATGCCAAGCACAGCAAACCCGGCCCGCCGTAGGCATTGCGATAACAACAGTCTGCCCCCGCCGCCCGGCGCTTAACCGTCGCCGGGGCGCGGCCTGTCCTCCTCCGATTCGTACCCGTCCATGGAAAACGAAAGACGCGGGACTGTGCGTTAAGATAAATTCATGCGGATTGCAGCCATCGGCGCAGGCGGTACCGGAGGGTACTTTGGAGCTCAGCTACAGCGCAGCGGACAGGACGTCGCGTTTGTGGCACGTGGCGCGCATCTCGCCGCGATGCGCACAGAAGGTTTGCGCGTCGAGTCGGCAGTTGCCGACCCGTTCGTGCTTCGCGTTCGCGCCACAGACAATCCCGCTGAGATCGGACCCGTCGACCTCGTACTCTTCACCGTGAAATCGTACGATACGGCGACGGCGGCAAGACTGGTTCCGTCTTTGATCGGCAAAGACACCGCTGTTGTGACCTTGCAAAACGGTGTGGATAACGTCGATGTGCTCGTCGAGACCGTTGGAGCGCGCCAGGTCATGGGAGGCCTGTGCAGGATTTTCTCGACGATTGCCTCCCCCGGTGTGATCCGTCAGACGGGAGGGCCGCGGTCGGTCACTTTCGGAGAGCTAGAGGGAGAGATGTCGGACCGTGCCGGGGCAATCCTCGAGGTCTTCCGCGGAGCGGAGATTCCGACAGAACTGTCCCGCCAGATCCTGGTGGACATGTGGGAGAAGTACGTTTTCATCACCGCGCAGGGCGGCATGACCGCGTTGACCCGCCTGCCCATCGGACAGATCCTCGCGACGCCGGAGACACGGGAGATGTATCTGGACGCCGCCTCTGAGGTGGCCGCGGTAGGGCGCGCGCACGGCGTCCCGATTCCTCCGGGAGAACGCGAGCGCGTGCTGAAGTTCGCTCAGGCGTTGGAACCGGGTCTGTATTCCTCGCTCCACCACGATCTCACGCACGGTAATCGTATGGAAGTGGAGGCGTTGCCGGGAAACGTGGTAAGACTGGGCAGACGCTACGATGTTCCCACGCCGGTCTGCCGCGCGATCTACGCGGCGCTTCTTCCCCACGACCTGGCAGCTCGAAAAGCCAGGGGCCTGGCCCCTTCGTAACTGCGTGAGCTACCTCAAAATGACTAGATCAGGTCAGGTGACAAAACTGGGGCGGTCTTGAAGCTGCGGTGGCTGCGGTTCAATCAGTGTCCCATCGGTGATTGACTCCACCAAGGACGCCTCTTCGAACCACGACTTTGGTGGCACGTGACCCCAGAAGGTCGCGCGGCGCGGGTCATTGATGCTCCATCGGATCGGCTTCCAGTCAGGATCGGCAATGAGGTAGTCGCTCGCGTAGAGCTCGATCCTGTTCCGGTCACCATCGCGGAGGTAGACGAAGAGCGCGTTTGATAATCCATGGCGACCGGGGCCGCGCTCGATTGCGCCCGCTTCCCCCGCTGCGGCGAGAATGTCGCACGCGCGGAGCACCGCTAAAGCGTCCGGGACCCAGAAGCCCGCGTGGTGCACTCGTGGCCCGATCCCGTTCATCAGCGCAATGTCGTGGACGTTCTGCTTACGGTGCAGCCACGCCGCCCACAGTCGCGGTGGGCGATCGTCGGTCTCGGTGTACTCGGAGCACGAGAACCCCCATTCTCGGGTGTACCAATCATAGGCGGCCTGCACATCGGGAACCTGACAGTTCACGTGGTCGATGCGCATCACGTGGGGACCACGGTACAGGTCGAATCGCTGCAGGTGCCGGTCGACCGGCGCCATCTCGTGGTAGAACTCTACCGGCAGCCCGCTCGCGTCCTGAACGCGCAGCGCCCTTCCCTGCCCTTCTTCCTCGCCACCGACGACCCACCGCGTGGGTCTGTCTGCCGCCTCACACCGCCGCTGCAGACGGTCAAGATCATCTTCTCTCGCCACACGAAATGCGAAATGCGATACCCCTGCCGACGGAGCCTTGCGCAGCACAAAACTGTGGTGTTCTCGCTCCTCGAGGCCGCGGAGATACACGCGTCCTCGATCGTGCGATGTTTCGACGAACCCAAGCAGGTCTACGTAAAATGCTCGGGCGCGCTCAAGATCGGTGACGCGGTACTCCACGTGCCCCAGCCGCAAGATTTGTGCGACCGTACCAGTCATGGCTCCTCGCTCGTCTGCCGCGACGAGCCGGACCACTCGTCATAGTAGATGTGCACGGCCTCGTGACTCCATTCCTCAGGGGGCACGGGCGCTTCCAGTTCCTCCAGGCGGCGATATCGACCCCCGAAGAACAGCAGCGGCCGCGAACTCGCATCGCCCTCGTGCAGGGCCATCACTCTCCCCAGCACGATCCGGTGGTCTCCGGCTTCAATCGTCCGGTCGATTTCGCAACCCACCGCGGCAAGGCAGCCGACAAGGCGCGGGCCGCCGGTCCACGGAAGGAATCGAAACTCAGGCGGCCCTTCCGATTTCCAGGACCCCGCGAAGTAGCGCGAGAGTGCCTCCTGGTCTTCGGAGAGGACGTTGATGGAAAATCCACCGGCGCTTTCCAGAAACCGGTTCATGCGCGCGCGAATGTCCACGCAGATGAGCACGAGCAGCGGCTCGAGGGAGACCGACGTCACCGCATTAGCCGTCATGCCGTGGATCTCATCGCCCTCGCTGGCAGCGACCACGGTGACTCCGGTCGCAAAGAGGCCCATGATTTTCCGGAAGGCGGCCGGCGTCACCAAGGGCAGAGGATTAGACATTACTGGGTGGAAGGGTCGGAGCCGCCGCGCACAGGTTCCGCCTTCACCGGCCCGGGTTGCGTGGCCCCGTCCTCACGCGCCAGGAACTCGCGCACCCTGTTCATGTAAGGCTGGCGGTCGTAGGAGCCGAACGTGGCCATTTGCATCCGCACCGGGTCCCCGAAAAAGAAACGCTCGTAGATCACCTGCCGTGAGCCGAAGGAGCTGAGGGCCACATCCCAGGCCAGACGGAACAGTTTGATCCGATCTACCGCGCTGGCGCGCGCCGCCTGGTAGTACTTTTCAATAGCCGCGCCCATGGGCCCCGCAACGTCTGCCTTCGTCGGCCGGGCCATCATCCCGCTCGCCCCAAGCAGTTGAATGATTTCAATCATCTTCGGGTACATCCACGTGAACATATTCCGTGCCGCATCCAGCGGCGGCCAGGCCGGCGTCATGACTCCCCACCGATCCACGGCGGCGTCGGCCTCGCTCGCGCGGATGTACGCCTTCATGCTCTCGAGATAGTAGATGATCTCGGCGATCTTGCCTTGGACATGCTGGAACTGCTCGATCGCAATCGCATCGACGATCAGGGACGCCACGCCGAGGATGAACTCGGTCTTGGCGATGTTCTTGGTTACAACCTGGTGCGCCATGTGCGCCACGGCCCCCGTCGCCGAGAACGCTTTGTTCGCCCGCTCCACATCGCCGAGCAGAAAAATCCGCTCCCACGGGACCAGCACGTCGTCGAAGATGACGACCGCATCCATCTCCTCAAAGCGTGAGGTCAGCGGATAGTCAAATGCGTTCCCACCGGCATCGAACGTTTCGCGGCAGATGAACTTCAGTCCGGGGATGCCGCAGGGAATCGCAAACGCAAAGGCATACGGACGGTCCTCCTGGGCACCGCGCAGTAGTGTCGACGGAAAAACCATGATCTCGTCTGCGATCGGCAGCGTGGCCAGCATCCGTGCTCCGCGGATCACCACGCCGCCGTCCGTTTCGTTCACGACGCCCGCGGCGAGATACGGATCGGTCTGCCCGGCAGGGCCGGCGGCGCGGTTGGCCTGGGGATTGATCAGCGTATGGGTCAGGCAGAGGTCGCGTTCCCGGACCAGCTCATAATACCGTCTGACGTTGTCGGCGAATCGGGGGTCGTTCTGGCCGCAATACTCGGCAGCGGCGGCGAAGGCCATCGCGGCCCGGTTCAGGTAGTCGGGCGACCGGCCCATCATGCCACCTGAATAGTCTGCCCAGTGCTTCATCATGCGCCGGACGCGGCTGAGGTCGTCGCGCGAGCGCGGCATGAGGAACGAGAGCCCGACCCGTTCCCCGCTCGAGGGCGAGATATACGTCATGTCCTGCCGGGCGGCACGGTCGTGCTGCATGTCGTACAGCGCAGCAAGGCTCCGAATGACATTCCGAAACGCGGGGTGTGTGGCGACGTCTTTGACGCGCTCGCCGCCGACCCACACCTCTCGAGACTGACTGCGCAACCCCTCGATGAACTGCGCGCCCGTACGCGCGGGCATTACGGCTGCCCCCCAGTGCCCATTTTCGGAATGTGATGTGCACCCAGCGCGACGTGCACGGTCTTCAGCTCTGTATAGAAATCGAAACTGTAGTGGCCGCCTTCTCGGCCGATCCCGCTCTCTTTCATTCCTCCGAAGGGCGTGCGGAGGTCCCGCACGTTCTGTGAATTGATCCAGACCATTCCCGCGTCAACGGCCGCGGCCAGCCGGTGCGCACGCGACGCATCACGCGTCCATACGTAGGCCACGAGACCGTACCGCGTGTCATTGGCCATCCGGACGACCTCTGACTCGTCTCGAAACGGGATCGCCACGAGTACCGGTCCGAAGATCTCTTCCTGCGCGACCCGCATCCCGTTGTGGACGTCCACCAGGACCGTCGGCTCGAGGTAGTTGCCGCGCGGAAACCGCTCCGGCCGTTTGCCGCCGGTGGCGACCCGTGCGCCCTCTTTGAGTCCAACCTCGATGTAGCCCGAGACACGCGTCCAATGCTCGGGATGAATCAGGGGACCCAGTTCTGTGGTCTCCTCTAGTGGACCGCCGACCCGGATGTTGGAAGCGCGCCGGACCACGTTGTCGACAAATGCGTCGTAGATTGGCTCTTCGACGAACAGCCGCGAGCCGGCCGTGCATCGCTCACCGTTCAGCGAGAACAATCCGAAGATCGTGGCGTCGAGCGCGCGGTCGAGATCGGCATCCGCGAACACGACCACGGGCGACTTCCCTCCAAGTTCCATTGAGAACCGCTTCAGCGTCGCCGCACCGTTGCGCATGATCTCCTTCCCCGTCGTGGTTTCACCGGTAAACGAGATCAACTGAGCCATCGGGTGAGCCACGAGGGCCGCTCCGGTGGTCTCACCGAAGCCCTGCACGACATTGAAAATGCCCGGCGGCAGGTCCGCGTGTTGAATGACTTCCGCCAGTTCCTGCGCGCTCACCGGAGCCCATTCTGCGGGCTTCAGCACGCACGTGTTTCCCGCCGCGAGGCACGGCGCGACCTTCCACGTCTCAAGCATGAACGGGGTGTTCCAGGGCGTAATGAGGCCCGCCACGCCCACGGGCTGCCGGATGGTGTAGTTGACGAACGTCTCGCCTACCGGGTACGTCTCGCCCGTCATCCGGGTCGCCATCTCCGCGAAAAAGCGGAAGTTGTCGGCCGCCCGTGGGATCTGCCCCTTTCGCACCTGGCTGATGGGGATCCCCGTGTCGAGCGTCTCCATGAGGGCGATCGCATCGACGTGGTGATCGATGGCATCGGCCACCCTCGTCAATGCTTTCGCGCGGTCGGCGGGAGCCATCCGCGGCCACGGTCCCGTGTCAAACGCTTTGCGCGCAGCGCGAACGGCCCGGTCGACGTCTGCCTGGCCACCCTCGGCGACTTGTGTAAGCGGATCATTGGTGGCCGGATTCAAGGTCGCGAATGTGCGGCCTTCGACGCCGTCAACAAACTCGCCGTCGATGAAATGCCGGGCCGGGCCGACCACGACTTGTGATGCTCGCTCGGGCGCATCGCTCACGGCGTGCTCGATCCACCAACGCGGGCGGGTTCGGCAAGCAAACCGTACGAGGTCATCACCTGCTTCAGTTTCTGCACGTTCTCGGGAGCCATGGGGGCGAGGGGCAATCTGACCTCGGGATCAATCTTGCCCATCAGCCCGAGCGCCGTTTTCGCCGGCACGGGGTTTGTCTCGAGGAACAACGCGTCATTCATCGGTAGCAGGCGATAGTGCAGCTCGCGAGCTTCGTCCCATTTTCCGGCTGCCGTAAGGTCATAGAGCCGGGCGACATCCTTCGGCAGCACGTTTCCGGTGGCGCTCACGTATCCCGCGCCGCCGATGGCCAGCACCGGGAAGCACAGCAGCTCGATGCCCGAGTAGACCAGGAACGACCGGTCGCAGGCATGGAGCACCCGGTTGATGTGCTCGAAATCTTTGTTCGCTTCTTTGACGCCGATGATGTTCCGGCAGTCCCGCGCCAACGCGGCCATCGTGTGAGGCTCCATATTCACGGCCGTCCGCCCCGGGATGTTGTAGATGATGATGGGGATATCCACCTGGTCGGCAATGCTGCGGAAGTGCCGGTACAGACCGTCCTGCGTCGGGCGGACATAGTAGGGAACGACTACCAGCCCCGCATCGGCGCCGGCCTTCTTCGCGAACCTGGTGAGACGCAGCGTCTCTGCGTGGTTCGCCGTTCCCGTGCCGGCGATCAGCGGCACGCGGCGGCGCACGGTGCGCACAGACATGTCGATCAGGTGCTCGCGCTCGTCGAGGCTCAGCGAGCCGGGTTCGCCCGTCGTGCCCGCAATAACCACGCCGTGGCTGCCGCTCTCGATCTGCCATTCCAGCAGCTGCACAAACCGGGGCTCGTCGAACTGGCCACCGTGGAACGGGGTGACGACGGGAACGAGAGAGCCTTTCAGCTGGTGACTCATCGCGCTCCTACACGGCGCTGAAGCTGCTCGATGAGTGCGGCCAACCTGTCTTTTCTCACCACCATCTGTACCTGTGTGCCCTCCCCGATCCGCTCGTGTTCATTGTGCGCCTCCACAGCGCAGACGATGCGCCGCCCGTCGAGCTCGATCAACCGCGCCCGCGCGGTGACGCGTTCTCCAATGCCGGTGGGCGCCAGATGGGTGACGCTGATGCTGTGGCCGACCGCGTCTTCTCCGGGCTCGAGATACGGCAGGATGATCTTCCGGCACGCGAGCTCCATGTGCCGGACCATGGACCAGGTGGAGTACAGCGGGTGCACCGGCCCCAGTTCCTCAAACGTGGCCACCATATCCGGTGTCACGGTGACTGTTACGGTCGCTTCCGCGCCCGGGTGCAATCCTTGTTTCACATTGTACAGCGTTCTATCGGCGGATAAGTGGTCCTGCGAGGAGTGCTTTTGCGGCATGGTGAAGCCCTCTTCACTCCTCCCATGTCCCTCTCGCAGCAGATCGCTCAGTTTATTGCCAGCGGAATCATCAATGGAACAATCTATGCGCTGCTGGGGCTGGGACTCGTTGCCATCCACAGCGTGACCCGGGTCGTGAACGTGGCTCAGGGCGAGTTTGCCGCCTTCGGCGCGCTCCTGGCCGTGAGTCTCATGGCGGCCGGCCTGCCCTTGCCCGTGTCGCTCGTCGCGGCCGTCGCGGCTGCCGCACTGCTCGGAGGAGGCATCCACCGCGCCGCGATCCGTCCTGTCCGGAACGCGACGCCGCTGGTCCTGCTGATCATCACGATCGCTGTTCATCTGGCTCTCAAGGGCGTGCTGTTGCTTCTCTGGGGCACCGATCCATACACGCTTCGGCCGTTCACGGTGGGACCGCCGATTCGCATCCTGTCCGCAGTCTTGACGCGGCAGAGCCTGTGGGTGATCAGTGTGACAGCCGTCGCCCTGATCGTCTTGTATTTGTTCTTTACAAAGACCATCCGCGGCAAGTCGCTCCGGGCGTGCGCCGTGAATCCAACCGCGGCCAGGCTCGTCGGAATCCGAGTTGAGTGGATGGGGACACTCGCGTGGACGATTGCCGGAGGCCTCGGGGGCTTAGCCGGGGTGCTTATTACCCCCCTGACGCTGGCGACCTACGACATGGGGCTCATCCTTGGCCTCAAGGGATTCGTGGGCGCCGTGGTCGTGGGGATGGCCAGCTATCCGTGGACGGTGGTCGCCTGCATCCTCTTTGGGATTGTGGAGTCGCTTGGCACAGGCCTGATCTCCTCGAACTACCGCGATGCCATCGCTTTCGGCGCGTTGATTGTTGTGCTCTTGTGGCGGGCCATCGCGACACTGCGGGTCGGCTGGATCGTCAGCGAGGAAGTGGCGCAAGAGTAGATGTCTCTACTGGGCAGGCGGTGAGGCCGGTGAATATTGCTTGGTGCGTGCTTAAGTGACCCAGCGCCTGTGGCTCCTTGGGTTCATCGTTGTCCTCATCATCACGCCGGCTCTCGTGACCGGTCGCGTCAGTCTCAGCATCTTCATCTTCGTCGGTCTGTTTAGCCTGATCGTCATCGGGCTGACTCTGCTGGCAGGCCACGCGGGACAAGTCTCTCTCGGTCAGGCTGCATTTTACGGAATCGGGGCGTACATCTCCGCGATCACGACGCTGCGGCTGGGTCTTCCGCCGGTGCTTGGGGTGATGCTGGCCGTTACTGGTGCGGCGTTCATCGCGTACCTGATCGGCGCCCCGATCTTCTTCCTGCGCGGCCACTTCCTCGTGCTCGGGACGCTCGGCCTCAACATCGTCGTCGATGTGGTGATCCGGAACGTGCAGGGCCTGACCGGCGGGCCCACAGGTCTGACCGGCATCCCGCCGTTGTCGGTCGGCAGAACCATCATCGCGGGCGATCGAGCCTATTACTACTTGATCTGGACTCTGGTCCTCGTGGCGCTGTGGCTTGGACGGAATCTCATCCATTCGCGCATCGGGCGGGCGCTGGCCGCGATCCGGGCGAGCGAGGTCGCAGCCGCAACTCTCGGCATCAACCCCGCGTTCTACAAAGCCCGCATGCTAGCGCTCAGCGCCGCGTTCGCGGGGCTCGCAGGCGCTCTCTACGTCCACTATCTCGGCTTCGTCAGCCCCTCCCCCTTTGCGTTCAACTTCTCGATCGACCTTCTCGTGATGAGCGTGCTCGGTGGCATTGCATACCTGCCGGGAGCCGTGCTTGGGACTGCGGTCCTGACGGTGTTGCGTGAGGTGCTGCGCACTATCATGCCTCGACTCCTCGGAACCGGGGCGTCGGCGGAGTACGAAATCGTCGTCTTTGGTCTGCTCCTCGCGCTGGTCGTCGTGCTGGCGCCCGGGGGCATTTGGCATTGGCTCGCGGCAGTCCTCCGGCTGGATGCTGGAGAGAGCCTTTCAGCCGTTTCCCCTCTCCCCCCTCCGGGGAGAAGGGTGGGTGAATCAGGAGCGACTCTGCTCAGAGTCGAAAAGTTGCAGAAGCGCTTCGGCGGCATTCTCGCAGTTCGTGGTTTGTCCTTTGAGGTCAAGCAGGGAGAAATCTACGCGATCATCGGCCCGAATGGGGCCGGCAAGACCACAGCCTTCAATCTAATATCAGGCGTGCTGCGCCCGACGAGCGGCGAGATTGTCCTGAGAGATCGGATCATTACACATCTGCACCCCTATGACATTGCCGGACTCGGCGTTGCGCGCACCTTTCAGACCCCGCAGGTGTTCAGCGACTTTACTGTGCTGAACAACGTTATGATGGGCCTTCATCGGAGTCTTCGCACCGGGTTCCTGGGGGCGATGTTTGGATTAGGGCGGCGTGAAGACGCACGTGCCGCCTCCGAGGCGGCGGGTTATCTCGAGCGTGTGGGGATGTTGGATCGCGCCATGGACAGGGCCGGCGCTTTGCCGTTCGGCGCGCAGCGGTTATTAGAACTCAGCCGCGCATTGGCGACACAGCCGGCATTGCTGCTGCTCGACGAGCCGGCATCGGGATTGTCGACGACCGAACGGCGGGAACTCGTCCACCTTATCCGGCAGATCCGAGAGAGCGGCGTCACCGTGTTGCTCGTGGAACACGATGTCTCGCTTGTCATGGGTCTTGCCGACCGCGTGTTGGTCCTGAACTACGGAGAACAAATCGCGGAAGGCACACCGGCCCTGGTTCGAGCGGATCCGCGTGTCATCGGTGCCTATCTCGGTGATGACGAGGTCGCCTCATGACCGTTCTGCTTCAGGTCGAGCACCTCGCGGCATCATACGGCCCGGTGCAGGCCGTCCGTGATGTCTCGCTGACCGTCGCCGACAACGAGGTGGTCGCAATCATCGGACCGAACGGCGCCGGCAAAACCACGCTCCTCTCCGCCTTGGCGGGCCTGGTGGCCGCAGCGGGCACGATCACGTTTGCCGGCAGGCACATCGACGGAATCGCTCCAGAGAACGTGGTGCGTCTCGGAATGAGCCTGGTACCCGAACGCCGGCAGCTCTTTGGATCGATGAGCGTTCGCGACAACCTTCTGTTGGGCGCCTATCATCGGTTCGGATCAGAGACAGGAGATGCGATCGAGCATGACATCCACGCGGTGTTGGAACTCTTCGGGGTGTTGAACGGCCGCGCCGGGCATCGCGCGGGGACGCTGTCGGGCGGGATGCAACAAATGCTGGCAATCGGCCGGGGCTTGATGGCCAGGCCCCGGCTGCTGCTGATGGATGAACCCCTGCTTGGTCTGGCCCCGCTGGTGATCAAGGAGATCATGCGGACGTTGCGAGAGCTGCGTTCTCGCGGACAGAGCATCCTGATCGTGGAACAGAACGCGAAGGCGGCACTGGCCATCGCGGACCGCGCATACGTTATGGAAGGCGGACGTGTCGTCCTTGCCGGAAAGGCCGCTGAACTTGCCGAAGACCCTAGGGTGAAAGCCGCGTATCTGGGCGGCCACCTGGAGGAACGTTGAAAGTTGAAGGTTAAAGGTTGAAGGTAAAAGCCACGCTTCGTTTTACCTTCAACATTCAACCTTCAACCTTGTAAGGAGGTGCGTCCATGTTTCGCGCGTTGACCGTGCTCGCGGTGATTGGGCTGCTGGTGCTGCCGACCGCGGCGCAACAGCCGACCGTGAAGGTCGGGTTCGTGGTCGACATCACAGGCCCCGCGTCGTCGCTCGGCGTACCCGAGCGCAACACGGTGCTGATGTATCAGGACGATTTCGCCACCACGCAAAGTCCCGCAGGACCAGTCCGGATTCAGTACCTTGTGACGGATGGAGAGAGTGATCCCACGAAAGCCGTCATCGCGGCGAAGCGATTGATCGAAGAGGACCGGGTCGTCGCCGTCGTCTGCTGCACGACCAGTCCGGCCAGCCTGGCCATTATTCAAACGGTGCAGGCCGCGCGGACCGTCAACCTCTCGCTGGCGGCCGCGGTCACCATCATCGAGCCGGTCGAGGAACGGCGGTGGGTGTTCAAGACCCCGCAGACCGACCGTCTGATGATCGACGTGCTCACGGACCACATGCGCCAGCGCGGTATCCGCCGCGTCGCCTGGCTGGGCTTCGACGATGCATTCGGCCAGGGGGGGTTGGTGGAGTTCGAGAAGTTTGCGCCGCAGAAGGGCATCGAGATCGTGGCGAGAGAATCGTTCGCCCGCACGACGACCGATGTGAGCACGCAGATCACACGGGCGATGGGACGCAACCCACAGGCATTTCTGATTTGGGCCATTCCGCCAGGGGCCAACGTGTCTCAGCGGAACATTCGGGACCTCGGCATCAACCTGCCCGTCTACCAGAGCCACGGTGTGGCGAACAAGACGTTCCTGGATCTCGGAGGGCCCAGCGTCGAGGGCACGCTGCTGCCCGCAGGCAAGCTGTTGATCGCCGAACTCCTCCCGGAAGCGGACAAGCAGAAGCGTGCGTTGCTCAGCTATCTGGAGCGCTACGAGGGACGGTATGGGAAGGGAACGCGCAACACATTCGGCGGACATGCGCTGGATGCGATGCTGATCCTGCAGCCTGCCATCGAGCGCACGCTACGCCAGGGTATCCGTCCGGAAAACATCGGCGGGTTCCGGTCCGTGCTGCGTGATCAGATCGAGCGAGGCACGAAAGAACTGGTGGGCATCACGGGAATCTTCACGTTCACACCCAAGGACCACCTGGGCCTGGACCGCCGCGCGGCGGTTATGATTGAGATTCGGAACAACAACTGGGCCCCTGCTCGATAGGTGAGGGGCTAAAGCTTTCGTCGGTCCTCTACCCTCTTAAGCTTCCCTCCTTCACTCCGCGGGAGTGATCCGGGACGTGCAAGCGTCACTTTTGCGGTGAGGCTCAGCACTCCGTGGAGTTTCTGCCTGCATCGATCGGCAAGTGCTTCGCGTCCGGCGGCATCCCCGGCAAAGTCTTCATTCACCTCGATCTTCACCTCGAGGTCATCGAGTATTTTCTCTCTCGTCACGACCAGTTGATAATGCGGCGATAGTTCGGGAAGTCCAACGAGCGCTGCTTCGACCTGCGATGGGTACACGTTGATCCCCCGGATGATGAGCATGTCGTCGGTGCGGCCCATTACGCGCGACATGCGCACGAACGTGCGCCCGCATCGGCAGGGGGCCGCATCGAGCGCGGCGAGGTCGCCGGTGCGGTAGCGGATCACGGGGAGGGCTTCCTTCGTCAACGTGGTGAAGACGAGCTCTCCCATCTGCCCCGGCTGCAGCGGATCACCCGTGCCCGGATCGACGACCTCAACCAGGAAGTGGTCTTCGAAAACATGCGCACCGTTCTTCTCTTCCACGCACTCATTGCTGACCCCGGGGCCGATGACCTCGCTCAATCCGTAGATGTTGACCGCGGTGATCCCGAGTTTTTCCTCAATCTCATCCCGCATTGCTTCGGTCCACGGCTCCGCGCCCAGTATTCCATACCGCAGTTTCAAGGAGCCGCGTCGCATCCCCCGCGCCGCCATCGCGTCGGCCAGGGTGAGGGCATAGGAGGGTGTGCACGCAATAATCTTCGCCCCGAAGTCCTGCAAGAGCATGATCTGGCGTTCCGTGTTCCCGCCTGACACTGGAACGACGACGAGGCCCAGCAACTCAGCGCCGTAGTGCATTCCTAGTCCGCCCGTGAACAGGCCGTAGCCGTACGCGTTCTGGAACACATCGCCGGTCTGAGCACCGCTGGCCGCCAGACAGCGCGCGCAGACCTCCGCCCAAACCCGGATGTCGTTCGCCGTGTACCCGACGACCGTGGGCTTGCCCGTCGTTCCAGACGAGGCGTGGATCCGCACGGTCTGATCGACCCGCACCGCAAACAATCCGAAGGGATATGTGTCGCGGAAGGCGCTCTTGTGCGTGAACGGCAATCGCCGCAGGTCATCCAGACTGCGGATCTGATCGGGCCGGACCCCGGCGCTGTCAAACTGTTCCCTGTAAAACGGAACCCGCTCGTACACGCGCCTCACCTGGTGCTGCAATTGTCTCAGCTGCACCTCGGCTAGTTTCTGTCGCGGCATTGTCTCGATCTGCGGATTCCAGATCATCGGGTGGGCAATATTTCCACTCCGGCGCGGCCTCCGATCATTCCTGCAGGCGGATGCACACTTCCGTCGGTCTAGAATGAGAGGGAGGAGGCAATCCAGTTGCGACGTAAGTCTCGAAGACAACCTCCGGCTCGTGAAGCATCAAGGCTGAAGGGGTCCCTATGAGCGGCCTGCCTACAGGGACGGTTACTTTCCTCTTTGCCGACGCAGAAGGTTCGACCGACCTCCTTCAGCGCCTTGGTGACGAGCAATATAAGGATCTGCTGGACCGCCTCCGGCAAAACCTCCGCGAAGTGTTTGCCTCCCATGGGGGAACCGAAGTAGATCAGCGCGGAGAAGAGTTCTTTGTTGCCTTTCCCGGAGCCAGGGACGCGCTCATTGCCGCCATCGACGCGCAGCGCCGGGTTGCGCTGATCCACCCCGACGCGCCCTCGATCAGAATCCGAATTGGTCTCCACACCGGCGAGCCCATCTCGACCGAGAGCGGTTACGTAGGCATCGACGTCCACCGCGCGGCCAGAATCTGCGCGGCGGGGCACGGTGGTCAGATTCTGGTGTCGCAGCGGACCTCGGATCTCCTCAGAGAAGATCTCCCGCCAGAAATCGACCTGGTGGATGTCAGAGAGCACCGGCTCAAAGATCTGCAGCAACCTGAGCAGCTGTATCAGGTCAGCGCCCCGGATCTACAGGATAGCTTCCCTCCGCTCCGGACCCTCAGCGTCCTCCGCAACAACCTCCCGTTTCTACTCACGAGCTTCGTGGGACGACTCCGCGAAATGGACGAGATCAGACAGTTGCTGACGCGCCACCGTCTGGTCACGCTGACAGGGATCGGAGGGTGCGGAAAAACCCGGCTCGCTTTGCAAGTTGCCGCCGAGCACGCGGAATCGTTTCAGCATGGCGTCTGGCTGATCGACTTATACTCGATCACGACAGGCGATCTTATCCTACCGACGGTTGTCACGACCTTGCAGGTTCGCGAGCAGCCTGGTCGGACGCTCGAAGCCACTCTCGTGGATTTCTTGCGGGAAAAGCAACTTCTGCTGATCCTGGACAACTGCGAGCATCTCCTTGATGCGTGCGCCGGAGTGGCGCACACGCTGCTGCGGCACGCGCCGAAGCTGCGTATCCTCGCGACGAGCCGGGAACCTTTGCGCATCCAGGGCGAACAGCGGTACGACGTCCCCCCACTTGAGTTGCCCGACCTCACCGCAGTACCGTCATCCGCGCAGCTCACGGCCTCAGAGGCCGTGCAGCTCTTTGTCGAGCGGGCGGTCCTTGGCCAGCATCGTTTTGCTCTGACCGATCGAAATGCGCAGGCAGTAGCTCAGATTGTGGCGCGGCTGGACGGCATCCCCTTGGCCATCGAGCTGGCGGCGGCGAAGGTGAAGCTGCTCTCCACCGCCCAGATCGCGGAGCGCCTGCACGATCGGTTCGGACTCCTCGCCGGCGGAAGCCACACCGCTCTCGGCCGGCAACAGACACTCCGCGCCATGATGGATTGGAGTTACGAGCTGCTGTTGGAGAGTGAACGGACCCTCCTGCGAAGGCTGTCTGTGTTTGCGGGCGGATTCACTCTCGAAGCAGCTGAAGCCATCGTCCCCGGAGCTGAGGTCGGCCGGCAAGACGTGCTGGATTTCCTCAGTCGCCTTGTGGACAAATCCCTTGTGGTCGCTGATGCGATGCGCGGGGGCAGGCGGTATCGGCTGTTGGACACGGTTCGAGAGTACGCGAAAGAGAGGCTCATGGCCGCTGGCGAAGCTGGCCTCTTCCATAACGCGCACCGCGATTGGTTCCTGGCGCTCGCCCAGCAGGCGGAACCATCGCCCGACGAGCCCAATGAGGTTTGGCTCGATCGATTTGAAGCCGACCACGACAACCTTCGCGCGGCGATCGAGTATTCGATGGCAACCAACGATGCAGAGGTAGCCCTCCGTCTGGGGACGGCCCTCTGGCGTTTCTGGCACGTTCGCGGCCACTGGACCGAAGGAAGGCAGCGACTGGAGGCGGCTTTGTCAGTCGCGACTCGCGCACCGCCTGACCTCCGAGCTAAGGCCCTTCACGCCGCGGGCATGCTGGCGCGACGGCAGGGAGACTACGAGCGCGCAACCGCATTGAGTGAAGAAAGTTTGAACCTGCAGAAGACATTGGGAGACGCGCACGGCATTGCGACCTCGCTCACAACCCTGGGCAACATTGCCTATGTCCAAGCGAATTACACCTCAGCATGGGAGTTGCACGAGGAGAGCCTCCGGTACGGTCGCGAGGCCGAAAACAAACATGCCATAGCAGCCTCACTCCACAACCTGGCCCTTGTTGCGGATCACTTGGGTGATTATCAGCGGGCGACCACACTATGCAGAGAAAGTCTCGAGGTGTTCCGCCAAGCAGGTGACAAACAGGGGTGTGCGTCGGCCCTGCATCTGCTCGGTGTCCTCGCCAGTGACCAGGCCGACTACGCCGCTGCCCGGGCGTTCGCGGAAGAGAGTTTGGCCATCCACCGGGAACTCGGAGACAAAATGGGCGTCGCCGCAGCGCTCGGTAACCTAGGACTTATCGCCCGTGAAAATGGCGATTACGAGACAGCGCGTGCGTTCTACGAAGAGAGTCTCTCTATTCGGCGCGAGTTGGGCGAAAAACTAGGTATCGCTGCAGTCCTGAGCGGTCTTGGGGTTGTCGCGTTCAGGCAGACTGAGCTTGCGCGCGCCTCCGCATATTTCAAGGAGAGCCTGGCGATGCGAAAGACGCTTGGAGACAAGGCGGGTATCGCCGAGAGCCTGGAGGGGCTCGCAATGGTTGGTGCTGACCGGTTCCGCGCCGTGATGATCCTTGCAGCGGCCGCATCACTTCGCGGAGCGATCCGAGTGTCACGGTCGGCGGCTGATCAGGAGAACTACACGCGGTACCTGACCGATTTAAGGTCGGCCCTAGGTGAGGAGCACTTTGCCGCCGCCTGGAGTAAAGGCGAGATCTTAACGACAGAGCAGGCCATTGAGTATGCAATGGCTGTCGAGCCGTACTCCCTAAATGACCTCGAAGGGAGTTACCCATAATGGTGCGACTTAGGGATGACGCGAGTCAACTGATGCAGGAATTGCATACCTGCCAGAGAACGCGGAACAATGGCCGCCGAAAAATTTCCTCAGCTATCCGCCTCGGAAGGCATTGTCTTGTTTGATCGAACTCAAACGGCGGCACAACGAGCGCAGGGGGCGGTCGAGATGGTGGTCGAGATGCCGGTCGGATGGGCACTAATAAAACCCCACGAAGAAGGACGCGAGAAACTCGCTAACGTTAACAAACTAAAGAAATTGGCTGAGGAGGCCCATGAGCCGTGGGCTGGAGAGGTCGAGTTTGTTGTTCGCACTCCACTGCCGGTGAAATTTACTTCAACTGGTGAAGAACGGAAGTGGGAAGCGATGGTCGAGATCAGGGGCGTATCACCGGGGGAATTGAAGCCGATTTTCCGGTTCATCGAGGGGAAGTGCTCTCACGTGGACGGCATCGGATAGGCTGGGATGAGTTGAAGGAACCTTAGATCCTGTCCATTCTCGAGCTGATGGGGCTGTGGGAGGATTTCGTGTCTCGCAGCCCGGTCTGGCCGGCCTCGCAAAACCTCTCGCTAATCTTGCACCCGCCCCCCGCCTGTTCGTATCCTTATCGATATGGGGCAGGTCGGGACATCCTCGTCTCTTCCTAAGAACCACTCGCCCGATCTCGCGCTGATCGGTGGTAGTGTCGCGGATGTACGAACCGGGCAGGTGCGTCGTGCCGCGCTTGCACTAAATGAGAGCCAAATCTCAGCAGTCGGCTCAGATGGAGAAGTCAGTGCGACCGCCAGTCGGATACTCGACGTAAGCGAACATATCCTGGTACCCGGCTATATCGAGCCGCACGGCCATATCCTGGGAGTCAATCCCGTCGAATTTGCAAAAGCCGTCCTGGCGCGCGGGACCACCACTGCAGTAATCGACGCGCTGCCGCTGATGGTGCTTCTCCCGCTGGATCGTCTCCAAGACGTTCTGGAACGGCTGGCTGCACTGCCTATGAAGATCCGGTGGTTGATCCGCCTGCATCCACAGTCCTTTGGCCAGGAGACAAAATTCGCCATCGAGCAGTTGCGACGGTTGTGGCGACTCCCATTCGCGGCCGCCGTCGGGGAAGTAACGCGCTGGATGGATGTCCTTGCGGGTGATCCTGATCTCCTCGAAAAAATCCAGGCCGCAAAGGCCGACGGCAAGCGAGTGGAAGGCCACGCCCCCGGCGCGTCCTACGAACGGCTCGTGGGCTTGACCGCGGCGGGCTTCACGTCATGCCACGAGGCTGTGACTGCGGAAGAGGCCACCGACCGGCTGCGCGCCGGGCTATACACGATGCTGCGGCACAGTTCGATCCGCCCTGATCTGCCCGAGCTGGTGAAGGCCGTCACACCGGAACATGTCTCCGACTCACGGTTGATGCTCACGGCCGACGGGCCCAATCCATCGTTCATCGCCAAGAATGGCTACATGGATCATCTCATCGATGTCGCCGTGCAGAGCGGTGTACCTCCGATGATGGCGTTGAGAATGGCGACCCTCAACCCTGCCACTTATTACGGCTGGGAGACCCTTGGAGAGATTGCGCCAGGCAAGCGGGCCGACATCAACGTGTTAAAGAGCATTGAAGCGCCGACGCCTGAATGGGTCATCGCGAACGGGCAGATCGTCGCACACAATGGCAACCTGACCTCTGATTTCCCGACCATCCCATGGGGGGACATGCTGCCGAAATTGCAGATTCCTCCGGTGCGACTGGCCGACTTGCACGCAGAGAACACGGCCGGCATTCGCTTCGTGAGCGACGTCATCACTCAGTCCGTCGATCCGGCAGACGTGCCCAAGGATGCACTCCACGTCGCTCTCCTCGACCGGGCCGGGGCCTGGGTGACGCGCGCACGACTCATTGGATTCGCCGGCCGGTTGGGAGGTCTCGCTTCTACGGTCACGAGCGCCTTTGATTTCGTGGTGATCGGCCAGAATCCCCACGACATGGTGACTGCCCTCGCGCGCCTCGGTCAACACCAAGGCGGTATCGTCGTCGTTGAGGAGGGCCGGGATGTATTTTCGTTCCCGCTTGATCTCGGCGGCATCTACTCGAGCAGGCCATGGAAGGAGGTGGCTGATTTGAACCGCCGTTTCGCTGAGTTCATGCGGGCCCGCGGCTATCCATTCAGCGATCCCATCTTCAGCCTGCTCTTTCTGACGTTTGACTCATTACCGTGGATCCGCCTGACCTCCCGTGGCGTGTGGGATGTGCGGCAGCGCAAAGTACTGGCCCCCGCTACCTCCCTAGCTGGATAGCGAAGGAGTGAATCACACCGCTGCGAAGTTCATTCTCATTCCGAGCGAGAGGTGATCAGGATGCCGAGCTACGTGATGCTGCTCACGTGGACCGATCAGGGTGTGCGTGGCGCCAAAGACACCGTCAAACGTGCCGATACCTTCAAGAGGCAGGCTGAGAAGTTCGGAGCCAGGATGCGTGAAACGCTATGGACGATGGGCCCCTATGATGCTATCGGCCTTTTCGAGGCGCCTGACGATACGACGGTCAGCCGCCTCGCGATCTGGGCCGGGAGCCAGGGCAATGTGAAGACTCTCACGATGCGGTGTTACACCGCGGCTGAGATGAGCAAGATCATCGAGGGCCTTTGATGGGACCGATCGATGATCTGAAAACGCACCTGGGGACGATCCACGACGTAGGTTCTGCAGCAGCGGTGCTCCGGTGGGATCAAGAGACGAAGATGCCGCCGGGCGGGGCAAAAGTGCGCGCCGAACAGCTCGCGACCCTTTCTCGCCTGGCGCATCAATTGTTCGTCTCGTCGGACACCGAGCGGCTGCTTGCCGCAGCTGAGGCAGTGGCCGGAACCCTCGATCCTGACTCCGACGAGGCGGCGCTTGTCAGGGTCACGAGGCGCGACTTTGGGATCGCCTCGAAGCTTCCCGCCGACTTTGTCGCGGAGCGCGCCAGGGCGAGGTCGCTCAGTACGGAGGCGTGGCGCGAGGCCCGACCCAGAAACGATTTCGCACACTTCCGGCCATGGCTGGAGCAGATGGTGGACTACGCGCGACGCGCGGCCGAATACCTGGGCTACGCGGACCATCCGTATGACGCCCTGCTCGATCTGTACGAGCCAAACATGAAGACCCGCGACGTCAACGTGCTGTTTACCCGATTGCGCGAAGGCACCCTCCCCCTGGTCAACGCGATCGTTGATCGCGGGCAGGTCGTGGATTCCTCGTTCCTGTCCCTTGAGTTTGACAAGGAAGGACAGCGCGCGTTCGGCGTGATGGTGGCGGAAGCGTTTGGCTACGACTTCTCCCGGGGCCGCCTCGACGAGTCGCCGCACCCCTTCGCGTCGGGGTTCAACACAGGAGACGTGCGCATCACAACCAGGTACATGCCACGATACCTCCCCTCCGCGATCTTTGGCATCTTTCACGAGAGCGGCCACGCGATGTACGAACAGGGCGTCGCGAGGACATTTGAGCGGTCGCCGCTGGCGCGCGGTGCGAGTCTCGGGATTCATGAGTCGCAGTCGCGAATGTGGGAGAATCTCGTGGGCCGAAGCCGGCCGTTTTGGGAGCATTTCTATCCGAAGCTTCGCGAACGATTTCCCGCACAATTGGGGCGGATCGACGCGGATGCATTCTTCACGGCGGTCAATGTCGTGGAGCTCAGTCCAATCCGCGTGGAAGCAGATGAGTTGACCTACAACCTGCACATCATGCTGCGGTTCGAGCTGGAAAAGCAGTTGCTGGAAGGTAAACTGGCGGCGCGTGACCTCCCAGCGGCGTGGAATGCGAAGTCCAAGGAATACCTCGCTCTCGAGCCGCGAAATGATGCCGACGGCGTGATGCAGGACATCCACTGGTCGAGCGGCTCGATTGGGTACTTCCCGACGTACACGCTAGGCAACGTCGTCTCAGTGCAGTTATTCGAGGCAGCCCAGCGAGCGCATCCCGGTCTTACGGATGAGTTCAAAGCGGGCAAGTTCTCTACGCTGTTGTCCTGGCTCAGGCAGCACGTGCACCGCCACGGGCGGAAGTTCTTCCCGCGCGACCTCATCCAGCGCGCGACGGGCGCAGACCTGACGCCGGAACCGTACCTGCGCTATCTGGATACCAAGTTTGGGACCATCTACGGCATTCGGGCCGGCGCGGGCGCTGCCACGGAGTGAGCAACGGGCCCAAGTTTTGCACGCAGTGCGGCGGCCGGCTGCAGTGGTTGACACTCGAAGACGAACGCCACCCTCAGCCGGTGTGTACGAGGTGCGGGCACGTCGAGTGGCAGAACCCGAAACCGACTGTCTCCGCGCTCTTGACGCGGCGTAGATCCAATGGGAACGTCGAGGTGCTGCTCGTCCGCCGCGCCAGACCTCCCTACCAGGACGCCTGGGACTGTCCCGGAGGCTTCATCGATCCCGGCGAGCATCCGGTCGACGCGCTCCGTCGTGAGCTCCACGAGGAGCTCGGGGTCGAGGCCTATGTCGGCGACTTCTTCGACATCTTCATGGACCGCTACGGACCCGGCGGTGAATCGACGCTGAATCTGTATTTCGAAGGGTCCATCGCGCGTGGGGATGTTCAGCCGGGCAGCGACGCGACCGAGGCGCGCTGGTTCGCGCTGAACGGGCTTCCGACGGAGATCGCTTTCGACAACAACCGGCGCGCGCTTGAAGCGCTTGCGCGGCGTGTGATGGTACAATGAGCAAATGCGAATCCTCGTAGCCGGCCTTCTCGCTGCGATCATTGTTGCCATGCCGGCAATGGCCCAGACAACCCGGGTCATTGCCGTCGCCGACCTTGTCGATGAAACTCACGGCGGCGTGTTCATCTCCGCCTCACGCCTGAACGAGCCCCTCGCGACACTCATCAATAACCGTGTGGGTGGCCGCCTGCGCGTTGCGTCTGTCGCAGTGCTTCGTGACGAGATGCGGGCGCGAGGACTCACGCCGCGCGATCTCGTGTCTCCCACGAGCGCCTCGGTTCTCGCGGTCTCGCTCGGCGCCGACCTGATCGTCACCGGTCGCTGGACGCATCTGGATACCGATGCTCGCGAGCTCGAGCCATTCTTCAGCACTGGATCAGCGAACGCAGTCCTCGAGATCCGGGTGTTGGACGTGGCCACTCGTCGGGTCGTCCTCAGGGAATCGTTTCACGGGATCGCCGCTGGAGGCGGAGCGATTGGCATGCTGTGGCGTGCAGCGTACATGGCCCTCTTCAGCGCTGCCGACACTATTAGCCGCCTGTAGCACAAAACGTCTGGAAAGTCTGCGGGTCTGTTAGTCTTCTGGTCTTCCCCTCCACCCACTACGTTTGTCTGTTGGTCGTTCCGTCTTCTAGTCTCGATGATCACGGACTGGAAACTGGCGGTGAGTCACGCGAAAGATGTTTAGATTAGAAGACCAGAAGACGTGAAGACCAAAGACCAGGCTTCATGGAGAGGGCCAGACAAGCAGACAAGAAGACAATCAGACAGTCCAGACGCAGTTGAGGAGGACGGCCATGCAGCCCACGATATCGGTGTTCGGTCTAGGACTCATGGGGAGACCAATGGCGCGCCGACTCATCGCCTCCGGCTTGTCGGTGAAGGGGTGGAATAGAACCGAACTTTCCCAGAGTCTTGTTTCGGGAATACCCGTCGTGCCCAGGCTCGAGGAGGCCACTCGTTCGAACTTCTGCCTGCTGATGCTCGCGGACTCCCGCGCGGTCGCCGACGTCCTCGCGCGCATCGAGCCCGGCTTGTCCGCCGGACAGGTGGTCGTCGACATGGGAACGTCCGACCCCGAGAGTTCGCGGCACCATGCCGCTCGGCTCCATGCGAGAGGAATAGGCTGGGTCGACGCTCCCGTGTCAGGCGGTCCCGATGGCGCTGAGAAAGGCAGCCTCGCCATTATGGTGGGCGGTTCGGAGAGTGATGTTGCGAAAGTCCGGCCGATGCTGGACGCCCTTGGCACACCGGTTCGCGTGGGCGAGGCGGGTGCCGGACATACGGCCAAGTTGATCAATCAGGTTATCGTCGGGCTGATCATTGAGGCGGTGGCGGAAGCGCTGGTGCTGGCAGAAAAAGCCGGCCTCGATCCGCGGTTGGTCCAGCAAGCCCTTAGGGGAGGATACGCAGATTCAAGGATTCTTCAGATCCACGGCACACGGATGCTCGAACGCAGCTATGTTCCGGGCGGCAGGGTCAAGACTCATCTCAAGGATCTGAAGATGGCGCTGCACCTCGCCTCGTCGGTCTCGGCCCGGACCCCAAATCTGCGGACGGTGACTGATCTTTACCAGAAACTTGTTGATCGTGGCGAGGGCGACCTGGACCATTCTGCCCTCCACAAACTACTGACCGTTTGAAGACGGCGTCGACGATGCTTGATGTCCGGTTATCATTGGGTTAGGGGTATGTCTTGGCCATGAGGCTTGTGTTCTGGCTGGCAGTCTTGGTAGGCGTGGGCTGGGGAGTCTCGAGAGCGGTCCAGGCATTCCTGCTGGCGCACCCGACGCAAACTCTGTGAACTTCCGCTCCCCTTCCATTCGTACTGGCAGGTAAGACAATCTCACGAAGGGAGACCCTCATGAAGAAGACTCACCTCATCGCGCTCGTGCTTGTACTAACGCTACTCGTACCGACTACCGCTGCCTACTCCCAGGACATTATCGCCATTATCAAGACGCTGGGTGTCGGCGCTGCTGTGAAGTTGTTCGCGCCGCAGCTCAATACGTTCATCAACAATCTTCTGCTGGCCCGCGATGCCCGCACACGTCAGACGACAAAGGTCGTCCCCATCCTGAGCATCTCCATCGGGATCAACACGCCGGGACAGGCGACCATCGGCGCGGCTCAGGTTGCCGGCCCGCAGGCAGCGATCGCACGTGTGCAAGCGGTAGCGGCGGTTGACGCCAACTATCAGAACGTGTTTCACATACGTGCGCTCATCCCAGTCGACAGCCTCGAGCCGTGGAAACGGCTGAAACGGGTCGTCGGAGTCGGCGTTTCAGCCATCATAGATCTGCGCATTTAAGTAGAGGGGCCCGCCACGAGGACGAGGACATGTCCCCCAAAGAACGAATGCGCCATCGAAGGGGGGAGATCTATGAACGCGTTCGTCGTGGAAGTGGAGAATCGGCCTGGCGAGATGGCCAGAGTGTTGGAGCCTCTGGCAACTCAAGAGGTCAACATCCTCGGATCCGGCTTGGGTCTGGGGAGCAAGGGCGCCATCGTCTTTGTCGCGAACGACGAGGAACGTGCCCGCTCGGCGTTGCGGGGGGAGAAGATTGGCTACCGTGAAGTCCCAGTCATTCAAGTCAGTCTCGAAGACAAACCTGGGCAGGCGCTTCGGGTCAGCAAGAAGCTGGCCGACGCCGGCGTGAACATTGAAGTCTTCTTTCCAGTCCAAGCCGCGGGGGGGAAAGTCACCGCGCTGATTGGCGTGGACAAAGCGGAGCCCGCCAGGCAGGCGCTACGCGACCAGCTCACCACCTGGAGCTACCGCTAAGACGCGATCTCGAGGAACGAGGGAAATTAACGAAGCCCCGGCTCCACACGGAGCCGGGGCTTCTGTCATACCGCAAAGCTGGTCAGAACAGCACATTACCGCCCTGGTGGCGAGTAGCTGATCTCCTTGCGGACAGCCTGGTCCATTTCGTCGGGCGTGAGTAGGACGGTTGTCTTGAAGTTGAATCCCCCTGCCGAGCTGACGGCCAGGGAGAGGGCTGCGACGCTCACGTTGTCCGATGCATCCACAATTCCGACGACATCATTTTCCCCAAAGGTGAAATAGAAGGCTTCCAATTTACCACCCACGCTCTCAACAGCGCGTTGAGCGGCCTGGCGCCGCTTCGTTCCACCGTCCTTGGCTAACCCTTTGACACCATCCAGCGTATACGAACCCATGAACAGATATTTTGGCATGCCACACCTCCTCTGAGTTAGGACCGCTCGATCACTTCATGAATCTCATCCGCCATGAGGCCGTGCGCTTCCCGGTGTACCCGTTCAGCGGCCTCTTTGTTTGGTGCCTCTACAAGGCAAAAGATACTGCCCGTCTTCTCATCGAAGAAATACTTGAGGTACTTGACCCCGTAACGTCCCTGCGTCTCAAGATCCTTCATGTGAGCGTCGGCGACATCTTTCCCCGTCGCTCCAGGGACATGCTTGTGCACATCCATGAATAGCGGCATGGCTAACCCCTCCCCCCCCGTAGTCCTCCACCCTCACCCGGTCTGGTTCGTTCCCCCGGGAGGTGTACCTCTCGCAGCAGGGTAAGAACGGTGCGCCGGGCTAGTTTGGAGCGAAGGCATTGCTGACGTCCGCTGGGCCGACACGGATTTCACCGAATTCTTGTCGCCAGAAAAATTGCTGCTTCAGAGTCCATCGTGTATGGCTCGCCTTCCAGATTTCCGTATACAGCGTCCAGTCGCAGCCCTGCCTTCTCGAGCAGTGTCTTTACTTCAACAACCGTATACGCCCTGATCGATTGATACCATGACTCGTGCCGGCTATTCGGGAGAAACACATGGTTAGTCCAGTTCAGCCGGCCGCGGAGATGATCGAAGTCCCACTCCTCCACCTCAAACATATCTCCGGTGCGCTCGACCTGCCACTGATCGAACGTCTGAATCTCATATTCTCGGTTCCAGTAGTCCATCAAGAATCGTCCGCCCTCTTTCAAGCTACGGGCAATCCCTTCCAGCATCGCCAGGTGTTCCTCATCAGTTTCAAAATAGCCGAACGAGAGAAACATGTTGATCGCGCCGTCGAATTCACCCTCGAATGTCAGCGCGCGGGCGTCCATCTGGCGGAAGTCGACGGCCACTTCAGCGTCACCGGCCATCTGCTGCGCTCTTTGCAGCTGGACCGCGGAGACGTCGACGCCGGCGACGTCGAACCCTCGCCGTGCTAGCTCCACGCTGTGGCGACCATAGCCGCACGGAACGTCGAGGATGCGGGCCGGAGGTTGCATGTCCAGGAGGTCGATGGCCTGTTGGACTTCTTTCTTCGCCAGTTCGATGTCATGGCGGCCGTAGAGCTCGAAATACAGCTCAGTGTCAAAAATCCTGTGCCACCAATCCGTCACGGATCTCTCCAGAGTGAATGCTTTGTTGATATGATTGGCACCCACTCCAACGATACCTCGCTGCGCGGAGTCGGCAAAGCGGCATGGTTTTGGGCCCTTTCTGTTTGGAAAATATGGATCTAGAGCCTTCACGTCATCGTTTCTGAGGTGTCACATGCGCGCTCGGCAAGTGTTAGGCATCGCCTTCATCTTTGTGCTTTCGGTTCTTACCCCTACCCTGGCAACAGTCCAGAAGCGAGCTCAGGTTACGGGTGTCATCGCCTCCTTGAACATGGGCAACAATTCCTTTCTCGTAAGCGAGCAGGTCCGGAGCGACCGACGCTATTGGATCGTAAGGCGGAACGCTCGGACTAAGATCTCGATCGGTGGTCAAGCGGTAGCCTTCAGCCGGCTGCGCCGCGGAGACAATGTCAGAGTCGACGGACGGCTTACTGGAAGCCGCGAAATCACGGCGGAACAGGTTCGGGTCACAAGCCGTGGGGCGATTAAGCCAGCTGTGGTGCTTCGCAAGCCCGACGCAGCGGTGCCCATTCCCGTTCCTACCCTGGGTGATGTCCTACGGATTACAGTGGCGCCGGAAATCATTCGGCCGGCTAATGGGGCTCGCGTGGGTTCTGAGTTCATGATTGTCGGTCGCACGGCGCCGCGTGCCGACGTGCAAATCGAAGTAGTCCCGCGTTATCTCGTCTTTGACTTGCCACGCGCCAGCGCCAGCGTGAATGCAGATAACAGAGGGGTCTTTGCGCACAGCGTCCAGCCACTATTGCGGCTATCTGGTGGCGCTTACCGCGTGAATGTGAAAGCTAGACTCCTGGGCCTAGAGTCGCCAACCGCGTCGATTACCGTGTATCAGCGCTAGTTTTCATAGTGCGTCTACGGAGTCTTTCGAGTCTAATCAGTCTATCGTGTCCGCATCCACGTTCACATGAGTCTGCCAGTCTTCATGGTCCTGAGTCTTCTGAGTCCATGCAGACTTGTAGACCTTTGTCGTGTGGGTGAAGACCCAGTAGACTCGTAAGACTCAGCAGACTCGGTAGACGATGTTTTGGGTGGTGGGCCCTCGTGGACTCGAACCACGGACCTCACCCTTATCAGGGGTGCGCTCTCACCACCTGAGCTAAGGGCCCACGACTGCGGAGTCGGAACTCAGTATATCTGCGGACAAAAGTGTGGTCAACCAAAGTCAGCACGTGGTCGTGGATCCTGACGCGGACAGGTCAAATTGAAATGGCCTCGGTTGGTTCTACCGAACTCGGTCCGGACCGAGTTCAACATGAGTTAATCCTCAGACTGCCGTTGAGGCCAAATCTCCCTTGAACTCAGCTCGCACACGCGCCATCAACTCAGGTCGAGTGAGGACGTCGTAGCCGGTAAGCGCCATAGCTTTCGCCGCGGTAATCATGGCCTTGAATCCCTGGGGTGAATGCGCGGCTTCGCGGAACTCGACGGAGTGCCCGGCAATCTCTCGACCGATGGTCAGGTAAGGATGGATCGCAGGAATCACCTGGCTGACGTCGCCCATGTCGGTGGAACCCATCTTACTCCGCGACGGTGGTGGATCAATCGGCCAGCCTAATTCCTCGAGGTACCTAGCGAAGGTATCAGCGAGCGCTGTGTTGGGATTGATTGCCTCGTAGCCCTTCTTCACTTCGTATTCGAGTCTAGCCCCTGTCCCTCTGGCTCCGGCCTCAGCGCAGTCGACAACTTTCTTGAGCACTTCTTCTGCGTAAGGCCGATCGGCCGCCCGTACGCTGAAGAGCGCTTCAGTGCGATCCGGAATGATGTTGGGCGCAGCACCGCCGTAGGTGATGATGCCGTGCACTCGGGCATCAGGACGCAACTGCTGACGGAGCAACCCGATATTCACAAACGTTTGAATCATGGCATCGAGGGCGTTGATGCCTTCGTCCGGCGTCGCAGCGGCATGGGCCGCCTTTCCCAGGAATTTGAGCTTCAGGCGATTCGAAGCAAGAGAGGGTCGCCCCGTGAGTGTGTAGCTCGCAGGGTGGAACATCATGGCCACGTCCACGTCGTTGAAGGCTCCCTTCTCGAGCATGATGATTTTGCCTCCACCGCCCTCTTCCGCGGGCGTGCCAAGAACCAGGGTCTTTCCAGGCACCTCGCCTATAGCGGCAGCCAGACCTATTCCCGCACCCAACGCCGCGGTGCAGATCAGGTTATGACCGCACGCATGGCCGATATCCGGAAGGGCGTCATACTCTGCCAGAAACGCCACAGTGGGGCCGCCTTTCTTGCCGGCCACTTCCGCCCGGAACGCTGTTGGCAGCTCGGCGACTCCCCGCATGACTTTGAAGCCATGTTTTTCGAGGGTCTCACACAGCCACTGGGACGATTGCACTTCCTGAAACGCAATCTCCGGATTCGCATGAATCCGCTTGGCGAGACCGACGAGTTCCTCAGAGGCCGTGTCGATCGCCCTCAAGACGTGCTCGCGCATCGTTCCCTCCAAACCATCCTTGAACTCCGAAACTACTGCAGTCGGATCCGAACGAAACGACGCCTGCCTACCCGGAGCACGGTGCCGTCCTTGATCGGAACGTCCGCGTCCACGTCGTTGATCCTGTCGCCATTAATGCTGACCCCGCCCTGAGAGATCAGCCGGCGCGCCTCGCTGTTTGACTCCACCAACCCGGCCAGCACAAGCAGTTTGATTACCCTCACCTTGCCCTGGGTGAGCTCGTCACGGTTCAGCGGCGCCTCCGGAATGCTCTCCGGCGTATCCTTCTCCACAAAGACGCGCTCAAACTGTCGCTCTGCCTCTGACGCGGCCGAGGGTCCGTGCCACAGCTTCACGACCTCTCGAGCCAGCCGCGCCTTCGCGTCGCGGGGATTCAGGCTGCCGCTCTTTAGCCCGGACTCTACCGCCTTGACGTCCCTCAGCGGAATCTCTGTGCAGAATTCCATAAAGTGAGCAATCAAATCGTCGGGGATCGACATCACTTTTCCGTACATCTCGGCCGGTGGGTCGGTGATACCAATCGCATTGCCCAGCGACTTACTCATTTTCTCCACGCCGTCCACGCCGACCAACAGGGGCGTGAGGAGCACGACCTGAGGTTCCTGACCGAACTCGCGTTGCAGATCACGCCCCATCAAATTGTTGAACTTTTGATCCGTCCCGCCCAGCTCGACGTCGGCTTCGAGCATCACCGAGTCGTACGCCTGGCACAGCGGATACATGATCTCGTGCATAAAGATAGGTGTCCCCGATTTCAGACGGGTGGTGAAGTCGTCGCGTTCCAGCACTCGCGCCACCGTGGTCTTAGCGCTGAGCTTGATGACATCTTCAAACCTCAGTTTGGCGAGCCACTCGCTGTTGAAGACCACTTTGGTCCTGGCAGGATCCAGAATCCTTCCGTATTGGTCTCTGTACGTCCCCACGTTGCGCTCGATTTCCTCGCGGGTGAGCATCGGGCGGGTCTTCTTCTTCTCGGATGGGTCACCGATCATCGCGGTGAAATCGCCGACCACGAGGATGGCCTCGTGACCCAGGTCTTGAAACTGCCGGAGCTTGCGCAGGACAATGGCAATCCCGAGATGGATATCCGGCGCGCTTGGATCGACGCCGAGCTTGACCCGAAGCGGACGATTGTGTCGCAGCTTAGCCAGGAGATCCCCTTCGGAAATGATCTCAACCGTGCCGCGCTTCAGGACCTCGATCTGTGCTTCAGGGCGCAAGTGCTTATTTCTCCTTCAGCTCCACTACAGTGGCCCCAGCGTCGCCTTCGTTTCGCTCACCAAGCCGAAATGATCTCACGTGGGGATGGCCCGTAAGGAAATCGTGGACGGCCTTGCGGAGAGCGCCGGTCCCTTTGCCGTGCACAACCGTAACCCTCTCCACTCCTGCAAGGAATGCGTCGTCAAGGTACTTGTCGACAGTGGGGATGGCCTCTTCGACGCGCTGCCCACGAATGCTGATCGATACCGGAATGTTGGCCGGGGGCTCGCTCCTCGTTCGCTCCGGTTGCGGGTAGCTTTGGGGGACGCTTTCCCTACCCACAACCGTGCGAAGCTCTCTCCGCCGCGCCTTGACACGCATCGCGCCCACTTCGACTTCCACGACGTCGTCCTGCGACGACGATCCGACGATCGTTCCACTCGTTCCCAGCGGCACGACGAACACGGTCTGGCCGGGGTGGACGGACTCAACCGGCTGACCCGGTGGTGCCTCCTTGTTCGCGCCGGTGAACCCTTCCAAATCCTGCGCGAGTTGTTGAAGCTGCGTTTTCGCCGACTGAATCTGTGCGCGCGATGGCGTCGATTTCAGCGCGTCGAGGATCGCCTCGATTTCTTTCCTGGCCCGGCTGACAAGCGCCTCCCCTTCCTCTCGCACCCTGGCCAATGTCTTCTGCCGATCCGTGCGCAAACGCGTGAGTTCTTGTTCCGAACGAGCGCGAAGCGATTCGGCCTCGACCCTCTGGCGCGCCGCTTGAGCCAGTTCGTATTCGTAGGCGCGTCGATCAGCCTCGATATCGCTGAGCACGCGGTCAATCGCCATGATTTCCTCACCTACCAGAGACTTCGCTCGCTCGATAATCCCCGGATCCAACCCCAGGCGGCCCGCGATCGTCAGCGCGTTACTGCGTCCTGGAATCCCGATGAGAAGCCGGTAGGTCGGCCGGAGCGTTTGCACGTCGAATTCCACTGACGCGTTTTGAATGCCGGGATGCGTAGACGCGAGGGCCTTGAGTTCGTTATAGTGCGTTGTCACCGCGGTGCGCACCCCACGCGTTTGGAGATGCTCGATCAGAGCCCGCGCCAAAGCCACACCCTCAGTGGGATCCGTTCCGGCACCGATTTCGTCGAGCAACACAAGCGCCGGCGGCTTCAACTGTCTCAGGATTGAGACGATGGCCGACATGTGCGAGGAGAACGTCGACAGCGATTGCTCGATGCTCTGCTCATCGCCGATATCGGCGAATACCCGAGGGAAGACGCTGGCCTCGGAGCCCTCCTCGGATGGGATGAACAGGCCCGCCTGCGCCATCAGCGTCAGCAGCCCTATCGTCTTCAGTGTGACGGTTTTCCCACCGGTGTTCGGCCCCGTGATGATGAGCACGGCGAAATCCTCCCCGAGCAGGATGTCAATGGGAACGATGTCGCCCGTCAGCAGCGGGTGGCGCGCCTGGTTCATACGCAACACACCATCATCGCGGATCTTAGGCCTGGCGGCATCCATCTGCTCCGCGAGCCGCGCTTTCGCAACCGCAAAATCTACGTGGCCAATAGCGTCATAGGCCCGGAGGACCTCCGCGCTGGAAGCCGCGACTCTCGTAGCCAGCTCATGGAGTAATCGCGCGATCTCGTCGCGTTCAGCGATTTCCAGTTCACGAAGCCTGTTCCCGATTGGTACAACTGCAAGCGGCTCCATGAAGGCGGTGGCGCCGCTGCTTGACTGATCGTGCAGCACTCCTGGAAACTGCCCCTTATGTTCCTGCTTGACGGGAAGCACGTACCGATCGCCGCGCGTCATGATGAGCGGATCCTGGAGCATTCGCGCGTACGGTCCACGAATCAGTTCGTCCAGCTTGTCACGCAGTCGGTTCTGGGTCGCGCGCTGCTCGCGGCGGGTCGCCGCCAGCGTGGAACTTGCGGAATCGGGTATCGAGCCGTCGGGCGCGATAGTCCGGGCAATCGCCTCTTCGAGAGGCTCGAACGTCGCGACGGTGCGCACCGTCTCCGCGATCAGTGGGGCTTTCTCGCGACGGACAAGGATGAATCCCCGGCACTGCCGGATTGTCGCGAGGGTATCCTTCAGTGCGAGGAAATCCGTGGCCGCAGGGATGGAGCCAATGTCCGCTTTCCGGACCATCTCACGGATGTCGACGGTTCCACGAAGCGGAACCTCTCCTTCATTGAGTAACGCCACGGCTTCCGATGTCTCCTCCAGCGTACGTCGAACCGAGGGTGAATCCGTCGACGGAAGCAAAGCAGACCCGATTTCTCTTCCTACGGCGGTCACGGTCAACGCCACGAGCCGGTCGCGGATCTTAGGAAACTCCAGAACCCGAAGGCTTCGTTCATCCATACTTAACCCGGCACCAAGCAATATTCCCCCGGCCTCGACCTAGCTCGGCCTCTGTGCGCCGTCGGCCCGCTTCGCGGGCATCCAGGTGGTCGCCACCTTAGGCTTCCGAAGCGAGCCATTCGATTATCGCCGGCGTCACATCAGTAATCGCGGCAATGTTCTCAGCAACCCGATCTCGGCCATTACCGACCAGAAGCGTCGGCACTGGATTTCGAGTGTGGATATCCCGGCGCCCATCTTCAATATTTCCATGATCGCTGACGAGGACCATCAGCATTTCATCCCACTTTCCCGCGCCGATGATGCCACTCAAGCATTGGTCGATCATTTCCACGACGGTCACCGGGGCCATTGGCACACGGCCGTGCGCGGCCAAATCCGATAGAAAAAACTCGAACACAGTCAGATGATGCTCTGAAGCGATCCCGGCAAGATTGCGTCCCGCCTGTTCCGGCGAAATCTTCGGTACCTCATACCCCCAGGCTCGCGGTTGTGCGTTCGTCAGGTCGTGGAACACGGCCCGACCCTCCCCGAGATCTTTTGGAGTGCGGAGCGGTACCCCGGCGGAAAGTGCTGAGAACGTCACTGCCCCGTGACGCAGGCGCCCTACCTCTACCGCGCTAAAATACTCCGGCGTATAGGCGTTCGCCAGGGCAACGCTTCCGTCTCGATCCATGACCTGCCGGAAGATGTTGCTCTCTGTAAGGATCGCCTTCAATGTGGTCGTTGGGTACGCCGTCACGTGACGCCCAACTACCTTGGGGGCGTTGATCCCGGTCAGCAGCGCCGTCTGACCCGTAGCGCTCTGAGGAAGGCCGTCGACGTCGAGCGTCGCATCGGTCGGAACCAGTATGGCCCCGTTGCTCCTTATGATCACCGCTGTCTCTGTCATCTTCCGCCCGAGGAGACCGTCCAGAGATGGCGTCCGAGCCGCGACCAGTGGGTTGATCGAAGGATCATTCGGTCCCAGGCCAAGCCCATCGACAAAGAAGACCAAGACCCGCCTCATCGGGACACGCACGGATGGCCGGCGAGATAGAACCTCCACGGCCGGTCCGTCGCGGTATTGATCCCGATCCGTGGCCCCCTCATCACGCGAAGCGGTGCACGCGATCCTCGGGCGATGTAGAGAGAGCCGTCTGTAAGATCGGTCCCGTTGTGTTCAGGTCCGATATGCATGGCCTGCGTGAGGCGGCCGGGTCCTGAGGCCAGTAGCCTGACGTCGGTGGTGCCGCGACGCTCGGCCATCACCTCGATGCCTTCTACGGGCTCGATCGCCCGGAGCAGTACGGCTCCGGCGACACCCTCGCGCTCCGTCACCGCATTCATACAGTAGTGGTGACCATATGTGAAGTACACGTACGCTGTCCCGGGTCGGCCCCACATGATGGCGCTTCGAGGAGTCCGGCGATATGCATGACTTGCTGGATCACGAGGACCGCGGTACGCTTCGGCTTCAACGATACGACCAACCAGACGTCCCCGTGGAGTTTCATGAACCAGATAGCAGCCGAGGAGGTCTCTGGCGACCGCGATGGGATTGCGCGCGAAGAAAGTGCGCGGAAGGGGTGTCCTACCTCTCATGCAGCCACGAGATGAACTCTTTGAGAGGCAACGTGTTGATCACATGCCTGGGCTCCAGCCAAGCGCGCCGGGCGATCGCGACGCCGTACTCCATGTAGCTCAACTGATAGCGGTTGTGGGCATCGGTGCTGATGACCAGCGGAACCCCGCGCTCGCGGGCCATGCGGGCGTGCGTGTCGCTCAGGTCGAGGCGCTGCGGCGATGCGTTGACCTCGAGCGCAGTCTTGGTGCGTGCGGCCGCCTCGATGAGCCGCTCGATGTTCACTGCGTAGGCATCCCTCAATCCTAACCGCCGACCGGTGGGATGGCCCAGGATATCAACATGTGGATTGTCGAGCGCTTTGACGATGCGCGCGGTCATCTCTTCCTCAGCCATGCGCATTCGGGAGTGCACAGAGGCCACGACCACATCGAGCTCTTTGAGCACCTCGTCCGGATAGTCCAGCCGGCCATCTGGGAGGATGTCACACTCCGTTCCCATCAGGACTGTGATGCCGGCTTTGTCAGACACGCGCTTTGCGATCTTGACGTGCTCCCGCACCTCGTCGATGGGAACGCCGCCGACAAATTTCAGCGATTGAGAGTGGTCGGTAATCGCGATGTATTCATAAGCGAGCTCCCGGGCGGCCTTTGCCATTGCCTCGAGGGAATCGGATCCATCGCTCCAGCGCGTGTGCATCTGCAGGTCGCCGCGGATGTCTTTCAGTTCAATCAGACGCGCTAGCATCCCACGGTCGGCGAGCTCGATCTCACCCTGATCTTCTCGGATCTCCGGCGGAAACCACGGCAAGCCCACGGCCCGATAGACCTCTTCCTCGGTCTTGCCCGCCGTCCGCCGGTCGTCCTTGACGCGGAACACTCCGTACTCATTGACCTTGAGCCCCCGCCGGACGGCCTTCTCCCGCACTTTGACGTTGTGTTCTTTGCTGCCGGTGAAATACTGAAGCGCCGCGCCAAAGGCTTCCGGCTCTACCACGCGCACATCTGCCTGGATCCCGGTGTCGAGAATCACACTGGATCGCGTCGGACCCTTCGCCAGCACCTGCCTGACCCGGGGCATCGTCGTGAAGATCTCCATGACTTTCTCCGGCTTGCTGCTCGTGACCAGAATATCAATGTCCCCGATCGTTTCCCTCATGCGGCGCAGGCTCCCCGCCACACTGATCTGTTTGACGGCTGTCAGGCCGCGAAGCGCATCGACAATCTCACGCGAAAGAGGCAGGACCGCACCGATGGGAAGCCGTTCCTTGCTGCGCCGCAGGAGCGCGATGCCCTTGAGGATGTTTTCCTCTGTCTTTGCACCCATCCGTGGAAGATCACGTACCAGCCCCTTCCGCGCGGCCTGCTCCAATTCTTCGATGCTGTCGATCCCCAGCTTCTCGTGCAACAGCATCGCCGTCTTGGGCCCCACCTCCGAGACAGTCATGAGTGTCGTGATGCCGGCAGGCAATTGCTTTCTCAGCTCCTCATAGTAGGCGCAGGTCCCGGTCTTGAGGAACTCCAGAATCTTCTCCGCCGTGCTTTTCCCAACGCCGGGGATTTCTTCCAACTTACCGCGCTCGGCGACGGCCGCGATGTCCTCAGTGAGCCCTTCGAGTGATCGTGCGGCGCGCCGGTAGGCGGTGATTCGGTAGGGAGATTCAGCTTTAATCTCGAGCATGTCGGCGATGTCGTTAAACATCGCCGCGATCGCCCTGTTCTTCAACTGTTAGAACTTCTCGTCTGACAATCCGAACGGCCGGATGGCATCGGGCAGGACAGCGTCGAGCGCCGTCGCGCCGACTTTATGCGCCTGAATCGCATAGGCAGCCATGGGAGACCGTTCGGCATCACGTTTGATGGGGGGACCGATTGGCGAGCCCATCGCTGCGATCAGAAGAGCCACTGCGAGAAGCGCGCCTTTGAGCATACCCATCAAGGTCCCCACGAGCCGCGATGCGGGCGAGAGCTTGGCGGCGCCTGCCATCGCTGTAATCGCAACGCCGATCACCACATAGATCACAAGCAAGAGAGCGACGAACGAGATCGTAGCTGCCCAGGGGCCGGAGAATCTGAGGTATTGCTGAACAATCCCCGTGAGTGGACGGTACCACACCGAGGCGGCGAGGTACGCTACAATGACCCCGATTGCGCTCACGAGCGTGACGAGAGTGCCACGGCGGAATCCCTGCAGCGCCGCAAACAGCACAACCGCAGCGATCGTCCAATCTAGCCAGGTCATCGGTTATCTCTATTCTAATCGCAACAAGCAAGATTCAACGGCCGACTAATCCCGAATCTTTGCCCCCAGCCCCTTTTCCAGCGCTCGTGTGATCGCACCCATGGTCTCGACGATTTCTTCGGCCGTGAGGGTCCGGTCCGGTGAGCGGAAGCTGAGCGCGTAGGCGAGGTTCCGACGTCCCTCCGGTACCGGCGCGGCGGTGTAGATGTCAAAAAGCTCGACACTTTCCAGGAGCGGACGGCCGGCTCTGCGGATCGCTGCCTCCACCTCCGCAACCGGGACGCCTGCGTCGACCACAAATGAAATGTCACGGCGCATCGATGGGTACCGGGGAGGGGGCACAAACCGTGGTTGCAGCACCGCGTGCTCCAGCAATGCCTCCAAATCGACCTCGGCAATGCATGTGTTCGCCGGCAGATCCAATGCCCGGCTCAGATCCGGATGCAGTTCGCCTAGCGTTCCGATCGCATGTCCCCCGAGCGTGAGCGAGGCCGCACGGCCTGGATGCAGCCAAGACGCCTGCGCGGATCGAAATTCAGCTTCCGGTACCCTGAGCTCGGCGAGTAAAGATTCCAGCACGCCTTTCAAAGTGTAATATGTCACCCTCACGGATTCAGGCGGCAGATTCCATGCCCCGCGCAGCGTCGCGCCCGTCATCAGCACTCCCAGCGACCGCTGCTCTCGCGCCCCTGCCCTGTTCGGATGAAACGTTCGCCCGATCTCAAAGACCTGGATGTCGGTCAACCGATGGCTCGCATTTGAGCGCGCGACATGTAGGAGCCCTGGCAGCAGCGTCGTCCGCAGGAGCACGTGGTCTTCCACCATGGGATTGCGAATCGGTACAGCATCGCGATATGGATGTTTGTCGGGCAGGCGCAGCATCTCCAGAGCCGCACCATTCGTGAGCGGCACCGTCAGCACTTCAGTCAGCCCGGTACGGATGAGCACGTCGCGGACGGCGCGCTCGGCATCGATAGAGGGCGCCCACGAACCCTGCGCGGTAACCTCGACCGGCATCTCTTCGGGGATGCGCTCGTAGCCGTGGTGCCGCGCAATATCCTCGACAAGATCTTCCTCGCGCTCCACGTCCCGACGGTACGACGGCACCACGACGCGCACCGTTCCGTCTGACGCTTCAGCCTGGAACCCGAGGCTGCGAAGCGTCGCGACGCCTTCATTCAGGGATACATCCGTCCCGAGCACCCGGGGCACAGTCGACCAGTTCAGCGCGATCTGCTTTTGGGGAACGCGCCGGGCTTGGACATCGATGAGCCCGTCGAGCGCTCGTCCTCCACCGACCTGCTGCATCAGCGCCACGGCGCGAGCCGACGCAGACGGCACACTGGCCTGGTCGACACCTCGTTCGAATCGCGCGCTGCTCTCCGTTCGAACCCCAAGCCGCTTACTGGTCCGGCGGATCATGGGTGGGTGCCACACTGCTGCCTCCAGCAGCACCCGCCGGGTCGAGGCGGTGATTTCGCTTGGCGCTGCCCCGATAATACCGGCGATGCCTGCCGCTTGCTCCGCGTCCGCAACGACCAGTGTCTGCGGGTCGAGGGTCCGCTGGACACCGTCCAGTGTTGTTAGCACCTCTTTAGATCGTGCCGGCCGGACGACGAGGCGGCCGCCGCGCACACGATCAAAGTCGAAGGCATGCATCGGCTGACCCATTTCAAGCATCACATAGTTGGTCACATCCACGATGTTGTTGATGCTCCGGACATCGCAGGCTTCGAGACGGCGGGTGAGCCACTCGGGGGATGACCCGACGCGCACATCCACCAGCATCGTGGCCGTGAAGCGCGGGCACAGGTCGGGTTCGCGGACCTCGACGTGGACAAATTCCGAAACCGTCTGCCTATCCCTGGCCACGTCCCCCGAAGGAAGCCGCACTGTCGATCTTGTCGCAGCTGCAAGTTCCCGCGCGACACCGAGATGGCTCATCAAATCTCCGCGATTGGCGGCAATCTCCAGATCGAACACGGCGTCGTCGCTGCCGATTCGCTCAATGCCCTCGACCCCGAGGCCGAGCATGGACAGGCGCTCTTCAAGCTCATCGACTTTGAACGGGATGTCCACGTACTCTCGCAGCCATGAAACCAGAACTTTCATCGATTCCGACTCTCTCGCGTTCCCGCGTTCCCGCGTTCCCGCGTTCCCGTCATTAGAACTGCTCCAGCACTCTCAAGTCGTTATCCCACAGCATCCTGATATCCGGAATTCCGTACCTGACCATGACCTGGCGATCGATGCCGAGGCCGAATGCGAATGCGGTATAACGCTGCGGGTCGATTCCAGCGTATTCCAGCACCCGGGGGTGAAACATGCCGCTCCCGCCGAGCTCCATCCACTGGTTGTTGAAATACACGTACAGCTCTGCGCTTGGCTCAGTGAACGGGAAGTAGCCCGGGACGAACTTCGTCTTGGTCTCCGGACCAAACAGCTGCCTGGCAAACGACACGAGCACCCCCTTTAGGTTGGCCAGGGTAATGTGCTCGCCCACCATGAACCCATCCACCTGGTGGAAGACGGGCATCCGTTTCCAATCCGGAGCGTCGCGCCGGTAGCAGCGGCCGGTCGTCAGGATCCGCATTGGCGGCGTGCGGCCGATCATCACCCGGGCGTCGACCGCGGTCGTCTGGGTCCGAAGCAGGACCTCGTCGGTGATGTAAAACGAGTCTTGAGCGTCGCGGGCCGGGTGGTCGCGCGGGATATTCAGTCGCTCGAAATTGAACTCTTCGGTTTCAATCTCCGGGCCTTCCACGATTTCGAAGCCCATGCCATGGAAGATGCGCTCCACTTCCTGGAGTGTTCGAGTCAGCACGTGTTCCCGGCCGAGCAGTCGACGCCGCCCCGGGAGAGTCACATCAATGGCCTCAGCGGCCAGCGCCGTGGTGGACGTGGTCTCGGACAGTTCTGCCGCACGCGTTTCGATCGCCCCTTCAAGCCTCGAGCGGATCTGGTTCAACTGATCGCCGACTCGCGCACGCTCGACCGGCGCCAACGAGGGAACCTGCCGGAATAGCTCAGGCAGTTTTCCCTTGCGCCCTAGATAGAGGCGGCGCACCTCCTCGAGCGCTTTCGGGTCTCCGGCCGCCCGAATCGCCTGTTCAGCTTCCGCGGCGAGTCTATCAATATCGTGAACCGTGATCATATCGTTCCCGCCCTCGCAAAAAGAAAAATCGCCGCTCGTCAAGGACGAAAGCGGCGCTTCCGCGGTACCACCCTCATTCCAACTGCTGTTGAAGGTTGAAGGTTAAAGGTTGAAGGCGAACCCTCAACATTGGTTGGCTCTCTTTCCCGATATCGGCGGGAACCGATCCACATTACTCCGCAAAGATTGAATGTCTTTGTGCTTCAACCTTCAACATTCAACCTTCAACGTTTCCTGGATCGCTCTGGAGCGAACTTCCCCTGCCCGCATCCCGGGAAGGCTTTCAGCCGACGGCCTTCCCTCTCTCAGGGGCCAGAATCAGGGTACTCTTCTCCTTCATCGCCCCGCCCTGAACCCAGCGTAGCAAGTGGTTCAGGGCGCGTATTCAGTTGAGTGAAATCATTACGCTCAGCTTAGCTAGAGCCATCCACCGCCGGTATGCCAAGTACGCCCAGATCGAACCGGTGGTTTCGAACACCCGCCAGAATATCTCCGGTGGCGACGTCATCTGTACCCCCTAGAGTATCCTGATGCCACCCCAGAATTCGCTGTCGCGAATTTCCCGGGGACCCCGGCAACGCTGCTCTCTCACCGTTGGGAGAAAGTATACCGTGCCCGCCTGGCTTCGTAAAGCAAAAGGCCGGCCGCAACCGAAACGTTCAACGACTCTGCCCGGCCGTATAACGGAATCTTGATGCGCGCATCGGCGGCCTGCAGCCAGCGTGCATCCGGTCCTTGACCCTCATTGCCCAACACGATCGCTACTGGTGGGCGATAGTCGGCGTCGGTATAGACAATGGCCCCGGCCTGATCGGCAACGAGTACTCGCACGCCGGTGGCAGTGAGGCGCGCCTGCGCAACGTCCACCTCGAGCTCAACGACAGGGAGATGGAAGATCGATCCCATCGTGGCCCGGAGCGCCTTCGGGTTGAACGGATCCGCCGATCCACTAGTAGCTATGAGTCCCGTGGCGCCGGCGGCATCCGCGATACGGATGATCGTCCCGAGATTCCCCGGATCCTGGATCCGGTCCGCAACAACCAGCAATAGATCCGTCCGCTTGAACAGGTCATCGGCTGAGGATCTGGGCGGCTCAGCCACCGCAAGAATCCCCTGCGGTGTCTCAACGGTACTGCCCGCCTCGATGACGGTTCGCGAAGCGGGAACAAGTCGAACACCGGCTGCTCGCGCGCGATCCAGAAGTTCCTGCTCACGACCACCAGATATCACCGCATCGTAGAGGATCAGTTCAACGCGAAGGCTGGAGGAGAGAAGCTCTTCTACCATGCGGATCCCCTCGGCGACAAAGCGTCCCTCTTCCTCTCGCGCGTCGCGACGCGCCAACGCCCTAATTCGCTTCACGAGAGGATTCTTGGTAGACGTTATACGGGGTTCCATACGTCACTACGGGATAAAGGGATAAGGGGATATGGGGATACGTAAGAACCCTGCCTGCCGTTTCGTCCGCAGTTACCTTATCCCTTATCCCTTTATCCCCTTATCCCGTTGTCTAAAGTACCGATTCCAGTCTTGCCAGTTGCGCTTTATCGCCGACGACCACCAGAACGTCGCCCTGCTGTAACTGAGTTTCCGCGGGCGGGGTGACGAGAATCTGACTGTCGCGCTTGATGAGCAGGACATTCACGCCGGTACGCGTGCGTAGATCGAGATCGGCCAGTGATCTCCCCTGGACCTTAGGGCTGATGCTGACCTCCTCGACCATGAATCCGGGCGAGAGCTCGAGTAGATCGACGACATGCCGGCTCCCGAGAGTGCGGGCCAGCCGGATTGCGCTGTCGCGCTCCGGATAGACGACGGCGTCGGCGCCGACCTTTGCCAGCACCCGGCCCTGCAGGTCGTCGACGGCTTTAGTGACGACTTTCCGGCAGCCCATCTCTTTGAGTATCAACGTCGTTAGGATGCTCTCCTGAATGCCAGCGCCGATCGCGACGACGACGGCGTCGAAATTTGTAATTCCCACGGCGCGCAGAGCTTCAGAGTCTGTCGAATCTATTTGGACAGCGTGGGTAGACACATCCGCAACGCGCCGCAGCGCGTCCTCATGTTTGTCCATGGCGAGCACGTGGTGACCCATCTCGAAGAGCGTGCGCACCACGGCACTACCGAACCGCCCGATTCCGATCACGGCAAAATCCATCTCTGCGCCTCGTGACTACCCTATACCACGTACTGCGCTCTGGTACAGGGTGGATTATCCGACGTAGATCCGTTCCTCTGGGTACCTGAAGTTGGCCGGCCGGTGCTGCCGCGAGAGGGCATAGGCAACCGTCAACAGGCCCACTCGACCGGTAAAGATCGTGATGATGACGATGACCCTGCCGACGGCACTGAGCTCCGGCGTGAGGCCCGTCGTGAGCCCAACCGTGCCGAACCCCGACACCACTTCAAACAGCGCGTTAATGAAATCGACCTGTTCCACATAGGACAGCAGCGTTCCGGCCGACACTACGAATGCCACCGCGATCAACGCAATCGTGACCGCCTTGTAGATGACCACCGGCGGAAGGCGCCGGCGAAAGAGCTCGGGATCGGGCCGGCCCCGGAGCATCGAGAGGATCACGGCCATCGGCGCCACAAAGGTCGTGGTTTTGATGCCGCCACCCGTACCGCCCGGAGAGGCGCCGATGAACATCAACGCAATGATGAGCATCAAAGAAGGATCGCGCAGCTGGGCCATGTCGATCGTGTTAAAGCCGGCTGTGCGCGGCGTCACGCTCTGGAACAACGCGGCAAGTGTCCGCTGGAGCCCCGACAGACTTCCAAGCGTCGCCACGTTCGAAAACTCGAGCAACAGCAGGAGCCCAGTGCCGATGAAGATCAGCGCCGCCGTGGTCGTCAGGACGATCTTCGCGTGAAGGCCCAACCGCGTGGGCGACGAGAGGTCATGCAACACCGTGAATCCAAGGCCGCCGATGATGATGAGGAGCATCATAACGACGTTGACCGGCACATCGCCCACAAAACCGGTGAAGCTGCGGAATCCCCCCATCAAGTCGAAGCCTGCGTTGTTGAAGGCAGAGATGCTGTGGAAGATCCCGAAGTACAGACCGCGGCCAAGGCCAAGCTCGGGCGCCCAGCGCAGGCTCAGGAGGAATGAGCCTACCGCCTCGATGGCCAGTGTGATCAAGGCCACGTTACGTGTGAAGCGAACGACTCCGCCAACGGTGTAGAGATTCTGCGCCTCCTGCAGCACCAGCCGCTCCCGCAGACCGATCCGGCGTCCAATCGCCATCGCCATCAGGGTGGCGATCGTCATGTAGCCGAGCCCCCCGAGCTGGATCAGCACAAGGATGACGATTTCGCCGAACAGGGAGAAATGCGTGGCAGTATCGACGACGACCAAGCCCGTCACGCAGGTGGCGGACGTCGCCGTGAACAGCGCCGTAAGGAACGGAGTGGCTCGACCGCTCTCCGCGGCCAGCGGAAGCGACAGCAGGACCGACCCCGCCAGGATGATCAGCGCGAAACCCGCGATGATCGTCTGCGAGGGGTTGAGCTCGAGCCGGGTCAGCGCCGGCCGCTTCAGCAGGACCAGCGCCCGGGACATTGTCAGCGCTTGTCGAGGCTCTCCTTGGCCTTGGCGACAAGTTCCGCGAATCCTGAGTCGTCGCGCGCTGCCAGCTCGGCGAGCATCTTTCGATTCACGGTGACTCCCGCCTTACGTAGTCCGCTGATCAGCCGGTTGTAGGACACCCCGTTCGTGCGGGCCGCGGCGTTGATCCGGGCGATCCACAACCGGCGGAAATCGCGCTTGCGCTGCCGGCGATCGCGGTACGCCCGTGCCAGCGCCCGGACGAGATACTGGTGCGCAAGTTTGTACCACCTGCTCTTAGCGCCTTTGAACCCGCGAACGAGCTTCAGAACTTTCTTGTGCCGGCGGCGAACGGTGACCCCGCGCTTCACACGAGCCATGATGAGTTCACCCTCTCTTGTAGGGAAGCAGGCGGGCCAGCCGCGGCTTGTCGGAAGGATCTACGGCGGCCTCCTGTCCCAATGCGCGAAGCTGGCGGGTGGATTTGGCGATCTTCAGGTGGCCGGCCATTTGCCGGCCCCGCCGCAGCTTCCCGCGCGCGGTGATCCCAATCCGCTTGGCAGTACCCTGATGCGTCTTAGCCTTTCCCATTGTCTGCTCCTGAGTTAGCCTCGCTTGGGCGTGAGGATCATGATCATGTTGCGGCCTTCAAACATCGGTGTCTTTTCGACTATGCCCACCTCCGAGACCATCTCGGCAAGCCGAGAGAGCAAGTTTTCGCCTATTTTTGGATATGCCATCTGGCGTCCACGGAACCACACCGAGACGCGCACCTTATTCCCTTCCTTCAGGAACTCGAACACGTGGCGCGCCTTGACCTGGAAATCATGCTCACCGACATTGGGGCTGAGCCGCATCCCCTTCACGTCCCCGCCCCGCCGGTGGGTGCCGCGGCTCTTCTTGTGTTGCTCGTATTTGTATTTGCCGTAATCCATGATCCGGACTACCGGCGGCTGTGAGGTCGGTGCGACCTCGACGAGATCGAACTCGGACTCCTGCGCTTTGGCCAGCGCATCGCGCGTCGTCATGACCCCAAGTTGTTCTCCCTCGGCTCCGATGACCCGGACCTCTCTTGCCCGGATCCGTTCGTTCACGCGTGGCTCTCGTTCGATGCCTTTCACACCCCCTGAATGTCGCGGAATCGCGTCATCAATCTCTCACAATGAATAAAGAGGATGGCACAGGCCACCCTCCCGTCAGATGTTCTTCTCCGTCGGTGTTGACCGGCGCGGCTGCGTTCGCCGGCCGGTGAGAAGCGGATGGCTTCTGCTTTGGTCGAGTACAACAGCGCCGAGTATACCACACGCCCGTCTACCGGAACAAGCGGCGGGGCGGGGACCAGGACAAGGGGACCCGTAGCTAAGTCACTCCATAGCCGATTGCCGGGTCCCCGGTCCTGGTCTCCGGTCCCGCCGTCAGAACTAGAGTTCTTCGCGCAGGATCTCAAGCGTCGCTTCAAGGGTCTTGATTCGCAACTTGCGGTCGCTGATCTCAGCTTCTTTGCCATCGGCAGCATGATACTGTTCGAGGATCGCAATGTCATCGAGGTCGCCCTCGGTGGGGTCGATCTCACCGAGCATGAGGCCGAGATCACGCTTGTAGCGGTCGATCGTCTGGCGGATGTGCCCGATCGTCCGGAACGGCTTTCCGACGACTCTCCAGGATGCGCCTTCGCGCTGGGGCACCTCTTTGAGGCGGGTCATGCGGACGACCGTACCCGCCGAACTGCTCTGGCATTCCACCGCATCCATCAGGCTCCGGATGAGATGCATGCCGCGTCCCGATTCCGCAGCCGGGTCATAGGGGCGCTCGAGCACAGCCGTATCGAACCCTTCGCCATCGTCCCGCACCTCAATCGTGATCCCCAACGGGGCGACTGCGTAGCGGATCGTGACCCACGGCGTTCGTGCATGGGTGATCACATTCGTGAACGCCTCTGACAATGCGACCGCCATTTCCGCCGCCTGGTCGCTATTGAAGCCGCTGTGACGGGCCGTATCCTGGAGGAGGGTTCGAGCGAGGGCGACGTAAGACGCTTTCGCCGGAAGCACCAGCTCCACGAATCCGGTCTGTTCTTCGAGTTTCGGGGCCACGAATGCCCTTCCCACTGACGTGCTCAGCTCACGACGGTCTGTCTTGCCGCGCGCCTCACCGCTTCGAGGGCGCGGCTGATGTCGCCTTGCGTAATATGACGGTGTGTGACCAGCCTGATCGTCTGCCTGCCCACGTCGAACGCCAGCACGCCCTCGCGCTTCATCCGCGTGGCAAATTCAGCGGCACTGCCCAGTCGATCACCGACCTCCAGCAACACCATGTTTGTGCGCACGCGGGTGAGATCGACCGATAGACCAGGGACCGCCGCGAGGCCCTCGGCCAGGCACCTGGCATTCGCATGATCTTCGGCCAGCCGGTTCACCATCGTCTTGAGGGCCACGACACCGGCGGCCGCGATCACACCGGCCTGGCGCATCCCGCCTCCCACCATCTTTCGAAACCGGCGCGCTCGATCAATAAACGTCTGGCTTCCAACCAGTACCGATCCCACCGGCGCGGACAATCCTTTGCTGACACAGAACATCACCGAGTCGCATTCCCGGACAATCGCCTTCGCCGGTACGCCCAGCGCCACGGCCGCGTTGAAGATCCGGGCGCCGTCGAGATGCACCACCAAGCCGAGCTCGTGGGCGGCATTGCAGGTCGGGTTCATCTCTTCGGGACCAAACGGGATCCCCCCGGCGCGGTTGTGGGTGTTCTCCAGGCACAGCAATCGCGAGGGAGGATAGTGTACGTTCTGCGACCGGATCGTAGTCCGGAGTTGCTCCGGCGCGATGTAGCCGAGCTTCCCAGTGATGGTGCGCGGGAAGACGCCCGCAACTGCAGCGATGCCCCCGGCTTCGTTCAAAAAGGTGTGCGATTCTGCCTCGAGCAGCACCTCGTCGCCCTTCTGCGCGTGGGTCATGACGGCGACGAGGTTGGCCATCGTGCCGCTCGGCACGTAGAGTCCGGCTTCCTTTCCCAGCTGATCGGCCGCCAGCGCCTCGAGCTCATTGACGGTGGGGTCCTCGCTGAAGACATCATCACCCACCGCCGCCTCAGCCATGGCGCGGCGCATTGCGTCGGTCGGCTGTGTGACCGTATCGCTGCGCAGATCAATGAACTCCATGCTGCCCCCAAGAAAAGTTGAAGGTTGAAGGATTTTGACCTTCAACCTTCAGCCTGATACAACCTTCAAACTTGTCGCTATTCGCTCGGACGAGCCGCCTGGTACAACGCAATGCCCTTGTTGGCGATCGCTGAGGAGACGATCCCCATGATGAAGAGGAGCGCGCCCTTGTACAGCAGCGTCGCGGGCAGATTCAAGAGCCGGGATAGCGCGCTGGCCTGAGCCGCCGCGACGAGATCGAGGTAGGCGAGAACGAAGACCCCGATCAGCATCACCACCCCGAGGAGGAAGACGATGATGCCGAGCGTTTTCCCCGCCGTGTCGGCGGGTCGAGCGCCGGTCATGGTTTGCATAGACGAAGTTTACCCCACCCGGGCATGTCGTAACGCGCTCGCACATGGACACGTGCGCTCGGCCGGAATCGCCGAGATCATGCGCAAAATCAGGTCCCGCAGCCGCGCCGTATTTTCCCGGAACTTCACGATGACGTCCTGAGCGGTGACCGGCAGCGCCGATGGATCGCCTTCCACTCCCACGTCATAGTCGGTGATCAGCGAGAGGTTCACATAGCAGAGCTCCAGTTCTCGCGACAGGGCGCACTCGGGATACTGGGTCATGTTGATGACCTCCCACCCCTGCGTCCGGAACCACCGGCTCTCTGACTTTGTGGAGAAGCGTGGGCCCTGAATCACAACCACGGTTCCGCGGTCATGCACCCGCCACTCCATCTTCTGAGACGACTCGATCGCTACCGCGCGAAGCGTCGGGCAGTACGGCTCGGCCATGCTGACATGTGTGACGATCGGACCATCGTAAAAGGTGTCTTTGCGGCCGGCCGTGCGATCCACATACTGGTCGCAGATCACCAGATCGCCGGGACGGACGGACGGCTGGAGGCTGCCGGCCGCGCACGGTCCGAGGACGCGCGTGCAGCCCAGCGACTTGAGCGCGTAGATGTTGGCGCGGTAGTTGATCCCATGCGGAGGCAGATCGTGGTGCCGGCCGTGGCGTGGCAGGAACGCCACGGACCGTCCGGCGACGACACCCAAAGTGATGACGTCACTCGGTGCGCCGTACGGGGTTTCTAGACGATGCTCTTCGGCGTCCTCGATGAGGCTGTAAAACCCACTGCCCCCGATGACGCCAATTTCTGCTGTAGGCATGCGGCGAGTGTGGATTCTGCGTTACCGGGACGACTCCCTGCGGACGAGCGCACGTGCCGCCAAGGTGGGCAAAAGATCACCCGCCCTCCCGCGCAGAACGGCGCTGGCGAGATCATCGAACGGCGTGGGCTCATCATTCACGATGATGACGGGGACCCCGGCCCGCTGAGCCACAACGGGTAACCACGCTGCGGGAGTCACCTGCAGTGAGGAGCCCACGACCATCAGCAGGTCAGCCGCCCGGCATGCGTCCTCAGCTTGATGATAGGCGTCGAGAGGCAGCAGTTCTTCGAAGAGCACGACGTTGGGCTTGACGCGGCGGCCGCACCGTTCGCAACTCGGCAGGTCCTCTCGGGCCAGCGCCTCCGTCACAACCGTGATCGGACCGATCCAGCCGCAGTCCGGGCAGGCCGCCTCGCGGAGATTCCCGTGCAGCTCGATGACGCGCTGCGAGCCGGCCGCCTGGTGGAGCCCATCGATGTTTTGCGTTACGACCATTGCCACCATGCCGTTCGCTTCGAGATCCGCCAGGGCGTGATGCGCGGGGTTCGGCCATGCCTTGGCAAGCATCGCAAGGCGGGTGCGATAGAAGCGTAGAACTTCTCTGGGGCGCGCCGGAACGCCGTAAGCGTTGCGACCTCGAGTGGGTCAACGCCCGCCCACAGACCCGACGGTGACCGGAAATCTGGAAGCCCCGACTCCGTGCTGACACCGGCACCGGTGAACGCGACACCGTGTCGCGCGCTCGCCAGAAACTCCGCAGCACTCTCCAGGTCCCGCATGATCTCAGGCGAGGTCGGCGAGGTCTCCCTGGGCCGTGAACGAGAGGTCAGCGGCGGGTTCGATGGTAAGGCCGGGTCGACCGGCGACGTCTTTCAGCAGCGACTCAGAGAGCCACAGTTCTTCGAGGTCTCGCGTGTTTCGGATCCGTGCCACACGCGCCGCAGCAGGCTCCGCCAGACTCAACGAGGCGAGCGCCGCCAGAATCGCGTCGCGATCTGAAGGCATCGTGAGAGGAATGAATGCGCGCTCGACAAACGTGCTCACGATCGAGTTCACATAGGTCGCCACAGGATCAATCTCGTCCACCAGCCGCCGAGTGACCACGTCCGACAATCCCACCCCCTGGGCATTCCCCTCCGATTCAGAGGAGAGCCGGAGGGCAACGATCCGGGTGATCCGCGGGGATAGCGGTTCGGGCATGCTTGGAAGCCGCCACCGGCCGATGACATTCACGTCCATCCCTGAGCCGCTGATGTTCTTTCCGATCTCGTCCACAATGAGCAGATCGAGATTGTCGACCGGCAGACGCGGCATCAGACGCTTGGCCTCAGCAAAGAGCTCGCGCTCGCGCCGCGCGATGTCTCCAGATGGGACAGTGGCGATCGTCGCCGTCTCGTCGTACGCATTCTCCACAATCGCGAGACCGCCGAGCACCTTGCCGGTGGCTATCACGGCGGAGGCGACCGCCTCAATGGCCGCGGCCATCTGCGCGGGCCCCTGGCGGTGAATCTGCGCAGCTCCGGGCGCTTTTCCGAGACCAACCGCCAGCATCTTCATCAAACCGCTGCCGAAGGGCTCCGCAAACCCCGTATGTGGCTTGACGCGGTTGACGACGAGGACCGCGTCGCATGCGGCGGCAACTCGGTCGCAGTACACCGTCAGGCCGTCTGTGGTTCGTGCGAGTTCCACGACCTCCATTTCGGAGTGGATCGGAGCGCCCACTGATGCCTCAGTGATACCAAGGTGGGCCAGCAGGGATCGCTGGCCCTCAGATGTCGCACCTCCGTGACTTCCCATAGCGGCCACGACGACTGGTTCCGCCCCGCGCTCCCGCAGCCAGGCTACCGCCACGGCCAGCACGGCCACGATGTCGCGAATGCCCCGGCTTCCGGCCGTGACGGCAATGCGTTTGCCGCGGAGATTCGGAAGGCCGAGCGCATCGAGCTGCGCCATCACTTCGCGTGCGATATCGGTGACATGCGGTCGGGGAAAGGTCACGCGCACCTTGGCCAGCCGCGGCAACTTCTCAGGGCGCACCGGCAGCGGAAACGGCGTTGGAATCGAGGTGATTCTCATCTTCGCGTTACGTTACCGCGTTATCGCGTTACCGTTAGTAGGCTGTCTCAAACAGCTGGACAATATCCTCGTACGTCGTGGGGCGCGGGTTGACCAGAACGTTACCGCTCTTCATCGCATCCTGGGACATGCCGGGGATGGCGTCGCGCGTGACCCCAACGGTGCGCAGCCGTTCAGGGATTCCGACGTCCTGGCTCAGGCGTTTCACTGCATCCACCGCTTTCTCCGCCGCCCGCTCCGGTGACAATCCGGCGACCGGCTCACCCATGGCCGCGGCAATGTGCGGGTACGTCTCTCGGCTGAACGGCAGATTCCATTCCATGATGTATGGGAGCAGAATCGCGTTTGCGACCCCGTGAGGGACATCAAAGAACGCCCCCAGCGGGTGGGACATCGCGTGCACATTGCCCAGCCGCGTGCGGGTAAACGCCATCCCCGCCATCGTGCTCCCGAGCAGCATCGTGCTGCGGGCCTGCAGGTCTGTGCCCATGTTGTACGCCGTGCGCAGCGCGGCCGCGATCATCCGGATCGATTCCAATGCGAGGGTCTTGGCAATTGGGTTGTGCACCTTGTTGATGTAGCACTCGATCCCGTGCGTAAGAGCGTCCATGCCCGTCGCGGCCGTCAGGGATTTCGGCATTGATAGCGACAACTCGGGATCGCAGATCGCGACGTGCGGAACGAGATATGGACTCCCGACCGTCATCTTGAACTTACGCTGACGGTCGGTGATCACCGCAAAGACGGTGACCTCGCTGCCCGTCCCCGCAGTCGTCGGGATGGCAACTGTGGGCACGACGGGGCCGGGCACTTTCCCGATGCCTTCGTAATCGCGCACGCTCCCTCCGTGGGCGGCGAGAACGGCGACCACTTTCGCCACATCCATAGAGCTACCGCCGCCGACGGAGACGACGAAACCGGCATCCGATTTCCTGTAGAGGGCATGGGCAGCCTCCACAGTCTCCACACTAGGGTTGGGCTCTACGTTGGTGAAGGCATCTGCAGAAACACTCGCGTCGCGGAGAAACCCCAGGACGCGGTCAACGATGCCGGCTTTGGCAATGCCGGGATCCGAGACGACCAGCGCCCGGTTGCCAAAGCCCCTGATGAGTTCCGGAAAAGCCCCGACCGCTCCGGCGCCAAATGTGACGCGCGCAGGCGCTTCGAATGAGAACGTTTCCTTGGCTTCCAGCTTAGCGCTCGTCTTTCTCCTCGTCTTTTTCTTGCTCGTCTTTCTGCGTCGCTTTGAGCCTGGCAATGTAAAGTCTTGCAGCGGCCTCCATCGATTCTGACGACGCATGTCCTTCTGGTTCGATCAGCTTCCATCGGTCGGCGTCACTATAGCGCTTCTCTTCCTCGAGTTCCTCCGGCGTGGGTTGTCGCCGCAGCCGTGCCGCTACGGTTGCCAGCAGCGTCTTCGCGTGATGGCCGAGCGTGGGAACCCGTCGGAGGACGATCTCGCCAACAAACGCGGCGAGTGCGATGCTGAGCAAACCGGGCCAGACATCAGTCATACGAGATCTCCCACGCGAGGGCACCATCGCGTCCCTGGGATCCTCGATGACTTTGCCGCCGGTGGCGTCAGCGATTCGAACCAGCGTGCCGCGGTCGGTGGTCAGATCTTTCAATTCGGGCGAATACGGAATGACAAGGCCCGTCGTGCGCACGGCGCCAAATCCCCGACCGCGCGCCGCGACCGTCACGGCATAGGTGCCGGAGCGATCGAGTGTAATCGTCGCTTCATAACGCCCTGGAGCAGACTGTAGAGCTTGGACGGGAGCTAGTCGCGCCGACGGACCTGCGATCCGGGCCTGCACGTCGAGCCCGTCAATCGGCACACCCGCAGGCGTAAACGCATCGACGATGAGCCCGGCGCCGCGAGGATGATGCTCCAGGGTGAGAGCGATGTTTCCGCTGTCGTCACGCATGACCCACCGGACCAGCCTAGACCAGAATCGGCCCAGGTCGCGCCAGGCCATCCACTCCACCGCCCATCGTGGTGCCGCGTCCGAGGTAAACGCGATCGCACGGCCGAGCCCGAACTGCCACGAGGCGAGGATCGGATCTTCTTGAGGAGATATCAGATGCAGCGTCGACGCCGGTTTTGGGGCCGTCGCGACATAGCCGCGGAGCGCCGGCAGCCGCAGATCCTCGAGCAGGTCAGAGCGGACGGCCTCTGGGACGAATCGCTCTTCAATAATGTAGGCGCGAGAAGCAAGAAGTGCCTCGGCCGTCAAAATTTGCGGAATCGTATAGACGTCCTTGGCATGGTATGAGCGTCCGCCACCCCAGCGCGCCAGGCTTTGCATGATCTGTTGGTCCGCATCGCCCCCGATGGCTACCGATGAGACGGTGATCTTATCCTGAGCCATGCGGGTGACGAGACCTTGAAAGTCTCCGGGATCTGTCTGCCCATCGGAGAGCACGATGACGTGCCGCACCCGCGCCTGCGATCGCCGGAGGGCGTCATGGGCCATCGTAAGCGCGGGGTGCATGTTGGTGCCTCCGCCGGCCTGCACGCGGGAGAGCTGAGCGAGGATCTGCTCGCGGAAGCGGGCCTGCGTGGGACGGACGAGCCAGCGCGATTCCTGGTCGAACCCAATGACGCCGATGATGTCACGGTCTCCGAGCAGATCGACAACCGATTGCGCCGTCTCCTTCGCCAGCTCCACCTTGGCAATCTGCTGGCCGAAACTACCCATACTGCCCGACGTGTCGATGACAAGCATCACTGCCATAGACGGAATCGCAAGCCGGTGCCGGACGTCCATGGTGACTGGGAGCGCTTCTTCAAGCGGCGTCCGGGCATATCCGCCGATGCCGTAACTGTTGAGCCCGCCAACCGTGAGCAACCCACCGCCGAGGCTCGACACGTATTCGCGGAGCGCGACCATTTGCGCCGGGGAAAGGAACGTCGCCGGGACGTTGTCCAGGACGACCGCACTGACACCCCGGTAACCTGAGGCCGACGACGGCAACGACTCAACGGGGATCTCACGGGCCCGGACCTTCTGCGCCCTCAGGATCGCCAGCAAGGCGCCGGAATTCCGGGCAACGTACCACACCAGGGGCGCGCCGCGTACCGACACGACTGCCGACGCACGGTTATTCTCCGATGTCCCATCGGTGGTCGCGGTCAACGTTGCGGTGTACGCGAGCAGCCCCTCACTCGCCGCATTCCTCGCAATGGTCATGATCGTCCGACCGGGCCGCACCGCGATCGCCCGGCGGTGAATTCCTCTGCCCCCTTCGGTCAAGCTCAGTTCCACCTGGGTGGCAGTGGTTGATTGAATAGCGATCCGCACAGGGAAGCGCTCGCCGACCTGAACCTCAGCCGGAGCGGTCACATCCTCGATCAACACTTCGGCCGCTTGCTGTGGCTGAAGAGGAACGACCGAGACTTCAACGTCCTGGCTCCGGGCCGCCGTCAAAGCGGCATCGAGATCGCCGCGATTGGCATTGCCATCGCTCAGGAGGATCACTCGTCTCTGTCCACCACCCGGCATGGCCGCCATTGCTGTCTCGATCGCCTGCGCGAGGTCAGTGCCCTCGCCATCCGGCTGGGCTGTCGCTGCCAGGCCAGGATTGGGTGAAGGGATCTCATCGACCAGGGCATCGGCGCCGAAGGTCACCACTCCGATCCGATCGCCCGAACGGCGATGGCCCGCGGCGGTCCGCATGAAATCGAGAGCTTGCTGCCTGGCCTGAGGTCCGATGCTATCGGAGAGATCGACGCCGAAGATTACGGTCTGACTGCCGCGTAGGCCGATCACCTGTGGCGCGGCAAGCGCAAGGATCAGGAGGGCCAGTGAGAGGAGTCGCAAGACCACCGCGCTGATGGGCGCACGGCGCGAGCGTGCAATCAGCGCCGTGATCAGAAGCAGCCCGAGGAGCGCGAGCAGCAATGGAGACTTGAAGCTAAACATCACTTAACCCGGCACCAAGCGAAATTCCCCCGGGCCTCGCTGCAGCTCGGCCTCTGTGCGCCGTAGGCCCGCTTCGCAGGCAATTTGAGTGGCCGCCACAAGCAACATTTACGTTACGCCCCTATCACTTTTGCCACACGCCTCGTTTGTGTTGTCGCCCGCCGCGACGCGCGTGGCAGCGTCCGCAGCCAGAGGAACCACTCAATGAGCAGCACTGTCAAAGCCGCTCCGATGAGGATTGGCCAGATGGAGATCATTGGATCTGATCCGGTCTGCGTCGAGATCGCCAACGACGATACCGCAGGCACGGCGGGAGCAATCTCGGTTTCGACAGCAGGCACATTCACGGCAACGTGCCGCTGCTGCGCTCCCGCGTTGATTGTGTAGATGCCTGCGCGGTCCAGTGACGGAACGACGAAAGCTCCATTGCGCGCCGTCAACATCCGCACGGCCCCCGCCGGATCAATGAGCCGCGCCTGAAGAGAACGGGCAGGCACCGTCAGGCCCTGCCCGGCTTCGATCGCCGTATTCGAGCCTCCCAACCAGTCCAGCGCGTTGCTGAGCAGAATTGGGAACGCCGGATGAAGCGCGAGATCGGTCTGCCCGAGTGTGAAGCCCAGAACGATCGCGCGAATGCCGTTTCCGTGGAATGCCCAAATGAGCGGTACTTCTCCTTCGGCCAGCACTTCGCCGCCGGTCGGCCGGAGCCTCAGCGTCTCCGCGATCTGAACCGCATCCAGGTCGACGTACCGCAGAACTCGATGGCCGCGCGACCATCGAGAGATCACCGGATCTCTTACGGTTCCTTCGACCGCCAGCGGCAGGTTGGGCGCTGTGGTTCCCACCAGGAGATAATTCCCGGAAGGCAGCGGCACGGGCGGCGTCGCGTTGAGAATGATGACATCCGCCTGCTCGAGAGCCTCGGACGTGATTCGCGGAGCTGCGAGCCGTCTTGCCTCGATTGCGGCCAATGCCTCGTCCAGTGCGCGGTCGGGGGCACCGACAATCAGAACTCGTGATCGTGCCCTGCCGGCGAACCCGTATGCGGTGTTGTCGACGGCGAGCACATCACGCACCGTCAGCTCGGCCTTGATGGTCCCCTCGCCCTTGACGAGTCCGGTAGCGACAGTTGTGGCGCTCGGAGGCAAAGTAAGCCGCTGGCTGATCGTCCTCCGGCCATCGACTGAAATAACGAGCGGGACCTGCACGTCCTGGCCACCGGCATTCCGGACATGGACCACGACATGCGTGCCTCCCGGCGCCGGTTCGGCGTACAGGCGAACGATCCCAACGTTCTGGAACCTGTTGCCGAAGGTGATGAATTGAATCCCCGAGCGTTGTTGCCTCAGTGAACCGACCCCATCGGTCAGCACGACGACCTGGGGTCGGGTGTTGCGACCGTCCGGCCGCTGTGCCAGCGCCAGTCCAATGGCTTGATCCAGAGCAGCCGGACCATCGGTAGGCCGCAGCCGGTTCAGGACGGACACGGTCTTACCGCGATCTCCCCAGGAGGCTTCGATCGAGGGACGCGCGCCTGCTCCGATGATCATGAAAGGTCCCTGCGCCGAACGCACCAGGTCAATCGCCCTGCGGCGCGCTGCCACGAATCGGGACGGAGAGACGTCTGTGGCCTGCATGCTCGCCGAGAGGTCGACCACGATCACCGTGGCCTCCCCGGTGGCGGCCGCGAGACGCACCGATGGCTGCGCGAGGGCCAGTACTGCTGCTGAGATCGCCAGGAGCTGAAGCAAAAGCAGCAGACTGCGTTCGAGCCGACGGATCGGCAGCTGCGTGGCAAGCTCATGGCGGGTTCGCTGCCAGAGCAAGACCGAGCTGACGGGCATCGCCTCGCGCCGGGAGCGCAGCATATATAAAAGGATAATGAGCGGTAGGACTGCGAGCAGCCAGAGAGCGCCGGGAGCCGCAAACCGGATCACGGCGAGGATTTCCTCACTGGATCAATCCGCCCACACGGAGGTGGCGGAGCACGAGATCGTCAAACGGTACCGACGTCGTCGTGCGGAGGTAATCGATCTGGTGGCGGACGCAGAACTGCTCGATCTCGGCGAAGTAGGCATCGCGCGCCTTCGCGTACGCTTCGAGGGAGGGACCGTCGATACTGACATCGACCTTCGCCTGAGTCTCGATGTCGATCAGAGAAAGATCGCCGGCCGCCTGCGGAGCGATCTCGTCGTCGCTCAACATGTGGATCACGAACGGATCGAACCGGTGGTACCGCGCGAGCTTTAACCCCTCTTCAAACCCGTTGGGGAACAGCAGGTCGCTGATGAGCACGAGGAGACCACGGCGGTGCGTCTTGTGCACGTACTCCCACATTGCGGTCCGCAGATCCGAAGTCCCGCGACCCTCCAACTCCCCCAGCGCTTCAAACAACCGCAGGACCTGCCCCCTTCCCCGGTGCGGCGGCACCACACGGGACGGGCGATCGGCAAACGTGACGACGCCCACGCGGTCAGAGTGCCGCAATCCGATGTATCCAAGCGCCGCGGCGACCCGCGCCGCATAGTCCAGCTTGCTCGGATCACCCCACGCCATCGACCGGCTTGTGTCGACGAAGAGATGCACGTTGATATCCTCTTCCTCACTGAACAACTTGATGAAGAGACGGTCCAGTCGCGAATAAATGTTCCAATCGATATAGCGGTAGTCATCGCCGCTTTGGTAACTCCGGTAGTCGGCAAATTCCACACCGCGTCCGAGAGACCGGCTGCGCCGCTCGCCCCGCAGCATGCCGCGGAACAACCGGCGACTGCGGAGCGTCATCGTGTCGAGCTTGCGCAGGAAGCCCGGTTCGAGCAGCGTCGCCACTAATTACCTCTTCGCGCCTTCAAGTTCCGGGGTTTCCTCGAGCACATTCGCCACGATGGCGTCCGAATCGATGCCTTCAGCTTCTCCTTCGAAGTTCATCACCAGGCGGTGGCGAAGCGACGGAGCGGCAAGCGCCTTGAGATCCCCGAAGCTCACATTGGCGCGCCCCGCCATCAACGCTCGCACCTTTGCCGACAGAATCATCGCCTGGGCGCCGCGGGGGCTGCAGCCGTACCGCACGTATCGCCTCGCCATCGTCGAGGCACCGGGTCGGGGGTGCGTGGCTTCGACGACGCGGGCGACAAACGCCCTGACATGTGTCGCCACCTCGACTTCGCGGGCGAGCCGCATCATCTGCAGCACCTCATCGCGGCTGGCCACGACCGTGGCCTGCGGCATGTCGGGTCTGGTCGTGCGGTCGATAATTTCCATCAGCTCGGGCACCTGGGGGAACTCGACCTTCAGTTTGAACAGGAAGCGATCCAGCTGCGCCTCAGGGAGCGGGTAGGTGCCTTCCATCTCAATGGGATTCTGTGTTGCCATGACAAAGAACGGCTCCTCGAGCGTAAACGCGGCACCGGCGGCGGTGACCGTGTGTTCCTGCATCGCTTCCAACAGGGCCGATTGCGTTTTCGGAGTGGCGCGGTTGATTTCGTCTGCGAGGAGAATCTGTGTGAAGACCGGCCCTCGCTCAAACTGGAAGTACCGCCGGCCGGTCGCATCCTGCATTACCACGTTCGTCCCGATGATGTCCGCCGGCATGAGGTCGGGGGTGAACTGGATGCGCCCGTAACGCAGGTCCAGGGCCTGGGCCAACGTCTTCACGAGGAGCGTCTTCCCGAGCCCGGGCACGCCCTCAAGGAGGACGTGGCCACCGGCAAGCAACGCGACCAAGACCTGGTCGAGCAATTCTTGATGGCCGACAATCACCTTCTGAATCTCACGGCGAAGCCGGTCGAATACTTTCGCGAACTCTTCCGGAGTCATGAACCCTCCCGTCGCGCTTCCGCGTTTGCGCGCTTGCGCAATTGCGTCACTTATCTCAACTTTGCCAGTCTCCGGAAGTATCGGCGTACGATGTCTCGATATCGCGCCGGCGTTCTCGACCGGGTCATGGCCTGATCGGCCCGCGCGATGACCGCGGGGGAGATGTCGGCGGCCTGCACCCTGCTGCTGCTGGACCGTCCCGTACCCACGATCTCGGAGCTCGCCACGGGCCCATCCGCCTGTGCGCCACGGACGCGTTGAGGCGTTTTGGTCGTGTCTAATCTCGGCGTTCGCGCCCCGATCTTCTCATCACGCCGGCCGGTTCCAGGCGTCGAACCCTCGTTGGGACCCTGGGGTGGCTCTGTCCCCTCTCCCTGGCTTGGACTCGGCCGCTGCTCGCCCGGGGCGACGGGCGATTGAGAGGTCTGATCGGTCTCACGCGCTTCTGGCTGCCCTTCTACTGGGCCGCCACCGGCAATCGCCGCCTGGCTACGCTCGACCTCTTGCTGCGCGTTCTGGATGCCCTCGGAATCTGCCATGAGCGACTCGAGTCTCTGGAGATCGAGCATCGCATCTGAGATTGCATCACGCGCGCCGACCATGTTCCCGCGCCTGAGCTGCTCACGTGCCCGCTGCAACTGTTCCCGCACTCGCGCCGGCTGCGTGCCTTCCTGGCCCGCCGTCATCTGGTGGAGTTGGTCGAGCGCATCGCGGGACGCAGACGGCGAATCGTGTTGCAGACGCGACAGCAACTCCCGGAGCTGGCGGATCTGCCGCTGGGTCGATTGCCTCCGCAATTGATCGGATGTGACACGCTCGCGCGAGGGCGCGGGCATCGGCGCCTGGAGACGGTCGTCGATTTCTCTCCGCGTTTGTGCGAGCTGTTGAGACAGTTCCTCGACCCGCGCCAGGGCCTCCGCGCGCGCGAGCCGCTCGCGCTGAAGCCTGGAGCCAAGATCGCGAATCTGTGGTGCCAGGTGGCGAGTCGCCGGCATGTGGTCGGTACGCGTGCGGGATTGCAGTGTTCGCGCAAACTGCTCGAGTCTCTGACCTTCCTTCCGGATCACCTCGGCCGTGCGGTGCGCGGGAGTGCCGGGGATCGTGATCCCATGCAGCCATGATGTCATCACAAACAATAGCGCCGTCAGTGCCGCGGTCCACCAGACGGTTCGCGGAATTCGCAGCGGCGTCGCCGCCGCCACGCCGACCGCGGACAGGCGGCGTTCGGCATCCACGACGACGCGCGAACTCAGCGAAGAGCGAGGCCCCGAGCTCGTCAGAACCTCTATGGCGGTGCTCACCCGCTCTTCGAGCCTCAGGGTGGCATCAAGCACACGGGCGCTGTCGGAGCGCGGAACCGGGCGGAGTAGAGCCGCAAGAACCCCTGCAAGGACCACAGCCACGGCGGCCGCGGCAATCGCGTGCATCAACGGCACGCCTGAGACGGGAATGGCCACACCCGCGATGTTGAGCAGTACAAACGCTCCCATCGCGAGCGCGCCCGCACTGGCACCCGTTTCGACGGCGCGCGAGGCCGTCAATCGCACCGCAGCCTGGCGGACCAGTCGAAGGAGATCGCGCCCCGGTTCGATCGTCACGCCTCAATCATAACAGTTCAATCAGTTCGCAATCGCGTCACGCCGGATCGTGTCGAGGCGCGAGCGCACCAACATGGTGGCGACAGCGGCAATAAGCAGATAACCCAGAACCGCGAGCACGACGGCCGGTCCAATTCCGCGGTCAATGAGCTGCAAGGACCGCGCGGGGCTGATGAGGTTCCACGGCGCGGGAAGCGCCGCCGACGCGACAACCAGCGCCACAAGCGTCAGCCAGTGCACGAAACCCCGCGTGAACTCCGAGTCGAACCAGACACTATAGAGCGTGCCGAGCGAGCCTGCCCCGACCGCAAAGGGGAGCCCCACCGCCGGCGCGAGCGCCACCGGCCAGAGGGATTCGCCACGGATAGCGCCGATGGTAGTCACAATCGGCAAACCGACGAAAATGAGCATCGCCGCAAACGCCGCGGACGTCGCCACCTTTCCGCGCGCGATGACCTGGGATGAAAACGGCGATGCCGCTAGGTCCCAGGCAGACTTCTCTCCGTCGATCACGATCTCGCCACAAGCTGTGGCTGATGTGAAGTACGCCACCAACACCATCTGCACAATCAGCATTGCGCGCAGCAACCCTTCCTGCCGCAATTCGTCCAGGTGTCCAACGTCGGGCGGGAGCGTCAGCATCGCCAGCACACCCAACAGGGTCAGATAGATGCTGACGACATTGATGGCCTTCGGGCCGGTCAGCCGGAAGCGCACGTCGTTTCGATACACCGGATTCATTCTGGTCACGGGCTCGTCTCCACTCGGGCGGCGAGCAATTGCAGGGCAGGACCTGCGTCCCCCGGCGACAGCAGCACGCGCGCGCGCGGATCGTTGACCCACCCAATCAGCCACGGACGCTCCCGCAGATCCTCCATTTCACGCAGGCGGGCATACAGTACAGATCGGATCTGCCCACGGATGTCGCCGCGAAAGGAACCCTCACGGCCATTGACGCCTTCCCACTTGGTAGGATCGAGCACAAGCGAGAGTTGCTCTTCGAAGTCGGGCAGCCTGTAGATGCGACCACGCAGGAACACCACCGGGCTAGCGATTCTCAGGCCCGGAATCGTGCGCACCGCGAGCTGAGTCCTGCTTCCCTGCTCCACGATCCGCGCTCTGACTATCTGTGGAATCACCTGAAGCGATTCGAAAATCAGGCCACGACCCGGGCCGGCCGAGGCAATATCGTTGGATGTGCGGGCATACGTCACCGCACTCCCGTCGAGCGCCCGTATCGTGGCTCCCTCGGGTGCGCGAAGGCGATAGGTGCTGCCGTAGGCATTGGCGATGGATACGTACGTCGCGGCCCGCGCGGACCGGAGATCACCCTGGATCTCGATCACGGTCACTTGTGTGGCGGCAATCGCCGACCCACGCGCGCTCTCCGCGTATGCGTACATGAGACCGCCGGAGATCACGGTTGACGCGATGAGACCGAGCCAGCCACTGTGCGGCACCCATCGCCGTTGCGCATGGCGCACGGCAAGCACGTATAGAACTGTCAACACTAGGAGTCCCAGCTGCGCGCGCCCGGGGAGCGCCTGTGAGATCGGAAGCACGCGTCCCAAGTCTGCGCTTGGCAGTGCGGGATGAGATTGCATCTCAAAGAGGCTCGACCACAATCGCCTCCGGGTCGGCCACGCCCGCGCCTCGGGCGTGAGTGGATCGAACGCCCACACCGTGGCGACGCCTCGGCCGTAATGCCACCGCGCCGAGACCGCCGCTCCTCCATCTCTCGTCACATCGGCGGCGGGATGTGGAGTAATCTCAACAACCGGAACGGCACGGTCGGTTCCAGACACCAAGGGAAGCACAAGGGACCGCGCGGCGGCGCCGGCACGAGCGGGAAGCACCTCACGCAGCCAGGAAAGGCGCAGGGCAGGAGAGTCTCCATCCGTCACCAGTAACCGGCCGCCCTGCGCAATCCATTGGACCAGCGCGTCCCGCTGCACAGGCAGCAGCCGGCTATCGATCAGATCGCGCACGACGACGAGCGCGACGCCTTCGTAGTCCTGCCATCTGCGCGGCAGTTGAGACTCGCGGACATAGGCCGGCCGCAGGCCCTGCGGGAGACGGGCGACAATTTCAAGTCCGGCCGCATCGTTGGTCAATCCAAGAACGATGCCTTCGGTGACGCGCAGGGCCGTCGTCATGATTCGAGTTGATACGAGGAGCGCACCACGGTGGTACACGGAGAGCACGACAGGACGGCGAGGGTCGCCGACGATCACGTCGAGGTCCAGGCGCTGGCGCGCGCCGGGACCAAGCTGAAGGGGGGCCCGCCAGAGAGACTCGCGGCCCGAAGCTGTACCTGCACTCACCACAAGTTCCCCATCGAGTGGCTCGCGAGCGGTGATATCGACACGGAGTGGCGTCCACGCGCCCGGAACGATCCAGCCGCCGAAACCAAGGTCCGCCCGGAGGTCAATCGGCGCCGGCGCAGCATCCCCCCGAGGCGTCAGTAAAAACACAGCAAGCATGGCCAGGAGGCCATGCCTGCACACAGAGGGAAGCGAAAAGCGTCTACCCGGTCTCCCCCATCGACCCAGTCTTCCCAGTCTCACACCTAACAATCTTGATCTCTCTTGGCTTGCAGACTGGGGAGACGGGGAAGACGCACTACTTTTGGTCCGTTTTCGTGTCCTTTTGCTCGGGCTTCTGTTCCGCCTTCTTCTCGGGCTTCTGTTCCGCCTTCTGATCGGTCTTCGGGGTTTCCCCGCTCTTGGCTGCTCCGTCGCCTTTCGCCCCGTCTGTAGACGGCGACTTCTTGTAGTCAGTCGTGTGGAACCCAGACCCCTTGAAGATCAGGCCTACCGAGGAGAACACGCGCTTCGCTTCTCCCCCACACACCGGGCACGGGCCGGCCGTACCACCGACATGATGGTACACCTCAAACTTGTGATGACATTTCGTGCAGCGGTACTCGTACAGCGGCATCACCCGAACCTCCGCCAGATACACTTCCCAATTATTGGGATCACTACTCTCGATTGTCAAATGCGACGATCGCGGCGGAGGTTCGCGTTGAAGGTTGAAGGTTAAAGGTTGAAGGTATCATGTTATCCGAAGGTTCCGCCTTCAACATTCAACCTTCAACTTTCAACGTCGTTCAAGTGTTGCCAGCCAAAGCGGGCCGGTGAAGGCACCCGTATTCGTGCCAAAGATGAGTTTCAATCCATCGGGCGACCAGGTAGTCGATAATGCAACGCTCGGATCAGGCAGCTCCAATGCGTACGAGAAGACGCGAAGCCGTCCGGTTCCATCGGCGTCAACGACCCAGATTTCGGCCTCCGCGTCGTTGATCAGCTCGGCGTACGCGAGTTTGTCCCCTTGCGGGGACCAGGCCAGGCCGGTATACCTGCCATCCTTGGACGTGACCGTAACGCGCCCTGTCCCGTTGAGTCGGGAGATCACGACGCGGCCGCGGTCGTCCTCAAGAGCCGGGCCGGTCACGTACGCCACGCGCTCTCCGTACGGCGCGAGGCGCAACGACACTGCCGGCGTGTCGATGGGCACTTCGCGCCGGTCTGGGTATGCGATCCTGATCCGCGTTGCCCGTTCGAGCGCGAGGCTCCCGGGTGCCGACACACCAAAGAGAAGAAACAAGCTGTCATTGAACCACTGGGGATCCCGGATCGCGCGGCCGATTGGAGCACGGGTCAGCATGCGCCGGAATCCTCCGTCACGGCTCGTGATCCAGAGTTCGAACCGTGTGGCGCCCTCAACGGAACGTCGCAGCACGACGGCGAGTTTGTCGCCGCCGCGGGCCCAGCTCAAGTCCCCCGCGACGCCGGGAAGGCTGAGGCGAACCCGCTGGCGCCCGTCAGGACGCATCGACCAGACCGCGCCTGCCTCGATGTACGCAATGAGCCCCAGGCGTGGTGACCAGGAGATTGCGGTCGCACCCCGTGCGCGCGCGATCTCCCTGAAGGCTCCTGACAGATCGGCGACACGGATGCCTCGATTGGTGCTGAACGCAATCTTCTCCCCATCAGGTGAAAACGCGACGGGACTCAGCGCAGGCTGGACGACAATACGCGTCACGGAGGCGACTTGGAGTTGACGCGTGCTGGTCGGCGCAGGTGTGCGAGATACCTGGCACCCAGCGAGGACGAGAACGATGGCGAGAAGGAAGGCCGGTCGACGTGGAATCAGCAAACGGGGAAAGCGCCTTCAGCCAACTGCCGGGTGAGTGCGCTTATACCGGCAAGCTCACGCTCGAGGATTTCACGGACCTTGCGGGTCGCGGCGGACTGCCTGGCGCGCTTTTCCAGGATGACCTGCGCCGCCGCCACTTTGGGCTGGTCAATCGGGGAGCCGATCTGGCTCAGCATCCAGACATACACTTCGCGGATCCCACGCACCTCCTGGTAGATGCGCGAGGCCACCTGATGCGTCATCACGGTATAGATCTTCCCGACGTGCGAGACAGGATTCTTCCCGGCCGCCGCCTCCGTGCCCATCGGGCGGTTGAGCGCGATCACACCGTTCACCTTGTTCCCCCGGCCGATCTGTCCGCTGTCGCCGCTCTCCGCGGACGTCCCCGTCACCGAAAGATACATCCCTCCCAGTCCGCGCCCCCGCTGGTCGAGCGTATTCAATGACAGCGAGACCCGCCCGAGTGTCTTGACCTCGGCGCTGATAAACTCCTCAACCGCCTCGTGCATCTGCTCCTTACGACGGAAATAGCCGTCTTCAGAATCCACAAACTTATCGACGAATGCGACTGCCGCAGTGAGGTTGAGCTCTTTCCCGCGACGGAAACCCATGACTTTGATGTCTTCGCCCGCTTCGGGAAAGAGCGCTTTGAACGCAGGAGAGTTCATGTAATTCTCGGTGCTCAGCACCAGCCGTTCCGTCTCGGTGAGGGGCGCGTAGCCGACGGCAGCAGAAGTATCGTTCGCGCCTGGGACGTCGCGGCTGAAGATGTCTACGAGCTCGGGCGAGCCCTGCTTGATCTGCACGTCATAGACCACGTGCTCGTCGGGATCGACGAACCGGAGGTGCTCTTTGATCCAGCGCTTGGCGGTCGAGATCGCGATGTCGTTGATCGGGATACTTTTGCCGTTCAGGCTGTACGTCGCGCGGTCACCAAATATCAAGCGCATCGGATCGGTCACGCGCCCGCCGCCCAGCCGGATCTCCGCGTCGCCGGCGACGAGGAAGGCTTTGTCGATGTTATGGTGGAGGATCGCGCCGAACTGCTTCTGGTATTCCTTGCTCAGCGCAATGCTGACCCGATCCATGATGGCGTCACAGATCGAGTCGGGATGGCCGACGCCCTTCCGCTCAACGATCTCGACCTCGTGGTCCGAGACCGGTTTGCCGGACAGCACTTCAACAGTGATCTGCCGCACGATATCCCTCCGTCATTACTGCCATCCTACGGGCCGGGGGCGACGGGCAAAGACAAACGCCAGCACCATCCCGGCGACAAAGCCGCCGACATGCGCCCACCAAGCAATTCCCTCCGCTTGCCCCGCGACCATGGATCCGAGACCGGAGATCAACTGTAACACGAACCAGATCGGGAGGAAGTAGATCGCCGGCACGTGCACGAACCGTGAGAAAAACCCAAACGGGATGAGCGATAGGATGCGGGCCCGCGGGAAGAGCACCAGGTACGCTCCCAGCACCCCGGCGATCGCCCCGCT